>Ga0210240_101022_pt1 | contig 22978 bp, 22 predicted proteins | sample ChrtobMetP5a_4mM_FD_155463 | JGI IMG/M metagenome (GOLD analysis project Ga0210240, IMG submission 155463) | Chrysochromulina tobin associated microbial communities from unialgal haptophyte culture, Seattle, Washington, United States - P5a_4mM | ecosystem: Host-associated > Algae > Haptophytes >...
GCCCCCCGCCTCGCCCCCCCCCTCGCCCCCCGCCTCGCCCCCACCCTCGCCCCCCGCCTCCGCGGTAGCTCCATCAAGCACGAATCGCAGCTGTGCACGCAAATGGCGGCTACGCACACTCTCTTCGGCAGGCAGATGGCGGCGCAGCCAACGCCACGCGGATGGCAGCAGCGCCGCTCGCACGCGCGGCAGCTCGTAGGTACTCGCCGCCTGCAGCACCCTCCAGCTGACCGCACGCACGCTCTGTGGCGCGCCGTACTGGGCGCCGTCACTCGCGCCGTACTGGGCGCGCGCGCCGCTGCCCGCCATCCTAGCGGCGCCCGCCACGGCGCCCGCCGCGGAGGCCTCGAGGTCGGCTGCGCCCGCCACGGCGCCCTCGCTCGCGCAGACCGCCGTCCATAGCACACCGAGCCATCGTCGGAGGTCCGACGCGCTCGCGTACGCATCGAGCAGAGGGGCGTGCTCACAAGCGAGCGCCCACCGCGACGCGAAGGCACGCAGAGGCGCAGCGCACCCAGGCGCGAGTGCAGCCGCTGCGGGAGCCGCCGTCCACGTGGCCGCGAGCTTGGCCTCCGCCGGGCGCCACGTGGCCAGCAGTGCCACGTCTTCTTTGAGCCACCGGCGCACAACCTTTTGGCGCTTGGCGCTCTCGTGAGCGCCCACCACAACGCCCTTTTGGCGCTTTGCGGCGCGGCGGGCGAGCCGCTCGGCGCTATCGTGAGCGCCCGCCACGGCGCCCTCGTGAGCGCCCGCCACAACGCTCTCGGCCAACGAGGACCCCTTGCGCCGCTTACGCCCCGCCTGTGTGGGCCCCTTGTGCCCCTCGACGGTGGCGGCGCGCTCGGCGGGGGCGGCGCCTTGGGGGTCGTCCTCGTCGTCCTCGGCCGGCGCGGAGGAGGGCGATGACGAACCCCAAGGTGTGAAGAGGCCAGCAGTGCTCATCACAACGCGGTCGAGATGAAACCACTCAGCCGCATAGGCCACCGCGTCGGCCGCCGCAAGCTGCACTGCTGCGTCGGCGTAGCTGGCGCTAACACCTCTAGCGCCGCCCTTGCCACCGCCTATGCGCCCGCCTTTGCCCTCGGCGCTGCCGCCGCCGTGGGTGTCACTCAGGCGATGCAGAGCGTCCCGAGCTGCCACCAGCGCCGCGGGCGGCTCCGTCGGTCGCATCAAGCCCCAAGCCCCCGGCTCGAGCAACTCCGAGCATCCTCGCTCAAGGGCCACGCCTGCCCGCCAGAGCAGCATCGCGGCCGCCTCCCGATAACCGTCGTCCTCGGACCGCGCCGCGCTGTGGTGGGCGCCGACCGTGGGCGCCGTGCCGAGCGCCGGTGTGAGCGCTGTGGCGAGCGCCTGGGCGCGCTGGGCGGCGAGGGCGAGGGGTGCGGCCGTGTGCGTGGCCAGCGGGATGGCGTCGAAGACGAGGGCAAGGAGGCAGCCGAGCTGCCAGCAGACCTCGCCCACCCCCTTGCCGCCGCCCCCCGCAGCGTGCGCACACATCGCCTCCAAGTACGAGAGCACTACCGGTACGAGCTCCGGAGATTGTGCCTCCGGGCTCGCAGATACAATCTCCGCGAGCTGCTTCCAAAAGGCGTCGCATCCCATCAACCTGCCGAGGCCACCCTCGCCGAGGCCACCGCCGCCGCCGCCGACAAGCGTAGCACCGCCGAGTCCGCCACCAAGCCCGCCGCCAACCCTAGCACTGCCCACCTCAGCAGCACGCCCGCAGCCGCCGCCGCCGCCGCCAAGGAGCGCCACGAGGCTGGACGCTTGCTCGGCGAGTGTCTTGAGGAGGAGCGGCACCTGATGAGGGAGACAATCAGTCGCAATCACCTATGCAATCTTCTAAACAATCACCCATGCAATCAGACGCAATCTCCTATGCGCTCAGATGCAATCAGGTGCGCTCGGAAGCAATCAGACGCAATCAGACGCACTCAGCGGCACCTGACGCTCTGCCGCGGCCGTCCCGAGCAGCGTGTGCAGCAAGCCGAGCGCGGCCCGGGAGAGCGAGGGCGCCGTCGCGAGCAGCGCGATGGCCACGGGCTGGTGAGGTCGAAAGAGAAGGGCATCGAGTTCGAGGGCGGCGTCCAGTATGGAGCACACGGCGGCGTGCGTCGCGCGTGTCGCCGATTGGAGCGATGCGGCTGCGGCCGCAGCTGCGGTCGAGGAGGCGGCGGCGGAGGTGGCGGAGGAAGCGGCGGCGGAGGAGGAGGCGGCGGAGGCGGAGGCAGCCTCCGCCGCTGCCCGCGCCGCCGCCGCCGCCTCTGCCGGCGTACCAGCGAATGGATGGGCACGAGTCGCGAGCGCCCTGGCGAGAGCGACCGCGGGCTGCATCATCGCCCGAATCCATCGCTTCTGCTCGCCGGATACGTCTTCGCGGGGTCGGTAGACGCCGCAGCGCGCCGCCGTGCGAAGCAAGGCTGCGAGCGCGTCGCAGGCTTCGGATGGCAATCGTACCTGTGGGGAACAGGGCGTCGTGGTGAGCGCTTGCATGCAAGGCAGGTGCAAGGCTGCGAGCGCGTCGCAGGCTTCGGATGGCAACCGCACTGGGGAAAGAGGGGCGCCGTTATGAGCGCTTGCATGCAAGGCAAGTTCAAGGCTTCCTTTAGCAAGGCTTCGGATGGCAATCGCACCGTGGCGGCCAGCTCGAGCTGCGCGCGAGCCTCCACCTTTGGTTGCATGCATCGGTCGCCCCTTAAGCCGGTCTCGTCATTTGGTTGCATGCATCGGCCGCCCCTTAAGCCGGTCTTGTCGTCGGCGCCAAGGGCCGCGAGTGTGTCCCCAAGCAAAGCCGTGAGCGAGCCTAGCAGAGGGGTAGCAAGCCACGCGAGCAACCCAAACCCAAGCTCGAGCGAGCTGCCCTCCGCCGTCGTGGGCGCCTCGGCCGGAGCGTCCGCGCCGTCGCGGGCGCCGCCGTCTGCCGTGACGGCGCGTGGCGTGCGGCTTCCACTTATTAGTCCGAGGCGGAGGCGAGTTGAACGCTCCTCGCGCATGACGGCCTGCTGCTGCTCGTATGCCGAGGCTATCCACTCAAGCAGGGCAGGCAAGACAGGCAGGAGCAGCGCAGCGGGGGCGGCCGCATCCGCTGCCACGCCGCCGCCGCCGCCGCCGCTGCCGTTGGCAAGACGAGCGCCCGGGACAGCGCTCAGAGTAGCGCCCGGTACAACGCTCGGGGTCGCGCCCGGTACAGCGCCCGCCGCAGAGGCAGCTGCCAGCGCCCGGGACAGCGCCCGCGCGGGCGCGCTTTGCAAATCATCACGAGTGAAGCGAGCGATGGCCTCGAGCGTTGCCGCGGTGTAGTTCGCGCTCCCGCCGCCGCCGCTCGGCGCCTCCGCCTTCGCCCGCTTTGGTGCGCGCTTCCCGCTGCTGCTGCCGCTGCTGCTGGGTGCGATGCTGATCTCGCGGCCCGCTGCACCGGTGCGCTCGCTGCCACCCAGGCTCAATGCCGCCTCGGGCGTGGGCATGCTGTGCCGGAGGGTCGCGGCATACTCAGGCAAATGATCGGCGTGCACCAAGATCGATCTCACACTCTCCGAGATCACCGCGGCCGCGTCCACCGCCGCGCACACGAGGGCACGCGAGGCGCCGTCGCGGGCGCGGAACGATCCCGAGTGTGTCGCGCCGTGGTGGGCGCCGCCGCCATCGTCGGCCTCCTCGTCCGCGCCGCTGCCGAAGAGGCGCGAGCAGCTCGACAGCAGCGCCAGCATCGGGCGCAGCAGGGTGCCGGTTAGGATCATCAACACCTTTCGCGGCGGTGTCTCGCCGGTGAGCGCCGCAACGGCAGAGCTCGCATCGGCAGCCGCGTGAAGGGCATGCGGTGCGCCCGCTGCCATCGCTTCCCTGACCGTCGCGTACGGGCTCGCGCTGCCCTCGAGCAGCAGCGCCGCGCTCTGGCTGACGCGCCCGGCGTACTCGGCGACCGCCTCGGCCCCCGGCCGGAACCAGCTGGCCTCCTCGATGAGGAGCAGGCATGAGACGCGACGGACGCGCGCGCAGAGGTGCGCGCTGGCGCTGGGTGCCATGCTGCCGGCCGCGGCGTGCTCGAGGGCGGCCGCGGCGCTCTGCAACAGCAGGCGACTGCTCTGAGCCAGGCGTGTTCGAAAGCCCGAGGGCAGCGGCCGAGGCAGCTGTGCCGGTGGCGCCGCATCATCGATCGGCTCGGGCAACCCGGCAGCTCGATGCAAGAGTGCGTCTAGAAGCCGCCAAAAGCGCACATCGGCACGCGGTGGCACGCCGTCGCTGCCCGCTTTGGCACCGCGAAGCACGCCGCACAGCCAGTCGAGAACAAAGCGCAGCCGGTCGGGAAAGATGCACGTCCTCTCGTCGGCTGCCACGAGCCAAACGGCAACGTCGAGCTTGGCGTCGAGGGATACTGCGTTCAGAGGCGCCTTGAGAGACCGCGCCAGCGCCTGCGCGGAGTTGGCGTCGGGCTCCGAAGTGGTGGACGACATAGGTACCGGTACGTCGACGTGGGCGTCGTGGTGGGCACTGCGCCGAATGAGCTTTCTCGCTTCCGTTGCCGCTGCTGCTGCCGACCCCGAGACGGGGAAGAGTGTGCCAAATACTCTGTTAAATAATCTGTGTGCTCTCGAAGTGTTCCACGTGTCTGACATAGACTCGTCACAGAAATACACTCTTTGCTCCGCTCGACCAGCTGCGAGCTGGTGCCGTGTGTTCCCCATATGTGCCATGGCACTGTGCCCCCGGGTGTGCGAGAGCTATGTCAGCGCCGCTCCGCGGGCCACCGCCCTCCCCCCCCCCCCCGCTGCATCACCGCTCGTCGGGCACCAAAGAGCGCTTGGCGACCTCTACCTCGAGCGTCACCGAGCGGCCGGTGCGCGTCTGCCACTCCATTGTGCGCATGTGCGCGAGCGCACCCTGTGCGTCGGAGGCGCTGTCGAAGAGGATAAACATCATGCTGCCATCTCGCACCTGCACGAGCTTCCGCGTGCGGTAGCCGGGCAGGCGCGCCACCGTCTGCTCCACATGATCCAGCGTGAAGCCATCCGACAGGTAGCGAACGCAGAGCGTGTCGCCGTTGCCGTCGGGCCCGTGATCATAGCGCGCGTCCGTCGTACGCGCTCGCTTTATGGGGGCGCCGCCATGGGCGCCGCCGCCGTAGCCGCCGCCGCCGCGGTCGCCGCCGCGGTCGCCGCCGCGGTCGCCGCCAGAGTCGCCGGCGCCGCCGTAGCCGCCGCTGGCTCCGCCGGAGCCGCCGCTGGCTCCGCCGTAGCCGCCGCTGTAACTGCCGTAGCCTCCGCCGCGGTCGCCGCCGCCACCACCATAACCGCCGCCACCACCATAGCCACCGCCACCGTATGCACCACCGTACCGGCCGCCGTAGCCGCCGCCGCCGTAACCGCCGCCGCCGTACGCGGCCGGCGCGGCGTACGAGTCGTAGCTCGGCCGCGCAAGCGAGTCGTAGCCGCCGTAGCCGCCGCCGGCGGCGGCTGTCCGAGGCGCAGGCGCGCTGTACATGCTCACTGGTGCCGCGGGCGGGAAGCGCGACGCGGGCGCGCGATTCTTGGGGTGCCCGACGAGATTGCGCTGCGCCATCGCCAACACGAGCTTGCGGTTGGGCTCGGCCTCGTCGAAGACGAACTGGTCGAGCTTCGCCTTGGCAGCCAGTGCCGCCTCGGGGCTCGCGAAGCGCACAAAGGCGCCCACGCTCACGAGCGAGTACGCTTCGAAGCCGTCGAGCAGGGCGACGAGATTGCGCACCTCGCGCGGCGCCGTGTTCAGCGGCAGGTTGCGCACGCACAGCGTGCGCACTGGTCCGCTCTCGACGTCGCGCTCCTTGCCATTTTCAGCCGCCGGCGTCGAATCGGGCTCAAAGGAGCGGTCGCCTTCACCTCCTTCGCCGCCTTCGCCGCCTTCGCCGCGAGCAGGCGGCATAGCCGCCTCGGGTTCGCGTCGGTGGCGCCGTGGCTCCTGCTCGCGCTCGAGCTCCTCGTCCTCCATTGACAATCGCAGCGACGCAGAAATCTCGCGGTGTTGCCAGCTCATCCGCTCAAGTTTGGCTGGCCGAAACAGCTGAAAAGTTTCGTCGCCGGGTCCTCCCGCACTTCATTGTACCATGTTTTTGACTCCACCTCCTCCGCCTACCATCGGATAACCGTCGGGCAGTGCAGCAAGTGATTCATGCACGCACGCTCACGAACACACACACACCATATGCCTGCTCAAAAACTCTCCGCCCGCGCGCTTTAAAGGCCACCGGCTACGGGTACAATAGTACCCCACAGGCACCCATGGTTCCGCCATGGTTGATGCGACACATCGTCGCCTTTTCATTCAAATTTCGTCGTCGGGGCGTAAACGTGGGTGGGGGCCGCGCAGAGTCCGCGTCGCAAAGTAGATGGCTCGGTTGCGCCCAACACGGCGCCGTGTCTCAAAGTAGATGGTTCGGCTGCGCCCAACACGGCGCCGCGTCTCAAAGTAGATGACTCGACTGTGCCCAACACGGCGCCGTGTCTCAAAACCCACCCAGCGGCGCCGCGACCGACTGGATGGGGCACGGAAGCAGCGTGAGCAGCGTGACGACGCCCGCCACAGCCGCGAGCACCGTGCGCGTCGTGTCGACCCCGGTGATGTCGTCCGCACAGGGCAGCTCCGGCTGCCGTTGCAGGAAGATAATGATCAGGCCCCAAAAAAGGAGGATGGGGTTATCCCCGCCAAAGAGGGTCGAGAAGCCGAGCAACGTCAGAGTGAGGCCCGAGACGAAGCCCGCCTGCCGTAGCGAGATACTCAGTGGCAATCAGTGGCAATCAGTGGCAATCAGAGGCAATCAGACGCAATCAGACGCAATCAGTCGCAATCAGTCGCAATCAGTCGCAATCAGTCGCAATCAGTCGCAATCAGTCGCAATCAGTCGCAATTGACGAGACTTGCCTGCCCGCCCCCGAGCACCGCCGTCGCCACGCGCCCGCCGTCGAGACGGCCGATCGGGAGGAGCTGCAGCGCGTTCACCAGGAAGGTGACGAACCCGATGACGGCGAGCGGGTGGAGCGAGATGACGGGCGAGCTTGCCAAGTTGGGCAGGATGAGCTGCGCAATCAGAGGGGCCATCAGCGAGACAATCAGCGAGGCAATCAGCGAGGCGATCAGAGGCCATGAGCGGCGCAATGATGAGTGTGGCGAGTCGTAGCTGTGCGATCGAGCCGAGGCCATCAGAGGCAATCAGCGGGACCATCAGAGGCGATCAGAGGCCATCAGAGGCAATCAGAGGGGCGAGTCGTACCTGTGCGATCGAGCCGAGGGCAATCAGAGGAAATCAGAGGAAATCAGAGGAAATCAGAGGCAATCAGAGGCCATCAGAGGCAATCAATGTGGCGAGTCGTACTTGTGCGATCGAGCCGAGCAAGAGAGACGAGAGGAGCAGGTCGCTCGGGACGACAGGGAAGATCTCACCACCGCCCGAGCTCGCCGCCGCCGCCGCCGTCGTCGCCGCCGCCGCCGCGTCCGCCGCCGCTGGTGCGCCCACCGCCGCCAAGGCAGCGCTGGGTGCGGCGGAGGCGAGTGCAAAGGTGCCCGTCGCGGCGCCGGCAGACGCGGCGGCTGTTGAGCCCGCAATGGTGGACGCAGTCGAGGCGGCCTCCGCGGCCGACGCGGCGGCCGCGGGGTCGAGCAGCCCTGCGGGTAGGTCGCGCTACAGTGAGCACTTGCATGCAAGGCAGGTCATCAGTGGCAATCAGCGTACTCGAGAGCTTGCACCGCATGTTGGCCGCGCTGCGATGAGCACTTGCATGCAAGGCAGGTCATCAGTGGCAATCAATGGCACTCACCTGCGGGTAGGCTGGGCACCGGTAAGTCGACCGAGAGGGCGAGGCCGACGAGGTACAGGACGAGTCCGAGCGCCGTGGCGAGCGCCGGACCGGCGAGAGCGAAATCGAAGAGCGCGGTGCGGCTGCGCGGGAAGGTGAGCAGTTTGGTGATGCACCCGAAGTTGCCGATCTGGAGCGACGGTATGGGGAGCGGGACGCCCGTGCGCATCCCGTGCACTCGCGCCGCCACGAGGTGGCCCATCTCGTGCGCGAGCTGCAAGGCGCCCAAGCCAATCGCAATCGGAAAGGCGGCCTCGACGGGGGCGGGGTCGCCTTTGCTGATCTGCTCGAGCATCGCGCCGCCGTCGGCGAGGATGTACACCGAGAGCGCGAACCCGAGCGTCGTGATGACACTCGCCGCCGCCCCTAGCAACACCACGCTCAGTTCAGGGATTCGTTGACGCAGAGCGGTTGCTCGTGCGGGCAGGGCGAGGAAGACGGGCTTTCGTTCCTGATGAGGGAGGCAATCAGACCCAATTAGTACTCGCCATCAAGCGCAATCAAGCGCAATCAAGAAAGACGGGCTTTCGTTCCTGATGAGGGAGATCATCAGAGGCAATCAGAGGCAATCAGAGGCAATCAGAGGCAATCAGAGGCAGACGGGCTTTCGTGCCTCGCCCGCCTGGAGCCCCTCGAGGGTGAGCGCGAGCGGGTCCTGCAGCAGCAAGAACTGGATGCCCGCCAGCTCCGGCTCCGCCGCCGCCTTGGCGCTCACGCGCGCGTAGACCACACTCGTGTTGGTGCGTAGGTTGCCACGAAAAATAGTCCCGATGAACGATTGCTCGACCTGGCTGACGTAGAACGTGTCGTAGTCGAAGACTCGGTTGCGCGCGAGCGACACCTGCGCCTCGCTCAGTTGCAGCGCGCCCTCGCTCTGCCCCGAGAGGACCTCTGTGAGGCTGCTCCCCGACAAACTCGCCGGCGGCTTGGACTGACCACCAGCCCGGCTTGCGCCAGCGTCCGTGCTGCTGTTGCTCTTGAGTGAGGCCAAGAGTTGCTCGATGGGGCTCGCGCTGCCGGGTGCGCCCGGCGCCTTGGTTGCGGCTGCCGGCGTCTCCGAGGCCGTCACGGATCCGGAGATGGGTGCGGTCGCTGCGGCTGCTGGCGGTGCCTCTCGTGGCGCAAGGCTCTCGGCCTCGCGCCTGAGCTGCGCCGCGTCGAGCTCGAGCGCCGCGAGCTCCAGGGCGGCACGTTCAGCCTGCAGCGCCAGCCGCTCGGCGCGTAGCCGCTTCTCCTGACGAGACAAGTCACTGGCGCTGGTGCTGCTGGTGCTGCTGGTGCTGCTGGTGCTGCTGGTGCTGCTGGTGCTGCTGTCGTCGCTGTCGCTGCGGCCCGACTCGGTGGCCAGCACCAGCGGCGAACGCCGCACAAACGGGAGCGTACCGCGGACACCAAGGACGATGCGCGGAGTCAGCGTGCAGCCGCACACGACTTGGATGTAAAGCACCAGGAGCATGGGAATGGTCCTCATGAATGAAATCGGCACGATCGCACGCGGTGTGCGTTTGCCTCGCGCGCGTTCTCAATCTCCGCGGCAAGATGTGGAAACAAACTTTGATGTGGAGAACTGAAGGGGAGTCCGCTGACGTCGCCTCTCTGTGCACGAAACCGCGTGCCTCGTGATGAGATGATTGACCGCGTCTCGTGAGTGATTGATGGGTGCAGCACACTCTGCGACCTTTCGCCGTGCCGGGCTGGGGCTGGTGGTCCTAGCCGCGGTGCCGGTCCAGGCGCTACACGTGGGCGCCACGCACAAGCGCCTCTTCTCCGTCGGCGTGCGCACGCCTGCGCCTGCCGCTTGCAGCACGGCCTCGCTGCGCAAGGCCAACCTGTACGGTCTCAGCGACAACGAGCTCTCTGCACTGCTGGAGGGGTGGGGTGAGAAAAAGTTCCGTTTGAAGCAGATTCGCGACGCCATGTACGGCGACTCGCCCGCGGTCGACATCCAATCGATGCAAACATTGCCCAAGGAACTGCGTGCCAAGCTGGAAGCCCACGCCACCCTTGGTGAGCTCGAGACTGCGAAAGAGATTGACAGCCGCGACGGCACACGCAAGCGGCTGTGGCGCTGCCATGACGGCTCGCTCATCGAGTCGGTGCTCATGCCATACCGCGACAACCGGCGCACCGCGTGCATCTCTTCGCAGGTGGGCTGCGCGATGGGGTGCACGTTTTGCGCCACGGGCCAGATGGGCTTCAAGCGCGATCTGAGCGAGGCGGAGATCTTTGAGCAGGCGGCACGCTTCTCGGCGGAGCTGCGGGCCAAGGACGAGCGGCTGAGCAACATCGTCTTCATGGGGATGGGGGAGCCGTTCCGCAACTACGACGCCGTGTTGGGCGCGGCGCGGCGCATCATCTCGGAGCTTGGGATTGGCGCGCGCCACTTGACCATCTCGACGGTGGGCCTCGTGCCTCAGATCCGGCGCTTTGCAGACGAGGGGCTCGCGATCGGGCTCGCGATCTCCTTGCACGAGTCGAGCGACGACGCGCGCTCGGCGATCATGCCCGTCAATCGGAGATACGATCTCGAGGAGCTCCTCGACGCCTGCCGGTACTACGTGGACACGAGCGGCCGCCGGATCTCATTCGAGTGGGCGCTGATCGCCGGGCGCAACGATGACCGGGAGAGCGCGCAGCAGCTCGCGCAGCTGCTCAAGGGCCTCAACTGCCACGTCAACCTCATCCCTCTCAACCCCACTAATGGTTTCGATGGCGCGCCGACGAGCCTTCCAAATGCGGACAAGTTTGTCGCGGTGCTCGGCAAGTACGGCATCCCCGCCACGGTGCGCGTGCGTCGAGGCATTGACATTGACGCCGGGTGCGGACAGCTGGCGGAGGCGGCAAGCAAGGAGAAGGCGGCGGAGCGGCTGCGGCAGAAGCTGGCGGAGGGGGCGCTCCCCAGCAAGGAGAAGGTCGCTCCACCGGCGTGAGCGCGAGCGTACAAGGTAGTCGCGCGCGTGCTGCGCGTGTCGCCATGGGAATCAGTGCCGGCCTGTGGCATTGGGGGTGGTAGGGGGGGAAAGTTAAATTCACACCTTCGTCGGTCCATTCACACGAAAATGTCCATGTCGACCCCATTTCTCCTCGACCCTGCCACTGGCGCGCTCTCGGTGCCCTTGCACGTCCTGCACATGAGCAGCGACGGGCGCATCCCCGTGCCCAACAGCACCAAGGAATTGTTTGTCGAAATCGGAACCAATGCCTTCGACACATGGGACATGCAACTGCTGCCCAAGCACCCGGATGCCTTCTTGGTCGCCTTCGAGCCGCTGGTGGACAAGTGGGCGCTGCTGCTGGCGCGCAATGCTCGAGCGCGCGTCGTTGGCCATCTCGGATGGCACCACGAACGCGGCGTCATTCTGCCCTTTGCCGTCTCGGATCACGAGGGCGTCGTGCCCTTCTACGTTTCGCCTCGCGACGGTTGCTCGTCGCTGCGCCGCACGCACACGCCGCAGCACGGCGGCTGGAAGAGCAACGGCTTTGTGACGCGTGCGTGCGCCAAGACGGTCCAGACGCGCATGGTGCCCGCCATCACGCTGCGGCGCGTGCTCGTCGAGTGGCTGGCTGGCTGGCCGGTGGCGCGCCTCAAGATCGACGCGCAGGGGGCCGACCTCAGCCTCCTGGCCGCCGCGGGTGCGGGCTTGCTGAGGCGCGTCGCGGAGGTCTCGCTCGAGACGCTGCGTGACTCGTGCGATGGCATCTACGATAACCAGCCCAACTGCACCACCACCGTGGACGCATTGCATGCGCTCGGATTTGAGCCGTTAGGAGCCTTTCGATGCGACGAGCCTCGCCATTTTAATCAGGGCTCGGGCTGCGAAGCGAACGTGCTGTTTCGGAACCGGGCGGCGCCACCGGCGGCGCCACCGATGGCTAGGGCAGCACGAGTTCGGAGCAAAGGCCGTGGAGCGAGGCGTGGCGCGAGCTGAGAAGGAATGAGTCGCTACAGTCTGTGCCACTGACCTCAGGCGCAATTACATCCCTCATCAGGGGCGCCTCCCAGCGCGGCAGCCCCCCCGCTCTGTGGGGAAATGCAAAGGCCTGCACAGAACCCCAGTCTCGCCCGCACATCCCACAGTGATGCCGCGCAGCTCGCATCTCCCGGCGCATCGGATCGGCGATCGCGCACAAGGTGCGAGCAGTGCCCCGGGCGATGATATGGTGTCCGCCCTGGGTGATGCTTGATGAATGATCTGAAGCGTCGACGATGGAGATGCGATCTGTTACCGCCGTGTTGCATGTAGAGGCCGCCCTACCGAGTCAGGATCAATCTCAGGACTCTGAGCGGGTCTCGACCTCTCAAGAACCAAACTGAACGATCGGGACAAAGTGAACATGAAAGTGAAGCTTAAAGCACGTTTACTGGCGACCGGGCTCACAGCACCGGGGGGACGCGCACACAGGTGACACACACGACAGCGACCGCACCGCATACACAGACTCGACACTCCATGACGACTCACACTGATCCACGCACAACCACATACTCGGAATTCGCTATCTTGATACCTTGTCGCACCGACGATCCCGATAGGATACCACGACTCTACCACGACTCGTCACCTCGTTGCTCGTCTCTCGCCGCGGCGCCACGCCATTCAGACGGATGTCATCTTCCGCCCAGTCCGTGTGGCACCCCCGTCCACTTCACACTTCCAACCCATCCGATCACTTCACCCTCGCTCCTCGGTGTGCATCAGGCAGTTACAGGCAGTCTCTGTCTCCAGAGCAGCGGCGATGGGCCTGGACCTGGACCTGCGCACGGTTGCACTGCTCTGGACCTGGGCCTGGACCTGGACCTGGGCCTGGACCTGGAGCTGCGCACGGTTGCACTGCTCGTCGTCGGCCCACACACCCAAGTGTGAACGTCGTGTGTGTGAACGCGTCGGACCACACGACAGCATCACGCCGCCCACGGCACGCCGTTCACACCTCACGCCGTTCACACCTCACGCCGCCCACGGCACGCCGGCACGCCGCAGTTCACACGCGACTGGACGCGGAATCCATCAGGCGTTTGACTGCGAACTCTCGATACACCGCATCGGAGGTGACGAGCTCCAGCGACTGCTTGTCGCCGATACTTGCGAATTCGGGACCGGCTGGCTTTCTCTGCAGGATGGCTCCGACGTTCACACCTTGCTTGTGGCACAGCACGATTTTCTTTTCCAGGCTGATGGCGCGACGCAGCTCCTTGACACAGAACTGGCTGTCAAAGTATCCATCGCTCAGCACAAGCACGAACGTCTTGGAATGTTCCACCCCTTCCATCATGGCAGCTGTGCTGCAGTCTTTCATGTTTTTATCGAGCCACACCTCCTTGCCTGCCTTTTCAAGGTCCCTTGTGATGAGCGCCAGATCAGGGCCGCTCTCGCGCTGTACGTGAGACATGAAGAAGTCCCACGGGGCACCTTGGTTGATCATCGAGGCGGCCGCTTTCTCCGCCGCCGCCTTCTGCACCGCCGCCCTCTGTGCCGCCGCCTCGTCCGCCGCCTTCTTCTCGGCCGCCGCCTTGTCCGCCGCCGCCTTGTCCGCCGCCGCCTTGTCCGCCGCCGCCTTCTCGGCCGCCGCCTTCTCGGCCGCCGCCTTCTCGGCCGCTGCCTTCTCAGCCGCCACCTTGTCCGCTGCCACCTTCGCGGCCGCCGCCTTGTCCGCCGCCGCCTTGTCCGCCGCTGCCTTCGCAGCCGCCGCCTTCGCGACCGCAGCCTTCTCCGCCGCCGCCTTGTCGGCCGCCGCCTTGTCGGCCGCCGCCTTCGCGGCCCCGGTCTTGTCCCATCTGTTTCGAAGCGCACGGGGAATGCACGCTGTTGGCGCTCTGCAGTGACGCCCAGCACGGCGCGCCCTCGCATGCCATCAGGAAGCGCGAGGGCTTGCGAAGGGCGGTCGTGAAGACGGCAAGGCAGTCAGAGGCAGTGGCAGCAGCGTGTGGCGCGGCCGGCGCGGCCAATCGCAGCCGCGACGAGTCGCAAACTAGGCCGCGAGTCCGCCGCCGACAGCCGACGTGCCCACCACGGCGCGTGTGAGTGGCCCGTGCGGACTCCGTCCTAAACTCTTGAGGATGTGCGATCGCGACTCGCCGTGTGGCCCCATGGGGGGTGCGCTGCGTCCTCTCGGCCTCATCCCATGACGATTGGCCGCCATTCGTTCGCCGAGCGGCCGAAAACCCGTGGTCCGCGTGCGCCCAAGACGGCGCCTCTGCACATCCGCTCGGCAGCGATGGGCAATCAGTGTGCATGCGCGCGGCGTACCGAGGCTCGCTGAGGAGCGCCACGACCTTGCTCTTGCCCTCCTCCCGTGCGCAGTCGATGGCCGTCTTGCCGCCCTTGGATCGAAGCGTCGGATCGGCGCCCCCTTCGAGAAGGCGCTTGGCGATCGCGAGGCGGCCGTCGCGTGCCGCGTAATGCAATGCTGTCATATCGTGGATGCTCTAAAGACAAACGAGAGGCCAAACGGAATGACTACATGCAAGCGGACCCATCGCATGTGCTGGGGGAGGGCATGCTCGAGGCTTACCGTGGCGTTGACCTCGATGGCCTCGGCCTCGAGGAGGAGGCGGACGCACCCTTCGTACCCGTAGATTGAGGCATACATCAAAGCTGTGACTCCGTTCTGTGGCAAATGCAGCACACGCGGCGTCATCGAGTGCCAGAGCACGCGAGGAGCGTGGGCGAGCACGCGGGGGTGCGGCGCGCGCCAAGCGACGAGGACGCGTGTGCCAAGCTCGGCCGGGCGGCGGGGTGGCGGCGCAACCAGCGCGGCCGCGCGCGGTACAGCGGGCTGTGGGGACAGGCGCCGTCTCGGGCGAGCGCGGCGGCGAAAGCACCAGAGGCGGCGAGGACGCGGGCGCCCACGCGAGGCACATGCGGCGGCGCACCACATCAGGATTGTGCCAGTTGACGTTCCCTCCAAGGCCGATCAGCCGCGTGAGCTCCGCCTCGTTGCCCTTCTCAGCGGCCTCGTACACGGCCTTGCCCATCGAGTCGCTCATCGCGGCCTTGGAACTGCAGGAACCCATTTGTTCTGCGCGGCCGTGGCGTCGAGTGCTGTGGCGGCGCGAGAGAGTTGGCCGACGAGTTTCCCTGACACGCAATCGGAGAGAAAGTCAGGCTCCCGAGGCCCCAAAGGTGCGACGCATGCCACATGCTCCGCGAGGGCGCTTCGAGGCACCGGCCGGGCTCTCGAGTTGGCCACAAGGGCCAGCGCGCACGAGCACGCCATGAGGTCACAGTCTCGTACCTCTCGAGGGACCGGCGCGCGCGCGCGCGTTGGACTGCTCGCTGTCGCTCCGCTCTTACACCCAGGACAACTTCTTCTGCTCCGCTATTATGAATTCACACCTCAGTCAGTCAGTCAGTCAGGTTCGTCGCGGTCCCCCCGCAAACAGCCAGTCCACGTAAACACTCGCCATCATCGGTAAGTGTCCGAGTACGTAGCCTGAAGGTCACCCGCGAGCTCGCGATTGAGCTTCTTCAGGCGTGCGAGCTCCACCCGTCCGTCCTGGAGCAGTCCCTGCAACTCCGCCTCTCGATGGGCCTCGCCCACGAGGGCGTGCGCCCGCGCCGTCGTGAGCTGCGCGCGCATGCCCTCGAGAGAGGCGCCCAAGACGGCGGCGAGCTCATGCATGCGCTCGGCCGTTACGCGCTGGCACTTGAGGAGGTGGGTGTGCTCGCGGATGCCTCGGAGGCTCGGGTGCACGGAGGAGGAGAGCTCTGCATCGACCTCGTCACCCTCCTCCGTCGGCTTGCTCGCCTGTGGGGAGAGGGGAGCGAGCGCCATCGTGAGCACGTGCATGCAAGGCGGCCACCCCCTTCGGTCGGCGGGTTCACCTTGCGACCCGCGCCGCTCTTGGCGCCGTGTTGGGCGCCGCCCGACTTGCGTGACGGCGAGGCGATGGGCGCCGTGGTGGGCTCCTTGGTGGGCGCCGTGGTGGGCTCCTGCTGCTGCTGCTGCGCCACGAGCGCGCTCCTCTCGGCCGCTCTGGGCAGGAGCGCCGTGTTGGGCATCAGCGCCGTGTTGGGCAGAGGCGCCGCCGCGGCCATCGCCCCCTGCGCGTGGGGCGTCGTGGTGGGCGGCGGCGGCGTGGTGGGCGCCGAGCGGAGCGCATAATGGACGAGATGGAGTGGCAGCAGATGCGTCGGCTCGGCGGTCGCCGTGCCTGGCAACCCTAATTTGGAAGGCGGCCACCCTAATTTGGACGAGGCGGACCGTCCGTCGCCGCCGGCTGGCGCCGCAACGAGCACGCGGCACAGCAGCAGCAGCCGAGGCTCCGACACCTCAGCGCCCACGACGACGCTCGCCTCGTACCCAAGTGGCAGAGGCGTCGTCGTGGGCGAGCCCACCGCCTCGAGCTTCTTCGCGCCCTTCGACTTCAGCGGCGGAGGCGGCGGAGGCGGCGGAGGCGGAGGCGGCGGCGGTGGAGGCGGAGGCGGAGGCGGAGGCGCGTGCTTCTGGGCGGCCGCGTCCCGCGCGCCGAGGCGCGCCGCCGCGGCAGCGTCTCGCTCTGTCAACGCGTCGTCGCGAGCGCCGTTGAGCAGCGCGTCCCATGCGGCACGCCCCGCAAAGAGAGCAAACGGTGCGGGCGGCGGCTTCGAGGCGGCGACGAGGCCGGCGAGGGCGCCCATGTCGACGCACCCCGCCTCGGGCACGCTGCGAGGGTCCACCTGCCACTCGAGCGGCGCATCCACCGGCGGCTTCGGACGGAGGCCGTAGACGAGAATATGCTCGACTGAAGCGCGATGGAGGTGCATGGCGAGAAGTCGGTGCGTGAGCGGCGGGCCCGCGCCGCGCTGCTGCTCGCCCAGGGGCCGGCCGCCACTCGCGAGCACGTTGAACTCCTCGTGGAGCCGCGCGTTGCGCAGCCGGTATGCGTGCAGCACCTGCATCGGCCCGGCAGTGGGAGCGCCAAGCTCGGAGAGCGTGTGACGGATCTCGTCGGCGTCGGGCGGCAGGCGCAGCATGCTGATGCTGCCGCCGCTTGCGGCGGCCACGTGCACTGAGAGAAAGAACGTTCAAATACTGCCCGTACTTGAGTGCGTGCTGCTGCTGCTCCTGCTGCCGCTCGGCCGCCGCCTCGAGAGCATCCAACGCGGCGGCCTCGTCGCTGAGAGCAGCAAGCACGCGCTCGCGCAGCGCGCGGATCTGCGACTGCCGCGGGCGCAGCTGGGCGGCGAGCAGCCGGTACCGCAGCGCGTCCGCGTCCGCGTCGTGCAGGCGACGACTCCAGAGCGAAGGCGCGAGTGCCGCCATTGCGACGCCCGCGACGACGCCATCGAAAGTTTGGTCTCCGTACCTAGTTGGAGGTGGTTTCATCCGCAATCTGGTCATACCCGCTCGGTGTGCGTCCAGTCTAGCAAGTTTGGTGCGCTCTCGTTGCGCGCGTCGCTTTTGAGCGCATCGCGCGCGCGCCCCGCAGAAGCGCGCGAGCGTGTGCTTGCAGTTCAGTAGTCGCTGCCTGGGCCGATGGCGGAGGAGATGCTGGAATGTACCTTGCCCACTCTCTTGCGCACTGCATGGGGCGTGCCCTTGAGCAGGTGCGAGGCCGGCGTCACGTATGGCTGCTTCGACGGTGGGCATCGAATGTGGGTCTCGAATGGCTGCCGTGGCAACTTTCGCTGCAGTTCGAGTTCTGAATTCATTCGCTGCGATCCCAAGCTGCGAATCCACGGCAACCCCACGCTCAGTCATAACGTGACTGCACGCTTCAACTGCATGTGCTCCAAACAAGCCATCGCCTGGCCGCCCGTCGAGGAAACACTAAAGTCGATGCAGCGAGTCAAATGGCCCGAGGCTCTGCCACGCGTCAACGCGTGGCTTGGCGCCATCATCAGCGTCAGCGCTACAAATACGCGGTACAAGATGGTTGAGGCGGTCATCGTGGCATGCGGTTTCGTGCCAAAGCACGTGCCAGCCGCGAAACCGCAGCACTTTGCCAGTAGTGCGCAGATGCTGCTCGAGCTTTTTGGGAGAGCCCGGCAGCGGATGACCAAGATGAGCCCATTTGAAGTCGCGCTGCTCGTTTCCCATCGGCGTGCTCTGGAGATGATTGCGCATAGCGACAACGAGTGGGGTGCCGTATTTGAGGACGACGCGATCCTAAATCCAATGGTGGGCGCGTTGCGCGCGGGCCATCTGCTGCATACTGCTTTCTCTGCTGCGGGCGACCAAACCTTCATCTACCTCGGCGCCTGCAACCCGGATTGTGTGCCGGCCGAGCCGCTTACTGGCTTCCACGGACTTCCTCATGTGCTCTTGCATGCAGGCCGTTGCCGAGGCTACTGTACGCACGCGTACGCGCTGCCTCGCACCCTGGCTGCCACCTTCTTCGACGACGTATTTGGATGCCAGAACAGCTCGACGACATGCGGCGCTGAATGTGCACTCCGACCGTGCTACATGGATTGGGCGTTTCGCCGCCACTTCACTCGGGGCCCGACGGCGTGGCTGGTAGGTGGCGGGCTCCGCAGCCCATGGGCCAGCGACCATCGTGGCCTCTTCTTGCAGAATCGCTCGTCTGCGTTGCAAAACAACGTCTCCGGCACGAGCTTGAGAGGCATGTTCCGCTGGCAAGCGCGTTCGCTTGAGGCAGTCGCGGAGGAACGCTGCAACGACCTGTTCGGCATGGGCAGCAATTCTTCGAAGATGGATAGCAAAAGTGCACGACGATTGCCGCTGCGGCAAGTGCTCGTGACGCCTAAGTGGTCTGGGCGCGTGGGCAACCTTTTGTTCGAATGGGCTGGGCTGCTGGGAGTCGCCGCACGGCTGCAAGCCTCCGTACCGACCTCTCCGGTGGCCCTGAACGTGCCTTCAACTGACAAAGTGCCGGGCGTTTCATTATTCAAGCAGTTTCCCACCCTTTTAAAGACGGTGACCTTGTTCGAGATCTCCGAGGAGGACTCGGAGCGACGTTCGACCTTTTCCCGTAAGAAGGCTGGGCCGTTTGGAGTCTTCGGGACAACGTATGCAAAAGAGCTTCCCAATTTGCTGCGCAACTGCACAGCTTGCACTTTCACGATGCAGGAGAGCAAGTCGAACTCGTATGGTGAGGCAGACCTGCTCCGCCTCGAGACCTGGGTGGCCTCTCCCCCAATGCACTGTGAAGTCGGTCTCGTCGAGCTCGCCGGATACTTCCAAAGCTACAAATATTTTGAGGCCATCGCTGAACAGGTCATCCGTCCGTCACTCGCTGCGCATGCGCCTTCAACATGGAATGCTGCGAGATCCATCCTCGACAAGGCTCGAGGAACAGGCGCCGAGAGTGCTCGTCGGCTGCTCATTGGAGTGCAGGTCCGACTGGGCGATAAGCTCAAAGGGGAGTACCGAAGCGTTTACGAGCCGGTGGCTTGGGAGTACTATTCCAAAGGAATGCGGCATATGGCCCAGGTCCTGCAAACCACGGTATCTCGTCACCGTAACATTGCATTCATCGTCACCGCTGGAGGCAGTCAAAACGCCAACACTACAAGGGACATCGCCGAGGCCAAGCTGCACCTCGCGAGAGCGGGAGGTCGTCACCCAGTTTTTTTTACAGGCTCAACCGATCCGTACGTGGACCTGGCGGTCCTGCGGGCCTGCGACGGCTTGGTCATCGGCGCGAGCAGCTTGGGATGGTGGGCGGCGTACCTCTCTCATCTTCCTGCGGGGCGCGTCATTGTTCCGAGGGACATCTATCGGCCGAGCCATCGCCTGAGCGAACAGTTCAACGGTTCCGAATACTACCTTCCCGAATGGGTGCAGGTCGCCAACAACGGAAGCAGCGCTTTCACCACACACCTCACACAATCGGGCACAGATGTGATGATGGATTCGGTCAACAGTGCTTCAACGCCACGATTGCCCAAGCAAACACTGGGAAAGGGTCCTGCTGCGATGATGCAAAAGAACAGGAACATACCAACGCCAACGCCACGGTGGCCTAAGCAAATAGTGGAAAACGGGCCGGCAAGAATGAGATCGACTCGAGAGAGCGTTCGAAGAAAACCCAAGCTGATTCCTCAGGATGATAGCTGGTGGACCAGCTTCTGGCGCAGCATGGTCCTATCGCTCACAGCCACTGGTGTGAGTGCGGCTGCTATTGTGGCGTGGATGCTGACTACTCAACGCCTCAAGGGTGGGTAGTAAATCGATCGCGTACGTATTCAAGGCCAGCTGTCTCCCGTCCAGATACGGTACAGCTCTACAGCTGAAGACAGCCAGGAGACGGACCGAAAACTACAGGTCGGAAAAAGCACGGTTTCGATTAACAACACCGCAGCCCGGCCGTCAAACGGACAAATAGATATATGATGATAGTCATATCGGCGGTATAGAGTACGCGGATATTCTGTACTTCTACTACAGTGGTATCCCTTGATACGGAAGTCTCTAGACTCTACGTCGATGGTATTACTTCAACCCCTCTCCCCGCCTCGAGCTCGACGTCGCCTGCCGCGCCAGGCGGGCCCTGCTTTATCTTCTTCTTCTTCTTCTTGGCCGGGACGTCCGGACTCGAGGGCGGGCCGTCGCTCTCATCCAGTACCACCTCTCGCAGCGCCTCGGCGCCTCCTTCCTCCAAACGCTCCCTTTCAAGGCGAGCCTGCCGCAGTTCGCTCAGGGCCGCGTCCGTGGCCACTCTTGATTGGACGTGTGAATCAGACGTGTGAATCAGAGCCGAGTCCGTGGCCACTCGAGTTGCGCTGGTCGCACTCGTGGACTTACCTTGCACCTCCTCCTTCTTCTCAGCATTGACCCAAGTTACGGAGAAGACAATCTTGCCTTGCGGGAAGACGTCTTCACTGAAGTTGATGCGCTCGTAGTCCGCGAGCGCCTGAAGGCTGACGCTCACCTCGCCCATCGCGTCATCGCTGTCCAACACGCCCATGTCCTTGTCCGTGATCACAAGCTCGAGTTGCTGTGAAAGCAGTTTGCCCAAGCGCTTCACTTTCCATGGACCCAGCGTCTCGTCCCACACGGGGTAGAGCGTCCTCTCCTTGATGGTACTCTGCACTCGTTGTTTGCCCAGCACGGCGCTGACGTACGGATCCGCACTGCCATTCGTGTCCGCGGGCTTGAGGCCATCCGCGTAGAGGAGGTGGATCCGCAGCTCGCCACGTCCCTCGAGCCGCAGGTGCTTCTCGGCGGCGCTCGTGGACTCGAGCTGAATAGGTGGTGGCAGCTCGGGCCGTCTTCCACGCGCACGCACCGCCTTGAGGACGGGCGGGAGCTTGGCGCGCTCCTCTTCGAAGGCGCGCCGGCACTTTTCCATGTCGGCCTCCTTCCGGCTCCCCTTCGTGATCTCCTGATCCAAATTCTTGAGGAAGGCGTCAAAGTCGATCGACTGCCCATGTAAGCAGGTGGCAAGTTCGCTGAAGGAAAGGCCATATGCGCCCTGGGCGGCGTCAACGTCTGTGTCGGCATCCCTGAGTACTGTGTGAGCAATGGCATGCGCCTTCTCCCAAGGAACCCAGGGTGTCCCGTCGCTCTTCTCCGCGTGCGCGAATGCTTTGCAGATGTCGACGGGCTCGATCGCACCGTTATTGTCTGGATCCAAGTCTCGATAGATGAGAGCTGTAAGGGCGGCCTTCATGCCCAGCTCCGCAAACTCGCCTCGCTTCGAGACGAGCTCCTGGCGCTTATTTCGCAGCACTGTCGACGAGCCGTTGGGCAGGCAGTAGAATGCCACTACGTCCGCGACTAGGTTGGCCGACCCCGCGACGACGACGGCGCTCAGGAGCACCTTGAGAAGCACGAAGAAGTCGAACGCGTACACCTGCCCGGTGACATGGAACTTGAAGACGACTCCGCGACGATGGCGGTCGACGATGTCAAACTCGGAGGGCGTGCCTCCCGGAAGCGCCGCCGATCCGACCCACACGGCGTTCTGCCGGCCGACTTCCACATCGACGGCGACGATGCTCGACAGGCGCACCTCGGCGTGCACGCTGCGGTTGCCGATGATGGCGCGTCGAGAGTACGGATCCAGATTCGTGTACGAAATGTCGACACGCAGGCTCGCTCCCGTCGATCGGCGGTTGGGGAGGACGCCGCTCGGGCCCGTCCTTGTCGATGGGTTGGGCGCGTCAAGGCTGATGCCGGCTGCAGCAAGCCACTCGCTGAGGGGGAGCTGGAGCGCCACGCCCGCATCAAAGCGAAGCCGCGTGCCGTTCGCGAAGACCAGCTCGCTCCAGAGGCCCTCCTCGCCAGGCAGCGCTCCCACCGATGACCCTCGCCAACTGCCATCGACCACATACGCGTGCTCGAAACTCAGCGACATGCGCTCGACGGCAAAGGGAAAGATGGTCTGCCGCAGCTCGCACCCACACTGCCCACTCTGGCGCTGGAATGGCACGCCGCCGCGCGTCGAGCATGCTGTGCGACGAGTGCGGTTGCCGTCGTCGGCGCAGCGCCAGCCTGTGGTGCGGGTCTCTGTGAGCGCGCTCGTGAATGCCATCGCATCTTCCGTCTTGTACGTCAGCTCGGACGGTCGGAAGAGACGGCATGGGAGTGCCTGCTGCTGCTGCTGCTGACCCAGTTGCAGCATCCACGGCTCTGCGCAGTAGGGTGCCGTCAGTGCAGCAGGACGCACACTGGTCGTGCTTGGCATGCCCCCTTGCGTGCTCCACGCGTTGACGATACCACCGGGCACCTCGGTCATCGCCCACGCGTTGCTGAAGTGCAGAGGCAGCAACGCCACTAACATCGCGATCAGCACGCAAGTATAGTAGAGCATGCCAACCTCCGGCACATCGACCTTGATGTACTTGGGCGTCTGGTAATAGAGGAGCCACGGCGCGTGCGTGCGGATCCACGGGGAGCCACAGGATGGCTCCATGAGGCAGCTGTACGACAGGCCCATGATGATGATTGCAGCAGCAGCAGCGCCACTGACGGCGTATGATGGACGGGGAAGCGTCCACCTCGACCCCTCGTGGTTTTCGTTGAAGTCTTCAATCTCAGATTCGAGAACGGGGGCCCTCCTTCCTGAGCGTTTGGTAAGCTTGTGGTTTTAGGTGAAGCCATATTGTGAAACGACCCAAGGCCCGGCGAGGTCCCTTGACCGGCCGGAACCCATACCGGTAGCCCGTAAGGTCGAGGCGGCCCAGATGGGCCTCCCCTGCCTTCCCGGGTACACACGGGTACGCACACCTCGGTAGATACCGGACATACTGTACTTACTGGTG
>Ga0210240_101025_pt1 | contig 22954 bp, 20 predicted proteins | sample ChrtobMetP5a_4mM_FD_155463 | JGI IMG/M metagenome (GOLD analysis project Ga0210240, IMG submission 155463) | Chrysochromulina tobin associated microbial communities from unialgal haptophyte culture, Seattle, Washington, United States - P5a_4mM | ecosystem: Host-associated > Algae > Haptophytes >...
CCTGCATGATGCCGAGCGCGCCGTCGTCCAGCTGCATGCCGTTCAAACTCAGCTCGCCGAGCGGCGGCTCGCCGAGCGGCGGCCGCGCCGCCGCGCCAGCCATGCTCTCGTCTGGAAGCGCCATGCTTTCTCGTCTAGAATCGCGCTTTGAAAAGCGAACGCGGATCCGGGCTTTTTGTGACTCCAAATTTGGGACGACAGACTGGCACACGGACACACACACGGACGGACACACGGACACGCAAAAAAATGGGTCCGCCGGCCAAAACCTATCGGGTCGCGCGCGCGCTATTTTCACGCGGGCGGTTAATCTCAGAGGCTTCCCTCCCGGTGTTCCAACGGGGGTGGGGAAGAATTTTACCAAATTAGCCTGTACGGTTGATGGGATGGCTCGTCGTTTACAACTTTGGCAGCTGGAATCACTGCGACTGCGCCATCGTGCCCGAGCTTGTAGAAGGTTTCTTCGTGATTTCGTTCGACGAGACGGACTCCCGGCGCAGGGTCGCATGGTCTCGTCTTGCGCGCATCCACTCCAGCGAGAGTGCTGGGAGCTGGCACAGACACCGACCCACGGGGGCCGCCGCGAGCTTGTCCTGTAGCTGCACTGCCGGCGCCGTCGCCGGCGCCGCCGCCAGCACCACCGCCTGCAGCGGCTGCTCCTGCTAGGGCTCCTGCAACGATGTGCACGCTGCCACCGACACGACGCGCACGCATCTCCTCCACGCGCCGGGCAAGACGGACCGCACCCATCTGGGCGTCCTCTAGCCCCCACGGCGCATCCTCCGCCAGCTCACCTTCCGGCGCCCCTGCACTTCCTTGGACGTCGTCGCCAGAGGTGCCGCCATCGTCACCATGAGCTCCTTGTCGTGAAGCCACTGTCGGTTCAATGGGCTGCAATTTTTCCATGGGCAAACAATTCTCGAGGTAGCCCGCGAAGGTATCGCGCGCAAAATGTGTGGACACGACAACTTCGAAGCCCTGCCGCACGGTGAAAAAACCGTGCTCTGTGTCGTCCTCACGCAGGCACGCGGCGAGAGGGTGAGATGATTGATACAGGTTGTCACCGGCTGCGCCCGAATATTGGCGCATGAGCCCGTCCACTATCTCGTGGTCGAAGATGGCCAGCGGGAACGTTTTCGGGTCGCTGTACCGGCCTTTGAACCTCGCCGCCGTGTTAGACATCCGCACCAGCAAAATCTGTCCATAGCGCATGGCGTTGACGAAGCTTCGGCGTGCCGCTTCGCGGATCTGCGCCAGCGACCTTTTCCCTTGGTGCTCGTCCATCACCATCATCTTTGCTTCAATAACCTGTGTTGGCCGGTACATGAAGAACGTGTCAACAGCACGGTTGGCGGTTGAGTCGATGAGCAAGGCAGTGCGCCTCCGCAGCCGACGTGACCGTGCCAATGCCTCCAGCAGCCCGCATGAGCGATGAGGCAGCCACGGCATGACGGATAAATCCCTACCCATGGGGACCGTCCAGCAGTCACTTTTCTCGCATGCCTGCCAGAACTCGGATTGCGCCGCGGCTAAGTCCATATCGACGGGCACAAAATGATCGAATGCGCTCGAATTATCGACAGACACGTAGAATGACGTTCCTTGCTGATCGATGCCTGAAAACGTTTCGCGCTCAGTGGAATCGCGGGTCGACTTCTCGGCACGTGCTGCTTCAAGGCGCCACATTTCAGAAGACGATCTTTGTGTCCTGCGGACCGCAAACGCCGGCTTGGTGTGAAAGAATTAGAAACTTGGCTGTGAAATAACGCGTTTCATACGTAACACCGTGGGAAGTTATCGATATGACTGCGGACTATTTGGACCGAATAACTTTCGGTAACGCCGAGCCCCCCGCGCTCGCAGCACGCAAGGGCGCAAGACATCGCCGGCTGTGGTCTTCCTCGCGGACCCATTTACTTTCGGGCATGTACGCTCTACTCCTTGGCTTTCCATTATCGGCACCCATGGCCGCGTACGGGAAGATGAGTGCGGGCGCAAAGTTGGCGTATGGCGAGACCTATCCGATCCCAACTCCGGGCAACATGCATGCGTGGTTCTCCAATCTCCCGTCTAATGCAACATGTGAGGTGCTCATTCAGGTTGCATGTGCGTGAGCTCGAGGGACCCCAAGGCCTTGCTGCTGCTCCTGACCGCCTTGCTGCTGCTGCTGCTGCTAACCACCTTCTGGTCGGCTTGGCGTTCGCAGACTCCTCTGTGAATCCGTCGGACCGTTCGCCAACGATGGCCATCAACGATCACTATCCGAAGCCAGCGGGTAGCGACGTATCGGGCATCATCGTGGGCACCACCGCCGGCGGCTGCAAGAAGCTCAAAGTGGGCGACGCCGTCTGGGGCGACATAGGACCCAACACGATGACTGTGTCGGGCTCGAAGACGAAGCAGCTCGGCGGGTATGCTCAGTTTGCCGTCGCTCTCGACTCGCAGCTCTCAAAAGTCCCCGAGGGTATGGGGCTGGCCGAGGCGGGATCTCTGCCCAAGGTTGCTCTCACGTCTTACAAGGCGCTTGTCTGGTATGCTAACTTGGACACCCGGCCGATGGACGAGCGGACCATTCTGGTCCTCGGCGGCTCGGGTGGTACGGGGACGGTCGGACTTCAGCTCGCCAAGAAGGTCTTCAACGCAACGAAAGTCACAACAACGACATCCGCCGACAACTTTGACTACTGCAGAAGCAACGGCGCCGACGAGCTGATCGATTATAAAACCACCAACTGGTGGGAGGTCGTGCCAGACGGCTCGCAGGACATTGTGTACGACTGCGTGGGTCAGTCCGGCACGGGAGATTACGCCGTGAAGAAGCTTAAACCAGGAGGCTCATACGTGACCATCACTGGCAACCTCGCCATCCGGGTGCCCCCGGGCGTCTCCCAGCACAGCTTCATCAACTCTGATACCAATCTCGGCTCGGCTAACTTGCTCGAGGCGCTGGCCTCTTTCAAGGACGTGCGCATGACGTCGCTCAAGACGTACAACCTGTCTGACGTGGACGCTGCCTTCGCGGAATCTGCCACTGGACAGGTGAAAGGTAAACTCGTGATCAAGCCACCGCCGCTGAGCGAAGAGGGGCGCCGCGCAGCCATCGATCTGTGGGGAGCCGAGCAGCCCGTCGAGGCGCGTGAGAGGGGGCTGCTGCGTGGCACAGATCGCATGCCAGCAGGGTTCCCCGACGTCACGCGCGCGGGCGCGCGGCTTACACGGCCCGAGTCGTGAACGGATCCGGGATCGTATCTGCAGTGATGCTGCCCTGAGGTGCTGTACACCATGCGGGTGTAGCTACCGTCCAGGCGGTCGCCCACTCCGGGCCGCGATTCGCGTTGCGCGCACGCACGCGGTTCCGCGCGCCTGTCACGCGCCTGCGAACCCGCTGAACACGTGCAACACGGAAGGTCGAGATCGGCGCAGCCGAGATCCGCGACGTCCTCATGACGTCGAAGACGTCCGCTCTCGTCAGACGTCAAAGCTCGGGTTATCGCGCGTCGATCGCGCGGATCGGCGCGGCGGCGGTCGCTGCAGACCGTGCACGTTTTCGCATGGATCGAATAACACGCGCAAACCCATTTCCGATTTCGGCACACACCCGATTCGCACCGAACAAACACGGTGCACGCCTCCCGCGCCGGGCGCGACTGCGACACCGTAGCGCGCGACGCCGCCCCGGCGACGCGGTGGGACCTCGCTCACGCTCCTCGCGGCAGGGACCGCAGGATCCTAACTGTTGTGTTCCTAAAGTAGTATGTAGTATGTATTCCTCGTGTGTTGGTGGTTGGGACTCTCACTTCTCGATGCTGTTTACTGAACGGCGCAGTTGAGCGGTGCGGGTTGGTATTGGAAGCAGAGCGGCTCGGCGTCCGGATCAAAGTCGTGGCCGTTGAGGGCGAGAGTGACCTTGGCGGCACCCACTTCGGTGAAGCTCGGAGTGAGGATGCGCAGTTCCGTCTCTGAAACAAAGACAGCCGGGATGCACCGCTCCACCCCGCCCAAGCGCACGCTACACGTAATCTCGTTCGTTTCGACGAAACCGCTGCCCAGCACCCGCACTGGAGTGCCACCCACCAAAGGCCCGCTGCTCGGCTTCAGCCGCTGCACCTTGAACGCGCTGTAGTACAAGAAGCGGCACGTGCCATCCTCGGGAGCGGGGAGGCCGTCGCGCGAAAGCGAACGTGAAATCTGCATGCCCAGGGTCGGCGGTTGGACCCCGCCTCCCGCACCAGAGGGTGTCGGCACGCTAGCCGACGGGATACACGAGAGGCTGCCCACCCCAAGGATGCCTGCATTGTTGCCGCCGCCCTCATGGGCAAGCACTGAAGCGGCCGCAAACGACGCACCATCCTTAGTGGCACTCTCTTTGTCCTTGGCGTTGCCTCGCTTCGGCGAGACGTGGGGCTTGCTCGCGCTCTCGCCGCCCTTGGCGAGCGCGCCTCGAAGCCAATCGTTGTCCGGGTGCAACAGCTCAATCGTGGCTCGGCCCGTGCATTCGGATGGCGGTAGCACACACGTGAGCTTCCGATCCGAGACGAAGGTGGCGCTCAGGGTGATCGTCGATGGTAGTGGTTCGCCGCGCGATCGCGGCGCGCGCATCGTGGCGCGCGGCATGTGCAGTCGCAGGAGCACCTCGCCGCGGGCAATGGCCAGACCCAGGCGCTCGCCTCGTATGGTGGCCACGGTTCCCGACGCGCATGGGCCGGACGCAGGGAAGACGGAGATGAGCCGAGGCTGCTCCTGCTCGTGTGCATCAGCGCCTGTTCGCGTTCGTGTGCCTATCGGCGAAAGCGTGAGATATCCTAGCTCAAGGGGATCGTCAACGCCAGTAAGGCCGTGGACTCCGCGGAGGTAGTGGCGGCGCTGTGCTTCGGCCGCCTCGCTGGCCTGGTCGTCCAAGTCGCCCGAGTCCATCGCGAACTGGACTGCAAACTTGGCCGCGAGCAGAACGTGTTCGGCGACGACGGCGCACAGCAGCTTCTCGAAGGGCGGCAACGGGGGGTCAAAGTAGATGTCAAGCTGCTGCGTGGCGAGCGCGATCATGCCCACATTGATCGGAACCGAAAGCCATGCGAGGAAGGTGAGCACCCCAGTCCACGGCCCCAGGCCGTTGCACCGAAGCCCAGACGCGGGTCTCTGGCATGAGACGGTCAAGCGCACGGCCATCGCACTGTCCACAGCGAGAGCATCGAGCACGCAAGCGGTGAAATGAGCGAGTGAGGGCGACCAGAAGCAGCAGCAGTTCAGAGGCTATGACGGCTCGCGTGAACCCGCGCGTACCGCTGCTCGAGTGCAGATATGACGAGGCACGCAAGCGGTGCAAGCGGCCACACGACGGTGAACATCATCACGTAGCCAAACTCTAGCGCTAGACGTGCCAGGTCGAGCATCGGGTCGTACACAGGCCGGCGGGCCTCATCGTGAAGGCTGTGGCTGGCCTGCAGGATACGGCGAACGACACGGCGCGCCACAGAAACAAGCGAGCGACGGTGCCGCCGCGCGTGTTGCATATGGCTAGGCCACGAAAGCTTGCGGGCGAGGAGCGACGTGAATCGCTGCGAGCGAGGCCACGGATTGCATAGGGGATTGCAAAGATCGCTCTCGGAGTCAGACGAATTGCTCGACGACAAATGGTCCGCGACACGAGTGATTTCCGAGGGCGCCGCAGGGCTTGCAGACAAGCCTTTGGAGCCCGTCCGACGGTGTCGAGGACGTGCGGACGGGCCAAGCAGCGAGGTGCTCTCAGCCATTTTCACGGCAGCAGGAATGCGCGCAACATTGCCGCTCATGCCGCTCCTGACGTCGTCTCCGTGGTTGCATGCGGCCACTCGATGGGCATCGCCTTCCTCCACAGCAGCTGCAGCGCTCTCGGCGGAGGCGCGCTCTGCTCTGCTTTTGGCCAGCGTGGCGGCTCCTATCGCCGCGGCTTCGATGGCAGCCGCGACGGCAGCCGCACCTCCAGCACTCTTCACACCTCCGGCACTCTCACTCTTCACATCCCCTGAGCTCTCATCTTTGCAAGGTGAGGCGGAGAGGAAGATCACGTCGAGCCCTTGCTCAGTTTGTCCAAGGGCAAGCCCGGCACGATAGCCGCGCAGCAGCGTGGGCATGACTGAGACGAGCGTCGCGAGGGGCGCTGTCCCAACGAGCAGTGTAGCGATCGAGGTGACTAGGGCGTGCTTCCACGCCGCTTGTGAGAAGCCCTCGATATTCAGCCCGAGCACTCGGCCGAGCTGCTCGCCAAAGGGAATGTGCAGGAAGGCAAGCAGGAAGTACCAGAGAAACCCGTCGACAAAAAAGAAGGCAAAGAGCTTGCGAACGAGCTGCTCCTCGAACTCGCGCGTGGTTCGATAGTTTTCCCATCGGTTAAGCATCGAGGCGAGGCGCAGGAAGAGCTCCCAGTTGAGGAGCTCGACGAGCAGGCCCCAGGCGGCCGAGATGAGCACAAAGCTCGCCGTCTTGAGCGCCGGATGCATGCCCGAGGAATGGATGAGCAGCCACGCCGCGTACAGCAGCACCACGATGCCCGTGAGCGACAGCAGATGCAAACCAAGCACAGGGATCGTCACGAACCGCACGAGGGTGCGGCGCCATCGCGGGTACTTTTCGCGCAACACGGCACCATTTCGTGAGACGACGCGCTCGCCCACAAACTCTGGCCGCACTACCTCTGCCTCGCGCAGGTCGTCGACGTCCCACAGCGATGCGAGCTCGCGCTGATGCACGCGCCATCGAGCGAGGAAGAGCGAGCCCCATAATGGGATCGCGAGGCCAAAGAGCGGCGTGAGCAGCGCAGGCAGCCGCGTCGAGATGAAGGGTAACAGCCACAGCACGACGCCCAGCGCGGCGGGCAGCACGAGCCAACGCTGGTGTGCGGTGCGAAAAGCGTGCAGGAAGGCCACCTTTTCACCATACTCATTTCGCATCGCATGCAGTAGCTGCGCCTGCAGCAATGGCTTGCGGCACAGCTGCGATAGCAGCGTCGCCGCAAAGCGGCGGTCGTGCGGAGGGAAGATGGCTTGCACGGAAAGCAGATCGGGGCGCAATGCTGTGCTACCAAGTTGCAGCAGCACCTCATTGAGTGGCTGCTGAAGCAGTGCCACGCGTCGTGCAGAGGTGAGCGTGGCCACGGGCAGCTCTTGGACAACGAATTCGCCATGCGCTCTCGATTGGATCCACGCATCCAACTGCTCGCGGTAGTGCTCCCTGGCGAGTCGCTCGTCCGAGCCCCGCAAAAGCGCCACTAGCCCATCACGTGAGACGTTGAAGCCCGACTTTTCGAGGCTACTGTCCAATAGCTCTAGTGCCGCTTGAGCGTCCCGTACGCCGGATGGTCCAAGAAGTCCCAGAGAGACGGTCGACACGAGCCGCTTCGCACGCGACCATCGATGCCCACTAACGTCGACGAGAAGGAGCACGAAGTCGGCCCGCGCGTCCGACCCTCTGCCATCGTGCATGATTGTGGGCCCGTGAAGCGCGGTTTCGTTGATCGGAGCTGACCTTTTCGCTGTTCGAGTGCAAGTGGCAGACGCGGCGCGCATGTGTGTGTCGCTCTTTTCGGCTCAATGCTCATCACGGCAAAAATTTGTGGCAGTTTAGTCGCATGTCTGTGTGCGCGCCGGACACCGCGCATCCGCACTTCCCTTACCCACCACCTACCGCTTCACGCATCATGATTCACCAGAGCTGCCCGTGGCCACGCTCACCTCTGCACGACGCGTGGCACTGCTTCAGCAGCCCCGCGGCCTGCAATACGACATTCAGTGCATCTGCCTCTGGGCGTCGCAATCGCCCGCTAGGGCCGGACGTTTACTTGCAGTTCGAGCCGTCCTCGTAGCACTTGTAGATGTTATCGAACTCGGGCGCCGAGAAGGTGCCAGGGGTGGCCCACGCGCACGCATCCTCCAGGGCGAGGGCACCCGACTTGACGCGGACGTAGCCGTTCTCGCCCCAGTACTCACCCCAGCTGTTGCGAACGATCCAGTAGAGGCCCTCCGTGGCGTCGGTGCCCCAGCCGACCACCGAAATCACGTGGTCAGTCATGAACGACTTCTCAGTGGCAATGCCGCCAGTGTACTTGGTGATGGGAGCAGCGTCAATGGTGCACGCGATCGGCCCGCGGGCGAAGATCTCCTTCTGCATCGCGTCAGGGCCCGAGATGGAGCCGAACTCGGCGACGGTGGCGTTCGGGTAGTGAGTCAGGCCAACGCATGCCTCGCCGAAGGTGCCGCATGTGCGCGCGGTGTTGAGGGCCGTGCACGTGGAGTCCACGTGCTCGCACCAGCCCTCCTTGGACTCGGAGGAGCACGCGAGGTACGGCTGCGAGAGCGCATACGAGATGCCGGTGCCCGTCTTGGACGAGATCGAGTGGATCCACTGGTACGGGCCGTCGAGCGAGCCGCCGTGGCACGAGCCGGCGTTGCCGCAGTTGAGCATGTGCTGCACACTTAGGGCCACATCTGTGTGGCCGACGTTGCCATTGCGGGCGATCTTGATGCGGTCCCCGAGGGCCGAGACCGCACCGTGTGCCCAGCACGAGCCGCAATACTGTGGGATGTGCTGGTTGAGCGAGGCCGTGCAGTAGTTGACGCCGTCCTTGTTGCACCACGAAAAGTCGTTGGGGTACCCAGCCTCCGGCGCCGCGAGAAGGTCGTGCGAGTTGCTCGAGTTGCCGCGCCAGACAATACCCATCTTCTCAACCTCTGCGCGCGGAAGCAGCTCCGATTTGCGGATGTTGACGCCGAGGGCAAGGGACGAGGTCACCATCATGTACAGCATGTTGGGGGGGGACAACAGAGGGAAGCGGAGCTCCCGAGGTCGTCTGGGCGGGCGGCTACACGCGAATTGACGAACGCGCCGCCGCGGTCAGTCTGGAAGCTGCCTCTGCGATCCTCAAGGACGTCTTGGGCAACTTGAAGACTTGACACAACTACGGTACCGGTGTCCCGGCTCCCCCGGTGTCTTTTTACGGTAGACATGAACTTGAACTTGAACTTGACTTGTGAGACCCGCGGATACTGTACATGGCTTCTGATGCCATTTCGGCAGCCGCTACGATGAACCCGGGTACGAATCAAGTTGAAGAAGAACTTGTGCAACGGCTGCAAAAAATCGACCCGCTTGCCCGCCTCATACCTGGTCCTCCACGGTTCTGCACCAATGCTCGGTGCCTGTGCGGTCAGCAGGTCGTTCTCCACGGACATCGCATCGGCGTTGGCGGTCATGTTGCGCTCGATGAGGCCCTCGTCATTTCCAGAGTTGTTGACCGCATCGTGGCGACAGATTGCGTGTGCTGCAATTTCTTCGCAGTTTCTACAATGTTCGGAGGCATGCTTCGTGAGGCGATTCGTCGTGCCTCTCCACCGTGCTCGAACCGATTTTGACCCATCAAATTTGCGCGAGGGCCGGATTGACGTCGCGACGCGCTTGATTGCTGCGGCGTTGATCTCCTCTCAGCGAACGCGGCACAACACGGAGATCTGCTTGCCATTCCTCGGTGATAAGGAACGGCCGCGCACTGTATGCGTATCTGGGATCGCGAAAAGTTTGCATCCAAGCGAAAGCTTTATCGGCTCTCGCCTTCGAACTGCAATCGGGTATCTGGAGCTTTCGTTGCGGCCGGGCTCTGGCCAGCGGGTTGAGGTTCCAGAGACCGTGGCCCATGACGTGCGAGGGTTTCGGCTGCACGACGGCGGCTTTGAGGCGAGCTTGCGTGAGGCTCTCACAAACGCTCGTGATGGAGGCAGCAAAGCGCCTCTGTTACTTCTGCTCCAGGAAGCGCCGCCACTTGCAAGCGTACTGGCAGAACACCTGCCTAAGAGGGTCGAAGATGCGTCCTCGGCTACGAGCACTCAGCAGCTTCCTTGGACTGACATCGTGATCGTACTCGGCGATGACATAGGATTGTCGGACGAGGAGCGGGACATGTGCACGCGCGTGGGCGAGGAAGCTGGAGGCGGCGGGCCAGTCCTGCGCGCCTCACTCGGAAGTGGCGCTCTCCTAGCCAGCCATGCAGTGGTCATCGCACACCATTATATGGATCAGATCCATGAGTGCCCATCGAGGCTATGGAGTGATGGCTCACACGATGCGACCAAAATGGGTCGGCAGCGTTGCCGACGAGTCCAGCGCCAGCAGCGTGGCAAGCAGCAGCAGCAGCAGCAGCAGCAGCAGCAGCAGCAGCAGTACGAGGTGGCTCTGGACTCGGTGCTCGATCAGTCTGTCGAAAAATGCCAAGAGGTTATGGAGGAGACTTGAAATAAGGCTAAATATTGGTATATTGTACGCCAGTACGCGGCTGTGTCCCTGTGAGTTGTATTTTCGGCCCATCGGCCGGTATGTCGAGAGCGGATTCCGGTAGCGGTGCAATGCTTGCCCGTACTAGCTCGTTTATGGATTACGCCGTTTTTTGAGGGGTCCCGTGAATACGCAGGTGGGTGTGTGAAATCACAGGAACCTATGCATTCACACCTACCTGCGAGTTCACACCCACTGTGAAATCGGCAGGCTGGCGTGCAAAGAATGCTGGCGTGTGTGATTTCACACCCCTCTGTGATTTCACAGGGGCTGCGAAATCACACCCCCTGTGATTTCACATTCGGCATGTGCGAAATCACAGCCTCCCGTGATGCGTGAAAACGCACGTGAGCACCCTTCGGTACATCGGTAGACGGTACACGATTTCACACAGCCTGAGAAATCGCACGCGCCGCGTATGATTTCACACCCTCCTGTGATTTCGCAGAGCCTGCGAAATCACAACACCTGTGAGTTCACACACTTCTGTGATTTCACACCCCAACCTACGAACGCACCCTACTGACGAATCTCATGTACTTGATGTACGCATCCCGTGTGTGTGTTATACACCGTATCGCTTGACGCTTCCTCCACGCTTGCAAGAACAGAGATATTTTCAGAGAAGCGTTCTTTCCATTTCAAAGCGCGCAAAGGATCAAGCTACTATGGAAAATCTCAACGACCTAATACCTAAAGAGTTAGCAGATCCTGCATGTTCGAAGTTGGAATGCTTGTTTTCCAGGGCTTGTTTTGCCTCGAGCAATGTGACCATATCATGTCGAAGGCGACCCTTCCTTTGAGCGTGCGCGCCGCTGCTCTGCTATCCGTTCCTCGAGCTCTCGCTGGTTGGTCGGCGGCCGCTCGCCCTCGGGTGGATAAGTCACATATTTCCGACTCTTCACAATGTATGTGACGATCGCGTCGTTCCAGAATAGCGATGACGTCACGATGGGCGTCACGACAAAGAGCGTGAACTTGAAATTCTCCATGATGACTGTTTGAAACAAAGTCCGGCCAGAACCTTTCCACATGGCCTCAGAGCTGCGGCGTGCGCTACGCTGCGGCGCTGCAGCTTGTGGTTTGCCAACGCGCGATGCGACGGGCTCTTTGTTTTGGCTCTCGTCAGAAATTGCTCGGAAAGTGATTTTCGAATGAACGTGTGGCTGTGAACAGCGGGGATCGAGACTTGAGTGCATTGTTTGAACCGAAAGGCCGATGGAGAAGGTGTGAGGTCAAATTTCGTCTTCGTGAATTTGACGGAAGAGAGGACCGTTCTCTTCGCGACGAGTGGCCACACACACCCTTGCAACACACCCTCATGTTAGCGTCGGCGACACTGACAGGGTCATTATTTCGATACAAAGCAGATACCTGGCCCGCACCACTGCAAGCCTTTGAATCGCCTGCTACGCACTCACATGCCAAGTACGTCGTCTACGTTGGCGGCTTGACCGACGGATTGCTCGCTTGCGCATACGTGGAGGCTCTTGGCCATGAGCTAGACAGGCGTGGCTGGGCACTGGTGCAGCCTTTGCTCAGCTCCTCTTATGCCGGATTCGGGTGTTCGTCGCTCGAGCGCGACGCGACTGAGCTCGCGCAGCTGCTCACACACATCAAGGAGGAGCGTCCCGTGGAGGCGTTTGCAATTGTGGGCCATTCCACGGGGTGCCAGGACAGCGTGACACTGCTTGGACAGGCACCGCCTGATATCCGTCGGTTGATTCGCGCGGCTGTTCTGCAAGCACCCGTGTCCGATCGCGAAGCGGCTACTCTCTTCGGCGACGATGAGGCTCGTCTCAAGGACTTGAGGGCAGCTCAGGCGTTGGTTGCCGAAGGCAAGGGCAATACGCTGATGCCCGAGATGTTCTATGGCTTTGTGCCCATTACAGCATCACGATACGCGTCGCTTGTCGGACGGCTAGGTCCGGATGATATGTTTAGCTCCGACTTCACGGATGAGCAGCTTGCGGCCATTCTTTCGCACATGGGAACGCGTGGCCAACATGAGGGCCGCTCGGCCCACAAGGGCTATCCCGCGATCGATCCCGTGCCCGACCACCCCGGACTTAGGACCCTCTTTGTGCATTCTCAGAAGGACGAGTACGTGCCACCGGCTGTAGATGTGTCGATACTTTCGGAACGCTTCGTAATCGCGGCCGGCGGTGCCGCAAATGGCGCAGCAGCATACATAGTGCCCGAGGCGAACCACAACCTGGCTCGGCCGCCTACCGCACTTGGTGACTTTGTCGAGCGCGTGGGGCTGTGGCTGGCGGGGTCTGTTTAATAAACTCGAAGGCGAATCAAGTTTGCAGGCTGCAAGGAATCGCGCGCGCTCAAGGATGGCTGCGGTGACGATGAACTACCTAATACGGGATGAATACTTGCCAGGCACGATGCCGAACGACGCGAAACGCTCAAGGCCCCTGGGCAAAAAAGTGGCGAAAAAGCGACGTCAAGCCGGTCTGGTCGCCGATGGCCGGCGGGCGTCGCCGAGAACGAACGTTATCGCCGTGAGATGCGGCCCGCCTGCGGACGCGCAAGGGACCGTCTTGCCGCTGCCTCATTGCACTTTCGACTTTGCGGGTTCAATGGCGTGTTCTCGCGCGCGCGCACGGCGGGTCGAGGGTGACGGTCGCGTAGAAAAAGAAATACACGAATCCCGCGCCCGAACCGGCCAAGAACTTGAAAAGACAATACCCTGAACCCTCCGGTACGAACAGCACTCTGCAGCACTACCTTGATGACATCCCGCCCATCCGTCATCATCCGTCGAGCGTGTCGTCCCTACGAAGCTACGGCCGCCACCGACCGCTCCGACCGCTCTGCCGCGTGCACCGCCCAGGAGCGCACAATATAGTAGAATATAGTTCCGCATGCACGGCGGATCGTCATGCACGCGGCGACCCCTCCCTCGTCGAGCCCTCTGCCGCATGGTCCCAGCGAGAATAGACTGGCCCGCATCGCCATCGACGTTCGGCGAGCTCATTTCAGCTCGGCCATGATTTGTTGCACAGTCTTACCACGGGTCTCTGGCACCTTGAGAACAAGGAAGAAGGCAAACGGAAGCAGCACAAGCAGGAATGGGACAAAACACATGCCACCTAGAGCGGCGGACATCGGGAGGAAGATAAGGCCCACGATAAAATTGGCACCCCAGTTGCAGAGTGCGTTGAATGACGAGCCCGCAGCGACCTTGTCCGGGGGAAAGAGCTCGGCGGGCAGCAGCCATGGGATCGGCCCCATGCCCACCCCAAAACACATGACGAAGGAGACGACAGAGAAGACGGCAAAGGGGGCGGTCCAGCTCTGGCCCGGGTGCGTGAGCGCGACAGTCAACGCCACAATGGAGGCCGACATGCCGAGTGCCGAGCCGAGGATGAGCGGCTTTCGACCGGCCAGGTCCATGAGCGAGGCGGAGAGCACCGTGATGAGCACGTTCCCCACGTTCATGAGCACAGCGACGATTGTCACGGTGGACGCGTCAATACCGTTCTGCGAGAGGAATGTAGAGCTGAAGTTGAAGGCATTGTTGATGCCGGAGAACTGCTGCGTCACCGCGCACACGAGCGTGATCAGCAGCGACGGGCGCAGCTTTTTGTCACGGAGCAGCGCGCCGATGCTGCTACCGCTGTCGCCGCCGGTGCTCTCGCCACCCGCATGCCGTCCGAGGGCGGCCAACTGCATGTGATCGAGCTCCTTTGTGACCGCGTCGCGTCGGGGGCCGTACTCGGCGGGGCCAACGCCGCGCAGCTCGAGAAGAATGCGCTCCGCTTGGTAGGCGGCCTCATGGCCTCCCCCCGCGAGCCATGCCGGCGACTCGACAAGCAGCGGGCGCAGCAGGAGCTGTACCGCTGACGGAATCGCCACGCCGCCCAGGATATAGAGGGGCCAGAGCGATGTGGTGCCGAGAAAAGCGGGCAGGCCGAGTGTCTGCGCCGTGAGCAGCGCGAGGACGCACGCGAGCTGGAACATGACGCCGAGCGTGCCGCGCAAGTGCGGCGGCGCGAGCTCACCGAGGTAGATGGGCACAACCACAGTCGCGGCACCCGACGAGGCGCCAGTGAGCACGCGGCCAACTATCATCAGCACGACGCCGAAACTGCCCGTGTAGGCAGCGGCTGCCTCGCACGCCGCGCCGACCGTGCAGGTGATCGAAGCGATCATGATGGTCGAGCTCCGACCGAGCGAGGTGGCGAGAGGCTCGGCCGCCGCACACCCGATAAGCGCACCCAGGCAAAATATGGAGACGCACAAGCTCCACACAAAGTCGGCGTCGGGGCCCGCAGTTGCCGGGATGCCAAGTGTCTCGCGCATCGCCACGCTCGCCGTGTTCATCGAGCCCAACATGAACCCAAAGTTCCACGACGAGATGACGGCCAGCCCAGCGGCGGTCAGCAGCGGCATCGGCAGCCGAACTTCCATGCGCACGACCTTATCATCGTCGCCATCATCGTCGAAGGCAGAGCCGATCTCGTCGAGGGACCTAGACACTGAGAAATTGCGTGACACGCGCGAGGACAGACCCGGAAGCGCGAGAGGCGCCAGGTCAAACAGCGGTGACTCGGGCATGTCGTTGAACAGCCTGTCCGAGGTGCTGTGCCGCCGAAGCAAGGACTGACCCAGGTTAGCCATCGAATCGTCACGGCGCGGGAAGTCGGGCACGGACATGGAGGGCTTCATTGCCCGCGAATGGGCACGCTCCAGCAATTCGTGAGTGAGTGTGCGTCGCAAGGAATCTCGAGCGCACAACCGAGGAGCATTTTTGCATCCGGCCCCACGATTCCTCAGTTCCGTCAACGCGCCGCGACGACGCGCGAAAAAAGTCACGATCCGGTTCAAAGGCACAGAGTGGCACATGGGGAAGCCCAAATGTCACTTGACTTGACTTGAATTACAGTACCGGTTTTACATGTGTCCCGGCTCCCCCCGGTGTCTTTTTACCGGTTTTACATGGGTCCCGGCGCCCCCGGTGTCATTTTACCGGCTCCCCCCGGTGTCTTTTTACATGTATTTTCAACTCTGGGAAGAATGGCGGTCGCGGGCGATTTCTCAACACTTTCAATACGCGATCTGAAGCAAGAGCTATCGCGTCGTCAGTTGGATTACAGCGGGTTGTCCGAAAAGTCCGAGCTGGTTGAGCTTCTCCGCAAGGCATCGTCCGAATGCGAAACTGATAAGAGTGGGTCGGCAGAGATGGCGGACGTCGACATAGATACAACTCTTGCGAGGCTGAGCAATTTGCTCGATACGCTTCCGGCAAGCATGACATTACTGGACAAGAAGTGGAGCGAGACCAGGCAAGAAAAGGTTTGCGGACAGCTCAAAACTGTCAAGCACCTCCTCGATCAGAGCACACGGATTGGGAGGAACAATCCGGGATGGCAGTCGCGCTTAGAAGAGTACAATCAACTTGCCCGAGAGTTCAAGAAGATTCGAGACCTTCCTCGAAACATGGACGGGTGATGGATGCATGTCGACTCTTGAAGTTCTAATCTTCTGTACACCTCGTAGATGGTAAATCCGACTGGTGTAGCTGTACGTGTCGCATGCACTGACGGACGGAGACGACAGACGCGTGTCCGTTCGCTTCGCGCGCGCGGCTCGCATTGCCTCTGAGGTGACTGGTCTCGAGAATCCTGAACCTCCGCGCTCTTTTGCAGCATTGTTTGTTTGTTTGTCTTTGTGACGAAAAAATGCCGAGGGAGCGTGCCAGCTCCCGGCGCTTTCCCTTTGCCGTTCCGCGCACAGGCCACGCGGCGCGACCGGCGACCCGCCGGGGTCGGTGCCGACTGCAGTATGCGCGTAGCTACGCCGCAGTACCGGAAGCGGTAGTCTGTACGGTAGCGGGTACACACCGACGCACACAACTTGCCATCGACAGCGGGCGACTCCAGTCTCAACACCTCAGTCGAGCTCCAGCTTCCCGAGCATCCCTTCGAGCGAAAATAGCTGAAGCTGCTGCAGCTCTGCGCTGGACGTCGCCCCGTCCTCACGTGTCACACGAACCTCGGTTATAAGCCACAAATGCTCTGCAAGCGTCTGAGCTGTCGGCCGCTCATGAGGCAAATATCTTGTGGCCAAACGCACAAAATCGATGGCGCCTATACTCGGAAGTGGATGCTCGTCGTCGTCGTCGTCGTCGTCGTCGTCGTCGTCCGCACACTCGTCCTCTCCGAACGGGTCATTGGCTTTGCATCGAGCGCTGAGGGTCATCAAGGGATCGAGGAGGCCAGCCCAAGGATTCTTTTCACCGGCTTGCTCTGCAGTGTCCCGCTTAAGGGCCATGGAGCTCGACCGATCCTGCGCCTCCTTCCAGTCGAATGGTACCTTGCCGCGCAGTAGGAAACAGGTGAGGCACCCGAGGCTGAACACATCTGCCGCCGGACCGTCGAAGCCCTCCTTATCTTTGCCAAACTCGACGTAGTCCTCAAAGATGCGCTCGGGGCTCTGGAAGCTCTTCGTACCTCCATGCTCCTCCACAAGAGGCCAGAAGAGTGGAGCAGGCTCGCCCTCCACTAACGGCTCGAAGAGAGCAGCAGTGCCGTAGTCGATGAGTTTGAGGTTGCCGCTTGGGGGGTGGATGAGCACATTCTGGGGCTTCAGGTCGAGATGGGCCACGCCCATAGCGTGCATATGAGCGAGCGCCTCAAGCAGCGTCTGCACGATCGGTCGCGCCTCGGTCTCCTCGACCCGGCCTGCTCGAGGCCATACCAGCCCAACGGCTGCCCAACAGCATCCTTCACGGCCTCCTCGAACCACGTAATCGTGGAGCTCGATGCCATCGAATAGCTCCAGCACGAGCACTGCACGAGCTGCTTCAATCGAATGCGCAGCGAGAGCAAGCAGCAATCGGCAACTCACCGGCGGCGCCACGCCACCATCACCAAACAACCTTTGGTGAACGGCCACCTCGCGCTCGACGTCACTCACAGTGGTCACGTGGTCCTGATCGCGACCTCCGAGCTCCACAAATTTAACTGCGACAGACTCACTGGTTTCGATGCGCTGCGCCAGCCATACGTGCCCAAAGCCACCGTCCCCCAGCTTCCTCACGCATTGAAGCCGACCAACACCTTCAATAGGAGGGCAAACGGGGGGAAGAGCGGCCGCGGCAGCCGCACCCATAGCTGCGACCATCGCTGCGGCCATCGCCTCCTGTGCGGTGCCTGCTAGGAGTGGTTTTCTGGTGTCGCTTGCGGCAACGAGAGCGTTCGAACCTTGCTTAGATGTCCATCTGGCACAGGACATCTGGCACGCCTTCTCGGCCACTCGCACAGATGTCGCGTTCTCCTTATTCAACGCCGAGTGGAGACCATGCTGCGATTGCGGAGTACTCTGTTTCGCCAATGACACTAATCCGAGCGGGCGCCTTGTCGGACTTGGCGAGAGCGCCTCCATCGTCCACGACGCTCGCGCGATTTGAAACGCGCGTGTCTACAGTACCCGGTAAGGACATCACACTTGACTTGACTCACGGAAAATGGAAAACAAGTCATCAGTACACAAAAAGGGCAAAACAAGTCTCAGTCTGAGGACAGCACACGCAAAGAAGACACACAGGCACAAACAGGAATCCAGGCTCGGGCCCCCGCTGCCCGGTGCCCGCAAATGAAGCGTCACACCGCACACTCATCGGCTTAGGTGTGTCGTAGACATGGCCACAAGCCCGGGCCCGTGCTAAGCTGTTCTGAGCAGCGCTCAGGCTACGGATGATTTGCGCGCGTCTCGCGCCCGCCCGCCCCAGTTGCCCAATGATTGCCGCGCTGCAGCCTCGTCCATAAGCACGTTGGCACTTGGCCCAGCAGCTCCACCATGGTGTGCGAGACTACAGCTCGTCCTTGCCAGCGCCGCCCTCGAGCACCTGGCAGATGCCGCACGACGCCGGGCACACGCGGTACATGAAGGCCTTGTTATCGTCGCACTGGCTGCCCTTGGCCCATCCCCGGCACGACTCATCGTGGTCCATGCACACCGTCGAGCAGAGTCCGCACGAGTCGGGGCACTCCTTCATCACTGCGAGCGGGTTGGTGAGGCATTCTCCGGCCTCGGCCCAGATTTTGCACTGCGTCGCGTTGTTGTCCGCACAGCGGATGCCGTCGCACACGCCGCAGGAGTTCGGGCACTCTTTGTACATGAACCCCGGGTTCTTGTAGCACTCACCATCCGCCGTCCAGCCCGGGCAGTCGCTCTGGACATCCTTGCACGTCGACTTGCACGCCTCGCACGTGACGGGGCAGTTGCGGATCATGAACTCCGGGTTCTCATTGCACTCACCAGCAGCACCCCAGCCTGGGCACTCCTCTTTCAGGTCCTTGCACTCGGGCGTGCACAGACCGCACGAGGTCGGGCACAGACGGAGCATCGCATCGGGCTGCGCACGCGGCCATCACACAGGTTGCGTTAGCACGCATCGCGGAAGGCATAGCCTTGCGCGCACGCAGCACAGATCAGCACAGCAAGCCGGGGAGTCTGCTATTCGACCCTGAGAGCGAGCCGCGCACGTTAGTCTCGCACTCGCCGGCCTGCGCCCAGCTGCCGCACGACACGTCGGTGTCGTTGCACGAGTGAGTGCACGTGCCGCACGACAGCGGGCAGATCTCCGCCATGTATTTCTGCGCACAGAGAGAGAGAGAGAGAGAGAGAGAGCAGGAGCAGCATTAGAAGATGAGGAGATGGAGCTGCTGCACAGAGACGCGCGCGGTTACAGCGCACAACCGAGTGCGCACCGCATTATCGCCCGCGCACTCGCCATCGCGCGCCCAGTTTGCGCAGTCAGTTTTCTTGTCGTTGCACACCCCGCCATAGACAACTGCTACCAGCAGGGCCGCCGCAAAGGTCATCTGAGACAGCGCCTGAGCAAAGAGAACAGAAGGAAAGGGGCCGAAGGACAGTCGTGGCGCGTCAGTATGGTCCAGAAGCTCGTTTGCCTCAGGTCTGCAGCAGACATCAATCGGAGCGGGCGCAGATTCGGTCGCACCATGAGGGAATTTGCTGACGTGTCGATCCCCCCGATTACATGTACATTGGGTGACATTCACGAAGATCGTGACTGAATTGTTTACGTAGCAGAGTGTCCTGAAACAACTTTTTAGATATCGAATTTACGCGGCAAACAGTCATCCCGGGAGCGTCTGCGCCCGGCATCCAGGCAGGCAGCGTTGACGACGAAGTGCGTCCCGGCCTCCAGGCAGGCAGCGGCGGCTAAGATTGTCCGTCGAGATGCCCCTCGAAAGTTTGCCCGAAGCCGCTGTCTTAGAGCCCACCACCGTGGTTTCGCTGCTGAAGAGTGATCGCTCCCGATCGCGATTAACGGCTCTGGATATTACCCTATGTGAGCGCCTTGGCTCTGGCTCGTACGGTGCGGTCTACCGTGCGACGACAGTGCACCACGGTGCCGTTGCGGTCAAAGTGTTGCCTCTGGGCCCGAAAGATATATCTTCGGAGCTCAAGCACGAGCTCAAGCTCCTGCAGCGCTGCTCGTCGCCCTACATGGTGCGCGCGCTCGGCGCATTTTCGAAGCCGCATGAGCTCTGGATCGTCATGGAGCTCTGCCCGCACGGGTCGCTTCTCGACGTGCTGCGGACCATCGAGCAGCCGTTCGCCGAGGAGCAGATTGCGCTTGCATGCCGCGACGCGCTGCGCGCCTTGCAGTACATGCACACGCAAGGCAAGGGCATCATCCATCGAGACGTCAAGTGCGCCAACCTGCTGCTCGGCGACGGCATCGTGAAGCTCGCCGACTTGGGCATCGCCTTGCAGTTGAATTCTACGGCGTCGAAGCGCATGTCGATGATCGGCACCCCGCACTGGATGGCGCCCGAGGTCGTGGGCTACGGCAAGTACGATGCTCGGGCAGACGTGTGGTCGCTCGGGATCGCGGCCATCGAGATGGCGCAGGGTGAGCCGCCGCACTACGACCTGCGCCCGATCCTCCGCGTCATGTTTGCTATCGCTAAGGAGCAACCACCCACGCTCCGCAACCCGAGTGCCGCCTCGGCGTCCTTCAACGACTTCCTCATGAAGATGCTCACTAAGGAGATGACGAGCCGCCCGAGCTCGACGGAGATGCTGCAGCACCCCTTCGTCGCGGGCGAGGGTGGCGAAGGCCTCGACCCGAACGCGAGCGGCCTGCACGCGCTCGTGCATGCCGTCCAGGAGGCGGTCGCGTACAAGCTCGCCAACCCGACTCCCGAGCACGCTAGTCACGACAGCCTCAACTGGGGCGGCTCCACATGCACGGTCGGCAGGTCCCTCGTGAACGGCTCGAGCGACTATGCGGAGGGTGGCGCCACCTTCATCCGGCATGGCACGAGCTGTGCGGGTGGCGCACTCCCGGGCACCGTCCTCTATCACGGCAGTCTTTCATCCGACGCGTCGGCCGCGGCCGGCGGCACATTCGTGCAGCGAGGCACTCCCGAGCGCGGGCACGCTGTGCCGCCCACGTTGCCATGGATGCGCCCTGCCCTCGGTGTCCCCTCGCCCTCGAAGCTGCCGCTAGCTCCGACGATGCCTGCACTGGCGACACCCGCGCAAGCGATGCCCGCGCTCGGCACCATGCGCTGCGCGCCGCCACCACCACCGCCGACGGCGCCGTCGTCTGGAGCTAGCGAGGGCGTGGCGATTGATGACGAGAATCTCAGCCCGTGCTTCGAGAACCTCAGCCCCAGTTTGCCAGAGAGCGCGCTACGGAAGGCATCGGCCGCGCGCACGCCTCTCAGCAAGCAGTGCCCGCCAACGACTGGGACCGGCGAAAACCTCAGCCCCCAATGTGCGCCGCCGCAGACGCCTGCTCTGAGCGAGGAACCCTCGCCGGCGCTCTCCCAATCAGGGCGAGAGCCCTCGCCGGCACTCTCAGCTGTTGGCAGCCCTGCCTTTGGCGGCCGCCATTTGCCCCGCGTGGGTGACGCAGCGCCGCCGGCCCGCTCCGCGCCGCCGCCCCCCAGCCACGGTAGCGTCGACGATGGCGTCGTGTCGACGATGCGACGAACCTGGTTCGAGGACGGCGACTTGATGGCGCCGCCGAAGACGCAAATCCAACGCTCAGCATCCGACGATGCACTCTTTGATAAGTCGCGCCCGAAGCCGGTGCCACGGGGCTTCTTCAGTGTACGCACGCCACGTGGGAACTGGACTCCACGCGCGGCTGCTCCCGACGCCGCTGTACACCTGGTGCGCGTAGATGGCCGTGGCAAAGACTGCGTCGTCTCGTGAAGCGCAAGACTCGCCAGTCTGCGGCCAGACATACGCGTCAAGCGCGGCACTGGTGCGAGAAAGCGCGGTGCGACACGGACACCGTCCCGAGGTACCGGACCGCCTCCTCGAGTCACGCGCGCCGGGTGTTGCGTACCGCACTGTATGGGTTTAATTTTCCGGGAATCATATGAGATATGTTTATCATTTGTATCGTCGCCGCGGCCGCCGCGGGCCTGCGCGGCGCGTCCCGTGTGCGCGGTGCGCGCGCGCGCCACCGGCCGCCCGTCCCGCCACGCACGACGTCGGGCTGTGCGGTGTGCGCGCGGGCAGGGTCCGCCGCACGGCATTATGTTTTACGGTAGGCCGGTTTAGGATTTAGCGTCCCGCTGTCACGCCCCTCTCCTTCCCCTCTCCGCCCCTCGGCGCCCCTCGCCCTCGCCCCTCGTTTTCGGTTTGAGCGTTCCTCACCGGCTGTCGTCGTGCTGCCACCGCGCGCCCAGATCGCTGATGGCGGTAGTGGACGAAGCGTTTATCCGGTTCGTCGGCCCGGTCCCCGAAAGTTAACCCGAACAGGGTCAATCGTTGTATTCCTGTTCCCGGGACGGTTGCGTGGGGTGGACTGGCGGAGACACGACACGCAATGAGGTGTGGGGTCCGGTGTGGGGTCCGGCAATAAGGCATAATCGTAGGACCGCTCAGGTCGGGCTGGTGCTGGTCCCGGCCGGTCGGCGGCGCGTGCGGCTTGCGCGCGCGCGCGGCCGCCGGCGCGGCCGCGCGGCCGCGGGCGGCGTACGAATAGAAACGACTCGCGGCGGCGGACTAAGCGGCGGACGCTTGAGCCCTCAGGGTTCAAGCTCGACAGCTCCGAGCCTCCGACAGCCTCGACAGACCTCAACAGGCCTCGACACGAGGTCTCCTCTAAGACTAGGTAAAGCCAGGTTAGAGCCCCACTCCTTCAAGGTGAAGGTCGATGGACCCACTGGTCAACTACACAACGTGGTGGCTGGATGATGGATGTTCTAGGTGCCAGCGGGCCGTCACAAACCGGTAGAGCAGCCTAACGTTAGATTTGAGTTCTAACGTTAAGGAAGCGTTAATCTTTTTCCTTAACGTTGTTTCATGTTAATGTACTGGGGGGTCATACTCACAGGGGGGGGGCTCTGAAGGTAGTTGGATCGTCGAAGCGAAATCTCAGAGGGACCCCTTTGAGGAGGGAAGGAGGTAGTTGAGCTTGGTTGAGCCGGCCCCGGCAAGCCTCAGAGGCACCCCTTTGACCCCGTGAGGACGGTAGTTGACGCCTACATGTAGTTGACGCCGGCCGTGCACAGCGCAACACCCCCCCTGCGCTGTGACGGGTCAACCTCGGATCAAAGTGTTTTCTCCCATTTTGGTGACGCCTTTTTCGCACCGATGCCCATTGTGTAGCGTAACGACCGCTCGGCATGTCGAAGTTTTGATTTAA
>Ga0210240_101029_pt1 | contig 22876 bp, 12 predicted proteins | sample ChrtobMetP5a_4mM_FD_155463 | JGI IMG/M metagenome (GOLD analysis project Ga0210240, IMG submission 155463) | Chrysochromulina tobin associated microbial communities from unialgal haptophyte culture, Seattle, Washington, United States - P5a_4mM | ecosystem: Host-associated > Algae > Haptophytes >...
GATTCCGACCGCAGTGCGGTCGATTTTCCGACCGCAGTGCGGTCGTCTCGCACCGCAGTGCGGTCAATTTTCACACCGCACTGCGGTCGATTTTTACCGCAGTGCGGTCGTTTCCCCCCGCAGTGCGGGAGCGTTTTATCCCGCAGTGCGATCCGCAAATACCGCACAGGGGGACCGCAGTGCGGTCGAGTTCCCCCGCACTGCGACCTCGCCCAGTAGCCGAGCCCCGCCCAGTAGCTTCGAAACCCCTTCCTACACCTGGCCACACAGTAAAGCGGCTCTCCAGCAAGGCTCTCTCGAGTGAAGACGACTCCGAATGAGGAGAAGTAAGAATGACGACGACGAGAGATGTGCCGTCAGAGCTGCAGGACTACCAGAGCTCTCACGAACTTCCAAGCAGCGGCAGCGGCTCGTTGTAGGTGGATGTGCTATCTTCTCGCTGCTCCTGTGCTTCTGGCTCGTTGCCGATGCTGAGCTTGGAAGAGCAGACAGCACAGTGCCACGCAGACCTCTGAGTGAGCGTGCCGTGGACGCACTCGACGAGCTTGCAGCGGTTGTGGTGCACCAACCCGCCCGCCACATCCCACCTCCGTGCGCGGTCAACCTCACCGGTTTCGCGTGTGCAAATGGTCACGGTTCAGACATGAACGCGCTCTTCATGCTGGACCCACACTCGGCATCGGCGTCGGGTTCGGGATCGCAGCCTTCGTATCGCTCTGCTAACGGTGTGTGGCTCGTACATTCGCCACGCTCGTGCCTCTCTCATCCTGCATGGATTCTGAGCCGCTCGAAGCCAGACGAGTCGATGACTGCTGTACAGGGCGCATGCGACATCGAGGCGCACATTCTGGGCACGCGACTACCCATTGGAACCTTGGATTGGGCATACGTATCGTGTGGCGAGGCTGGAGGTGCTCACCCCGGAAACCGTTTGCTGACTTTGCAGCTTGTCCAGAAGTGCGACTGCCCCACCGCGGGCGAGGCCTCGGACACGGACGCGGCGGCCGGCTCGCGCCCTCCTTGAGAGCGACTTTATTAAATGTATCAAAAGTGTGAAACGCAGCGACGCTTTTTTTACGCTTCGAGCCTACCCTATACTAATGCTGCCAACAGCCATCAGGCATCCGCATCAGCTTGCTGACCTGAGTTCACCGCGGAGAAGCTTTGCTGCGACATTGTCTGAAACCGTTCGAGGCCGCGCGAGTGAGAACGTCGAAGAAGAGGAGCCGCTGGCAGCTGACGGCAGTCCAACCGTTTGGGCGCAAATGACCAACGTGTGGTGCACGAAAGGCGACAAAAGCCTCGGATTTTCGTGCCATCGGCTTGCCACTTGTCGCAGGGCGTCCACGGATCAAGCTGCGTATCCTCCTGATCGGCCCACTCCCACTCGAAAGGCGCGGGTACGTGCGGCGCATGCAGCAGCATGAGCAGCAGCAGCAGCAGCCGTGTCTGTCGAAGCGCGCCCGTGAGCGCCAGAGTCGCGCCGCCCATTTGGCCTTTTGAGAACGCAGGTCTTTGTGAACACTTTTGACTCCAAATGAACCCTTTTTTTCTCATTTATATATACAGACGAGAGGTCGTCGCACACCTTGCGAAACCGGCCCTGCCCCATCCCGCTCCCAGAGCACAGCGCAGAGCGCGCGCAGCGCCTCCCCGCGCCTGCTCAAAAGCGAAATGAAGGCGCGCGCTGCTGACGCGTAGCGTCCGGCGGTGCGGCCGGAACCCCTTGCGGAACCCCCAATGAGTTCGAGAGCCCTTTCGAGAGTCGAGACGCGAGGAGGCGGAGACGGGCGTGCGCTACGGCCTCGGCGAATCCGACCTGGGAGCGCAACGTAGAGATCATATACCGTGTGCTCAGTCAGTCGCACGTGCTCGGAACAACGCGCACTGGATATTGGGGCCACTTCCGGGAAGGGACAATTGCACACACTAGCGAAAACGCGCGTGCGTGAATGAGCGTGCCGGACGATATGTGCATGCAACCGTCGACCGTCCACAAAGCCAAGGAACCAAAAATTGTTGACGACAGTGACGGCCCTGGCTCTAAGGTCTGCAGATGTCGAGAAGCCGTGGCGAGATTGCAGCCGGGCGGCCGGGCGACGCTTGCAAGTATTTTACACCCCGCGAGAGCAGCCGAGGAAGCAAGGAACCCCTTGCGACCGAGATGCAGGCTGCACTCGAACATGCCCACGCCGTGTTTGCCCAAGCTTCCGATTCATCGAGCCCGGTTGCCCTAGATTCCGGTCCATCGGACCCGGTCGCCCTAGCTTCCGGTTCCGCGGGTAATTCCGCGGGCCCCACCGGCAGTGCCCTTGGCATAGCTGCTGCGGTGATCACGAAGAGCAAGGATGCGGCGCCGAGCACCTCGGGACCGGAGAAGCCACCGCGGCAAAAGTTCGACCAGGCGGTGCTCGGCCGGCGCATGTCGGCGGCTATGCCCCTTCGCCCGATGATGGCCAGCGCGAGGCACTGCACGGCCTCGGGGAGAAACTTGGAAACTGCGGTCGTTCGCGAAGCCAGCATGTTCACTATCTTTGCACACGACGCGAACGGGAAAAGGCGGAGTGAAGGTGGCGATGAATTCGTCGTCTCCATTCGAAACGGCGGCGTGAAGGTGCGTTCCAAGGTCATCGACAACAAGAATGGCCTGTACACGGTGCAGTTCAAGTTCGAAGTCTCCGGACGATACACCATCCGCATCTCCCTCTATGGTGAGGAGCTGCCGTGTTCGCCCGTGTTGTGCTTTGTGCGCACGCCGATCGCGGACGCGGCAAGATGTGTCCTCACAGGGGAGAGCCTATACGCGGCCGTGGCTCGCGTGCAGCAGGTGTTCGAGATCCAGTTCCGCGACAGCGAGGGGCAAGTGGCTCACGCAGAGGAACTCGATGTGCACGTGGTCCGCATGGAGCAGGATGCTGGCGTGCAGGACTCCCCCGGGAGCGTCAAAAACACCACCGCCCATGCAAAAGACGAGGAGTCCTTCGGCGAGCCCTCGGCGATGCCAGTGCGGCGCGGCGGAAGTAAGTCCAAGAAGGGGGCCACAGCTGCAGCTTCATTGCAGGTGGAGTTGGAGATCGTGCAGTCAGTGCAGGCCGCCAATGTTGCCGCCACCCCATCGAATGCCACCCCATCGAGTGAGCGGGGGCTCGCCTCCACCCCGCCTCCACCGCCCAAGACCGTCCATGCTGTGACGGCGGTCGCAGTCCGCCCTCAGCAGGTGCCGCGCCTCAAGACAGCTGCGTGCATCATCACGAGCAAGAGCCCGCTCATCGTGCGCAGCGGGCTCGGGCTCGACAGCGACCGGCTCGGTGAGCTCCTGCCGGGCAAGCGCGTCTACATTCATGATGTGCAGCACGATGCGAGCGGCGCGTGCCGCGCGCTAGTCGCCGTGAACGACGTGTGCGACGAGTTGAAGGGGCTCGAGGCGACTATGGCATGCTGGAAGGAGCATTATCGAGCGAAGCCCGCATGGCTAGAAGAGACCCTTGAGACCGCGCGCAGCAGCGCCTCCCGCCACAGCCCGGGACGCTCACCAGGACGCTCACCGCGCTCACCACGCCGGCCCGTTGGCTGGGTGACGGTTGCCAAGGACGGGCGCGAGCTTGTGGCGCTCGACACGGCTCTGCCCGCGGGGGACCGTCAGTTACACATTCGCGCGTGGGCGCGCCGTCTTGCCGTCGATCAGAGCGTGGGTCGTGCGAGCGGCAAGGGCTCTGCGGGCGGCGCGATCGCTGGTCTGCAGGCCAAGATCGGCACGAATGGCGACACGCGCAAGTTGTTGAGCGTCAAGGACAAGAAAGGCGGCAAGTTCGCCAACGAGCTGGCCGCCGATCCAAAAGCTATCGGCTTTGCGTACGGCGGCGTCGAGCCCGGCAGGCTGCATGCTAAAGGCCGACTCGTCGAGACGCACCGTGTGAAATACTCCATCGGCGTTGTGGGGACGTATGAGCTGCATATCGGGCTGCGCCACCAAGGGATGCCGCTGCCCGGCAGCCCCTTCCTCCTCAAAGTCTCGCCTGGCCTCGCCTCCGCCTCGTCGACGGGGCTGCCGCCGAGAACGCCGTGTCCGTTGCTGGGCGTGGTGGGACAGGCAGAGGCGCAGGGATGCCACCTGCTCATCCCCGCATTCGACAAGATGCACAACGCGTGTGTGGGCGGCGGCGCTCGCTTCGAGTGCACGTGCACCGACGTTCACGTCGCGTGCTCGACTATCGACCTCGGCAACGGCACGTACGAGCTCATATGGAGATCGGAGGTTTCAGGTCTCTTTCAAGTGAGCATGCTCATCGAGGACGAGCCGTTGGCCGGCTGCCCATACACTTTGCGCCTCGTCTCCGATGACCCCGACATGAGCCGCACGAAATTGCTCCTGGACAAGGCGTTGCTCTTTGACGGTCGCAATCTGGTGCCGGCAGCCAAAGTAAATGACACCAACAAAGCGGACGAGGAGGTGCACCTGCTGAATGCGGGTAAGTCCACGACCATCGCGCTACACCTGTTCGACCGATTCGATAACGTGGCGGCTGGGGGCGTGGGGATGGAATTTGGCAAGACGCAGGTCGGAACGGGCAGCTCCCGCAACCAGTGGCGTCAGGCGGCGTCCGATCCGTTTGTGGGCAGCCAGACCGAGAGCGGGGTTGACATGACCTTCACTCCCGAGCGGGCGGGCTATCAAGATCTGTACCTGTGGTACGCGATCAACCCGGAGGGCGCCGCTGCCAAACTCTTATCCAAGCACTCATCGACGCAGCAGAACCAGACGGAGAAGGGCGGCGTCGTTCGGCTGCAGCTCCCAGGCTCACCCTTTAGAGTCCTTGTGCTTGCGGGCGATGCGTCGTCGTCGGGCTCGACCATCTACGAGATTTACAAGGCAGTGCAGCAGACTGAGGGGCAACAGACCCTGCAGCGAAAGGAGACTGTCAGTGCCAATGCGATCAAGACCGCGGTGGCACTGAGAGCAGATCACCCCGCGCAGCCGACCAATGCCGGCAGTCGCGTGGGCGCTATCGTGCCGGCTAATGGCATCGTGGGCGCCGGCGAGCTGGTGCTCGTGCGCCCACTGATTCGGGACGTCTTTGGTAATCCTGCCGCCGCGAATGATGACGACTTACCACTGCGGATCACGGTCATTCTTCCCGCCGATGGGCCACGGCTGGAGCTGCAAGCGCAATCGGAGGTCAAGGGGGGGCTCACGTCATACGAGGCGCCATTTGAACCGAGAGTGATGGGGCACACGCAGATCTCGGTCACCATCGCGGGGCGTGAGATCGAGGGCAGTCCTTTCGGCTTCAGGGTGCTCGCAGGCGTGCCCGAGCCCAAGCTGTGCAAGTTTGTCATGCCCGAATCGCCACTGTACGCGACCTATCCGTACGAGGTCCGGCTCATCTGCTACGACAAGTTCGACAACAAATGCAACGCCGGCGGCAGCTCTATCAACGGGCGCCTCCAGGGCCCCAACATGCCGCCTGGCCAGGACACCATCGTTCCGGTGACGGACGTCGGCGACGGCACGTACATTTTGCATGTCACCCTCAGGGGGCCCTCAGACGTGAAGCTCAACGTCTCAGTCGCCCGCGAATCTCCGAACCCGAATGCCGAGTTCACGCCCCTCTCGATGAGCTTTGTGAGCGCGCGGCTCAAGAAAGACGTAGCTGCTGGCACCAAGGACAGCAAGGCCACCCCCTTCAAGGATGCCGCGTCAGCGCTGCAGCCGCCGATCGTATCGGAGACGTACAGCCTCACGATCACCGAGTTGGAAGCGCGTGGTCTGCCCAATACGGACGTCGAGGGTGGCGCAGACCCTTACGTCGTTTTTCATCACGGGGACTTGGAGTTCTTGCGCACCGCCGATCTGCGTAATGCAATAGATGGACGCGTGGAGGTGGTGCGCTGGCCAGACGCGTACACTGCTCACGCTTCGTCGTGGCAGTCGAGCCGTCCGACGATCTCGGTCACGGTGTACGATAAGGAGTCCGCGGACGGCACGGACGCGACCTCCACGGTGCTCGGGCGCGGCACTTTTGAGATCCAGCTCGTCCCCGGCGCAAATATGCTCGAGCAGCAGATCAGCCTCCCCCTGAGTGAAGTGCCCCAGGGGGCTGCAGCGAGCATCAGATTGACACTCAGCATGACGCACGGAGAGGGTGGGGAGCTGTCAGGGTCGGAGAACACGAGGCTTCGTGGCGCTGTCAACGAGCTCGTCACAGGAATGGGCCTCAGAGAGGATCGACGGTCGCGCAAGGTGGCTGGCTCGGCTGAGGCGGCGCTAGAAGTGGCTGTTGGGGCCTTTGCGAAGGCTGGAAAGGACGCATCTTCCAAAAAGAGAAACGCGACGGCGCCGTCGAGCTGAAGCGCCGCGGTTCGTATGACGGCGTCGACATACTACTGAGTGTGTGCTTATAATTACTACATGAATGCTCCAATGCAGAGTGGCCATGAGAGTGGTGCCGGTAGGGGTAGAATCAGATTGCGATTTATCGTGGTCAAAACTGTTGTGAGCCACTTTGACCGGCGTCTGTAGGCGTCTGCTCCAAACACTCAACAGACGAACACGTGCCCAGCCATCTGTCTTCTCTCCGCTCCGGGGTCGGCCCGGTCCAGCGGCTCGCATTTGTACGTTTGTAGATGATTGTACGAGTACCGCACCCTACCGGAGTATGGTTTTATGTGTGCATGAGCGTAGTCATCATTTGCTCCTTTCTTCCCCCTCAGCGGGCGTTGGAGGGGGGCATCGGAGGCGGCGCGATGGTCCTCTTGGATGCCACCTTGGTCTCGAAAGCCTTCCGTTCCGCCTCCCGTTTAGCGTTCTGGGCCTCCCGAGCCGCTTCTGCTGCACGCTTGGCCTGGTCTTTGGCGGCCATTCGCTCCTGATCGCTCGCTTTGCTTGCTCTCAGTGCCTCTTCTTGTGCAGCCTCGTCCTCCATATTGGCCAGCTGCACATCCGCCTGCGAACGCTTCGCCATCTTCTTCAGCTTCTCGATCGCTTTGACCATCTTGGCCTCCTCTGCGGCAGCACTCGCCGTAATCGCCGAAATGTCCTTGTTCGCGACCTTGAATTCGTTCATGTCGATGCTGCCGCTCTGATCGCCATCGAATTCGGCAAACAAGGCGGCCGATTCCTCGGGAAGAGTCTGAGGCAACAGGGTGAGCACACCTTTGTGAAACTCGGCCAGCGACACGATGCCATCCTCGCTCGTGTCAAAGAACATCGCCACCCCGAGGTAATTCTTACTCATCTTTGCCTTGTGCAGTGCCTCGGCCATGCGGACCCGCAGTGACTTGTTCAAACGGTGCTCTTCCAGCTTGGCTTCTGCCGTGTGGATCGCCTCGATCGCCACGATCGCGGCTCTGGCCAGCTCGGCTCTCGCACGCCAATGGCGTCCCCGCTCCTGGGCTTCCGCGCGCGTACTCTCGGCTTCTACTAATGGTCTGCTCGCAAGCTCCCCCTTGAGCGCCGCTTTGAGCTCGGCCTCGTCCAAAGACCCACTCGCGTCCACATCAATCTTGAGAAAGAGCTGATCGATCTCAGCGTTCCCGATGTCGCGGCCGCACAGCTTGTGAATACCCGCGCGGAATTCCATCTTGCTAATGCGCGAGTCCCTATTCCAGTCCATGGATTTGACGATGTCGGCTGGCTTGAGGTTTTTGGCCTCCAGCACCGCCGCAAAGCGCGCCGCGAGCGGCAGCGGCGCGTGACCAACGGCCTCTTCGGCCGCTGCAGCCTTCTCGTGAGCCACAACGAGCGCCTCGAGTTGCTCGCGACTCAAAGGAACCATGGACGCTTTCAGCTCATTGGCGCTCATCGCTGTTGCAGTAGCTGCCTTCGTGTCAGAGCTCGTCGAGAGCGCCACCATCGACTTCTCGATGGCCGACGTCAAAGTCGACGGCTTGGCGTTTGAGTGGCTAGCTTTAGTCCCAACGGCCCGCTGGGCTCGAGGCGTGTTGCTGCGGCTACTCTGAGGGGTGATGGGGCGGGGGGCTTCCGCTCGCGGAGTGGCTGCGCATGAGCTGCTGCCCTGCCGCGGTGTAGCACTGCCCACGTGTGACATACCAGTGACCGTGCGTGGCGTACTGCCACTCACGCGTGGCGTCGACGCTCCTTGCCGAGGTATTCCACGCGACATGCTGCTGCTAGTTGCAAGGGCAACCTCCCGTGCAAATCCCGGATCAAGGCGCGGCATGAGTCGAGGCGCGCTCGTGCTCAGTCTTGGCGTGCCGGAGGCGGGTGGGGGGGCTGATGCTGGGGTGTATGCAGGGGCGGGTCCTGGAGCGGGTGCTGGAGCTGATGCTGGAGCGGATGCGGATGAGGATGCGCGGGCTGAAGACGGGGCAGTTGCCGCCGGCGCAGTCTCCAGAGTATTCTCCGCCGTCACCACAGGCTCATTCACCGACGCAGCCTCCGCCGTGACCTCGAGCCCCCTAGTCAGCGCCGACCGAAAGGCGCTCATCTCCTTCCCCCATCCTGATGGAACTTCCCCTTCATCGCCGGATGGGCGATGCACAGCTGTGAGCACAGCTGTGGAGCGGTGATTCGCACGCGCATTCCTTCCCGCCTTAGGCGCGTCCTCGCGAGAGAAACTCTCCTCCTCGCGGCTGGCCACGAAGCTCAGGCTGACCGGGGCCAGTTCGAACACGCTCTCCTTGACCTTTCCCTTACGATCGCCCTCGGATTGTTGAATCTCCTTGAGATGCAAGGCAATCACCATCTTCAGATCCGCCGGTCCGCGGAGGTTGATCTGGACGCTGAAGGTGCCGTCACCACCGTCGTGCATCTCCATCGCCGTCACCTGGCCCGGGGGCAGCGGCGTATTCGATGCCGACTTGATGTGCGCCGTCGCATGGAAACCGCCTTTGTTCAGATCGTTGCCGAAGCGGTCGACTAAGCAGGCGGTGATCGTGTACGGCTCACCCACGATGTAGGGCAACGGCTCGGGAGGCAGCGCGATCCTTGAGCGAGTGGCGCATGGATCGGCAGGCACGCACTCAAAGATGAGCGGTGAATCACCGAGCTCCACTCCATCCAGCAGGATGTGCATGCGGTAGGTGCCCTTGACAAAGGCCTCATAATTGATGATGTCACACGCGCTCGCGCTCGCGCCACTATGACTCAAGCCGCTCTTAGTCTGAGCGACCGGCTCGAGATCGATCCAATCGTCTGGAGCCGCCCCGCTGGCCCTCCCAGCCAATGCCTCTGCATCTACAGGGGAAACTCCCCCTCCATCGGTACCCAAGTCTACCAGCACGCCCTCGGGCTCTGCGCTCGCCTTCTTCGGCAGTGCCAGCTTCACCGTCAGCGACACGTTGGTTACGTGCGCCAAGTTGCCGTAGCGGTCTCGAAGCACAGGCCGCACGACAAGCGTCTCACCGGCGGTCAGAGTCCACTTGCCAGACGCTGCTCGCACGCTGCTCCAAGCATGTTCGCCGCCCCTCAAGTTGCTCATCGACTCGAGCTCGTGCCCCCCACGCCCCCCGCCGCTCTTCTTCTTACCGTGTGGGGTTGCGTCGGGTTTGCCGTCGCTCTTCTTCCCCTCGCGCTCGTAGCCCTTCTCCTGCTTCTGCAAGGTGCCGACGCTGCTGGCCGGTGCATGCGGGCTCCCTGGCAAGCACCTGACGCGAAACGGCGACCCCGGCACTGCCTTGCGCTCGCCCCAGCTTTCATCACCACTCTGGATCGGGCGCTGCTGGGCCCAAACGTGCATGTCCATCTCGCCAGCCGTTTCGGCCACGTAGCGCAAGCGTGCATTGCACGAGAGCTTCTGTTTCTTCTTCGAAGTGTAATGCAGCTGAACCTGCCGGTAGACCGAGCGACTGACAGTCCATAGCCGGCCGGCCTGGGCAGTTGTGACCGTCACCGCGCACGGGGCGTTGTACATGAGCGCGGTCTCGCCGAAGCTGTCGCCTTCCATGTACTGCTTCATTGGAAGCTCGCTGTCGGTGAGCTTTGCCGCGGGCAGCACGAACGCATGGAACTCGCCGCTCTCGACGATGTAATACTTGTCGCCGCTGTCGCCCATTGAATAGATGACCGACCCCGCGGGGGCGTCCATGGGCTGCATGGCCGAGGTGATGGCGTCCAGCTGGTCCTCAGTCAGGCCGACGAAGAGGTTGCAGCGCGCGAACACACTGCGGGGATGTAGCTGCTGCTTCCGTGACATAACATCCCTCGACGAGGCACCAGCGTCTTCCGAGACAGACCGTTCTCTAGGTGCCGCCTCCACGGCGGCTCTCGGCGGCACTACCTCTTCCGGCGTCTTGAGATTCGCTGAGGGGATGCGGCGCTCAGCTGGCTGGGTGCCTGCCTCCGCAGCGCGGCGCGCCGCCGTCTTGGGCGACAACGCCCCTCCCGAAGCGACGGCGGCAGCGGCGGCGGTCAGATAAGCATCCGTGTAATCGGCTTCAGAGAGGTACGGCGGCGCCGTCCTCCACAGCTCCATGGCGTTCTCCTTGTCTTTCTTGCAGGCCTCGTCGAGCTCCTTTTTTGCAGCAGCGGTCGTACCCTTGTCCAACCCCTTACTTGCGCGCTCCCTCACGGCTTCGGCTGCCGGCAACATGGCCATCCCCAGCCTGAAGCCCGACTTCGAAGGCTGGACCGGGTTGCCATATTCGTCTCGAAAGGAGAGGAGCGTGAACGCAGGCTGACCACAGACGAGTGTGCCTTGAAGCATGCTACCACAGACGCGCGCGCTCGCCAAGTTCGGAAAATTGCCGATGAGCTGTAGCTCAAGGGGCGAGCCCGGGATGTCGACGTGGTTCACAGTCACGCGCACCTTGTACCTGCCCGCCTTCTTGGCTCGCCACTCGAGCAAATACGATCCGTCCGCACGGTCGCTCACTTTGAAGGCCAAGGACTCCAGTTCCTTTTTAGGTATCTTCGTCGCTCTAGACGCGTCGCGTTGTGCGGCATCGGGCAATGCCGTGACCTCGCTCGCGTCATCGGCATCCACGCAGTCCAGCACGACGGTGCTCTCGATGCTCGCCCCGCCGCGCGTGCACGCATTTTTCATGCGATCAAACGTCGGGAGCCACAACTTGCACCCCGAGTGCTCGGATTCCAAGCCGACGACGCCACAAAGCGGCAGCGCCTCGCAAGGCACGCAGCATGCGAGCGGGTGCGCCGTGCCCGAGTCCACGTGCAAGATGAAAGGTGAGCCGGGGAGTGCCACGCCCTGCTGGCGCAGCCCCACGTGGAGCTTGTACCGGCCCGCTTTGGCCACTGAGTAGTACACTTTGTGCCAGCTGACTGGGTCGCCACGCACACCCAGCCTGCCGGGCTCGATGCCTCCGTACGCAAAGCCCACGCCGTCCTTGACCATGCCGCTCTCCTGCGTCTGGAAGACCTCCTGCGCGTGGCGCACGCACGGCTTGTAAGCCTCTGCGAACTTGGAGCCGTCGGATGCGACCTCCCTTCTTTGTGCGAGCTTATCTACCGCGTCGACTGTCTGCCGGCGCAGCCACTGCGTCAGCGCCTCCTGCCGCTTGGGGGCAGGCAGCTCGGTGCGTGGTGCGACGGTGTACGTGCCCTTCTTGGCGATGGTCACCCATCCAATGGGGAAGAGCTCCAAGGGGCGAGGCGTCCGTGGAGCCCTCGCACCTACCGGTACAGCCCCAGCCAGGCTGCCGCCTGTGGCGTTGACAGAAGCGCGAGCGCTCGCGGAGCCAAAGGTGCCGCTGCGCGCGCTCATGCTGCCGCCGCTGCGCGCGCTCATGCTGCCTCCGCGCGCGCTCATGCTGCCTCCGCGCGCGCTCATAGACCCCTTGGCGCCAGTGCCTGTGCCACTCGCACTCATGTATGAGGTCGGCGAGGGCGCACGTCGCGGCTCGGCAGCGGCAAAGACGCTCAGGCTCCTATGGGGCTTCTCAGAGGCGATGCTTTCCGATGAGCGCTCGGGAGCCACCGGTCCCAATGGCGTCGGCGCCGTCAAGCTCGTGCGCGGTAGTATGCGCGGCGTTGGCCTGCACAGCGCGCCTACCTCGTACGTGTTGTCAAGGGTGAAGCAAGCCGGCACCACCTCCAGCTCGGCCTCGGGGTCGGCGGGTGGATCAGAAAGAGCTATGAACGCGCGCAGATCGCCTTCGTCAGTCCCCTCGAGCTCAAAGATGGTGAGTCGCACGCCTGCGGGGAGCTTGCGCACCATCGGCGAGCCGAGCTCACGTCCCTCACGCACAATCAGCGGCTTGCGGCTCGTGATCACGCACTGTCGCTGCATCTTCCCCTCGACAAACTCATTCTCGAGCTCGAGCGCGGCCTCGGGCGCCGCGGCGGGCGCGCTGGGCTCGGGAGCACCATCGTTGGACATCCGGCTCGACCTCTTCTGCTGGGCCGCTCGGCCGACCGCCTTGCCGCTCTTGTTGCCTGCTAGAGCTGCCGCCTCCGCAGTGCTCGCCTTCTCAGCAGCGACCGTCTTCTTAGCCGCCTTCGTGTCGTCCCTCGAGTCTGCGTCCCGGCGTGGGCTCGGCGCGCGGAAGGAAATCTCGTCGACTTCCTCCTCGGGCAGCGCGTAGACATCCAATTCTTCCGCGTGCGTGAGGTTCCCGAGCGCATCGCGGAATGACACCTCAAAATGCTGCGGCTCGCGTGCCAGCGCCTTGGTCAGCGCGTTGCCCTGGATGAGGCACTGGCCCGACTCAGGTCGCGGTGGCGCCACCGTGCAGTGATACGGACTGTCCTTGACCGGTTCGCCTCCGAGTGTGATCGTGACAATGTATTTGCCGCTCAGAATCGGTTTGAACCCGACGGTGTAGCTCCCATTGCCATGCGGGACGATGCGGCAGAGTAGCTGCGCACCACCACGCACCATCCGCACATGGACCGCAAAGTCGTCCTTCGAGCAGCGCTCATCCGACTCCTGCTTAGTGCCCTCCGCATCGTAACTCTCGATGACGAAGGTCGTCAGCTCCCGCGCGATGCACGTGCCGATACCGGGCCCATAGACTAAACAGTGCTTTGGAGACGTGGGCAGTGTGCGCTTCATGAAGGTGTGGGCAGTGGTCGACATCTTCTCGCCCCATCCACGGAAGACGAGGCCCTCCATGATCCGCACGACCGTTCTTTCAATCCAAAATTCGCGGAGTTTGAGTCGCGAAAAACCACGCATGCATCTGGCTGGGATGATTGGCATAGTGGAGGAGCCGAGCCTCGCTGTAGGAGACGAGGTATACGCGCATAAAATTAACGTGAACGTGTACATGCATTAAAATGGTCCGCAGAAAAGTGACCCGCTTTCCAGAAAATGCGAGGAGCCCTTCTTCGCCATCTCTGGCGCGGCGTGCGGGCTCACGGCGTGACAGCAGCCGCGGGTGGGCTCGCTGTGGCGGCGACGGCCATCGTGACGCAGCCGCAGGAGCACCCGCTGCTGCGACCATTGCCGGCGGCGGCCGTGCGAGCATGGACTGGCGCCGCGCTCTGCGAGGGCGCGGCCGCCGCCCAGGAAAACGACTGCTGCGAGGACAGTGAGCACGCATACCCGCAGCCACCACCCAAGCTCGACGACCCGGAGTATAATGCGCAGATACTCGCGAGCTGGCGTGGCCACATCCAGACAGCCAAGGAGCTCTTCGCGCGGCTCGACATCGCCGGCGCGGAGCGCGAGCTGCAGATCGCGCTCGAGGAGGCGCATCACTTTGGGCAGTCGTCAGGCCCGGTTGCGACCAGCCTGCTCAACCTCGCACAGCTCTACCGGCGTGCGGCGCGCCATGCCGAGGCCGAGCCGCTGCTCGAGCGTGCGGCGGACGTGCTCGAGCAGACGGCAGGCCCGAACAACAAGGTGACGCTACTCGCGCTCATCGATCTAGCGGCGACGCAGCTCGAGCTGGGTAAGCCTGACGCCGCGACCGAGGTCTACAAGGACGCGCTCGCGCGCCTCGACATCGCCGAGGCGAACCAGCCCCACGGCAAGCACGCCCTACGCGAGGTGCGCGCGGGATGTCTCTTCCATATGGCGCGAGCGCTCTCGGCGTCGGGCGACCGGGTAGCTGCGGAGACGAAGCTGCGCGACTCTCTCGCACTCGTGGAGGAGCGACACGGGGTCGACTCTCGACGCCTCCTCGCGCCCTGCGCCGAGCTCGCACGTGTGCTTACGCTGCAGGTGATTGCCATTGATTGCCACGGATTGCCACGGATTGCCACGGATTGCCACGGATTGCCGCTCACGAATGCTGATTGCGCGCTGCAGGGGAAGCGGGAGGAGGGCGCGCGATTCCTCGAGCGTGCGCGGGCGCTGCCCGATCTGCGCGAGAGCCAGAAGAAGATGCTCAATGCCCTCGCGGAGGAACTGCGCACGATCAGGCTCGGCTAGGACGCAGCCGATGGCGCCGTGGTGAGCACTCGCAGAGTTGCATGCGGCATGCAGCTCACACGCACTCCTCGGGCAAGAGATGCGTCATCGGTCATGCGACTTGCGAGAGTAGAGATAGAGGGGCCGCGGAAGCGGTTAAACTACGCCGGTAGTGTACCCCGATAAAGCCTAACTTTACGGCGAATCTCATCATTGCCCGTACGTACCAAATTACGCGTTTCGAATTCGATCGTCCATCATCGCTCAGGTGCCTGGCACCAAGTTACACTCGCTCCTCGTGTGCGGAGACCCGGATGACGACCTTGCCCCGCGCGCGGCCCGTTTCGAGATACTCGACGGCGTCGACCGCCGACGTGAGTCCATCGAAGGTGCGATCGATCACCGGGCGGATGCGACCGTCATCGACCAGCCGAGCGAGCTTCGTCAGAGCGTCGGCGTCGGGCTGGACAGGCGTCGAGAAGAGCCGCGGGGCTGCCGGGTCGACGAATCTTTGACGAAACCACGAGCGCCACTTTTCGAAGGGTCCTTGCAGCACGACGAGAACGCTCGTCTCCTGCTCGTTGGGCGCCCAGTCGGTGGAGAGGATGTGGCAGTACTTGGCGCCCGGCTTGAGCACGCCGCCGCTCTCTGTGTCGAAACCGCTCTCGAGCGTGCGTGCCATGTACTGCCACGCCATCGGGTCGAGCACGGCGTCGGCCCCGCCCGCCTCACGAACCACCTGTGCAGGAGGGACGGACGCCGTGGTGAGCACTTGCATGCAAGGCAGGGGTCGGGCGCGCCTCACGAGCCACCTTCTCGAAGGAAGTTTTCGTGTAGTCGATGGTTGCCGTCGCTCCCAATTCCCGCACCAGGGACTCGTTGGGTGCGGAGCAGGTTCCAAGGACGTGTCCGAACCCCAGCACGTTGCGGGCGTACTGGACTGCAAAGGAGCCAACACCTCCCGCCGCCGCCTGTATCAAGATCGTCTTCTCCTTGCGATCCTCCCCAGGAAGCAGCCCCGCCTGCTCAAAGACCTGCATCACGGTGAGGGACACCAGGGGCAAGGCCGCGGCCTGCTCGAGCGGAATCGTGCGCGGCGCCTTGGCGAAGCACTTGGCCTCGGCGACCGTGAATTCGGAGAGGGCTCCCCATGGCGAGCCAACCAAGGGCAGCATACCGTACACAGCATCGCCGATGTCAAAGCCCGACCCTTCGCCCGCCGCAACTACCACACCGCTCACGTCAAAGCCCAACGTGCGCGGCTTGGGGACGAGCGCATCCGGCTGATCATTACGAAGCTGCTTAAAGTCGACCGGGTTGAGCGCAGCGGCGACCACCCTGATGACGAGCATGCCTTGCGCAGGAGGCTGCTGGGGCTGCGCAACCGATCCCACATGCAGCACTTCACGTGCTTTGCCATGCGCGGAGTACGTGACTGCCATCATGGTTGCCACCGCATCGGGTCGAGAAGTTCGATAGCGCAGGTTGGCTGTCAGTAGCCATACTTCGTGCCCGACGAGGGAGCAGAAGGGAACGAGCACAGCCGACACCAGGTAGCCGCTTCGCCACATGCGCTATGAAATTTTCGCGCCGTGAATAAACTCGTGAATAACTCAACATCGGATGGGCGGGGCACCCCTGAGGCGCCGGCAGATGAATGGGGTGTGAAGTAGCAGGTTTACGTGTTGAGTGTATACATAAGGTTGGACGAACACACCGACGCCCAAACCATCCTCAACGCCGCCAGCGCGCGCATGCTCCGTGTCTCGTATGGGGTCATCTAAGGTGTGTGTATTCTGAGCGGGCAGTAACAGTGCCGTAGCACCGGTTGTCGCGTCTGTCGTGTTAACGTTCACAGGCTTGGCATGTTAGTCAAGTCAAGTCTATACATAAACAACAGACAACCATACGGAAGCCTATCGAATGTGCTCCGGAAGCCAGCAGGGGAGGACGGGAGTCGATGGAGATGGCGGAGGGGGGTCCATAATGAGGCGACACGTCATAAATGCTGACATACGTGCCCTCGGAGAAGAAGTAGGTGAGACTGGGGGAGAGAAAGAGGGGATAGGCCGGCCTGGCTGGCCGCGTCGACCGAAGAGCTCGTGGTCTGAAAGCCCGCTCGCGGGCCCAGCCTGTCGTCGGCCAAGAAGTTCTCGTAGTCAACAGTGGTGACTTGACTTGACTTGACTTGACTTGACTTGGCATGTTTTCATGACACACCCGTCCTATTGCGGCGTCGGCACCTATGACGAGCTCGCTGGCTCCTGCTCGTGCCCGATCACGCACGAAGGCGCGCGCTGTGAGGTGCATCTGCTGCCGACGTGCTCGCTCGGACCCGGCATGTCCTCGGTGCGGCCTCTCTTCTGGTTGAATCAGGTGACGGCACTGCGAGCAACCGCCAACGGCCGACCGCCAAGTGCGAGTGCAAGGCGCGCGGCGCTCGGGCCGCTGCCGTGTGGCTGCGTCAAAGAGCTGCTTCTGCTCACCGCACACTTCCGCAGCCAGTGGGTCGACGTGCCAGACTGGTTTGTGTGCGCAGGAGCTGCGGATGCGGGCGCTGCGGATGCGGACGCTGCCACCATGGACTTGAGCAGGCTGCTGGACATCGGCGGCGGCGGTGCTCGCTGGTTCGCAATGCCCGCGCCGTTTGAGCCGAGGACGCGCACCTACGCCTTCGCCAACCAGTCCCAGTTTCGTCAAATAGCGCGGGCCGAGGCCGAGGACGCCTTCGGCGCCCGGCTGCTGCCACTCCACCAGTGCCCGCAGCGGTGCGGCTGGATGGGGTTTTGCATGCAAGGAAGGGCGGAATCCGTTGGATGGGGCGCCTTCAATCGCGCGTCACCGCGCTGCCAGTGCTTCCCGGAGGCGGTGCATGATGCCACGCGTCAAAGCTGCGTGCGTGTTGATTACGTGGCTCCGCTGCCGTCGCGGCTGGGGCGACCAGCTGCCGCCGCGTCGACCTCCGCGCCCAGTACGGCGCGGACAGCTGCCGCCGCCTCCTCCTCGACTGGCAGCGCGTTCGCATCGACGTTGTCTGTGCATGCTGAGCTGCAGGTGGGCGAGCGCTCGTGGGCTTCCATCTGGCAAATGCATGCAAGTGCTCACCACGGCGCCCGCTCTCTCCCACAGGTGGGCGAGCGCTCGTGGGCTTCCATCTGGCACGGCCGCTCGACGCACTCGGCGGCGGTCCACAGTTTCGTTCCTCTGCGGGAAGCGTCGAGCGCTTCGGTGTGGAACTGCCGCTGATTGCCACTGATGACCCCTGAGGACCTCTGAGGACCCCTGATGACCTCCCTCATCAGGTCACCTTCAACTGGGCTCGCTGCCCTCTCAACTGCTCGGGACAGCGCGGCGCGTGCGACCTGCAAGGCTTTTGCCAATGTGCACCGGGCTTCTGGGGACTTGACTGTGGCCTCACGATGCGTCGCGACTTGGGCAGCGGCCCGGGGCGTGCCGTGGCGTGGCGGCAGTGGGAGGCATCGCACGCGCTGCCGCCGCCGCCGCCGCAGCCGCCGCCGCCGAGGCCGCGTATCTTTGTGTATGATCTGCCCGTCCGGTGGCGGGTCGGCCCGCAGCTGCTCGCCGAGCTCGATTACGGCCTACTCGAGCGGCTGCTTCTCTCTCCCCACAGGTGCGTGCCACTGATTGCCACTGATTTCGGAGCTCGATCACGGCCTACTCGAGCGGCTGCTTCTCTCTCCCCACAGGGAAGCGGATCCAATGCATGCAGACTACTTTTGGGTGCCGGGCCCCAATTTGCAGCCGGCGCGCAAACTTGCGCTCGTCAAGGCCAATTGGCCGTATTGGAACCGAACGGTGCAGCAGGCGCGCGAGCGGGGCAGCGCACCCGCCCGTCACATACTCACCCTTCTCGGCGAAAGAGCCGTTGGCGACACTGATCTGCGACCGCGTGCCCCCACGAAGCTGTCAGCACGCAGTGGCGGGCGCATGGGACGGCCTGGCGGGCGGCCTGGCGGACTCGGTGCCTCAGGGGCAGCGGCGGCGGGTGCGGCGGCGGCGGGTGTGGGTGCGGCGGCGGCGGCGGCGGCGGCGGCTGTATCCGGCGTTGGGCCCGAGATGAGCGCCGAGATGAGCGCCGAGTTGAGCGCCGAGATGAGCGCGGCGAGCCCCTCGCGTGCGTGGCTCGCTCTCACTCTCAACGGCATGTCCGACTTTGATCCAGCGATCACCCTCAACATCACGCGCCCAATACAGCGCCCACTCCGCCACCACCATTGGCCACCGCTCAGCACAGCGCCCAGCGCCCAGCACGGCGCCCCGCACAGCGTGGGCTCGGAGGCGGGGCTGCCGTGCCACGTGTGCTTCCGACGTGGCGTCGATATCGTCATCCCGCCACCCGCCGACAGCATCGACGTGCCCTCGTGTGCCGAGCTGCGTGCACTCACCGGAGCTACATCGGCGGGGGCAGCGGGGGCGGCGGGGGCAGCGGGGGCGGCGGGGGCGGCAGGGGCGGCACGCCCAATGGCTTTCTTCTGGGCGGGTCGGGTGATACCGCGCGCGCACCGCATCAACCCCATGTACGTGGGGCAGCCAAACGCGCGAGAGGTGCTGTACGACTCGCTCAGGACGGCGCCTGGCTTCTACATCGTCAACAGCGCGCCGCCGCCCAGCCCCAAACCGAGCCCCCGCTCAAGCGCCGTACCGAGCGCAGGATCGAGACCCATGCCTGTGTCGGCGCATCAGATGCTCGCCACAGCGCCACCGGTGCCCACTACGGCGCAGCACGTGCTCACGCCTGCCCAGGCAGCCGAGGCGATGCGTAACGCCACGTTCTGCTGGGTGCCCCCCGGCCAGCGGTATGGCGACGCGCGTCGTCACCTCGTCGCGAGTTTCGTCAATTGCGTCCCGGTGTTCACAGTGCCGAATGGCGAGCCGACGCTCGCGGAGCTGGTGCCCTGGGACGCGCTCAGTCTCGACGTGCCCGTGAGCGCCCTGCCGCAGCTGCCCGCCCTGCTGCGCGCGGTGGGCTCGCATGACCTCGCTCGCATGCGCCGCGGGCTTGCGTGCGCGCGACGCTTCCTCTGGTATGCCAGCCTGTACGGCGCGTGCGCCGAGGGGCTGCGCGGAATGCCAGATGCCTTTGACGGGCTGATGGCGGTGCTTGCGGCCAGGCTCGAGCGCGAGGGCGAGGGCTCCGATCAGACCAACCATCAGACCGCCACAACGCACCTGTGGAAGGCCGCGTGCGAGACGAGAGACTAGCCGAGAGTGAGTATTGCCCGTTAGCGCCCGCCCCCGCGAGTGAAGGGCTAGGCCTACGTAGAGGCCCTACTAGAAGTACGGTATGCAGAGGGGAGAGTGGTAACGGGTTTACTCATACTGACCATGAGTTACCGTACGGATACTCAATACGCGTCAGTGGGCTTAAGGCTTTACTCATATACTATTGTGTACTGATTTAATTTTGGAAACTAAGTGTGTCGTCCACTTAATAAGTCGAGCCCCGGGCGCGACGGCGCGACGCGAGCTGCGGTGGGGTGAGGCAAGCGAAACAGGGTTCACTCACGTCATACATGCCAGGTAAACAGGATGTTACCTCATTTATCGCATTGCGACACGGACCTTCTCGCCGCCCCTGCCATGAGCTTTAAGCTCGCGATGGGCCATGGTGTGAATGCGAGCGTGAATGCACGGTTTCATACCGGTAGCGCGCGCAGCGCGCCGCCCGCTGCAGCGCAAAGACAAGGCTCGTGGGCGCGCGCAAGCATGCTCGCCGCCCTTGCGCAGAGCGCGGGCACGGCCTTGCATGCGCCACATGCCGATGCTGAGGCCGTTATCCATCTGCTGCAGAAGGCCTTGCCGCTTGCCACCCGCCAAGAGTTGGCGCAGCGTGATAACTGTACCAGGCAACAATCCCTGGGCCAATGGGACGAGAGTGGACGACTACTCCTCGCGCTTTTGTACGCTAGCAACAACACCACAGGCAGCTTCGTTGAGCTAGGTGCCCTCAATGGTGTCAACTTGTCAAACACCATCATGCTCGAGCGCTGTTGGGGATGGCGAGGCTTGTTGGTAGAGGCTAATCCACTGTCTTACGAGGAGCTGGAGCGCAGCGGCCGCACAGCCCATAAGGAACACGCAGCGGTGTGCGAGGCTGGCTCGGGCAATATGACCATCGCACTGAGCCGCAAGCAACACGAGATCTCAGGCTTTCTCAGCAGCTACGTCAACGGCAGCATGAAGCGCTTTAGCCGTTATGTGAACCTTAGCGATACTGCGCAGGTACCGTGCGCTCGGCTTGACGTCCTTATGAAGCGTGCTGACATGCCGGCGCGCGTCAACTTTCTGTCGCTGGACGTGGAGGGTGCGGAGTTTGATGTGATTTCGACTGTCGACCCTGCACGCTTCGACGTGGTGCTCGTTGAGCTCGATCGAAGAGACAATGACAAGGACCAGAAGGTGCGCGCACGACTCACCCGGGCTGGCCTCGTCAGGTCGAATTTCGGAATCTGGACAAGCGAAGTGTTCCTTAATCCGGTGCTCGCGTCTCGCCTGCCTTTTGATCTGCGCAAGGTTGCGTGTGAGTCGAACCCTCTCCGGTTGTATGCATCCAAGTTCCCGTGTGTGTCCCGGCTCCCCCCGGTGCATGCCCCGGTGTCTTTTCACCGGTTGCGGTAGAACCACAAGACAATGAAAATCAAGCTGGTTTTTCTCTGGGGATTTCCTTTACGAGCGCCACTTTTTTTGTCCACATGATCAGTTCAAGACGCAAAAGCACATGGATGGTGCTGGTAGATGCGGTTATTCGGAATAACCGGACCGTACCCCTGGCAGACCGACCGTATAACCCTTGCAACCTGAAAAATTGGAAATTGTGTCGTCCACTTAAGTCGATGTGAGTGGAGTGCCCAGGGTGGGCGCGACGCAAGCTGCGACGGGGTGAGGAAAGCGAAAGGCGGGGCGGGGCAGGTGATACGTCTCCACCCTCTTTATACGATCCCCGGGGATCCCCACGTCCCGCCTCGCGCTACTCGAGCGTTATACACATCCCGGGGCGATACACACGCCCCAGATATGAAACCACCGTAGTTGCATGAAACCACCGCGCTTCTAGCGCGGGCACCGAGAGGGGTACGTAGCGTTCGAGATACAGCGGCCACGAGAGTGACCCGATAGATCCGTCGCCGTCGGCTCTGCCTGACAACCAACCAGTGCTCGTACTCAGTTATAAACATGCTCTATAAGCCCTCAACACTCAAGCTCATCAGTGGTAGCCGCCGGACGGGGTCTATCGGGGAACTCAAGGTGCCCGGTGACCATCAAATCCACGCCAAGCCCTGCAGCCCTACGCCCTCGACCAGACCCAACGACTCGAAACTCATCTACAAGCCATCTTCGCACCAGCAGAAGCGCACGAAAGAGAGCTTTCTGCAAGTCTCTTCAGCGCCGATATCGTCGAAAAACTCGACGGATGCGAAGACATCTACGAACGCTGCGGTCTCCGCAGCTCCGCAGGCAAAGCAGACGACGACTTTTGGAATCAACACCGTGCCCCGTCTCCCGCCGTACGCACTCTCAACCGAGCAGTGCGGCGGTAGAAGTGCGGAGGGGCTGGGCTGTTTTGCGTCTCACCTGACACACGCGACGGCCGCCAAGACGACATTTACGAAAGCTGCGGTCACCGCAGCAGCTTCGCAGATGGCAGGGCAGCCGAAGCTCGCCACGTCGCTGCACGCGACGCGCACGGACGAGAGCATCAAGCGCAGCACCATCCCATCGAGCACCGCCATCGACGTCGCCAAGCCGCGCGCGCCACCGACAGCCAACCTGAAGGCCGCTGCCGACACGCACGCTGCAGACGATCTCTCCGGCACGCGCGCCAAGGTGCCCGGTGACGGAGCATTCCTCTTTCATGCGGTCAGCAAGCCACTGAAGCTGAGCGACACTGTCAACCACACGGCCCAACCGACCATCATCACCGACTCCGCGCGCTCGAGCGCGTTCTGGGCGAAGAACACAATCGCCAAGACGCACGCTGCAGCTACTGCAGCGCCACAGGCAGTCGAGCCGCCAGGCACCGCCACGTCGCGCGCGGTGCGCACGATGGAGATGAGCCAGCGCAGCACCACCCCGCCGACCACGGTCATCATTAACGGCGACATGGATCTCTTCACGGGGAAGCCCGAGCGCGTCGACAAGGACGGCGACTGCCTTTTCTCATCGCTCGCGATAATCGTGCAGAGCGACAAGAAGCAAGTGCGCGAAAAAACCTCGGCCTGGCTCAAAGCCCACCCCAACACCCAACTCCAGTCATGCACCCTGTCTGAGCATGTAATGTACGAGACAGGCGAGGTGTGGTCCGCATACTGCGCCCGCATGCAGCACGAGCATACATGGGCCGGTCTGCCAGAGCTCGTCGCGGCCTCGCAGGTCTGGCACCGTACCATCCGCGTCTTCGTGAACGCCGGCGACGGACTCTTCAATCTTCGCGCCGTGCTCGGAGAGGAAGGCTTCCCTACCGCCCCCATCGACCTTGTGCTCGAGTCGGATCACTACGACGTGCTCACCGAGGCGCGCCCGCTGAAGACGACCCCGCACGAGACGATCGCCCAGGGCAGAACCGCGGAGATCGAGACGATCAT
>Ga0210240_101030_pt1 | contig 22865 bp, 21 predicted proteins | sample ChrtobMetP5a_4mM_FD_155463 | JGI IMG/M metagenome (GOLD analysis project Ga0210240, IMG submission 155463) | Chrysochromulina tobin associated microbial communities from unialgal haptophyte culture, Seattle, Washington, United States - P5a_4mM | ecosystem: Host-associated > Algae > Haptophytes >...
CGAACTATGCATGCAGGCGCGAGACCCGTCTCGCGCCCGCCCCCCCCCGGGGAGACTCACGCCCCCCTACCAGGGCCCCCCGCATCCGCGCTGAGACGAGCGCGACCTCCGCCGAGCGACGGCGGACGCGCCCCAGACGATGCGACCCTGAACGTCCGTGAATTCGAATGCAAGCCGCGCCTGCCGAAACCCTGCCACCGATTCTCTGCGAATCTCTCGCAGGCGGCCCGCACGATTCCGGCCTTACTGCTTACTCTTCCACTCGCCCCCTCGCTCGTCCCCCTGGACCAATCCCCTTCGTCTCGCGCCGTCCTGGCTGCTTGTCTGCGCGTGACCCGCGACACGCGTAGGGAAAGGGACGCGGCGCGCGCCGCTCCGCACCAACTCATAAACCAACTCACAGTTGAAAAGATCATGTTGTGAACTGAATTCCGCAAACGCACGCCGGGTCCAGGGTTGGTGGCCGTCAGGGAGGCGCGTTGCAGTCGAGCGGTGCGTCGCGTGTCGCGCGCGCGGCGACCCATCTTTCGCATGCCCACCTTTTACGAGACCCTCGACGTGCCAACGGACGCTACGACCGATCAGATCAAGAAGCAGTACAAGAAGCTCGCGCTCAAGTGGCACCCCGACAAGAATGGCAACAGCGAGGACTCGCAGGAGAGGTTCAAGAAGATAGCGCAGGCCTACTCTGTGCTCTCGGATGACTCGCAACGACGGCAGTACGACGCTGAGTTGCGTGACGCATCGCGCCGCGGCTTTGGCGGCGGCGGCGGTGGCTTTGGTGGCGGCGGCTTTGATGTCGGTGGCGGCAGCGGCGGCAGCCGAACCTCACCGCCGAAACCGTGCCCCCACTGCGGAGGCACCTGCGCCCCCGGCACGTGCCCGTTTGCGGGCTCCAATCCGTTCGACACACGCTTCAACCCAAACTTCAACCGGAGCAATCGGAGCTCGAGCGACGGGCGCGCGACACGACCGTTCGGCGAGTCGCCTTTTGGAGCGTTCCCATCCTTCGAAGACGACTTTTTCGCGCGCCACCGCGCTCGCGCCGCGCGCAGCTCACGCCACACGAGCGGCGGTGGCGGCGGCGGCGGCGGCGGCGGCTTTGGCAAGGGCGCCGACTTTGGCTTCCTAGACGCGGAGGCCATCTTCCGCGAGTTTTTCGGCGGGCGTGACCCGTTTGAGACGATGCTCGGCGGTGGCTCGATGCTGGGCGGTGGAGGTGGCCGAATGAGCGACGGCTTCGGTGGCGGCGCCTTTGGCAGCTTCGGCGCGATGGGTGCTTTTGACGACTTCGGCGCGAGTAGCGGCGCCACTGTGCACGTCACACGCACCGTGCGCGACCCCAACGGGACGGTTCACACCACCACGTACACCACCACAGGCGGCGGCGGCGGCGGCGGCGGCGGCGGCGGCCTCGCGGGAAGGGGCGCTACGGGCCGGGCGGCGCTCCCTCCGAGTGAGTCGCGTCGGCCGGCGTCGCAGTACACCTCCTTCTCGTCGGCTCTTCACAGCGGCCGGAACTCCACACGCACATCGGACGCCGTGTCGGGCGGCGCCGTGTCGGGCGCCTCGCGTACCTCGGGCGGCGGCAGGCCATCAGAGCGCCGTGCCGTCGGTGATGGAGGGGCCGTCAGGCCATCCGAGCGCCGTGTCGGGCGTGGCGGCGGCGGCGGCGGGCTCGGCGGAGTCGACGAGGATGAGCAGCTCGCGGCAGATCTGGCGGAGGCGATTCGCATCTCGCGAGATCTGAGCCTCGATGATGAGGAGCGCATGATGCAGGCCGCAATCCGAGCGTCTCTCGGCCATTGACGAGCCTCGATGATGAGGAGCGCAATCCGAGCGTCGCTCGGCCATTGACGAGGCCGTGACATGGACGTGACGTGATGTGGCGGGGCGCCTGTCGGAGCCGCATTACGAAGGAGCCGCATTAGGAAGGAGTCGCATCCTCAGATTAAGGCGCTGCACCGAAGAAGAGCCGGAATAGGACACCAAGAGCGTATCGGGGCTCGACGCTAGTAGTACTACTTGGCCGAGCCGGTGTGCTCACAGGACACGTCTATATGGAACCGCGACCGAGCACCGATGTGCGATGAAGAGGCCATTTAGAGCCCATTATGGGAAGAGGAAGCGGAGGCACCGCCCTGCTGGGGCGCGCACAGACGAGATGCGGCACGCGACCGTAGTAGTAGAGAGCCCCTCCCGCAACGCGGTACGCGGAGTAGAACCGTAGTAGGTAGCGTGGTAGAAGTGAGGTAGAAGTCTGAGGACTATACCCAGTAGTTAGAACGGTGAGCGTTGTACCGTACACGCATATTACATTACATAATCTTTCACTTCGGCTTTAGATGAATCAGGGGCCATGTTCAGGACACTAGTACGGGGGTACCGGAACCGCAACCGGTACCCTCCGCGCGGTCTAGGTATTATTTGTCGAGGTAAACGAGTGAGGACACACTATTTCCGTCTCTGACTGCAACCTGCAGTGCACTCAGAACTCGAGTCTGCCCACGAAGACGCTACGCGCGAATGGCGCAACAATTGTGCTTCGTCAATCTGCCGTTTTCATCAGCATTCTATTTTAGGACCTGTTGCAGGGCAGCACAGAGAGGAGGGGACGCGTCTCTCCGGTCCACCCAGGGACGGCGGAGAACACTCTGCCTGAGCGGCGTTTGCTTCGCGCATCTACCACTTTGCGCGGCACAAGGTCGATGCAAATATATCTGCCTGATTTACCCACTGCCACCACCTCGGACAAGGTCGTTTTGCACGTGCCCGAGCCGCTGGAGCTTGAGCTCTCCGATCCAAGCCTATCAAAGCCCCACCGTAAGCTCAAGCAGATACTCGCAATGTCGTTGCTGGTGGTGTGGGCGGCTGTCTCGAGCATCGCCCTGGTCCTTGGGCTCATTCTGCTCGCGAGCAGCGCGGGCTCGAGCACGCCTGCTACGGCCGGGGCAATGCACATCATGCATGTTGGGTCCGACATTCTCTTGAAGCCCACGCTCTTCGTGGCAAGCGAGCGACGCCGTCAAACGCTTGATAGCTCCATATCGACTCCGTCTCCGATCGAGATTCCACGCTTGCTCGACACGTTGGATATCGATTTATGAATCATCGATGGGTAACGAACATGGGTTTGCGGGGGGTGCTATACCTGGTAGTATAGCACCCCCCGCAAACGCCAACGAAACGCCACTGAATACCTGCACAGGCAATCTTCGTGAGTACTAGTAGGAGTATGACTTTCATGCGACGAGGCCATACCTAGCGCATACCGCGACCTGAGCGGCTCAGGTCGGAGTACAACTTAGCGTAGTGTAGTGGAGCAAGTGAGAAGTGTTGACGAGGCCCGATACCTCTAGCATATGTCGCGACCTCATGTCAGAGTGCAGCATGGAATAAGGACCTACGAGTTAAGTGTTTCCGGTGCCGAGGGCTTCGTGAGTGAGTGAGTGAGTGAGTCATTGAGACACAGACACACCGTGGAACAATACGGGATCCACAGGTCGAGATATCCACTAACGCACGTAGGGTAACCCATGGTTCGAATCAAACGATTCGGCTCACTCACTCACTCACTCACTCACTCACTGAGGGCTTACTTCGAGTCTGTTCACACACACGTGCGTGAAGCTGTCTTGGTCCTAAAATGCGTCGCGCAATCGGCCTCTCCGTCCGCCTCAACACGGTGATCTCTCGCGTGGGCAGCGCTCGCATGGCCATCCGCGCTGCAAGCAGCTCTGCAGTGCCGCCAGGCTCGAGCACGGCAGCTGTTCACGCCGACGCGTTGGCGGACGTCGACTGGATGATGACCACTGATAAGGACGTTTCACCTCCGATCTCCCTGAGCACCACCTACACGTGCCCGGAGGAGGGATCGAGTGGGCACATCTATAGCCGCATAAGCAATCCGACGCGCGACCGCGCGGAACTCCTGCTGGGTGCTATTGAATCGACGCCCACTGAGCCGGCGCATGCGGTGCTGTACGCCTCCGGCCTTGCTGCCACGTTTGGCGTGCTCGCTCGCCTGCTGCCGCGTCGCGTGGCCATCTCGGGTGGCTACCATGGGACGCACCTAGTGCTGAGCCAGCTGCAGCGCATCTCGGGCGGCGCGCATGGTGCGTCTGTGCCCTTACCAGTGCCCGACGAGGTCGCTTCTGCGCTTCGGCCCGGCGACCTGATTTGGCTCGAGACGCCGCGAAACCCCGACTGCCACGTGGCCGATGTGAGCGCCTACGTGGCGGCGGCGCGCGCAGTGGGCGGCATACACGTCGTCGTCGATGCCACCTTTGCGCCGCCGCCGCTGCAGCGGCCGCTCACGCTCGGTGCTGACGTGGTGATGCACTCGACCACCAAGTATCTGGCGGGGCACTCCGACGCCATCGGAGGCGCGCTGTGCGTGTCAGATGCAGCGCTCGCGACGGCGCTGAAGGCGGACCGCACCGCGCTCGGCGCGACACCGGGCTCGCTCGAGCCCTGGCTGCTGATGCGCTCGCTCCGTACCCTCCACTTGAGAGTGACTCGACAGTCTGCAACGGCCGCCGAGCTCTGTCGCTGGTTGCATGCAGCCGTGGATGGCTCGGATGCAGCGCACCCGCTGCGCGGCCTCGTCAAGTCCGTGGCGCACCCGTCGCTGCCCTCCGATCCCGCGCACGAGATCGCGCGCCGCCAGATGAGCGGTGGTTACGGCGGCTGCTTCGCCCTCGAGCTCTCAACCGAGGCCGCCGCGAAGGCGCTACCAAAGGCTCTCCTGCTCTTTCGCGACGCAACGTCCCTCGGGGGCGTCGAGAGCCTGATCGAATGGCGGCGCAAGTACGACCAGAAGATCTCGCCGCTGCTCCTCAGGTGCAGCATTGGGCTGTGGCCTGTGGATTCGATGAGCCCGAGCACCTGATGACCTCTGATGGCCTCGGATGGCCTCTGATGGCCTGTGATTGCCTCCCTCATCAGGTGCAGCGTTGGGCTCGAAGAGCCCGAGCACCTGCGGGCGGACCTGCAGCGCGCCATCCTCGAGGTCTCGCGATGAGCAGCCACTTGATGAGTCTTTTGGGAGAGCTTCTTGGAGAGCTTGTGGATCCTTGCGATCTAGGGAGCTATGATCACCACGTCACATTCCGGACATTGTCGTCCATTGGCAGTACATTGGCAGTCCATTGGCAGTCCATTGGCGGGAGTACAGGGAACTTGGCGTACTGTATCGCGTGGGGTACCGCGGCCAGGAGGCGCGGTCGTGGCAAACCCGACCTCAACGAGTTCCAAGTACGCGACTGTGAATTTGACGTGTGAGTGGAGGCTCGCCGAGCCAGGTGAGGAACGAGGGAGAGGAGTCGCTTCGTTATTTCGACCGACACGATCGTGCATGTATGCTCGCACGATGCCAGTTGATTGTACTATGTACACAAGTGAAGTGCACAGAATTGCTACACAGTAAGTTGATTGAAGGGTGCACAGAATTGAAGAAAGAAAGCAGCCCCTCTTTTCTCATTGTGAATGGGGGCCCCCACGCCGAGCGTGAGAGTGGCGCGCTTGCGCCGGGCTGACTCCCCACATGTGGGGAAAACGGGGAGGATAAACCACAAAGAAGAATGCGTGCGACGTCGGCCGAGGAGGCGCCCACGGCGAAGAAGGCCAAACACGAGGAGCCAATACGCGTGCGAGCGCGAGACGGAGAGGAGGTCACGTTGTCGCGAGATGCAGCCCGACTCATGGGCACCTTGAAGGATCTGATGGACCTCGCCACCTCCGAGGATGGCATCTATCCCGTGCCCACGATCGTGGCCTCGACGCTTCAGATGGTGTGCAAGCTGAACGACCCAGACTACACGTGGCCGAGCTCTGACGAGCCTTCGCTCTTCCAGCTCATCCAGCTCATCGAGGACGCCCTCTATCTCGACGCCCCCATCGCGCTCAAGCACCTCCAGCATGCGATCGCCTCCCGACTCAACGGCAAGCGCGCTCCTGAACTCTGCGCGCTCATCGGCGCGGGTGGTGACTTTGGCAGCGCGGAGGAGCGCGCACCGCCAAACGCCGAGCCGGCATTTGTACCGGAAGACGTCGTTGAGGCGCCGCAGCAGCCGGCCAGCTCCACGTTACCGCCCGAGCCGCTGCAGCAGCCCTCGTTCTCGGCGGACGCCATGGAGGCTGCTCTGGGCCTGGTGGACGTGGCCACGTTGGCGGAGCTCAAGGGCGTGACTCGATCTTGGCGGGCGCTGGCACAACGTGTCCTCTGCTCGCGCCAGTGCCGCCGCGACGGGCAGCCAGTACCCACACGTCTGGATGAGATCACCGACCTTGACGTGGAGCAGCTCATCGAGGCCGGCCGGCCCGGGGACGCGGCCGTAGCGGGGCGTATGCTGCCTGGGCTTGCGCGCCTCCGTGGCTACGGCTATGTGGTGGACGTGGCCGCCGTTCGGGCCGCGGATCTGCAATGCGGGATGCGCAACTGGCGCCGCCCTTCATTGCTACATGGTGCTGCTAAGGAAGCTCTCCACAGCTGCATCGCAGGCGAGGGAGAGCCGCCGTTGAGGCTGACGATCGCAGCCGTTGCCTGTGCGGGCTCAGGAGTCGTTTGCGGCATTCCGGGCATTCCGGTGCAGCAACTGCGCGAGGACAGCGTCACGGAGCTCAACTTGTCCGATGGGGGGCTCCACGTGCCTGCGGCCATGCTTGTCGCCTCTCTCCTTCCTGTTACGTCGGTGCTCAAGAACTGCAACTTGCTCCAGAACAGGTTTGACGTTGAGTTGGCCAAGAAGCTCGCCAAGATCGGCATGGAGAAGGGAATCATGCTCTCGGGCATGACGCGCGACCAGACGGAGGCCAACTTCTCGCGCCAGAACCTCCAATCCGCCGACGCCATCCTGATCGCGTCTGACCTGCAGCTCATGGCGGTGGTGACCGCCCTCTACCTCGGAAGCAACAACATCGGGGATGAGGGTGCCGTCGCGATCGCGGAGGCGCTGAAGGTCAACGCGGTCCTGACCTTCCTGCGCCTGGACGACAACAAGATCGGCGACGACGGTGCCAAGGCGATCGCGGAGGCGCTGAAGGTCAACGCGGTGGTGACCAAGCTATGGCTCAGCAGCAACAACATCGGTCCGGAGGGTGCCATGGCGATCGCTGAGGCGCTGAAGGTCAACGCGGTGTTGACCAGCCTGGATTTGGCTGGCAACCCGTTTTCTTTTGGCATCAAGATCGGCGACGAAGGCGCCAAGGCGATCGCAGAGGCCCTGAAGGTCAACGCGGTGTTGACCTCGGTGGACCTCCAGATCAACTCCATCGGCGACGACGGTGCCAAGGCGATCGCCGAGGCGCTGAAGGTCAACGCGGTCTTGACCGAGCTGGACCTCACAAGCAACAACATCGGCGATGATGGTGCCAAGGCGATCGCAGAGGCCCTGAAGGCCAACGCGGTCCTGACCAAGCTCTACCTTTGGAACAATGATTTGGGAGATGCAGGGAAAACAGCGGTGCGAGACGCGGTCAAGGACCGGAGTGGATTTGAGTTGCTGCTGAATCCGTGCTGTAGAAAATGATTGTGAGAGCACTGTGAACAAGTGTGGAGCGTTGTTTTGGGTTCTGTGAAGTTATTTCCTAATTTGGAAGCTGCCTTAAAAGGCGTTTTCAATAGGGAGCTGAAATTTTTTCGGTAAACGATCACGGGATTCCACAACTCACAAATGAGTTGCGTGTTGTATGTTGACGGACAGGAGAAATGCTAGACAATCTTCCGCGAGCAACCAGACACATCAGCTCACACGCAGCAGGCAGCTCATGCTCTCCACAGCTCATAGCTGACGACGCGGGTGTATCTCGTATCTGCGTGGCGACCGTAGCGTGTTTGGGTCCGGTGAAGCGGGAAGCGTTCTGCAAAACGACAGGCTCTAAACTATACCGATGTTATTGTAGAGGGTCTCTCTCCGGTCCCGATCCGCTGAGAGCTCGCCTTGGGTGTTCTCGACCTGGCTGGCTTGCGCGCGCCGCGCCGGATTTCGATCGGTATTGTTCCAATCGTGGAAGGCCCGTTGAGTGCGGCCTCGGCCCTCGCCCGCGGGCCGTCGACTGTCGAGCTCGGCTGGGTCTGGCTCTGAGGACGGAAGTAACAAGAAGTAACCAGAGAGCAGAGTTTCACTATCTTAGTAACCCATGTAGTAACCTTAAGTTACGGACCGGCCGGGGCCGTTTGGCGCGTACCAACGCTTAGTTTGCCCAACCATTAAGTCTCACGCACCTTCTCCGCGGCGGCATCCACCGCCCATGCCACCGCCTCCCCCAAAGACGACATCCTGCAAATCCGATGCCTCTCGTAGCGCACGGTATCGCTCCGAACGCTCCTCGACGTCCGTAGTGCTCAAGCTCTGCAGCTCGGCGGCGAGCAGCGCGGAGGTGCGAGTGCTGCCATCCTCCGAGCGTCCGGGCAGCCCAGCTGAGGAAAGCTTCTTCGCTGTGGTGAGCTTGGATGCCATGCAGGCCGTCGAGGCAAGTGCAGCCGCGGAGAGGCGTGCAGCAGGCGAGGAGGCCGCTCCGCCGCTCGCACGCGCAGCGGCCTCAGCGGCCTCGTCCTCCTCGACGGCGACTTGATAGCACATGCCGCCTCTCAAGCCGTGGAACTTGCCTGTGCGATCCTTCTGAATGCCGGTGCCGACCCTCTCCGGCGGCGCGGGGACAGCGGAGCCCCGAAGACCTAACGGCCCTTTAGCAACCTTCGGGGCAGCGGGGTTTGTCACTTTTTGCTCGAGGAAGAGGCTCACGCGGAAGTCGCCCTTGAAGACGAACGAGAGGCTGAAGTGCTCATCGACCGCCTCAAAGCTCAGCGCCCCTCCCGGCTCCAGCTCAAACACGCGGTCGTACCTGATGAGGGAGCCAACCGGAGGCCATCAGAGTGCGCATCGAGACGACATCACGACGCCATCGGGGTAGCACGCACGCATGGTATTTGAGGCGAATGGACGAGGGGAGCAGCTTGATGGGTTGGAGGAGGGACATTGGGAGTGAAGAGTGCAGAAAGCTCTCAAACTCGTCCGTGGAGAAGCGCGTGCAGAGGACCACCTCGAAGCCGAGGGAGATCCCGTCCACCGCGGCCTTGTGGGAGAAGCGAGGCTGGAAAATCCCCTGGCTGAGGTCGTGCTCGCGCAGGACCGCAGACAGTGGGTGCGACGCGTGGAACAAGTTGTTCGCGCTGCCCTCCTTGTAGTCCTCAAGCGAGGCGACCGCCTTGCGGTCGAAAACCGAGAGCGGAAATTTGTCGTCGGCATTGAACGTGTTCGCAAAGTCGCACGCCGAGTCGGCGAGCCGCACGTACAGAGTCTTGCCAAAACGCATCGCATTGACGAGCTGCACACGGCACTGCTCGAGTGTCTCGTCGAGCGTTGCTGACTTGCGCGCCACGTCGAGGACCATGCGTTTGGCCTCGATGGTCAGAGCGGCATTGTAGGTGTAAAACGTGTCGACCACAGCATCGTCGCTCGTATCAATGAGCAGCACCGTCCGGCCGAGCTGATGCGCACGTTGAATGGCCACCAGCAAGCCGCGTTCGTGGTATTTGAGCCATGGCATCTCGCCACCGTGCGCAATCGGCACCGTCCAGTATGGTGCCGCCTCCTGCTCTTGCCAGAAGGCCTCCTCATACTCCGGCGAGGCCGGGTCCAAGCCATCGCCCATGACGCGACGCCAAAATCACACTCGCGAGTGTGTGAATGAAAAATCCCTCGAGTTGCAACTGAATGTTTCCATCCCCTACAACGCTACTCGTCTACCTTGTGTGAGCTCGACTCACTCTCGCAAGCTCAGCATCGCGTCGATGTACACGTGCTCGCCCTCGCCAATGCGTGTGGAGCTCGGGTCCGCGGCGCCTCGCCTGCGCGTGTCCGACTGCGCCTTGAGGAAGTTGCGCACCGTCGCCAACGTTGCCGGCTGGAGCACGTGCACCGAGCCCTTGGTCGCATTCACGACAAGCACGCATTCGGCGCCGTCTTGGGCGCCCGCTTCGTTGCGCTGCAGGTCCGCACTGGATGAAGCAGAGGTATGGTGCGCAAGGGGTGTGGCCAGAGTGACGGGGAGCGCCACCGCGGGCGGCGGTGGGCTGACGCACACCCCCGCAAGGTCGCCCATAATCTCGTAATGATGTGCCTCGCACGTGACTGATAGCCCTGTGAAGTCGAGCGTGAAGACACGTACACGGCCACGTGTCTCTGCCACGACCAGCTGGTTTCTGCCTCGACCATTCGATGTGAGTGCGACGCCTGCCGGGTCGACGAGCTTCAGAGGGACGTGGGCGTCAGCGGCGGCCGGCCTGCTGCTGCTGCTGCGGTGGCGGCTCGCGTCTCGCAAGGTGCCCATGAAACGTCCGTCCGCTTCGTCAAAGATGGCAATGCGACCGTTGCCCGAATCGCTCACGTAGACCCGACCGTTGGCAACGGCCACGCCAAAGGGGTCGCGCATCTGCCCGTCGGCTGTGCCAGGACCAGTGCCACATGTGAAGAGATGCGCCGGCCGCGGCGGCGGCGGCGGCGGCGCGGACGCGCCATGAGCGGGTACTGCAGGCGACGGCGAGATGGCGATTTCGAAGACTTGGACGCAGTGCAGGTCGCCGTCCGTGATGAACAAGCGGCCACCATGGGCAGCCGAGTACGCGCAGCCCATTGGGTACACGAGCTTCGGGGCGCCTGCGGCAGGCTGCCATTCGGTACGTGGGACCAACACACTCGCTGCCGGCGGCGTCCAAGGAGGCGATCCGGGAAGTCCATAAAATGCACACATCAGCTCCCTGCCGTTGTCTGTGTGTACTGCGATGCCCTCGTATTCTGTACAGGAGCACAACTCCACGTCGCACACGAAGACGGAGCTGCTCTCGCCGCGATGCGCGACGAAGATCCCCGACGGCTGTGCCATGATCTTCGGTTTCACACGATCCGCCGCATGAGCCAACGTAGTCTGGGAGGCTCTGACGCTGCCAGTACCCGACGACGTCTGCCAGCCCACATGGAGCACGCGTTTGGCATGGTTGTCGGAAACGTAGAATGTGTTGTGCGAGTTCGCGGCCACGAACGTGAGGTAAGAAGGACCGGGCGCCACATGCACGATCTCTGTCGGTACCCAATGCTCACGCAGTATGTCGGTGACGGCGCGCCGAAGTTGTGAGCATGCGCCGGCCGCGGCAAGGCAGGACGCAAAGTCAAGGCGCCCGACAATCCCATACAGAAGGTCGTCAGAGTCCAGGAGTGCGGAAGTGAATGTCGGAGTCAGAATTAACAGCGACTCCATCGCCATTCCGGTCGACAAAGGGGCTCTCCTCTCCATTTCAGGCAGCATTCATGTGAACACATGCACGATCACGAACATCGAAATTTGAAGCATGCGAGGTCCACCTCGTGCACCCTCTCGGGACGAAAAAGCGTCGTTGCGAGCGCTTTTTCTGAGCAGAGTGCAGTTTGTGAGGAAGCCGTCAACTAAGCCGTCCTGCAGTGAAGGTGCCCGGCCAGCAGGTGGGCCATGTCGGCCATATCGCAAGCGACACCCGAGATCCTCGCCGAGCTGCGTGCGCTCTTCGATCTGTTCGATGGCAACGGAGACGGACTATTGGAGGTGGAGGAGGTGAGTGCGATTATGGCGAGCTGTGGCACGGTGCTCACGGAGGCGGAGGTGCTGGACATGGTGACCGAGTTGAAACCCGATCTGCGCAAGCTTCCATTCGAGGAGGTGCGCTGATAGCATGAGAGCACCGACCGACTCTGGCGCGCTTTGCTGCGCACATCCTAAAACTTTGTCGATGAGCTGTTGTGCCTTGCGCAGTTTGTCAACATGATCAGCCGGCCGATGGTTGACCGATTGGCCCTCGAGGCCGAAATCGCCGCGACATTTCCCACCTTTGCTGGCAGTGCAGACCCCGCCGCCGAGATCACGACCTCCTCGTTGCAGGCGGCCATGGCGGGCCTCGGCAGGCCGATTGAGCCGCTCGTCGCTGAGGAGATGATCCGAGAGGCGACCAAGGGCGGAGCCGCAGCCACCGGCAAGATCTCGCGTGAGGATTTCGTCGCCATGAACGGCGTCGACTTTTCAAAGTTGCCCCCGCTAGAGGCCTCATGAGAGGGGCCTGCGAGCCTGTGTGAGGACTAAACGAGGACGCTCATATCTCAGAGATGGTGTGTCTCGTGGTGTGCGGCGTAGTGCCGTTCGTAGATTAACTCAGTCCACACGCTGTACAGCCTGGAGCAATCTCATCATGTGTTTTCCGATGAATGCGTACACTCATGCGAAGGGAGCTCAATAATTTACAGGGTCAATAATTTACACAGGGGGTACCCCACGCAGCTCGCAGGCGGGGGAGGGGGTCGACGCGTACGGGCGTGAAGCTGGACGTGACAGGAACACAGGTATGCCGGGTCAAGCCGGGGGTGTCCTGTGCATTGACGAACGCGGAGGTCACGATCAAGCCGTCAACTCATTGTGGCTCGTATCAGATGAAGCCCACATGCACCCTCACGCGATCTCCACGGGTGAGATCTCCAAGGCAACCATCCAGCCGCAGCTTCACACGCACTGGCACTGGCACACGCACTGGCCGCGGCGCGCCCTCGCCCCCCGCGTCAGACGCATCCGATTCAGGTACGTCCTCGACCATGGCTATGGCCTCCTCGAGTGCCAATGGCTCTGGTGTCACGGCTGTGTCACGGCTGTGTAACGGCTCCTGCCGTTGCAACGACTCCGCATCCGCTGCTGCCGGTCTGTGTAACGGCTGTGTAACGGCTCCTGCCGGTCTGTGTAACGGCTGTGTAACGGCTCCTGCCGTTGCAACTGACTCCGCCTCCGCTGCTGCCGGTCCGATGTCAGGCGCCGTGCCGGGCGCATCGCCGCTGCTCGCCATGAGCTGCGCGTACGTGGCTGCCCCCGCCGCGCCCACCGCCCCTATGAGCGCCGTACCGAGCGCCGTACCCGCGGCGGGTCCCATGGTGACGAATCCCACCCCGACGAGGGCCACACCCGCAGTCGCCCGGAGCACGGCGGGCAGCGCTGCCACGTCATCGCTCAGCTGGCCCATTCGAGCACGCAGGCTCGAATTCCCCACAGCCTGCTGTTCCGACTTGTGCACGTCGACGAGCACCACCTCCCTGAGCAGCTCGAGCTCCTCCGCGGTGTGGCGCCACCTGTGATGAGGGACGCAATCAGCGGCAATCAACCTGCAATCAAAATGCAATCAGCATGCAATCAACATGCAATCAGCATGCAATCAGCATGCAATCGAGTTCCTCCGCGGCGAGGCGCTACCTCTCCGCCTCGGCATAGGCGCACGAGAGGCGTGCATGCAAGCCGAGCTCGTGGGCGCCGAGGTGGGCGCTCGACTCGGCGCCCGCGTGGCCTTCCTCCGCCTCCGTGTGACGAAACTCGGCTGCCGTAGCTGCTGGCGTCTCGGGGGATCCCTCGGGGGATGCCTCTGGGGATGTCTCGGGATGTGGCGGCCGCGGCGGCGGCAGCGGCGGCCCCGCGTGATGGGCCTTGTGACGAAACTCGTGATGGGCCTCTCTCCCCACCGTGTGACGAAACTCGCCATGGGCATCGCACCCCGCCTTGTGACGAAACTCCACATCGGCCGATCGATGGCTCACTTCCGGAGCGGCGCTCACCACGGCGCTCACTTCCTGAGCGGCCCTCGAGAGCCACTCGGGCTCGTCCAGGGAGGCGCCGTCGTGAGCACATGCATGCAAGAGCCACTCGGGCTCGTCGAGCTCGGCCGCATGCTCCGTGGCGACGAGAGACGCGCCGTCGTGAGCATATGCATGCTCCATGGCGACGAGGGCGGCGCGGCTCGCCGCATGCGCCGCGTGCATGCATCTGCTGGCGCGCTCCCGGCTACCTGCCCACGCCTTCTCCGCCTGCATCGCCTCCGCCGAGAGCTGTGCCGAGCGCTTCTCGGCCGCTGCCCACGCCTTCTCCGCGACCTCACGCATCGCATGCGCCTCGCCGAGGTGCTGGTGGATCACCTGATGAGGGAGGCCATCAGTGGCCATCAGTGGCCATCAGGGGCCATCGGTGGCCATCGGTGGCCATCAGTGGCCATCAGTGGCCATCAGTGGCCATCAGTGGCCATCAGTGGCCATCAGTGGCACTCAAACGGCACTCAAACGGCACTCAAACGACGCCTCGCCCAGGGGCTCGTGGATCACAGCGGCATCGACGCTCTCTTTCCATCGAGCCTGATGAGGGAGGCCATCAGTCGCACTCAGTGGCAAGTCGTCACCGCGGCTTGGGCGCTCTTTCCATCGAGTCGGTAGTGGAGCGCGTCCACCCTCGCCTGTGCCGCCTCCACATCTGCCGCAGCGAGATTGGCATTCCGCCCGTGGACGCGCTGTGGTGAGCACTTGCATGCCAGGCAGGTCATCAGTGGCCATCAACGTACCTGCCGCAGCGAGCTCGGCATTCCGCCCGTGGCTCCGTTGCTTCGCATGCGATCGGCGACGCCGCTCGGCCTCGCGCGCCACCTCATCGGCCTGCAGCGCCTGAAGCCCCGCAAGGGGAGTCGAACGCGCTGTGATGAGCACTTGCACGCAAGGCAGGTCCTCCAGTGGCACTCAAACGAACCTGAAGCGCCGCTTGCGCCTGCGCCACACGATCCTTGGCGTGGCCGAGGGCCAGGCGGCTCCGCTCGCTGAGTAGATGCGCCACCGTCTCATCCTGCTGCGTCTGATGAGGGACGCAATCCGTCGCACTCAGTCGCCATCAACAGGCACTCAACAGGCACTCGAGAGGCACTCAGCAGGCACTCAACAGGCAATCAGCATGCACTCGAGAGGCAATCAACATGCACTCAAGAGGCAATCAGCATGCACTGAACAGGCAATCAACATGCACTGAACACGCAATCAGCATGCACTCAACAGGCACTCGAGAGGCACTCTCATCTCGCTGCACCTCCCCGCCTCCACTTAGCAGGTGTGCACGCCGTGTGTTGGCCGCAAGCTCGGCCTCGAGGCGCTGCGCCTCGCCGCGCGCACTCGTGAGTCGGCGGATGGCCTCGGAGAGCGCACGCCGCGCCTCGGTGCGCTCCGCGTCGATCTGCGCCATCGCCTCAGCCAGTGCACGCTCGTCCGCCTGCTGAGCCGCTTGACGTTGCTCGAGCATCTTCTGGCAGGCCTCGTGCTCCACCTCGAGCGCCGACGCCTCATTCTCGACCTCGCCGAGTTGGGCCTCGAGCAGAGCCTTGCGCTCGGCCGCAGCCTGCACGCGCGACTCGCACACCGCCGCTTCGGCTGCTGCGTCGACGGATGCGCCTTTCAGCTCAGCACACCGCCGCGCCGCCTCATGCATCGCGGCCACCGCCTCGGCGGCGCTGGCAGCAGCGCGCGCGGCTGCCGCTGAGTTGAAAAGGGGGTCTGCGGCAAAGGCGCCCGAGGAAGATGCCATGTTCACATCTGAGGAAGGCTGACCGGCCTCGGTGGTGGTTCCCGAGGCAGTGGAAAGCAGCACCCGAGCAGTGCGTGCCATGGCGTGCCCGAGCGCCGCGGCCGAAAACGTCGCGTCGTGGGGCTCGTGCGACGCTTCCACGGGCGTGCCCAGCATGTTGCGTTGGTCCGGCAGCCGTGAGCAAGGCCGTCCTACGCGTCGGCGCCAGGAGGGTCCTTCCTGTGGGACGGACGGCACTAGACTAGAGTGCGGAATTACAAACTTGAAGTTTTTCAGCACGACGCGTTTTCTCAAGTGCGTGGGTCGACATTCTCCCCCCGGTGTCTTTTTTACCGGTCCCGTAACATGCGCGCCACGCGAGTTGACGTGCAATCTTTGTCATCACATCTCCCCCCTGATGTACTCACAGCAGCCAAAGGATGACAGCCCCGTCGAGACGGCCGCTGTTGCTGCTCTTCAGTCTGGCTGCACATCCATGCATCGGCCCATCGGAGCACAACGCCGCACTGCGCGCCGCCGCGGTCTTCGAGGGCCTTATGGCTGCCCTTGGCTTGCAGATCGAGCCTCATGCGTTGCCCCGTGCCATTGGTCCCGAGCGGCACCTGTGCGGCATGCACTTTGAGCGGACATACATCGAGATCAACGCGGCACTCACGAGCCTGCACTCGTTCCTCTCGCGGACGCCCGAGGCCGTCGACGAGCGGGTGCGTGACGACGTGGTAGGCACATTGCACCGGCTCGGCCACGGCTTACGTGGCTTTGTTGCGGCGTTGCACCGGTGCAACATCAGGGCAGCTGATCGTGTGGGCTCGCTCGCACGCGTCGCGCTGGGTGTCCATCGCAAGAACGTGCAATCGATTGCGGCGAAACACCCCCTGGCGGCTGCTGATCAGCCGTCGGCGCCGGAGCGCGCTGTGCCGGCGGCGCTGGAGGTCCACGTTGATGGCTTCGACCGAAGCTCGGAGCTCATGGACGCGGGTCTCGCGATGCGCGACGGACGCTACCATCTCGCCGGGCTCCAACTGGTGCTTGCACTTGGGCGAGGCCGGCACGAGGGCGACGAGGACGACGGGCTGCACGACTCGGTTCCCTTTGAGCGGCACGAGCACGTGATGCTCGACGTCAACGGCCGTGGCGGGCACCACAGCCGATGGGATCACACGCGGCGCTTGCGGCAAGAGCACGAGCTGCACGCGCACTGGCGAAATCGCCGCGAACGCCGTCGAGCCCAGCTCGAGCAGGCCAAGCAGGCGCTCGAGGCAGTCGCGCCGCTCGTTTTGGCCGATGACGACGCGGTGGCCGTTCTCGCCGACGGGGGCGACATGTGCTGCTGCTGTTGGAGCTTCGCGACTGAACGCCAGGAGAAGAGCGTGAGCGACGCGCACTTTCGATGAGTTGTGTTTGCATTGTTCACAGTGTGTTCACACGAAGTGAGCACGAAATATGCATTCCGCAGCCGCACACTCCGCCACCCGATGGACGCGCGGCCCGCCGAGAACATCCGTGAATGCGACGGCGTTTTACATGTACACGCATCCTGCGCTCGACCACTCGTGGCTGCGCAACTGCGAGGGATTTGCGGCGCTTCGGCACTCGGTCAATGACTCCAATACCGCGGAGGTCGGCGTGCATCGGCTGCTACGGCGGCACTCAGCACGGGTCATGCACGCATCGCACGCGAGGCTTTTCTATGTGCCCGTCTTTGAGTACACGTCGTACACTATCGGTGAGTGCAATGGCACCTCGCACCGCGGTCGTATGGAGGCGGCAAGGGACGCGCTGCAAGCTTCGCAAGCGTTCAGGCGGAACAACGGCGCCGACCACTTCTTTGCGACGAGTGCTTGGAGCATACCGGGAACCCCGGATGCGCTGCATGCGCGTATGCAACCGCTGAGTACCTTGCTCATGTGCGGTATCGCTGGCCGATACAAGGCGTTCGCGCCCTTTTCATCGACGGCCGCGTCCGCGGGTGGTTCATGTACATTTGAGCTTCCGTACCAGGCGAACCTGGCGAGCGAGCGCATGTACCGGCCACGCACGGACCCGCGCGCGCCAGTGCGCAAGACGCTGCTGCACTTTGCGGGCGCGCTCGACGTGTGCTGCACGGGCCGGCAGATACGTTGCGCGATCGCACCCCTGTATGGAGCAGCCGCCACCGGGGCTCTTCCCGATGCCATCATCCGTCCCATCATCCCCAACTCTCTTGCTGGCAAGCCATGCACTGTGAGGGCGATGAAGCTCGCGGAGGCGCCGGCGGCAGCTGGTGCGAGCCCCAGCGGGCGCTCCATGAACCGCGCCGTAGCGAGCCCCACCGGCCGGCGACTTGTGGGGACGCCATGGCGATGGGCGGTCAACAGCAGCGACGTGGACCGTATGGCGCATGAGATGACGACGAGCGTCTTCTGCCTCTCGCCCGCTGGCGATAACTGCGTGTCGGCGCGCTTCTTCTCAGCGGTCGCGGCGGGCTGCCTACCCGTCGTCATTTGCGACCATCTCGTGGGCGCCTTCGCCGATGTGGTGAGCTACGACGCCTTTTGGATCAAGCAGAAGGCGAGCGAGTTCATTGCCGATCCGCATGCATTGATCTCAAGGCTCAGGGCGATCTCGGCTGAGGAGATTGCGCGCCGTCAGGATGCTATGGAGCAGTACCGGGCTGATATCCTGTACAGCGCGGCCGCAGCGCCGGCCCGCATGGGTTCCAATGTACTTCGCGCGGCGGCGGCGTGCGTGCCGCGCCTGATGGCCAATGAGAAGCATACGAGGAGGTGCAGGGAGCGGTTGCCCGCGGCCACTGCAAGTGAGATGAGTGCGGTGAGCGGAGCCGACAGAGGCCGCGGCTGGCTTGGAGGCGCTGCCGCGAGCGCAACCGACCGAGGCAACGGCAGACTTGGAGGCGGAGGCGGTGGTGGTGACGGTGGCGCCGGCGCCGATGGTGGTGGCGGTGGCGGCGGTGGCAGTGGGGGAGGCGGAGGCGGAGGCGGAGGCGGAGGCGGAGGCGGAGGCGGAGGCGGAGGCGGAGGCGGTGGCGGTGGCGGTGGCGGCGGTGGTGGAGGAGGCCGCTTGCACGCGTTGACGGTAGATGCACCATTGCCAACCAGCATGGCTGAACTGCGCGAGCGAGCTGCATCTCTCGAGGCGCAGATTATCGAGGCGCGGGCTCGGCTCGTCACCAAGGCAAGCATCAAGGAGACGGCCCGCGCAGCCGCCACGCGCCACTCCGCCCTTGTTTTGAATAGTTAACACACATCGGGAGCTAACACACATCGGAAAATTGGACGACGCCGGTGCGATTTCGGTGCGATCCTGGACCTCAGGGCCCAGCGAGGGTCCTCGTTTTCCATGTCGTTTTCCCAGGATCTGTGCGTGTTTCCTTCGCATGTTTATTTCTCGGTTCTAACAGGGAACCAGCAAATCGCAAATCGGCCCTTTAGTACCTATAATTATTGATTAGATGCGTTCTGCGAGGAAAAATGTTGACGTGATGTCGTGATCACACGACAGTCACCCCACACAGCGGCGACATCGGCCACTTCCTTGACACTCAAGTAAGCCCCTCCCACTCCCCTTTGGGTCAACGAGGTGAAATCCGAATAAGTGTACGAACGGAGGGCAGATGCGCTCGGTACGGCGCGTTTCCTTAAAGGGGGGTATAGGAATGTGTCCATAGACCCATCTATGCGGCAATCGACTCGGGGCGGCGCCCCGAGTTCATTGATGGCGAAAGCAATCTATGGACACATCGGCAAGGCCCTTTTCCACAGACCCACCTCTTGGCGCAAACCATGGAGGCAGCGTGGGCGGAACGAAGCCGCCCGCGCGTCCGCCTATCGCCAGCCAGCCAGTCTTCAGATTGAATGCGACGCTTGTGTGCGATCCTGATCGCCAGCAGCACGTGCTGGCCACCCATGGGCACAGTCACCACCGCTCCGAGGATCGAACCACTGCTGCTGCTGATGCATAGCTCTTGCTAAGCTGCAGCTTGCACTGTGTGCCTTTGCATGTGATTTTGTGATTTTGAGCTGACTGGCTTGGCGTCTAGGCCGCGTTCGATAAGTGCCATTCTCGAGCCCGTCAATTTCCCGGTGTTTTCGCTTTCCCCGTACTGAAGCGTGTGCGACTGATTCGTGTCGCTCGCAGGGACTTGAACGCGTGGAGCCGAGCGTGGTGCGCATGCGCACTGTCGCGTGCGACGCACGGCTTCATGCCTCGCGTTCGATCGTGTGGATCCCGTCCTCCTCCTCGAGCTCCTCCGTGACACAAGAGGTGTGTTGCTCGAGCCGCTGACGCCAGCTAGATGCATTTGAGCTGCTGAGCTGCAGCCGGGCCCAAAGCTCCCTAGCCATTGCGATGTTGTGAGCTCACTTGGCGCCCGGCCCGCGTTCGGTAAGTGCTATTCTTGAGCCCGTCATTTTGGCAATATCTTCGCATTGCAACGCTTTGCCTGAAGTGACATTGAAGTGAAGCGTGCGGTGAGCGGGCCCAGCGGCTGAAGGGCCTTGATGTGATCCATCCATGCATGTAGATCATGGGAAGTTGTTACTTCGAAGCTCTAGCCACGGGCAGCAATCCCTCCCTGTATCCGACTCGAAATTTTAGTATTTTCCGATGAATCCGGACCGTCCGCGTCAGAAAAAATTTCGCGGGGCTGCCGCGGCCCCGCACCCCCCAAATTTGCCCTCCATGGCACGACTTTCAGACACATATTAGGCACGACTTTCCAACGGCTTCGTCCTCGCACATGAGCGCGGACGCCTTTCCACTCGCCGTTCGTCAGCTTTACTCCGGTTCCGGCCCCGGCCGCCATTCCCTGAAGGCATCCCCGTAAACTCACCGCCCATGTGCAGAATGGTTCGCGCCGAAACCATGCATGCCGTGCGCTACATGCCCCTCTCTTCCTCTACCTCGCCTTCTTTGCACCAGCCGGCCTCCACACGAAGAGCTTTGCACCCTCGCCATTGATCACGCTCGCGACAAAGCCGCCCGACGGCGAGATGGCCACGCTCCTCACAGGGCTAGGGTGTGTGTCGAGTGTGGCGCACTCGCTCGCGTCGACGTCTTCGAGGAGCGACCAGACCTTGATCGTCCTGTCGTCGCTTCCGCCGCTCACCAGCACCGAGCCACCGAGGGCGAGGCTCTGCACTGATCCCTCGTGCCCGCGCAGCTCGCGCACGAGCTGGCCGGTGGAGAGAGCAAAGACGCGCACGGCCGCATCCAACCCCCCGGTGGCGAGCACATCCCCTTGCATGCGCACCGCGCGCAAGGGGCTCGGATGGGCCAGCGTGCGCCGGCTGGCGCCGCCGTCGCGCGGCCAGAGGCGGACGGTCGCATCATCGCTGCCCGTCGCGATCGCCTCCTCGCCCACGTCGACGCAGCTCACACGTGCAGAGTGCTCCCTCAGCGTGGCAACGCACTCGCGCGCGCGCAGACGCCACAGCTTGACCGTGCTGTCGGTCGAGCCGCTCACGACGAGGTCGCCGCGCACCGCGACGCAGTAGACGGACGAGCCGCTGTGCTGCAACTGGCCGGCGGTGGCGAGCGTGTCCGCATCCCACAGGCGTAGGCTGCCGGACGTGTCGCCGGTGACGATGTGGACGCCGTCGGAGGCCACGGCGACCACGTCCGCCTCGTGCCCCTCGAGCACCCCGACTGTGCTCGCATCGGGTCGGTAGACGGTCGCGTTGCGCGTCGAGGCGGCCGAGCCCGCGGCGATGAGTCGTGACTCGTCCGGGAAGAGCTGCAGCAGGTTGATGCTCCCGGGGTCGCCGCCGATCTTGGCGCTCGCCTCCGCCGCTTTGACCGCGCCGTGCTACCACGCGGCGGGGCCAAGGTCGAGGAGCCAGCCTGTTGGCAAGTTTGGCACCGCCGATGGGTAGGCCGGGTTGCGGCGCAAGTCGACGTGCAGCTCGCGCAGCCCGGCGGCGGCGGCAACGAGCGACGTGACGTGCTCAACACTCAGCCGGTTGCCTATCAGAGAGAGGTGGCGCAGCGACGTTATCCGAGGCAAGGCGTCGCACAGGAGCGACACCGCCTTGCCGCCATCAAGGGCGCGCAGGCCGAGCCCCCGCAGGGCCAGCAAGCGCAGCCGGCCGGTGAGGGACTGCCTCGAAGGACGCGGCCGACGCGGCGACGGCGGTGCCGCTCAGGTCGAATGTGTGGAGGTGCCGGGCATTGGCGAGCGCGAGGCACTCGTCGGCCGCCAGCTGGCTCCCGCTCACGTCGAGCTCCGCCACCACGCACGACGACGCGCCCAGCGCCGCCGCGAGCGTCGCGCCGTCGCCCGCGGCCCACGCGCCGTTGCCGCCCAGCCGCACCGTGCGCAGCGCGTTGCCCTCGCGACCCATCAGCGCGCACAGCGGCCGCAGCATCGCAGAGCACCCCGCCGCGCCCGCCACCACGGCACGCTCGATGCGCACCTCGACCGTCCCATGATCCCGGCCGACGCCAAAGTGCACGCCGCTCGGCACGCCGCGCACCTCGGCGGCCCTCTGGCCGTTGATGTGCCACGCGAGCACGCCGCCGGCGAGCGTCATGCGGATCCGATCGCCCGCCTTGTAGGTGGGAAGGCCGCTCTGGACATAGGAGACCTTGTGCACGATTCTACCGTCCGACCTGTAGCCCCAGCTCTCGGCGTCTTCACCCAGAGAGCGGGACAGGGCGCCCTTGCCCGGCAGCGCCGCCCCTATGCAGCAGCCTTTAGGACTCGTGCACAGCTGAACGACAAGCTCGACCATCGGCGAGACCGCGCCGAGCAGCGCCCGCCCTTTCTTATGGAGCCTCACGCTCCGCCCGTCGTCGCCGAGCGTGACGCTCGCGACCTTGAGCTCCGGCGCGAACAGCAGCGCGAGCCGCTGCAGCGAGGCGGTCTCCGTCACTTCGATCGCCTGCGCCGAGCAGTCGACCTCACGCAGCGACAGTCGGCACGCGCCGCTCATCAGGGCCGCCTGCCGCTCCAGGACCGCCTCAAACGGCATCCGACCGTCCGTCGTGTACAGCACGTTCGCGAGCCGCAGCTCGGCGAGCGGCGCCGCACTCTCGCGCAGGCCCTCGCCGATGAGACGCGCCGCCTCGGCCGCGCATGACGAGCCGCTCAGATCGAGCGTCGACAGGCTGGTGCTCGCCTTAAGGAGCGCGCCCACGACGGCGCCATCAGCCTCGCTCACCGCCAGGCCGCCCGTCGACACCAACACGCTTAATCGCACCTCGCCCACGGGTATCACCCACTCGCCCAGCCTCAGCGTCTGCAGCGCGCAGCCCGCCGACACGAGCGCGACCGCCTCGTCCGCGCCGAGGCCGCTCCCGCTCACGTCGAGCTCCGCAACTACGCACGACGCCGCGCCCAGCGCCGCCGCGAGCGTCGCGCCGTCGCCCTCGGCCCACGCGCCGTTGCCGCCCAGCCGCACCGTGCGCAGCGCGTTGCCCTCGCGACCCATCAGCGCGCACAGCGGCCGCAGCATCGCGAGGCACCCCGCCGCGCC
>Ga0210240_101073_pt1 | contig 22255 bp, 17 predicted proteins | sample ChrtobMetP5a_4mM_FD_155463 | JGI IMG/M metagenome (GOLD analysis project Ga0210240, IMG submission 155463) | Chrysochromulina tobin associated microbial communities from unialgal haptophyte culture, Seattle, Washington, United States - P5a_4mM | ecosystem: Host-associated > Algae > Haptophytes >...
TGCAGCGCACGGTCGCGCTTGGTGTCGTCGGCCGAGGCTCCCATGGCCGCGAGCTTGTAGTGAATGGCGAACGTGATCGGCATGTTTTATTGCGTGAGCTTGAGCGTGTGTGCGAGCGGGGTGCGTGCGGATCGCGGGGGTGCCGATGCCGACGCCCATGGTTCGCGATTCCCCAAGGGGGCAAAAGCGGGAGCGCCGCCTTTTGCGTTCACACCCGGTAGTGCGCTACTTTTGCCCCCGGCGCTGGCCCTCACCCCTTTGGGGGGTTTTGGCGGCTCCCCGCCGTGTGCGCCCGTAGCGGCGCGCTCCTGTCGTTGGTGTCCATACACTCTTGGAGCTAAGGCTCAGCACACGTTTGGTCGGGACGCTCGGATTCTCAACCTGCTTTCGATATCGTCCACTGAATTGTCCGTCGCGGCGTCTTCTCGTCTGCCTGCCATCCATCATCATCTCTCGTTCTTCACTGCGACGAGTTCTTGCGGTCGGTCGCCACACATTTGCCACCAGTGCGCAGCCCGCCACGCGTCGAACCACGCGTGGGCCCAAGGCACGCGTGCACGGACGCACCCCTCACCCCCCGCCCTCGCTCCTTGTCGCAGTGGGATGCATGCAGTCGAAGAAAGCGGACGAGCTGGTTGCTAGCCCGAGCGGGATGACGGCCAGCTCGTCCACCAGGTCGGCAGCCGGCAGGGCTTCTGATACGGAGGGCTCGACGGATAGCCTAGGGCGGCTGCTTCCGGGCAGCAACATTGCTGCCGACCTTCGAGCCGGCCCAACAACCCCGCCACGCAACTCGCGGCTCTCGGTCAAATACCAGTCCAAAGAGATGTCGGGTTCGAGCCTGCTTCGCACTTCGTCGGGGCGATCCTCATCACGGCCATCTCACCACGGCCATCGCATCGGCACGCATACGCGCCACGGCCTGATGCCCGGGCAGCGCGGCTTCACCACCGCCAAGATCAATCAGGACCGAGGCGTCGTGTGCTGGCCCTTCAACGGAAGCTTCAACCAGGCTTTGCTGTGCGTCTTCGACGGGCACGGCTCCAAGGGTGAGAAGGCGTCCGAGTTCTGTATGCATCACATCCCTGCGTTCCTCGAGAACGACGAGGGGCGCCTGTCGCTCCGCTCGGATCCGATCGAGGCGCTGCGCCGCGCTTGCGTCAAGGCTGACGAGTCGCTCTTCGCGTCCGAATTAGGAAAGACGGCGATGACGTGCGGCACGACCTCTACGGTGCTGTACCTGAACGGCGCCGACTGCTGGACGGCGTGTGCGGGCGACTCGCGTGCCGTCCTCGGGCGGCGCGTGGGCGGACAGATCATCGCGATGGTGCGCCGCTCGCTGATGGCCTCCGTCATCTGATGACCACTGATGACCACTGATGACCTCTCCGAGGGCCCCTCTGATGGCCGACGATGCTGCTCGTGGCGCAGGACCTCTGCCACGACCACAAGCCCGACTTACCGGAGGAGCGGGCTCGCATTGAGGCGCGTGGCGGTACCGTCTCTGAGCGCAGCGGCGGGCGGCCGGCCCGAGTTTGGGCGCACGGCCGCATCGGGCTCGCGATGTCACGATCGATCGGCGACGGGGAGGTCAAGAACGTGGGCGTGATCGCTGACCCGGACGTGACGCATGTGGTGCTCAGGTGCGCGCCGAGGACCCCTGATGACCGCTGATGACCGCTGATGACCGCTGATGACCGCTGATGACCGCTGATGACCGCTGATGACCGCTGATGACGCATGCGGTGCTGAGATTCGCGCTGATGACCGCCGATTCTCTCCGTGATGGCCTCATGAGCGCTGATGACGTGATGCATGCGGTACGTAGGCCGCCGGAGGTGAAGGGGGGAGATGGCGATCTGTTCATCATCGTCGCCTCCGACGGCGTGTGGGAATTCACGGAGTCGGATGAGGCATGCCGCATCGTCGAGAAGTACACGAGTGCGACGGAGGCGTGTTCGCAGGTGATGATATGACTTCATAATGACCTCATGATGACCTCATAATGATCGCATAATGACCTCATGATGACCTCATGATGATCTCATGATGACCTCCGGTCGGCTGCTCACAGCTCGTTCATGAGGCAGCGGCGCGATGGAAGCGCTTCGAGGGCACCTACCGCGACGACATTACCGCCATTATCACGTTCTTGCCGTTCCTCGAGCAGGGATTGACGGATGATGAGGAGCCAATTGAGCCCGAGAAGACCGCTGAGACAGAGGAGGGGGATGCCCAGTCAGCCCACGTGCTCATCAACGTGGGCTCGTCAATGGCAGGTTCGTCAGGTCACGTGCTCGTCAACGCGGGCAAGCAGGGTCTGATCGAAGGCGGCACAGGTGATGAGGGGCAGGAGGGCGATCCAGCCGGCACGCCGACAACTGCGGACTTCGCAGCTCGCCGGCTGTCGGTACACAACCCCTACGATGGCGACTGGAGTGACAAGGGGGACGGGGACGAGGAGGAGAGAGAGGCGGCGCCCGAGGCACCCGATACCGCTCCACTCCTCGCGGAGCTACCCCCGCCCACCATGGGTCCGCTCTCCGAAGCGTGAGCTGACGAACCCACGATTGACGAGCCCCTTGGGTCCGCTCTCCGAAGCGTGGGCCGAGCAGGCGCCTTGCACCTTGCAGCGGCAGGCCGGCAGCGGCGGTGAGGATCTGGCGGCGACGTCACCTTCGACCCCTGGTTACACATGGCGCACAGACATCTACACAACAATTGGCAGAGCAGAGAACAACATACAACGACATTGTCAGTGAAGGGTGCTTTTTTGTACCGATGTTTGAAATGCATAGCTAGACCTAGACCTCACAGTTGCATTCACAAGCATTCAGACTTCCATGCTGGCAAAAGTCCTCCAGCTCCACCTCGCTCTGCCCTTTGCTGCGGCATCCTCGATTGTGGTACACTGTTCCGCGTTTCGGAAGACGTGCACGACGGTCACAGATCCGGGCGCCGACTGGACAGCAAAAGCTTCCTACAATGAGACCGTCGAGGCAATTGGCTGGGGCACGCTCGACGTCACCACGAATGCGGACGAGAATGACGATGATCAAGCGTTTGCGGCTGGTTTCGCGGAGAGTGCCCTCACGTGGGAGAGGACGTCCCAACACCACCACACGTTCATGGAAGCGACCTTTGCAAACGACAGCAAGTCCTATGATGCCGCGACGCAGTTCGTGCTGGCCAACGATGAGTGGGTGCTCGAGCAACTCAAAGCGCCGCCGGGAGGAGATGAGCAGTCTGAGTGGTGGAATCAGCTTTCGCTGATCTGGGCGCAGCTCGATGGCCTCATCGCCGGCCACGCCGCGTACGTGCAGGGTGCAGACATCACGGCGCTCACGCGTCTCGATTTCTTGCTGCTCAACGCGGTGGTGGACCTCTCGTCTGTCATCCATAAACCCTTCCTCGAGCACGAGTGGACGCCGGAGCGCGCAGCGGCGTACACGCGCCGCTCCACCCACTGCTCCGCGCTCGTCAAGATCCTGCCGGACTTCTCCGATCTGCTCACATCGCACAACACGTGGACCGCCTACTACATGATGCTTCGCGTCGCCAAAAGGTACACCCTGCCGTACAAAAAGGCTCTCGCCGCCTCGTTTGTGACCTCGGGCTACTTTGGGACGCTGAGCTCGACCGACGACTTCAGCGTGCTTTCGTCGGGCCTCGTCGTGCAGGAGACGACGAACGCGCTGTACAACGACACCCTCGCGCTCGCCATCGTGCCTCAGGCGGTCCTCACGTGGGCGCGGAGCCTCGTGGCGAACCGGCTGGCGACCGGCGGCGAGACGTGGGTCAAGAACTTTGTGTACATGAACAGCGGCACGATCAACAACCAGTGGATGGTGGTCGACTACAACCTCTTCTCGCCGGGTAAGGTGCTGCCTGCCAACGTGCTGTGGGTCGTGGAGCAGCTGCCACTCTACACGCAGGCCGCCGACGTAACCGCCCACTTGGTCAACGGCCACTGGCCGAGCTACAACTGCCCCTTTTTCCCCGAGGTGTATGCGCGCTCGGGCCAGGCGATGATGGCCGACAAGTTTGGCGACCAGTACACGTACCAACTGTACTCGCGTGCCAAGATCTTCCGGCGCGATGCGGGCGCGGTGCACGATCGCGGGGCGATGAAGGCGATCATGCGCTACAACGACTGGCAACACGACCCGTACGCGCTCAACGACCCCGGCACCTCGATCGCATCGCGCTCCGACCTGCAGGAAGGTGGTCTCCCGTGTTGCGCCGACGGCAACATCGACGCCAAGATGGTGGGGTTCGAGGATGTGAAGGCCGTTCGCTTCGAGGGCGTGAGCGGGCCCACACACGACCAGCAGCCCGTCTTCGAGTGGACGGAGGCGTATAGCGGCACGCCACACTACGGGCAGCCCAAGCGCTTCGCGTTTGGATGGACGATGCTCTTCGGGTAGCAGGGAGGCGAGGCCCATCGCGACAACGAGTACCTCGAAGGTCAGAAGAAAGTGCGACACATGGGCCAGTGTGGCTCTGAGTATTGCCTGTCCGTTCCGTGCGCGACCTTTGGCACTTGCGAGTGCCGTGCGCTACGTGCGAGCGGTCGAGACGTTGTAAAGTGCCGTGTACGGTGTAGGTCTAGGTGGCGTGTCCCTGTCGCGAAACTGTGACATCGGGCGAACGTGGAAACGGCCCGCACTGGACGTTTTTCATCATGTAAAAATATATATTCATACCACAAGAAGGAATTGCGCGGAAACACGATACCGCGAGGGGCTCGGCGGCCGGGTTTGGGGGCACTGGAGTGTGCGTGGTAGATGGCGACACCCGCGGTTGCCGCATGCCGCCGTCACCCCCGCCTCACCCGGCTTTGCGCAGGCAAGCCTCGATAAGCAGATCAAGCACATCATCAGGAAACTTCATGCTGTATTTGTTCAGCCACAGCACCAACAAGACAAATTGCTGGGTAGTAACGTTGAACATTAAGTGATCTTTGCGAGACCAGTTGACGATATCCCAGACTTTGATCGTCTTGTCTTTTGATCCCGAGACGATCTTGGTCCCATCAGGCGAAAACGCCACCGAGTTGATCCAGTCGCTGTGCGCGTTGATCTTCTCGCTCAGCAGCTCCAGGTTGCCTGCCAGAGAAGCCAGCAGGCGTCAGTTTTGGCCGAGGAGGGGCGATTTTGAGCTCGCGGCGCACCCGAATCCCAAACTTTGATCGTCGCGTCGCCCGATCCGGACACAATCTTGGTCCCGTCCGGGGAAAACGCGACCGATGTGATGGCGTCGCTGTGGGCGTTCGTTTTCTTGCTCAACTGCTCCAGTTTGTCTGCAAGGCAAGCCAGCAGGCGTCAGTTTTGGCCGAGGAGGGACGATTGTTGAGGGCTCCGGCGCACCCGAATCCCAGACTTTGATCGTCGCGTCGTTCGATCCAGAGACAATCTTGGTCCCGTCTGGGGAAAACGCCACCGACATGACCAATTTGCTGTGGGCGTTGGTCTTCTCGCTCAGCAGCCCCAGCGCGTCTGCCAGACAAGCCAGCAGGCGTCAGTTTTGGCCGAGGAGGGGCGATTTTGAGCTCGCGGCGCACCCGAATCCCAGACTTTGATCGTCGCGTCGTACGATCCAGAGACAATCTTGGTCCCGTCCGGGGAAAACGCCACCGACATGACCAATTTGCTGTGGGCGTTGGTCTTCTCGCTCAACATCTCCAGCTTGTCTGCCAGGCAAGCGAGCAAGCGTTAGTTTTGGCCGAGGAGGGGCGATTTTGAGCTCGCGGCGCACCCGAATCCCAGACTTTGATCGTCTTGTCGTCCGATCCGGACACAATCTTGGTCCCGTCCGGGGAAAACGCGACCGAATTGATGTCCCTGCTGTGGGCAAACTTCTTCTTGCTCAGCATCTCCAGTTTGCCTGTCAGACAAGCCAGCAGGCGTCAGTTTTGGCCAAGGAGGGGCGATTTTGAGGGCTTCGGCACACTCGAATCCCAGACTTTGATCGTCGCGTCAACTGATCCAGACACGATCTTGGTCCCGTCCGGGGAAAACGCCACCGACGCGATTGGTAGGTGGTGGGCGTTCGTCTTCTCGCGCAGCATCTCCAGGTTGTCTGCCAGACAAGCCAACAGGCGTTAGTTTTGGCCGAGGAGGGGCGATTTTGAGAGCTCGCGGCGCACCTGAATCCCAGACTTTGATCGTCGCGTCGTACGATCCAGAGACAATCTTGGTCCCGTCCGGGGAAAATGTGACCGATAAGACTTCTTTGCTGTGGGCGCTGGCCTTCTCCGCTACACAGTTGATGAGCGTCGCAATCATCCTGCGAACAAGAGAGAAGAAGAGAGGCTTATAGGCTGCATGCGTGCATTCGGCAGCACGGAGATATGGGGCCACAAGGCGGCTGCAAGCTTGAAGGGCGTTTGGCGTGTCTCGGCGTAGACATGCACAGCCTACAGCGTGCCGCAAGGATGAGGGGACTCGCGTGCGGCGTGTGGCTCCGAAGCTCTCATCGCAAACGGAGAGTCGCATGCCCTCGAGAGAAGCAGCCCAGCTCAAGGTCTCAGGATTGGGCAGTCACGTGGCAGTAAAGCGCGCCCGGGAGTGGAAAGAGGAAGGAGGCGGACTGGTTGGCGGCGCGCGACTGCGGAAAAACCAACAGTCTCGATCGATTCCGTGTGCAAAGGCGGCACGGTGTGCGCGAGCAGCGATCGCACCGACGCACGTTGAGCCCGAAGAGCGACGGAACACGGAGCGCGATAGAGGGCGCGAGATAGAGGGCGCGAGTTCTTCGCTGGTGATCATGTTATGAGGGTCGTTCATGGGGTCGTTCATGTGAACACACGAGAAGACCTTTGCGATATTGATTTTGTTCGGGGGGCTGCTGACACTGACGGCTTGCGGTGCCTGAGGTTGAACAATTCACGGCGCGATCAATTGGGCGCGATCCGCAAATTCGCAAGCGGCGATCACGTCGCGGCGGGATCGTCGATGCTCGGATCGCGGACGATTCTGGATGAGTCTCGAGAGAGCAGACTTAAAGAGCAGACCCAGTAGCCCTCAGTAGGTCCGGGAAATCGCGGTCCACTCTACACCGTCATTAAGTGCACAGGCGGTCAGGCGCCGAGTTTCGTCTCTTTCTAGCCCGGCTGACGATACCAGCACGGCGCGCAAACCGCGAAGCGCGAGCGCGATCGCGCGAACGTACCGCGGCCGACCGACACGGCACGCGGCCCGAGTCTGCGGTAGGGATCCGTCAATCTCGTCACTCAGCGAGAAATGGCGAGAAGAGGAATCCGTCAGCACTCTCTGTAGCTCTAGCTGCCACTTCTCGCTCACGTCGGGGAAAGCTGTACAGTGACGCGCATAGACACGTCGTGGAAAGCTGCACAGTGACGCGCATAGACGTCGGCGGGCCCGGGCCCACCGTGGAGTCACCCCCCTCGCCTCTACCCGACTCCCGGGTATCACCCCCAACCCCACGTCCCCGACGGGCGACGGCGTTCAGAAGCTGTCAAAGTCGTCCTCAATGAAGGGCTTCGTGACGCTCTCCACCACCTCTAGCCCACAAAGAGGGCATGCAGCCCAGCTTGAGAGGAAGCGCTCGTGGAACGCATGCCCACAAGGAAAGATGTAGTCGGCAGGCGCGCCGGACCGGGCGCAGAAGGTGCCCGTGGAGCTCGCCTCAGGCGGGGGAGCTTCCTGCAGCGTCGCTAGCTCGGAGCTCAGTAGGCTCGCGCGCCCAATACACGCGTCGAGCACCTGATGAAGGAAGCAATTCAGAGGTCATCAGAGGCCATCAGAGGTACTCAGTAGCGACCAGATATCATCAGAGGCCATCAGAAGGGGCGATCAGAGGTCATCAGAGGTCATCAGAGGCCATCAGAAGGGGTCATCGGAGGCCATCCCACCTTGCGCAGCTCGGCACACGAGGCCGCATGCACCGCGAGAGACTCGCACACTAGCTCCTTCAAGTCGCTCACCTGATGAGGGACGCAATGAGAGACGCAATGAGAGACGCAATCAGTGGGGACTCGCACAAGAGCTCCGTCAATATGAGACGCAATCGGTGGGGGCGCTCCTGGCCACTATATACTCGTCGAGCAGCGGCAATCAGAGGCAATCAGAGGCAATCAGTGGCAATCAGTGGCAATCAGTGGGGGCGCTCCTCACCACTATATACTCGTCGAGCAGCGGCAAGACATCTTCGAGTCGCAGCAGAGCACTCCCGTCACTCTGCGCGATGCCCGAGTCCTCGGCTAGCATCCGCATGCAATCGTGCACCGACAGGGTGGGGGGCGGCGCCGTCGTGGGCGCCGGCTCCGCGTCGACGTCGAGGGCGGTGTGCACCGCGATCTCGTCGGCGGAGATCGCGCCGAGCCGCAGTCTTACGGGAGGGCCGAGGAGTTGCAGTGTGAGACGCCGGCGCAGCACATCGTCCAACGGCCCCTGCTCGATGATCCGCCGCGCCGTGTCGGGCAGCCCGTGCTGCGCCGCGTAGTGGGAGGCCTCGGCGAGGCTGCCCGCGCGCTGCAGCAGCAGGATGCACGCGTCGTGACGGGCGCTCTCGCGGCAGACGGCGAGCGCGTAGTCGCGCTCGTAGAGCCGATCGTTCGCCAGGAACTCGCGCAGCTCCGCGTCGCTCGAGCTCTGCGCATGGAGCAACGCCAGGGCGTTATGCAGTGCGGGGGAATCGCCATCCTTGCCACTGAGCGAGGAGAAGTAGCGGATGCCGTTGCGCTTCGCCTCGCGGCCGGCCTCGTCGTTTCCACAGCTCAGGATGGCGGGCACCAGCTGCATCGGGTCGAGGCCCACCACGCGATGCCAAAGGCCAATCGTCGCCGCCTGGTCGCAGCGCGCGAACTCGGCGCTGTGTGTCTCGAGAAGACGTACTAGGGACCAGTCGGGTGTGGGCTGTTTGGCCGTGGCAGCAACGAGCTCGGTGACGACCTGGAGGGCGGCCTTGACGTCCAGCTGCTGCAAATGAAGAGCAATGAGCCGTTGCCAGTCCTTTCGGAGCGCCGCGTAACGCAGCAGCTCGCTCAGGGTCCCGTGCGCCGCGAGCTGCCGGCACGTTGTGGCGTGGTGCAGACGTTCCCCATGGTCGGCAAGGAATTTGGCGAACTCGGCGGCTCGGGTCTGCTCATGGGCGCGCTCGCCGAGGCTGCCCCGCTCCAGATAGAGTTGCATGAGCCATGTGCAGAGCAGCATCAACTGGGCTTGGCACGACTCATCGATGCCGTCAAGTTGGCGCGTGAGGAAGGCGCTCAGCGCGTCATTGGCCTGCTCCCCAGGCTCGTGCAAGAGCAGCGCAAACTGCTCAATAGGCGTCGTCGTCCGGGCCCTCTGCGCGGCTGCCATTTCCTCGGGAGTGGTTCGTGTGGGATCGTGTGGGGGCCAGAAGGACACCGGCACGGCGCTCGTCGCGGGCAGGCTTTCGAGGCTTCTAGTTTGTTCAGTACAGTACCGAACGGGATTGCGCTCGTCACATCTTCGAGGACCGACAACTCGGTTGTTTGAAACGTACCACCCCGCCGCGCGTCGTTCGGGAATCTCGCCGCCCTTCAAAGCTTCTAACACTTATCTAACACACGGGTTGCAGATTGCGCACATTCTCGACGCGTTGTCCGAAAGGCGACCGACTCCTCCTACAGCACGTTCCGGCGCATGATTCACGAAAGGACGGGTCGTATCCGTTGCACGTCTCTTCGAGTCTCCATGTCGACTGCAGCCGCGACACCCACTTATCGCACCAATCCTTCGGCTTCTTGTCGGATGGGCACGTCCGCGGGGGCGAGGGCAACGTGGCGTAGCGACCATCCTCCGCACAGTCGCACGCGCGCAGGTGAGGAGGGAGACCGCGACGCAACCTGTCGTTCACAGGACAGCTCATGGTTGAGCGATGGAGCGAGAAGATCTCGTGCATCGTCATCCGATGGCAGCACGCGCCATCAACGTGCATGTCAAAAGAGATGCTGTCAAAAGTGTGATTCAGCCGGCGAATGGCCTCCTCGAAAAGCGGCGGCTTCGTGTCGCCCACGCGCCTCCTGTACTTCGTATATTTCAAGTATTCGACGAGGTCCATCGTGTCCCCGCACAAGAGCGTCCTCCCTGCATTGTACCAGAGCCCACTCCCATTGACAACGTACATCCAGAATTGATTACCCCAGGAGACCTGGTACGGTCTCGAATTGGACCAGCTCGGCATATGCAACACTTCAATCCATCCAAAATTGGCAACGCGACACGGCAACCTCTGCACGACATTTACGCCGTTGAGTTGATAGGTCGGCCCTCCGGCATTGATAAAAGCATCATAGGGAACGAGGCCCATGCTTGCGTGGCTGCGATAGTTCACCCAGAACACGTTCATGAAAATCCGTTTGTACACGCGCTCTGATTGGAGCAGGCACTGTGTGACGTTCACACTGGTCAACGTGGCGCTTGTAGGCCTCAGGAATGGAGAATAGAGCACTGTGAGAGCACTAAAATTGAAGCCTTCGATGACGGCCGGGCTCGTCACTCCATACACGGAGTGTACGTAATGAGCCACCGACGCGGCGGAGCGGTCGAAGCACAGCTCGTAAGACGACTGTGCGTCGAGCGACATACGAGAACTGATCCAGTTCTGGTTGCGGACGCCACGCGCTCTTTGTGCCGCGTGTAGTCGAGCCGTGCCGCGTCGCGTCCGACGCGCCGTGTTGGAATATGGCGAATATGTACATCGGGATTTCATGGTTAGATGTTGTGAACTTGGTGGGGTGTGATTTAGAACTTGTGTTTCGTTTAGGTGCCTGCTGAGTGGCGCCACATATGTCGATGCTCAGTTTAAGTGTCCTCCTATTGTTCGTGCCCGCATCGCACGCCCTACGCAGCACGCAGATATCCCGGCGCTCGGCCGTGAGCGGCGTGCTCCTTGCGCCGGCCGCCGTCGCTATCGGAGGCGCTCGTGCCGGTGCCACCACACCGCCGGTCGCCTACACGATGACTCCGATCGCCGCCGCCACAGATGCGAGCACATCGACTGAATTCCTGTCTGGGCTCATTGCCGGCTTCGCGCAAAAGACGATCAAGGAGGTGACGTTACACCCGCTCGATACGGTCAAGACGCGGCTGCAGCTGACGTCCACACGTCGCGGACTGCTCGACCCGGCTCTGTACAAGGACGTCTACTCAGGGCTTGCACCGGCGGTGGTCTCGGGTGCGCCAGCCGCGTCTGTCTTCTTCGCCATCAAGGATTCCGTGCTGCAGCAGCTCAAGCCGCAGCTCGGCGATACGGGTGGCACCGTCGCCGCTGTGGGCTGCGCCAACCTCGTCTATTGGCTCGTGCGCAACCCAGCGGAGGTGATCAAGGTGCGACGACAGTCGGGCGGCGAGAGCGACTCGGCCGCCGCCGCCACGGCGCTCTGGCGCGAGATCGGGCCAGGCGGCTTCTACCGCGGGTACGCCAGCAATGTGGCCTACGCCTTTCCTGTGGACTCGAGCAAGTTTGTGCTCTACAGTGCGATCAAGGATGCGTGGCGGCGGAGCAAGGGTGGCGCGAAGCTCTCCCCGCTGGAGGCTGCGGTGGGCGGCGCGCTCGCTACGATGGCCGCACAGGGCGTCTCGACGCCGCTCGACGTGGCGCGCACGCGCATCATGACGCTGCCGGCCGACCAGCCCGCGCCGGGCGTGCTCGCGACGCTCAAGGCAGTTGCGGACGAGGAGGGCCTGCGGGGCCTCTATGCAGGCCTGGCGCCCAAGGTGGCGCGCGCTCTCGTGAGCGGCGCACTCCAGTTCAGCGTGCTCGAGGGAGTCAAGGACGCTGTGGACGCAGCGCTCGGTGTGAAGCGTTGATGACCGCGACCGTGTCTGCCGCTTCACTTTCACACATCATAGTTTCCCCTCTCTTCTTCGCTGGTCCACAACTTGGCTTGGCCCTGGCGGCTGAATACGCGCTCACAGCCAATGGTTTCGAAACCCACATTCACTGCACACATTCACGGCCACTTAGGCTTCCCCCTTGTGCGGCGACCGGCGTGATGGCCGTGCCTCTGCTGGCCATCCTGGCCCTCGCAAGCACTGATAGTCGTGGCTGCAACTATCCGCACGACTTGTTTGCCACTTGTCAGCCGCCCACTTGTTTGCCAGTTGCCGCACGCCGACATCAGCTCATCACGAGGCCCGGATCAAGGCCATATGCCAAGCAAACGCGCACGCCGGTGACACGTGCACTTCTGTACCTCAACGCGGGCATTTTCGTGCTCACGGCCCCTGCATTCCACCGAATCTTTCCTTCGCGTGGGCTATATTCGGCGATGGCAAAGAGCGACGCGATGATCCAGCGCGGCCAGATCCATCGGCTTGCCACCGCGTGCTGCCTACATGCTGATGTGCCACACCTCATCATCAATTCGATGTCACTCAACAACCTCGGACCGACGGTGGAGCGCTGGTATGGTTCTAAGCGCTTCATCTCGGCGTACGTGGTTGCCGGTGTCGCCGGCAACTGCCTCTCCTTTGCAATGCGCCGGTCACCGGTCGCCGTCGGCGCAAGCGGCGCCATTTTTGGCTTACTCGGCGCTCACATGGCCTTCCTCCAGATCAATAAGGACTTTTTCGAGAGCGCGGGCATCCAAGTTTCCCACTCACTCACCTCCATGCTCCAGGTCTGCGCGCTCAATGCCGCCTTCGGCCTCTTCCCTGGCTCGAACATTGACAACTTGGGCCATCTGGGGGGGGTCTTAGGAGGAGCGGCGGCGGGAGCGATTTTCGGGCCGAGGCTCCGGCGACTGCCGTATACGGGTGGCTTGCTGCTGGTCGACGAGCCGCTGGTACGATTGCCGTGGGATGGCAAGGGCCGGCGCAGGCGCCGCGCCCTCTCAGGTCATCAGTAGGTCATCGGGGGTGGCAAGGGAGCACGACAAGGCGGTTGGCCACCATTGTAAGGCTCCCAGGTCCCAGGGCTCAACCCAGCTTGCAGCCCCAGCTTGCTAGCTCGACACATCCCTCAGCCCCCTGCTCGATGCATTGCTTGTGAGTGAAGCTGAGATCAGGTCGCGCACACCTGGCAGAAAAGAGAAGTGAATTTGAGCGCGCTTTACCGAAAAATAGTTTACCGACAATATTCAATCCTGGAAGAGTACACCAGTCAAGGGTTACAAAAATTCGACACCGAGGACACCGGGCCCGTCCAAAATAATTCACAATTTAGGAGGCAACAGCCGATTCACACCTGTGGACTTCTCTGGCAGCAAAATGTCGGCGATAATCGCGGGCTGCGGCGAGTCGACGGGCTTAGCACTGGCCCGGCTCTTTGCACGCCGCGGGCTGGTCGTCCATGGCGCGCGGCGGCGCCCTCCCGAAGGCACGCCCGAAACGGGCATCACCATGACGGCCGTCGACTTTCGAGAGGCAGATGAGGTGGAAAAGTTTGTGGCCAGTGTCGAGGCGCGCAGCGGGCCCGTGAAGCTCGCTGTGCACAACATCGGCGCGAACGTGCGCTTCAGCGTGGCTGATACGTCGGAGCGCGTGTACCGCAAGACCTGGGAGCTTGCCGCACTCAGCGCATTCCACTTCGCCAAGGCCCTCGGCCCACGGATGGCTACACGTGGCGAGGGTACTCTGATCTTCACTGGTGCTACGGCTTCCACGCGCGGCGCGGCAAACTTTAGTGCCTTTGCGGGTGCAATGCACGCCAAACGCGCCCTGGCTCAGAGCCTCGCGCGCGAACTCGGTCCGAGCGGCGTGCACGTGGCGCATGTCATCATCGACGGGCCGATCGACACACCATTCGTCCGGCAGATCGTGGGCGACACCGCCTTCGAGGCGCTCCGAGCCAAGGGCGGGTTGCTCGACCCGGCGGCGATTGCTCAGGCCTATTGGGCACTACATGAGCAGCCCAAAACCTGCTGGACGCAGGAGATAGATTTGCGTCCATGGACCGAGAAATTCTAAGTGTTCTTTGAGACGGAGTGTGGTGGGCGCGGGTGTGGCCGCGAAGTACCTGTAACTGTTTCTGACAAACTTCTTTTTCCCACGTCTGGTGTTGCGGACTTTCGGCCACAGGAATGAGTGGAGGCCGAGGTGGCGTGCCCGGCTTCTCGCCGAGCAAGGACAAAGAGGATCGTCGCTTCAGCGGCGGCGGCGGCTGGACCAGCCATGGTGACTACATGCGGGACAAGGAGAGCAAGCTCGAGGTCCAGTACGCACGGAGCGTGCCCAAGCAGAGTGACTGCCTACGTGGCGTGGTGCTGCACCTCGATGGCGTTTCGAGCAGCAGGCAGCTCGATCTGAGCGACCTCGTCATCCAGCACGGCGGCCAGTATTCGCAGTACCTGCACGGCTCCGTCGTGACGCACCTGCTGGTCAACAATCTTCCCGCGGCCAAGATCGCGGCGCTCACTGCGCACATTGCCGAGTCGAAGCGCAGGGGGCGGCAGATCTTCGCTGTACGCGAGAGCTGGCTCGTCGAGAGTGCCGCTCAGGGCCGCCGGCTGCCAGAGTGCGACTACGCCCTGGCCGAGTTGCAGGACCCTGAGCAACGCACCCTCGCCGGATTCCTGGTGCGACCAGCAGCGTTTGGGGTGCGACCAACGGCGGCGGCGGCGGCGGCGCCCGAGGCAGCCGAGCCGCCAGCGGAGGCAGTAGGAGAGGAGGCGGCAGCCGCGCCAGCGCCAGCGCCAGCGCAGGTGGCAGCACAGGTGGCAGCAGAGGCGGCATGGGAGATGGATGTTGCGGACGTGGACGAAGTGATGGCTGATGACGTTGATCACCTGGCCGCTGCCCATGCTCTCGCTGCTGTCAACGCGGCCGCTGCGCCGGCGGCATTGTTCGGCAGCGTGCCTAATATGGAAGTACCGTTGTTCAGCGTGCCGAATGGGGCAGCATGGTTCGTCAGCGTGCGAGCCCTGCCCGACCTCGGCGACCTCTCTACGTCTGCGACGGTGGCGGTGGAGGATGCCATGAAGAAGAAGCTCGTCGGAGCGCTCGGCGCGCAGTGGCCGCATGCATCGAGATCGGCCTATCCCCTCCTCGCGGACCAAGTGGTGCTGCTGCAGCCGCTGCGGCCGACAGACGTGTCCGAAGAGGCTCTGGGCAGCCTCCATGGCTCCATATTAGGCAACTTCCACGGTTCCATATTAGGGAGTCTCCGTGGTTCCACAACTAGGGTTTCGTCGTCGCACCTTGAGTTTGCGGCGGATACGCCGGCGGCGGATGCCGCGGCATCGCCGGCGGTGGCGGCGGCGGAGGCGGCAGAGCCGTTACTGACGGCCGTCGGCGTGGGCGTGGCCGCCGATGTGACGACGGCCATCCTGGCTGCGAGTGTGGCGGTGCGGACGGGAGCCTCGGGTAGCGTGCGATGGATCCGCTCATCTGCGGACATGGAGGCGCTTCTCATGGGCCGGCCAGTGATGGCCCTGCTGCCGGCTCTGCGGATCGAGGAATGCCTGCAGCTGACTTCCGAGGGTCTCCGGACTTGTGGGGACTTAATGAGCCTCGGAGTTTCGGCACTGAGCGTTCGATTCGGACGGGCCACAGCTGAGGCGTTGATCAAGGCGGCGAGTAGCCCCTGGCCCGAAGCTCTGCCGCGGGTGGCCTCACATGCATGTGAGGAAACAGCATGGCCACCCGCTTCTGCGCAGCCAGGGGCCCACAATAGTTTCGCTCATGGCAAACGAAAGGCCGTCGCGCCGCCGCCGGCCGCTCCACCGGCGCAGGTAATTACCCCCTGATGACCCACGAATTACCCCCTGATGACCCACTAATTACCCCTGATGACCCACTAATTACCGCTGATGACCCACTAATTACCGCTGATGACCGCTCCACCGGAGCAGGCGGCGTCACGGCAGTGCACTACCGGCGGCGGCGGCGGCAGTACGAGTACGGAGGTGCGCCCATCAGGGGTAATTAGTGGGTCATCAGGGGTAATTAGTGGGTCATCAGAGGTGCGGCCATCCGTTGGGCGCGGCTCCGACTTCGAGGGCGACTTCGAGCTCCGCACCGGAGATCACGAGCTCCGTCCCGGAGATCGCGAGCTCCGCACCACCGGAGATTGGAACCTCCCCGGAGATTGGCACCTCCCCTCGTGCTCGCAAGTGGACGAGGCGACCATCGATGAGATTGAGGGCGCCCCTGGTGGGGCGCTTCGTCTCGAGCGATGATTTGCCTCTGATTTGCCTCTGATTGCCTCTGATTGCCTCTGATGACCTCTGATGGTCTCCTTCATCAGGTGAGGCGCTTCGTCTCGAGTTGGCAAGGCAGCGGCAGAAGCGCCAAGCCACCGCGGCGGCAGTGGCCGCGGCGGCGGCGGCGACCTCGTTCATTGATGGGACAGGGGCCGGTGCCGCGTACGGCACATGTGCTCACAGCGGCGCATCGCATGCTCACCACGGCGCGTCCTCTCCACGTGGCTGGAAATGCGAGGTGTGCACCTACGAGCACGTAGACCCCGGGGCATGCAAGCGCTCACCACGGCGCCACCTCCCTCTTCCCCACAGGTGTGCACCTACGAGCACGTAGACCCAGCGCAACGCGATTTCCTCACGTGCAGCCTCTGCGAAACCGAGCGCAACCTTGCGATCGCGCCCATCACGGCGCCACCGCGCTCACCGCAGCGCTCGCCGATGGCGCGTCCGGCAGCTGCTATTCCTAATATGGGCGTCGCCTCGCGCGGCCGCCCAATCTCGCGCAATCTGGCGGAGCCGCCGCGCCGCTCGCCGTTTGAGCAGCGATACTGGTCGCTTGCCCCACCCACCGCCGCGGTCGGCGCCGCAGCGGGCGGCGCTGTGTCGGGCGGCGCTGTATCGGGCGGCGCTGTGTCGGGCGGCGCGCGGGGAGGCTCGAGAAAGGGGCCATCGCCTCACGCACCGGCCGCAGACTGGCCCGTGCGTGATCACGCCCACGGCGCCGTCGTGGGCAATGACCCGCACGAGGGGGGGGCAGCGGTGGGAGCGCCGTCGCGGGCGCGCCCCCCGGCTGTCGACGCGCGGTCAAGCGCCGTCGCGGGCGCCGCGCCTCAGCTGCTTGAGCCTTGGGACGAGATGCGCGTTCATATTGGGGCGTGGCTGGAGCGGCATGGCTGTGGCCCGCATTCGTCCGTTGGGGACGCGCGGGGGACGCCGATACCGAAGGCGGCGAAGGCGGCGAAGGCGGCGAAGGCGGCGAAGGCGGCGAAGGCGGCGGTGGCGCAAGCGGCGCAGGCGACGCAGGCGGCGGAGGCGGCGGTGGACGAAGAGGATGAGGCGGTGGTGGCAGTGGAGGTGATGGAACCCGCCGCCCGCCCCGCCCCCATCAACCCACCCGACCCCACCGAGCTGCTTGCCTATGCTCGCGCGCTCGTGCAGGCGTGTCGGTTGGATGACGTGGCATGCCTCGGGCGCCTCGTCGAGCGCCGGTGCGCATGGCGACCCGAGTGCAAGCCAATGCTGCGTGCCTTCGTGCGCGGGGTCGATGAGGCCGTCAAGGGCCAGTTTGGCGGCCGCTTGGCGTCGCTTGCGGGCATGCGCCGAATTCTACTTGACCAACGCGTGGATGTTGATGCGTAGTCCGTAGAGCCGTCGGTCCGTTTCATTGGTACGGACCGCGTAGACGACTGTAGTAGGTACCTACTCCCCCGTACTAGACGAATCTTGAAACTATAAGGTCCGCGGTAGCCTGTCGTGAGTTAGTAGCTTAGTACTTTGGTATATCCACTCGACTTATTTATTATATTATGAATGATCCTGAATCCGTGTTATAAAAATATAATCCACCACGCCAGCGCCCGCTATCACCGACACCGTCCCCGCGACTCTCTTCTCGGGACTCGGGGACCGTGTAACAGGACAGAGCCGCGACAGAGCCGTTACAGAGCCGTTGCAGTTCTTCACTCGGCCAGTCTCGCGAGCACCATTTTCGTCGTGTGCTTGCCATCGGGCGACGGGAAATCGATCTCCGGCGGGAGCACTGTCAGATCTGCAAGTGGGCGGCCAGCCTTGTGAGCACATCGCTCGAGCACGTCCGTGAACTCCTCAAGCGAGACTGTGGACGCATGGTTGACCGCGAGCACTGTGCCACCAGGCTTCGTGGCCAGCACACATGGCTTGAACATCGATTGGTAATCTCGGACGAGATCGATCGCCCCGAAGCGGCTCTTGGTCCACGTGGGCGGGTCGAGGACGACAAGGTCGAATTGGCGTGGAGGCAGCTTTGGGTACGCAGGCAAGCCGCCGCTGCCGCCGCCGCCGCCGCCGCCGCCGCCGCCGCCCATGGGCCCACGCCCGCGCTGCCCGCGCTGCCCGCGCCCGCCGCCGCTGCTGCCCCGACCCCTTCGGAAGTCGTTAAGGGGCATCCCGGCGTACTGACGGAGCGCCGGGAGCGCATCACTACCGATGCACTCGAAGGCCGCCTCGTGGAGCCCGTTGAGCACGCAATTGCGGCGCCCGATCCGGAGCGAGGCTTCCGAGTGGTCCACATTGACTACGGCACTGGCGCCACCGGCAAGTGAAGCAACCCCAGCACCGCACGTGAAGGCAAAGAGGTTGAGGACGCTCTTACCACGCGAGTGCTCGCGCAGGTAGCGGCGCGCAGCGCGAAAGTCGAGGTACAGCCCTGGGTCGCGGCCTTGCTCAGGTACATCCACAAGATAGTGCAGCCCGAGCTCGCTCGCCGTGTGGTCTGCCCGAAGCAGCGGAGCGGGAGGCGGTACCATCGTGCTGCTCACGCTCGCGGCTTGTTGGCGCTTAGCACGCGCATTCCAATAAAGAGCACTGAGGGCCACGCCAGTCTCGTCCTCAACAGCGTCTCTGAGCCGCTCCAAGAGCGCGAGCTGGTCGTCGGGCGGTTCCCGGAAGGTTTGCCAGAGCAGCAGGTCGCCGTACCGATCGAGCGTGCAGCCGGGAGCGCCCTCCACGCTGCCATGGAACAAGCGGTAGCAAGTTGTTCCCTCGGCATGCATCGCGGGCAGCAGCGTGGACCGAGCACGTAGGGCAACCCGAACGTCGTCAATTAGCATCTAGGCGAACCGGGCGCGCGCAGCGCGCGCAGGCGCAGCGCAGAGGGCGCAGAGGGCGACCGACCCCCCGAGACCCCCGACGTCTCCATGGATAAACCCCGGGATTATGAAAAAGCTCCGAAGACGAGATTCTGATCTCCGGGTGCAATGACATCCCTTATCAAGGGGGGGGGGGAGGAGACGAAATAATCCTCCCCTCTTTATTCCAAATTCACACGAAACTTCGTTCATGTCGGCCACATTCACTCTCACGGAGGCCGAGCGTGGCGCGGACGGCGTGCCGGTCACCACGGGCGCCCGCCTCGTAATCTTGAGCAAGGTTGTCGCGCTGCGCACCGATATGACCGTCGCCTGGTCGAAGCAGGAGGTGGCGGACGCAGTCGGACTCGGCGTCACCTCGGAAAAGGAGGGCTTTGAGTGCGACTTTCCCATCTTCAAGCAGTTCGTCAAGGTCAACGAAACCTTCGACCACTACCTCATCAAGCCCCAAAAGGGCTGGAAGAAGACACCCACCCTCAATTTCTACACCGAGATCCGCAAGGGCGGCGAGACGCGCCTCGTCGTTGGCACCTATGTCGTCGACCTGAGCCTTGACGCGGAGGGCGCGGCCATCATCCCTGAGAAGTGCTCGTGCTGCTGCGCGCGCCTCCTGCGTGCCCCCAAGCTGCCCCTTTTCCGCTGGCCCTTTAGCGGCTCCTGCAAAAAGGGCAATACCACCAGCTCCGCCTCCGCGGCAAATGGCACCAAGTCGGAGCCCTTCCTGGTCATCTCGAAGTCGTACACAGCACCGTTGCGGTAGGCGTACTTCCTAGGCGCCAATGAACCGCCAGTCATATATGTCGCCGGCGAACAATGAACCATCTTCAAACCACGTTCGTCAATGAAACCTAGTCCCCGTCTGCACCTCCCTACAAGCAAGGCATGTGTTTAGTTGTTCGGCGCCGGACACTCGTGTGTGACGTGATCTTCGGCCATGCGCGTGCAACGGGATTGAGATCGCGTGGTGGGGCATGTGCGCCGCGCGGACCGCCCGGATCCTCCCCGCGCCATTGATCCGCGCGTGGCCGTGGCGCCTACGTGTACTAGGAATCTGAGGGATGATCATCATCACATGAAATCTGCCCTAAACTCGCTGAATTGGCGCCACCTCGCACCTGAGACCTGTACGCGACTACGCTACACCAACCCGGCCGACCCGAGATTGGAGATACAATCTCGCCCCGACAACGAGGGCCCGGGCGCCACAACCACTTCTCACGGTCTTGAGTCGCGCTCTCCCCTCACTCGTCACTCGTCGGAGCTACCGTCCTCGCGGCCAACTGTGTGTGTGTCCGTGGGAATGTGGTCGTGCGTGATGCCACTCGCATCCAGGAGGCTGCGTAGCGCCGCCACCTCTGCATCTCTCGTCTGTAGCCTCACCTTCAGCCCAGCAACCTCTTTCTGCAGATGGCCGACAATACTCTCCACCGCCGCTGGTGTCGGACGTACCCATAAGCCCTCTTCAAGCAACTCACCCAAAATCTCCCCACACGACGGGCGCGCGGTGGGATCATGGGCCACCATCCGTGCAGCAAGGCGTGCTTGGACTGGATATGCCTCCACCCACGCTGCAGGCAACGAGCCGTCGAGGCGCAGCCGGCCGAGCACCTGATGAGGGAGGCCATCAGAGGCCATCAGGGAGCATCCTTGGCGCGCTCCATCGCCCCTGATGAGGGAGGCAATCGGTGAGGCGATCCCACCTTGGCGCGCTCCATCGCCGTCCCAAACTTGAAGAACATTTCGACGAGCACCTAATGAGCAACGCAATGAGAGGTCGAGGCTATCAGAAGCCAATGAGAGGCGCCATCAGAGGCCAATGAGAGGCGCCATCAGAGGGCAGCCAACGCACCACTCCGAGCGAGAAGACGTCGCACTTCTCATCGTACACCTCTGTCGCAACCTCGGGGCTGGTGTACAGGAAGGTGCCGACGTCGGTCAGTTTCATCTGAGTGTCCCCGACGCTCAGGGCGAGTGGATCATCAGCCGCCCCACCGCTGAGCGCCACCGGCTGCACGGCTGACGGAACGTACGTGGCCAGGCCAAGGTCCCCAATCTTAGCGACGCCTGCCTGGCAGAAGATGTTGGTGGGCTTGACATCGCGGTGGATCACCCCTTTCGAGTGGATGTGCCTACCGGTATGTGCACGACGCGCGCATGTGAACAACGGTCGGTCAAGGCACGTGCTATCCTGGTAGGTGCGCTGGGCCGCTAGGCTCGAGGTTCGAGGGATGCAAGTTCGAGTGTTGTAGCGTACGCAAGGCCCTGCACACACTGAGCGAACAGCGACCAGATGGGGGCTGCTTCACCATCATGCTTCTGAACCTCGTCGCGTAATGTGGAATCGCACAGCTCCATCAGGATGAAGAGATAATCGTGCAGCACCGTCTTCTCGCGCACCGTAATCGACGAGTGGTCCTCTCCAGGCGGCAGGCTGCTCATGTAGCACTGGCTGCAAAGGCTGAGCGGCTGTAGCACAGCATCGAGCAGACCCCACTGCTCGAAGCCCACCTCCCAATCCTTGTAAGTCGAGCTGCACAGGTTGCACACGGGGTCCTCGCATGCTGCGGCGGCCGAAACCGAAACCGAAGCGCTCGGCTCTGACGTGCTCAACGATTCGACGTCTGTGAGCCTTGCGGACGCGTCGCCCTTCTCCACCCAAGCAGAATAGTACCGCACGACGTTGTCGCTGTTCAGCCGTGAGAGGAGCTCCACCTCGCGAAGCACCTTGTTCCGCTTCTCAGAGTCGACGGTCGAGCTGAGCTTGACACTCTTCAATGCGTACTCGCGTGAGTCGACACGATTCCTCACCCTGTGTGTTGTGCCAAACGCACCGGAGCCCAGCACAGCCAAGATCTCAAAGTCAGTCCTATGACGCGCACGATCGATGCTATCGTGCCGGACCCACGACATCCCGCCTGTGGACGCACGCGTGAGTAGCGAGGGATCGAGGCTGCTTTCACGACGCGGCGTCGACGGCGACGGCGGCGACGCCATCCACAGTACTATGTACTTATGTCTCTTGCCAAACCTGCCTCAGTCAGTCGGTTCGCGACCAGGACGTGCAGAGGGACACGAGCGTGAACTCCAGACGTGTGATGACTAATCGATAGTGCCGATGCACCGTCGCGGGGTAGTCTGTAACGGTATTGACGATTTTTGGGGATTGCTCAGATGGTGCCGTATTGGTATGCGGCTGTCTGAGGTATGCGCACAGGGGCGGCGAAGCCCGGCCGGGGCACACACACTAGGGAGGGTGCCTCGGGGTTCTGTAACC
>Ga0210240_101082_pt1 | contig 22104 bp, 7 predicted proteins | sample ChrtobMetP5a_4mM_FD_155463 | JGI IMG/M metagenome (GOLD analysis project Ga0210240, IMG submission 155463) | Chrysochromulina tobin associated microbial communities from unialgal haptophyte culture, Seattle, Washington, United States - P5a_4mM | ecosystem: Host-associated > Algae > Haptophytes >...
GCGTAGCCCACCCTCGCCGCCACCCTTGCGGCCGCCACCCTCGCATCCACCCTCGTCGCCGCCGCCGCCATCGCCGCCGCCACCCTCGGCGCCGCAGCCCTCGCCACCGCCGCCATCGCCGCCGCCACCGCAGTATCCACCAGGGGTCCCCTTGGACATGCCACAACTACCGCCGCCGCCGCCTTCGCGGCCGCCGCCTTCGCGGCCGCCGCCCTGGCCACCGCCTTCACCGCCGCCGCCCTCGCCGCCACCACCCTCACCGCCACCCTCGCCGCCACCGTCTCCGTCTCCTCCGCTGCCTTACCAACCGCCGCCGCAACCTCCGCAGCAGCCGCCATCGCCCCACTTGCGCCCACCCGCCGCGCCCTTCCCATCATCTCCGTTGCCACCGTCGTGGCCGCCCGCACCTCCAGGGCATATCTACCAAGGGTATCAAGTCTATTTTACGCTCGTGCTCCAGTCGTGGACAGTCGATCAATTCGGCGACGCCGAGCGGCTTGCACTCAGACAAGGCATGGCGGCTCTTCTGGGCGTGGCACCGGCGCGTGTGACTCTAATGGTCGAGGCGGCCTCCGTGCGTGCCACCGCCGTCATCTCCGCGCCCAACCGCACCGTCGCCACGAATTACGTCGTTGTGCTGGCGGCACAGACCCCTCAAAGCCTCACAGTCGCCGTCGGGGTTCACTACAATGCCACGTCCTCGCTCACCGTGGATGCTTTGGAGGGGCCGATCGTCCAGGCGGCGACCGCCTCTCCGAGCAGCCCCGCTCTTCACAACGGCTCAACGGCGACGCGCGTCGTGGCCAAAGCTGGCAGCATCTCTCCCGCAATCCTCAGCGTGATCTATGCCGCTGTGGGACCCGTTGCCTTGCTCGGAGCCATCCTGCTGTGGTGCTTGCGCCGCCGATGTCGCCGCCTGAGCGAGCAGCGGCGCAAGGCGGAGAAGGCGCAGCAGGAAACGAGGGCGGTTTTGCTGCAAGCGAGGGCGCGCGCCTTGCTGGCGAAGCGGAAGTTGCTGCAGGCACGCGCCGCTAAGGTGGCGCGCGAGGCGGCGGCGACGCGGGTGCAGATCCGACTGCGCAAGAAACTGAAGCTGCGCGAGATTAAGCGCGAGTTTAAGGCCAGGATCGAGGCGTTTCGCCTGGAGCAGCGCCTGGAGCAGGCGGCGACCACCCTGCAGAGGCAAGTGCGCACGGGACTCAGCCCCGCCGTACGCCGGCGCAACGCGGAGGCGATGAGGATCGAGATTCGCTCCCTCGCGGCGTCGATTATACAAAGGCAATTGCGGCCAGTACTCGTGATGCGGCGATCGCTCCTTGACTCGCTCTACCGCCGCGCACGTGCTAATTGGCTGAAGATGAGCCGCCGCCTCAGACGGCGGCATGAATTTGCCTTCCGTTGGCGCACGCTGGCAGACGCGATGCTCGACGCGCAGGTGCCCTCCGACAATCCGCTGCTCGAGGCGGCGAACGTCGCTTGGCAGGTGGTGTGGAAGTTCGTCGGGTCGCCCGCCGCGCTAAAGGTAGCCCCGGTGACGATCAGCGCTGCTCAGAAGCAGCTGCTCTGCCGACGGCGTCTCGACTTCCTTTCTGGCCGTCCTCAGCCAGCCCAGCCACAACAGGCCCCCGAGACCCTTGAAGGGGAACCTTCCCATCCACCTCTGACGCAGAACGGCGCTCAGTCCCTTCGCTCGCTTCGCAGCCCCGAGTCCTCCGAGTCCTTTGGTCGATCGTGCGACAGCAGTCCAGACTTGAGCCCTGATGTACGCACACGGCCGCAAACGAGGAAGCTCGGCAGCGCCGCCAAGCAGATCGTCGACGGGTTTGGAGGTGCGGAGCGCCGTGTGAAGGCTGCAGAGGTGGTGGCGGTGGATGCCTTTGAGGCGGCGGCCGTTGGCACGGCGGTGAAGGGAACGACGGCTGCGAAGGCGGCGGCGGCGGGAATGACCTCGGTGCAAGGCGACGTCCCTCCGCTTCGCATATCCCGGGTCGACGTCCCACCAGCAGCCGCGTCGGCATCCACATCGACGCGCTCGGGCTGGTCGCGTTCTGGCGTCCAGCCGCGTCCAGCCGTGGCGGAAGGCGTCCAACCGCGTGAACAACACTCACCTGGCTCAGCCTCACCTGGCGATGGCGTCTTGGCTCAGCCTCGCGTGGCTCAGCCTCCGGTCCTGCCTATCCCACAACCCGAACCTGCCTTCTTGGCTGCTGTCAATATGCACACAGATCGGCCGGCGAGTTCGGGCCGTCACGCGTATGAAAGGTGTGCCCGCACAGACAGCGGTCGCCCGCGTGCCTCGACCTCCGGCTCGAGGAGCGTCACCTCCATCAACAGTCGGGGGATGCTGCTGCAGAAACAAGGCAAGCTCGACGAGGCGGAGCCGCTGCTCCGGGAGGCGCTCGAGATTAGTCGTGCGACGCTCGGCGATCGGCACCCTGATACGGCCACCTCCATCATCAATCTGGGGTCGCTGCTGCGGGACCAGGGCAAGCTCGACGAGGCGGAGCCGCTGCTCCGGGAGGCGCTCGACGCTCTGTGTGCGACGCTCGGCAATCGGCATCCTGACACTTTGGCCGCCATGAAGAACTTGGGGTCGCTGCTGTACTCCCAAGACAATGTCGATGAGGCGCAAGCGCTCCTCAGGGAGTCGCTCGAGGCGTGCCGTGAGACGCTTGGTGATCGGCACCCTGAAACGCTCGCCGCCATGAATAACCTGGGGATGCTGCTCTATGGCCAGGGCAATCTAAAGGAGGCGGGTCCGCTGCTCCGCGAGGCGCTTGAGGCCATGCGCGTGACGCTCGGCGATCGGCACCCTGACACTCTGACCATCATGTACAACCTGGGGATGCTGCTGAAGAAACAAGGCAAGCTCGACGAGGCGGAGCCGCTGCTCCGGGAGGCGCTCGAGGCGAGCCGCGAGACGCTCGGCGATCTGCACCCTGACACACTCGACACAATCGGCAATCTGGCGTTACTGCTGCGGGACCAGGGCAAGCTCGACGAAGCGGCGCCGCTGCTCCGGGAGGCGCTCGATGGGCGCCGTGCGACGCTCGGCGATCGGCACCCCAGAACGCTCGCCGCCATGAACAATCTCGAGGCGCTGCGGAAGAAACAAGACCATGTAGACGAGGTTGCGCCACCCTCCCGACGGGATCCCAACGGAGGGATGCGCACCGCCATGAACCATCCTCCTGACGAGCATTTCGCTACGCCCATGAATGTGCTCCCTGACAAGACTCCACAATGCCAGCGAATGCCGTCATCGACGTCGACGGGCCCGCCCGACGACGACAACGCCCAGCTGCGTTCCATCCGCCGCGAGCCCACACTGGGCGAGCTTTGGGGCGGCGACGCGTCAGGCATGAACGCCGTGTTGGGCGCCGCCACGTCCGAAGTGGTCGTCTCGCAAGGCTCGAGCATCACCGATCGTGTCGCCATGTTATTGGCAAGTGTCGACAAGGCCATGATGGTCGATGGCTTTAGGCGCATGAATGCCGACGAAAACGGGATCGAACTGAGAGAGTTGCATGCCTTTCTTGCCGAGATTGACGAATCCGTCACTGAAGCGGACGCCCGAAGTGTCATCAGTGCGGGTGGCCCTTCGGGCGACGGCAAGGTGAGCCTTGCCGAGCTCCTCAAGATCAAGGCACGAGAGGATGGCACCAGTCTGGACTTGAGCCCTGATGAGCGTTCATGGACGCGAAGGCCCTCGGTGCAAGGTCGCGTCCCTCCGCTCCGCATGTCCCCTCGAGCATCCGTGCCGCCATCAGCATCGGTGAGCTCTGTCTGGTCGCCTTTCGGCTGGAACCGGCCGGCGAGCTCGGGCCGCGACGCGTATGAAAAGAGTGCCCGCACACCAGGAAGCGACGGTCAGAAATCAGTTGGGAGATCCCAACGAAGCGCTCCGCCGCTGCCGCTCGTCATCGAGAGGGCGGCGGCCGAAAAGGCCGAGAGGGCGGCAGCTGAGAAGGTGGCGGCTGAGGCGGAGGCCAAAGCGGCGGCCGAGAAGGAGGCGGCAGCGCAGACGGCAGGCAAGGCCGCCAACGAAAAGGCCGCCACCGAGAAGGCGGCGGCCGAGAAGGCGGCGGCCGAGAGGGCGGCGGCTTTCAAGAACGTGAGGGCGGCGGCCGAGAAGGCGGCGGCTGAGAAGATGGCGGCCGAGAAGGCGGCGGCGGCCGAGAAGGCGGCCAAGGCCGAGAAGGCGGCCAAGGCCGCGGCCGAGAAGGCGGCGGCCGAGAAGGCGGCGGCCGAGAAGGTGGCGGCCGAGAAGGCGTCAGCCGAGGCGGCGGCCAAGGCCGCCGCCGAGAAGGCCGCGGCCGAGAAGGCGGCAGCCGAGAAGGCGGCAGCCGAGAAGGCGGCGGCCGAGAAGGCGTCAGCCGAGGCGGCGGCCAAGGCCGCCGCCGAGAAGGCCGCGGCCGAGAGGGCGGCGGCCGAGAAGGCCGCGGCCGCGAGGGCCGCGGCAGATGCCGAGAAGGCTGCGGCTGAAAGGGCCGCGGCTGAGGCGGCCGAGGCGGCGGCGAAGGCGGCGTTGGCGGCGGCCGAGAAGGCGGCAGCCGAGAAGGCGGCAGCCGAGAAGGCGGCAGCCGAGGCGGCGGCCAAGGCCGCGGCTGAGAGGGCCGCCGCCGAGAAGGCCGCGGCCGAGAGGGCAGCGGCTGAGAAGGCGGCGGCCGAGAGGGCCGCGGCCGAGGCCGAGAAGGCCGCGGCTGAAAGGGCCGCGGCCGAGGCGGCGGCGAAGGCGGCGTTGGCGGCGGCCGAGAAGGCGGCAGCCGAGAAGGCGGCGGCCGAGGCGGCGGCCAAGGCCGCGGCTGAGAGGGCCGCCGCCGAGAAGGCCGCGGCCGAGAAGGCCGCGGCTGAGAAGGCGGCGGCCGAGAGGGCCGCGGCCGAGGCCGAGAAGGCCGCGGCTGAAAGGGCCGCGGCCGAGGCGGCGGCGAAGGCGGCGTTGGCGGCGGCCGAGAAGGCGGCGGCCGAGAAGGCCGCGGCCGAAAAGGCCACCGCCGAGAAGGCCGCGGCCGAGAGGGCAGCGGCTGAGAAGGCGGCGGCCGAGAGGGCCGCGGCTGAAAGGGCCGCGGCCGAGAAGGCCCAGGCCGCGGCGATGGCGGCGGCCGAGAAGGCGGCGGCCGAGAAGGCGGCGGCCGAGGCAGCGCTCTTTTCAGCGATGATGGGCGCTTGCGTTGACGAGGACAACGAGGACGATGCCGTCGCCTCAGCGGCCACCACCAAATCGGCTACTGAGATGAGCAAGCAACGTAACACTATCGACTCCAGCACAAATCAGGGGTTGCTGCTGCGGGACCAGGGTAAGCTCGACGAGGCGGCGCCCCTGCTCCGGGAGGCGCTCGAGATTAGTCGTGCGACGCTCGGCGATCGGCACCCTGATACGGTCACCTCCATAATCAATCTGGGGTCGCTGCTGCAGGACCAGGACAAGCTCGACGAGGCGGCGCCGCTGCTCCGGGAGGCGCTCGAGGCGAGCCGTGAGACGCTCGGCGATCGGCACCCTGAAACGCTCGCCTGTATGAATAATCTGGGGATGCTGCTGTACTCCCAAGGCAATGTCGATGAGGCGCAACCACTCCTCCGGGAGTCGCTCGAGACGTGCCGTGAGACGCTTGGCGATCGGCACTCGGACACACTCGCCGCCATGAACAACTTGGGGTCGTTGCTGCGGGACCAGGGCAAGCTCGACGAGGCGGCGCCGCTGCTCCAGGAGGTGCTCGAGACGTGCCGTGAGACGCTTGGCGATCGGCATCCTGACACTCTGGCCGCCATAAACAACCTGGGGATGCTGCTGTACTCCCAAGGCGATGTCGATGAGGCGCAACCACTCCTCATGGAGTCGCTCGATGGGCGCCGTGAGATACTCGGCGATCGGCACCCTGAAACGCTCGCCGCCATGAACAGCTTGGGGTCGTTGCTGCAGGACCAGGGCAATCTGAAGGAGGCGGGTCCGCTGCTCCGCGAGGCGCTTGAGGCCATGCGCGTGACGCTCGGCGATCGGCACCCTGACACTCTGACCACCATGAACAACCTGGGGATGCTGCTGAAGAAACAGGGTAATCTCGCAGATGCGGCGCCGCTGCTCCGCGAGACGCTCGAGGCGAGCCGCGAGACGCTCGGCGATCTGCACCCTGACACACTCGCCTCCATCATCAATCTGGGGTCGGTGCTGCGGGACCAGGGCAAGCTCGACGAGGCGGCGCCGCTGCTCCGGGAGGCGCTCGATGGGCGCCGTGCAACGCTCGGCGATCGGCACCCCAAAACGCTCGCCGCCATGAACAATCTCGGGGCGCTGCTGAAGAAACAAGGCAAGCTCGACGAGGCGGAGCCGCTGCTCCGGGAGGCGCTCCAGGTGCTGCGTTCGACGCTTGGTAATCGGCACCCAGGCACTCTCACCTCCATCAGCAACCTGGCGTCGCTGCTGCAGGACCAAGGCAAGCTCGACGAGGCGGCGCCGCTGCTCCGGGAGGCGCAGCTCGAGGCGTGATGGCGCGCGCGCATCGGACCTCGTGAACGCCCCCGAATCAAGGCTCAAGCGGAACGGAAAAGCCAGGAATCCCAGAGACATCCCGAGTGGCTCGACTCATGACTGACTCACTGAGCACTGACTACTGTACAGCATGGTATCGTATTACACACGAAAGCTTGTGCCTGGAAACCCCGAACGTCATGGCTCATGCACGCCACAACCACAACGCAAGACGAGGTTGTAGCATTTAGTGTGCGGGCTTATTAGCCGAGCCTTCGTGTACACACGACAGCTATAGCGTACGTTAGGTGTCGAGCCCTGTCGATGGACCGCGCCGCGAGTCATTACACATTGATCTGCGCAAACAAATCGAATAAAACAACGAGAGATCAAAAAAAGTGTATGTGACTTTAAAGCGGAGCGTTAAGCTTAAGGTAACGGGTACGGTTAACGACTAAGCAGCGGCGGAAACGAGTACACGAACCCCACCGACGCCGCTTAAATAGTATGTACTCAGATTATGCGCACATGCTACACATGCTCATGCTGCCATGCAAGCGAGAAGCGTGACTCGTTGACGTGAGAGATCTGAGATGACTGCACACAAGTGGAACGTCTCGCTTCACAAGAGCGTCAGGAACACCTGCGCCAGCGCCCACCCGAGGCCGCCTGTGAAGATGAGCAGCATGGTGAAGCCTGCTAGGATAGAGCGACGCTCGTCTTGGGAGTCGAGCGATGCGGCGGACGGGACGAGCGGCAGCAGGGGGAGGGCAATCAGCTTGGCGAGCGCGGTGACAAGCGTGAGCTGCCAGAGGTTCGTAAAGTCGGTGTTGGTGACGCCAAAGGCGGCGATCACGTGCTGCGATATCACGCCGCCGACGGTGCCGCCTACAGCCTGGACCGAGGTCACGATGGCGTAGGTGGTGCCTTCAGCACCAGGCGGGCAGAGGCGCGCCATGAGCACAAGGATGGGCATCGCTAGCAGCTGGTTGGCGACGGAGACGATAACGTCGTCGCCGAGGGCAAAGGCGATCTTGGAGGCCTCTGCAGGAAGGTGCAGTCGCTCACTGAGGGTCTGGCCGCTCGAGGTGAGCCGAAACATGAGGAAGAGTTGCAGCGTGCCGGCGGCTGAAGCAATGAGCACGGTGGTCGCGAACAATTTGTGCCAGTTCATCGAGAGCAGGTAGTGCCGGAAGAGAAAGTTGCCCAGCACACTCCCAGCGCTGCCGAGCAGCCCGAACGTGGTATAGAGCATGTCGCTGAAGCCCAGCCCACCCCACTGCTCCGAGCACGTCGACGCGTCGGCCGGCGAGGAGTATTGCGCACACCAGTCAGCGATGCCCAAGTTCCCCGCGCCGGCGTCGCCCGAGCCAGAGTCTCCTGAACTCAAATCGGCCGCGGAGGCCGACGCGTCAAGGCATAGGCCGCTCGTGTTTACCCATTGGCAGAGCGGCGTCTGTTGCAGCAGGTAGGTGTTGAAGGCATCACTTGAGCCTGGAGAGGCGGCGAAGACGAAGATGAAGACGAGTGGATAGAAGACGCGCAAGCGCTGCATCGTCGACCAGATAGCCTTGGCCGTAGCGCCGGCAGTCGCGCAGCATCGTCGGACGCCCTGCTGCAGACCGAGCGCGTCGCCGCCGATGCAGCCCGCCGCCTCGTCGCCTTCAGAGTCCCTATGGCCTGCCTCAGATCCCAGGCCACTCGCCGCGCGCAAGGGGCCAGCGCTGACTCCGCGCCGCTCAAGCGTCCTCTCGTGTAAGGTGAGGATTGCGGGGAGGACGACGGCGAGGGCGGCGATGCCGCGTAGCAAGAACATGAATTCATAGGAGACACCGGCGAACTGTGGCAGGGCGCCAGAGAGTGCGGTCCCCGCAAGCCCACCGAGCGCGAAGAAGATTTGGCACGTGGTCTGCAGGTAGCCGATTCGGGATCCTTTCTCCATCGCGACGCTCTCTACGATGAGGGCGTCGCACATGACGCCCACCATCATCTGGCCCATCGTGCAGGTGAATTGCTGCCGAAAGGAGCGCCAATGAGGCCGAGCCGCACGAAATCAGGTGTCATCGGTAGCAATCAAGTGCACTCAGGGGCAATCACCTGCGCCGAGATTACGGACAACGAGGCGGAGCCTCCCAAGAGGCCGAGGAGGATCCACCCGCCGCCCTGAAGGATGAATCCGATGGCCATGTACGTGAGCCGCCGGTAGCCGCAGATGGGGAGCACGTCGGAGGCGAAGGCGACGAAGATTTTGAGGTTCCATGGCAGCCCGCTGATGACGGAGCCTAAGAAGGCTTGCTCCGCTGGGTTGAGACCCTGGCCGTTGATGGCGCCGTGGATGAGAAACTGGCGCCAGGCGACGATTTGGATGTTGTTGATCACGCCGACGGCAAAGAGCAGCGTCGGCAGCGCCTTGCTATTCCAGGCATCTGGTGAGAGCCGATCGTGCACATGTGAGCGAAAGGCACAGTACAATGAGAGACGGGAGATATTGGATGAGCTTGGGGTGCAACGGCACTCTCCATACATGCGCGCGCGGCGACCGCGTCCTCGTCAGCTTCATCGTCAGGCTCTTCGGTTGCAGCATCGATTGCGTTGTCGAAGGTGGTGCTGCGCCGCGAAGAATTCACTTTGGCGTCGTCGAGCTTGCTCCAAAGCCTGTATGATTGCGAGCCGATGGGAGCGGTGGGCGGAGCTCCGAAGAAGGCGGATGCGCCCGAACCGAACCCTTGAAATAAAGAAGCATCGTAATAGGCTCTCGCGTCGATCAGCACCTGAGATCGTGCGCGGCGCTTTAGCAGCACCTCGCCACTCGCGCCCGCCTCGGAGCGCGTTGAGTAGGCTCGGCGCATTGACGTAAATACGTGACGAAACACCCGGAGGCACCGATGGACGAACCCGTCCTCTACATGTACCGGGTACAGTACAAGGACTCCTTTAGCCTTTAGGAGAGCGGGTGGGAGGGTGAAACGAGTCTGTCGCTGAACCGTGTCTGTGAGCGCGGTACCGGTACTGTACGCGTTCCACCTCGCGAGCCTGAGAATGAAGTGTGAATTGGCTGTTTCTCAGCTCTCCGTCTGCATGTGTCTCTTTACGAAAGTCTGTGTTGATGTACATGTACCGGTACTGTATCGTAGGAATTTCCTACCGGGTACGTGTTGGTTGAATTCATCGTGAATGAAAATGTGAATTCCATGCGTCATATGAAGTCTCTGCTTGTGCTGCTTGCAACGCTCGCTGCTACATGTATCGGAGCGCCCCGACCCTCGTCTGTGCGCAAGGCGTCCTCAACTCCGTCAGCCACGCCACGCCCTGTACCAAAGCGCCTGCCGACACGCGTCTGTCGATGGCTGTACATTGTTAGCGTTATTAACCCAGTGCTCTCCGTCATCGCCAACGAGTACAAAAACGTGGACAGCAAATTCCTGCCATCTCCATTACGGGCGAAGCCGCTGAGTACGCATAGGACGGCGTCCGTATACCGAACGCTCTTCTACTTTGCAAAGCTCAAACCGAGACTGCTCTTCGCGGTGGGCGCGTGCCTGCGTGCGCTCCAACAGACAACGGTGATCCAGCTGGTCTTCGACCCGTCCGTGGGGGTGGGCGCGGGATTGAACCTGGTCGCACTGGCGACGGCATCGCGATGGCCCTCGGCGCTCATGCTAGGCTGGGCGGTAAGCAAGCCGTTTTGGTCTTTTCTACATGCGGCGCCGCCGGAGGGGGCAAAGTTGCCCATCCAACTCCATGTCTGGCAATGATGGACAGACACAGAGCCAGGTGGCACGGATAATTTGGGTGCACGCGCCGCCAGCGAGCGGAGCACTATGAACCTCAATTTCTGATCAACCTTTAAGACATATTCATCTTCTATGGTGCTTTCATTGTTTGATGATCACTCTTTGCGTCAATCTCGCGCACAGCGTGGGCGGGACGCGGCGGGGGCATGTGTTGCAAGTGGCGCGGCGCACGATGCCAGATCACCGTCCGGTCGGGATCTCGCGGTCCGACTCGCGCATGAGTAGATGTGCGGCGGCTTTCCAATTCTCCGCTCCTTAATGGCTTGAGAAAACGAGCACGGTCGCGAGCACACGCTAAGTACCATGCTAAGCACATACACACGCCACAGCGGCCACCCACACCGCTCCCCGGGCGCGGTTACGGTCGCCCGGGAGTCCCCGCACCCGCCGGACTACCGGCCCCGCGGCGGACCGGCCCGCCCGAGGCCGCGGGCAGATCTTCAGACACCGCGGGCTCCGCGGCTCGACCCCTCGAGCCTCGACCGCACTTGCGTGTGTGTGTCAGCTGTCACCGTCAGGCTCCGTCCCGCGCCTCCAGCTGCAGCGCGGTGAGGCGCGACCGCCCTGCCCGCGCGAGGGCGAGCGGGCACGAGCACCTCACAGGCGAAAACACATCCGACATCGCGGATCCGCGTAAAAAGCCGTGTGAGTCTTAAAGCACGGTGACAATGCGACGTGTGACATGACTGATGCGATGAGCTTTGAAGCTTTATGGCGAAGAAAAAGGGGACAACGATGGCGGGCCTGGCAAGGGCGGCGGCGGTGGCGACGGCTCCGGTGGCGACGGCTCGGGCGGAAGCGGCGCATCAGACTGATGAGGTGCAGGCGTTCGAGTGGGCGATGGGTGCGAACTCTGACGAGTCGACGAGCTGCGAGGGGATGACGGCGAAGGTGGCAGGGGAGGGGATGACGGCGAAGGTGGCAGGGGAGGGGATGACGGCGAAGGTGGCGAAACGGTCTCAGCCTTCTTGCAACCCTCTCTCCAACGAGGTGAGTTGCCAGCGCAGTAGCGGGTGGGCGTCGCCCCTTCAGTGGGGACAAGTACGCCATCGGCACCGCGGCGAAGCGGCGCGCGTTGCACCGGCAGCGGCGCCGCAGGCTGCTCAGCCACGGTCTGGCCGTGAGGCCACTCCGGCGGACAGATGGCGATTAAGCGACAGAAGCCGCCCGTGCCGCCCGCGAGTTTGGGGAATCCGATCGAGATTAAGCAGCCGCTCGGGGGCAGCATGTGCAGGTTCGCCACGCCTTCGATCTGCAGGAAATTGTTGTGCATCAGCCACTCTTCACCTTCGAGGGTGGGGGTCATGTCAGTGTCGAGCGGCTCGTGACCGTGCACTAAGATGGAGCGGTTGAGATGCAGAAACTTGAGCACGGCGAGCGACACGCCCGGGAAGGTGGCCGGCCCACTTGTAGCGCCATACGAGTCCCAGCCGCGCGACCAGTCCGTCCGAAAGAGTACCGCGGATCCCTCGCTGATCCGCCCATAGCTCGCCTCCCACTCGTTCACGTCGTCCACGGTCGCATGGTAGCCCGGATCGACGGCCGTCTTGGCGCTTAGGTCAATTAGCACAAGTGGGCGTAACGTCACCGTGGGCGGAAGGTCGCTGATAGTCGCGCCGTACTCACTCCAGTGCGCGGGCGGATCGAGCTGCGTGCCCAGCTGGTCAGTGGCCAGATTAACCATCTGTGCGATGAAGCCATCCGCGCCATAGGAATATGGCGCTTCCGTACCTTTTGCCAGCGATGGGCCAAAGGTTGGCTGGTCGAAACCGGCCCAGACGGGCATGTTTGGGCGGATCGTGTGCGTCAGGTCGATGTAGCGTGCGTTCGACAGGTGATCCGCGTAGACACGGTGCAAATTGGTAAGTGCCACTTCGACAGTGAATGGAACGTGCAATAATAGGCGTGATGGATCTCGCGGGTCAGAAAGTACGATGCTGGAAAGAGCGAGCGTGTTAACGAGCGCGATGGTGGCAAGCAACGCCTCGCGCCGAGTCAGCGGCGAGGGTGAGGTGAACATTCGGTCGCCCTCTCAAGGTGCTGACCCCAGGGACAGGGGTGCGCTTGATGAAATTGCCTTCGTAATCAGATACATGTACACACACCTCTCACTCCTTATGAAAGCCGCAACCGTCCGAAGGAAATGCTTAACACAAGCTTAGGCGAATCGAATGCGGCCCGCTCGGCCGCTTAGACGGATCGAATGCTCGGCCGTGACCGGGCACTAGTTGCCCGTTGGATGGTTCTCACCGTCACGTGTTAGTGTGTGCCCCCTGAGTGTGGCCCTTGCCCCTTTGTGGCCCCTGGAGCGTGGCATAGCGCCCCGATTGCCTAATCGGGCGCGAACTTAGAATCGCGATCACTTCCCGCAAGCGCGTGTTTTTTCAGGCGTGAGTCGGGGGTTGTCTGTCTACATGGGATCATGGGTGACGTGGGGTTTCCTATCCTTTTTTGGGGGGGGGTTCCTATCGGATACGTATCCTGATGTATTCTGATGTATCCTGCATGTATCCTGATAGTATCTTGATGTGTCCCGTACATGTACATCAAGATACATCGAGATACATCAGGATACAGTTGTATCTGTGACTTTGGCATCATTGGAAATGTATCTTAACCAGGGATATGTATCCTTCTTTACGATACATTTAGGATACATTTAGGATACAATGTATCTTAACCCTCAGATACATGGCACACAAGATACACTCACGATACATGTCGGATACACAGGGGATACATTCGAGGATACATGTACGTATCTCGAGCCCTAGTATTGTGGCCGCGCGAATCCTGCATGTATCCCGCATGTCGCCTTCATATCAGATACATCTCTCTCTGGATGCATTTGAGATACATGTATCCCGCATGTATCCCGCATGTATCCCGCATGTATCTTGATGACCTCTGAAGATACATGTATCCCGCATGTATCCCGCATGTATCTTGCATCTGAGATACGTACCTATACGGATACATTTGAGATACATGTATCTCCTCATGTATTCCTTATGTATCCCGCATGTATCCTCCATGTATCCTCGAACCGCTGCAGATACATGTATCCCATATGTATCTCGCATGTATCCCACGTGTATCTCTTATGTATCCTACTAGCTCAAGTCGATTCAGACGAATGCGTTGAAGAAGGCGGGGCTCATGGGGAACAATCGAAAGGCACCGGTGCCAGCCCTTCAACGCGAGCCCCAAGTGGAGCCTGACTCGAGCGACGAAGAGGCGGAGCGCCTTTATAAGCTCCTTGGACAGCAGGGCAAATAGAACGAGCCCAAGATACGTATCCTTGATGTATCTGCTGGGTATCCCGAGCGTATCTTGTGTGTATCCAGCGCGGCTCGGACGAAGCGTCCAAGATACATGTATCGTGATGTATCCTGATTGTATCGTGAAGTGTCGTCATGACGCGTCCAAGATACATGTATCGTGATTTTGTATCTCGGTGTATCTTGATGTATCGTGATAAAGAATCCAAGATACACGTATCCTGATGTATCGTGAAATGTATCCAGTGTGATACCAAGGAAGCGCTCAAGATACATGTATCTTGATGTATCTGATGTGTATCCCATATTGTATCTTGGACTCGTTTGGCGTGCGTGCTGCGGCAGCTGTGGCCGCTGCGAACAGCGGTCCTATTGGTACCTCTGCTATACATTCGGGGGAAGGGGGGTACCAGACTGGCGCAGATGCTAGTCCGGCGCTCTCTCTTCCCCCAAGATTCGCCGATTAACGGCTTGTGTTCACACGAGTTCTTTGTGTTAGCACGGGCTGTGTGCTCGGCCACACCTCCGTCCATAGTGATAGTGGCTCTCGTGCTTGGGGGTCCGGAGCGCAGATCACGACCCCGGCGCGGTCGTGTACTTATCGAGCCAACCTGACAGATCACGACTCCGGCGCGGTCGTGTACTTATCGAGCCAACCTGACAGATCACGACCACCGGCGCGGTCGTGTACTTATCGAGCCAACCTGACAGATCACGACCCCGGCGCGGTCGTGTACTTATCGAGTAGCATGGCAACTGCTACTGAGTTTTGGCTCGATTGCATAGAGACGGTGGTGGAGTGAGCGTGGGGGGACCGCGAAGAAACTGAACTGAACTGAACTGTCGGCGCACGACTAGTGGTACCTACCCATTGGTGCTTGGGGGTCCGGAGAGCGCGCGCGTTGTGTGTTTCACAGCCAATGTTTAGAATTCGACACCCAAGACACCGGACCGGCGTACGTACGGATGCGGTTAATACTAGCTCGGGGACCCCTGGACCCCCTATTATCACAGCCATACACGATCAGTTTCACAGCAGCAGCAGCAGCAGCACTCGAAAACCGCGTCGCGAGCGCTCGCGAGCCTTCGGCTCGCACTTCCAGGGTTAACGCGCGGCCGGCCCTGAAAGGGTTCCCACTGCCGGCCCCCTCTTGTTAGGCGTCATCGTCCATGGGCGTGCTCCGAACGGACGCGGCGGGCCGCGACGGTTCACAACGCACCTCGCTCCTCGTCGCTGGCAGGAAGCGACGAGCGGCGGGTGCTGTGAGCGCTCCTGCGGTTATGAATGCTTTCCCTCTCTGCTACGCTGTTGTGCTGCTGTTTACAAGCACGCTCGGGGTGCGGGGACAGTCAAATGCAGAGGTGAAGCCAACGACATGGGTGCACGATGCGCCAGCAGCTCGGTTTCTCAGTCCACCCTCGTTGGGCGATCGCCGACGAGCCGCTGCCATACCAGGAGAGAACTGTGACGCTGGCAGGCCGTCGTCTATCAAGTGCCGGGCGTACACAGATACAGTGCTACTCGTGCAGTCAACCAGTGGGTCTGCGGCCCAACACGACGCCTTGTCGATGCTCATGATAAATTTTGTCGACGCGTATGAATTCAATGCCTCATCAGCAGGAACGCCTCGCATCGGCCTTATCACGTACTCTACGCAGACGAATCAACTTCAGACGCTAACGTCCAACCGCGCTGCGTTGTTGAGCGCAATCGCATCGCGGCCACCATCACTTGAAACGGGAAATCTGCCGGGCGCACTCGACACGGCGCTGGGTTGGTTCAACAATGGGGCCCGGGCGGGCGTGGATAAACGAATCGTGATCGTGGTCGGCACGCTCGCGCTCGGCGGTCATCTCTGGCAGGAGAAGATCGACAATCTCAAGGCTGCGGGCGTGCGTGTGTCCGTTTGGCAGTTCGCACAGTCTCAGGTTGCTTTGGGGGCGGAACTTGCCCGGAACATGAGCTCGGTTCCGAGGCACGTCTTCCTCAAAGGATCGGATACCACGTCGGTGTCTGACCTCACCGCTGCCGTCTTTAGTATGGTGGAGGCTGGCTGCACGAGTATCGACTATGTCTGTCGCGACTCCTCAACGTGCGAGTTCAGCTCGAACCTCTACGTGCATGGCGGTGGCTTCTTTCTCAACGATGCCAACAGTCCCATCGACATCCGCTGCCGGGCACACGACGGATCGAGGTACAGAAGTGCATGGACATGGTCACTCTCACGTGACGCCGAGACTCTGACCTGCAGCTTCACGGGAGCCATGGAAAATGCGGCTGTTGAGGTGAGCACTGACAAAGGCAAGACGTGGACCTATCCATTCAATCTGCACATCCCGTGCCTCTCACCACCGACGTCGCCGCCACCCCCTCCAATCCCCCTCTGGACGGTGGGACAAAACTGCTCAAACACGTGTTACTGGGCCTCGGATGGCTACTGCAACGACGGCGGACCCGGAGCCCAGTATACTGCCTGCAGCCTCGGCACCGACTGCGTGGACTGCGGCCCTCGGTCGTCACCGCCTTCACCGCCGGTGCGTGCGCTCGCGCTCCTCTACGAGGCCATGGGCGGCGGCGCGTGGCGCAACAACTCCAAGTGGCTCTCCGGCGAGCCGTGCGTCGACGGCTGGTTTGGCGTGCACTGTTGCCCCCAGTCGCGGCCGGTCCTGCGCGGGGACGACGAGTGCACCGCCGACCTTGGCTTCGCCGGTGGCTTTGCCGCCGGCGTGCTCATGACGCAGGGCAGCGCCGCCTGCCACTCGACCTGGATTGGATCCGGCTGGATTGAACCCTGCGTCGTCGTCAAGGTGCTGCTGCCGTCCAACAACCTGATCGGCTCCCTCGACGGCGTGCTCTGCGAGCTGCCCTTTCTGCAGCACCTCGACCTCTCGGGCAACTCGCTTACGGGCAGCCTTCCCTCCGGCTTCGCCTGCTTGCAGCGCCTCACCTACCTCGACCTGACGCAGACGCGCTCGTGGGACGACGAGGGCGGCGTCTCCGGCCCCGTGCCCGAGTGGCTCCTCGACCGCCTCGACTTTATGGCGCCGCTGCGCCTCGCCAACAACGCCTTGGACGATCCGACGGCCGCCGAGTCCGCCGTCGCGATCCGCCGGATTCGGCAGCGCTGCGCGACGCTCGGCGCGGAGCAGTGCTCGGGCGTGCCGCCGATTGGCTGCAGCGCCTTCAACCGCCAGGGCCAGCGCTACGAGGTGAAGCTCGACAGCTTCGGATGCGTGCGCTGCCCGACGCCGCTCGAGATCTTCGGCATCGCCTGCGGCATGGCGGGCATCGTGCTGCTCCTTGTGCTGCTCGTGGGCAGTTTCAGGTACTTCATGCGCAAGTACCCGGAGCACGCCAAGACCCACTTCGCCTCGATCATGATCCTCTGGGGCCACCTGCAGACGCTCACCATCATCGGCAGCTTGCAGCTTGGCTGGCCGCTCATCATCCAGCAGATCCTCGCGAGCATCAACCTGCCGTTCATGAGCTACATCCCGGTGCCGTGCATCCTGGCCGACCCGGTGCTCAAGGCGCTGCTGAGCTACGTGGAGACCGCCGTCGTGCTGCTGCCGCTCGTGGGCGCCTGGCTCGTCACAGCGTGGCGCCGGCTGCGAATCGAGAAGGCTGCGAAGCGAGAAGAGGCACGAAAGGTCGCCTTCGCCGATGCCGCCAAGGACGCTGCCAGGGCGAAGGCCGCTGCCGTCAAGGCCGAAGCCGCCGCCGCCGAGGCCGACGATGCCGCCGCCGACGCAGCCAAGGCGAAGGCCGCCGCCGTCGCAGCCAAGGCGAAGGCCGCCGCCGACGCAGCCAAGGCCGAAGCCGCCGCCGCCGAGGCCGATAACTTTCTGAGCATGCTCTTCAGCTTTCTCTTCACTTTTGGCCTCAGTAAGAGCGTGACCCTCTACATGCGCTACGACGAGGACCAGACTCGGCTGATCATCGCCCGCCTCGTGGCGTCGCTCCTCTGGCTCTTCTGGCTCTTCCTGCTCTGGCGCTTCCACCGGCTGCTGCGCGAGGCCCGGAAGACGGAGGAGAAAGCGACTGCAGCGACAGCGAAAGCGGCAGCGGCTGAGGCAGCTTCAGCGGCCACCGGCCGCATCGGGATGGGTGAATACGTCATGATTAATGGCAGGCGAGGCAAGATCACTTCCGACGACGGGACTAGTAACTCATACAAGGTCACCTATGACAATGGGGAGGTGAGCGGATGGCTCTACCCCCACGATGTGACTCGGGATGTGACTCGGGCTGCGGAGGCGGCGAGGGCGGCGAGGGCGGCGAGGGCGGCGAGGGAGAAGGCGGTGCCCTTGCAGAAAGAGGCGCGCCGCGCGGCGGAGGCGGTGCGCTACCTGACCGAGCGGTACGATAGCGACGACGTCCCGCCACCGCCTGGACTCAAGCTCGAGGGCGGCTCACTGACTGGCGAAGCGGCCCAATACATCGGCACTTTCTGTCTTGTCCACAACAAGCTTGTGAACGGCCGGCCTGCGTATCAGCACACGAGCGATGCAACTCGCTGGATTGCATTCGATGGAGATACCTGGATGGGGCAGTTTGAGTCATCACTTGGTAAGAAGAAGGAGGGCCTCCTGGACCTACAAGACACATCTGCAGCTTCGCCCGATGTGAGCGCTGAGACATGGAGGGCATGGACGGGCTCTGGTTGGGCTGAGCAGCCGCAGCTCAAGTGCACCGCTTGGACGCCGCCGTCGCCGCCGACCGACACAAACACGACGTCGATGAGCGCGTGGTGGTGGCCGCTCCGCTCGCAGTGGCAGCTCGTCGTTTGGGCGCGGCAGGGGCTCCTCTTCCTCGTGTACTTCGCCATGGACTGCGTGATGTTGTTCTTGCCGTACTGGGACCACTGGACCGCACGCTTCGTCTTTGCCGCGCTCGTGATCGCCGTCCTCGGCGGCTTCTGGCGGCTGCAGGCCCGGCGTCAGCCGTACGCGATGCGTCAGCAGCATTGGCTCGAGACCTTCCTCTACGCGGTCGACATCCTGGTCATCATCCTGGCCGCCTACGTGTATAGCCCAGTGCAGGACAGTGGCACGGTGCAGGACAGGTCCATGCGGCTGGTGTTCGAGCAGGGCCTTGGCGCGCTGCTCGGCGCCTCCGTGCTCGTTGCGGTGCTGGTTGCCGGCTTCAACATGGAGTGTGAACGCCAGTTATTCCGGAACTGGGTGCCTCCATTCCTTCCATATATTGACGCTCCGATTGAGGCCGCCCTCCGCGACGGCGCAGTGCGCCTCATCGACTGTGCCTGGCTGCTGGATTCCGATCGCTCGGATAAGAATCTGCCGCGCGTCACCAAGGTGGTGGCACGCCTCGCTTCCAACGAGCCGACGAGCGTGCTGATTCGGCGGCTGGCGAAGCGCTGCGGGACCTCGTCCATCTGCATCACGGTGGAGACGGCCTCGGCAGCCTCGCCAGTGCGGCTGCGGTGGAGGTGGTGGTGGACGCCTTCCTCTCCTCCGGAGGCGGATGCCCTGGCGGAGACAGTTACCGTCACCTTCCACCTGAGCACGTTTGATGAGGTCGCCCCGCTCACCGCAGCCAGTCTGCGCCGCAAGGCCGTGGAGGTTAAGGAGAGTCTGGCAACGCTTGGGGCCGATGACATCGAAATTGTCATGGGAAAGCACTTTCTGCCGCGCTGCCAGGACATGCCGCCCGAAGCCTTCCTGTCGCCTCAGCGCGCCGTGGACCTCTTTTCGAGCAATAAACAGCGCCGCGGAGTTAAGGTCGTCACCTACTGCTGGCGCATGGTTTTCATGCCCGACCCCGAGGGCCGCACGCTCGAAAAGATGCGTGGCTACTTGAACGTGAAGGGTGTAAGGGGCGGAGACGGCGACCGCGGTCTCTTCGTGGACTTTGCGTGCCTCCCGCAGATCTTTGCATGGCCATCGCGGTACGCCCCGGGGGCGGTCCCGCTGCGCTTCGGCGCCGAAGCGGACCAGGGAAAGCTCACTGTGCTCAAGTTTGAGTTGGAGCGCGTCGCCACGGAGGACGAGGCCAAGGTTTGCGTCGACAAGCTCGTCACCCTGTGCGAGGAAAACAAGTGGGAGCTGGCCTCCATTGCGGACTTTAAGAGCCTCGGCCTGAGCTCGCGCGACCACGTAAGGGTGCTCTTCCACGGGCGTTACGTCACCGGCGCGTACCGCTTCGACAAGGGAGCGTCTGCCGAAGGCTACGTGCGCTTCCGCAAGGAGGGCGACGCCGAGAAGGCACAGCATAATCCCAAGCTCGTGGACATGTGCGGCGGCAAGGAGCCACAGCTGATGGGCGAGCACGTCTTCGAGAATGAGCTCAAGTTCAAGCGCGGCCTCTCTGTCATGGGCAGCCTCTACGCGTCCGCCACAGGCACCTGTGTGCTGCAGCTCACGGACCCGCCTGGCAAGCTCGGTCACGACGGCGCGCCGAGCGAGCTCGTCTCCGAGCGCACGGGAACCGTCTTCATCTTGAAGCTGCAGAAGCTGCAGAAGCTGCAGAAGCTGCAGAAGCTGCAGGAGCTGGAGAAGTCATTCGAGGAGTTGCAGAAGGCGCGGCAGATAGATCTGGGCGGCAAGTCGCTCGAGGGGCTGCGGAAGGAGCTGCAGGAGGTGCTGCAGATAGATTTGGGCGGCAAGTCGCTCGAGGAGCTGCAGGAGGTGCTGGAGCTGTCCCTTGAGGAGCTGCAAAAAGTGCTGCGGAAGGAGCTGGGCGACGGCGTGCTGGCCTGTGAGAAAGGGTCGTGGGGTGGTGAGGTAGTGGTGCGTGTCGATGGCGAGACGGCGGCACGCGCCGCACGCTCGCTGAACGAGCGCGGCTACCCGCTTCGTCGCAATGACCGCAAGGTGTACCCAATGTACAACTTGCGGCCGTACGGCTCGCGCGGGTGGCCGACCTTTGAGACGTCCGCCGCCTCGATTGTCCTCGCGCACCTCAGGCAGCTCAAGCGGCGGAAAAAGGCGCTTCCGCCTCTCATCGCGCAGGCGGAGGCAAGCAGTCCGAAGTTAATCAACATCGACGTGATCGGCGCCCCGATTGTGATGGTGGTCGCGCAGTCGCCGGAGCACCTCCTCCGCCAGTGCAAGAAGAACCTGCGCTCGAAGCGGATCTGTTTCACCTCTGGGGGCGACAGGAAGGGTGTCGTCCAGCTGCTCTTAGACTTTGAGGACTTGATCTCGGTCGAGGTTGACCAGAAACGTGCCAAGCACCTGAAGCCCAGGACTGAGGACCTCGTGCGCGCACGCATACAACGCACCAAAGAGCTGGGCGAGGCGCGCAGGTCGCGAGACCTCAAGTTGCTGCAGCGCCTCACCTCCCACGAGGAGCCGATGCCCACCCTCCACGAGTCCAAGACGACGCACACTATGCATGCCGTGCCCAAACCGACAGACGCACCGAAGGCCCCCAATCCCGAAGCCGCCCCCGTGCGAGACCTGCGCGAGCATTTTGAGAGAGGCATTGTGACCTTCTTCACAACATTGTTTGCTTCGGACGCCGCTTCGGATCCGACCGGCGGCAAACTCGCGCCAGAAACCCCCATTCCCAGGGCGGCGGCCGAGAAGGCGGCGGCCGAGAAGGCGGCGGCCGAGAAGGCGGCGGCCGAGAAAGCAGCGGCCGAGAAGGCGGCGGCCGAGGCGGAGGCCAAAGCGGTTGCCGACAAGAAGGCGGCGGCTAAGGCGGCAACTAAGGCAGCGGCCGAGAAGGCTGAGAAGGCGGCTGTCGACAAGGCGGCGGCCGAGAAGGCGGCGGCCGAGAAGGCGGCGGCCGTGAAGGCGGCTGTCGACAAGGCAGCGGCCGAGAAGGCGGCGGCCGAGAAGGCGGCTGTCGACAAGGCAGCGGCCGAGAAGGTGGCGGCCGAGAGGGCGACAGCCATTGAAGGTGCAAGCGCTTGCGCGCATCTCGCGGTCGATGAAGGATACCAGCCCCTACGTCGCGAATACAAGAATGCTCGAATACGCGAATACGCGAATACTCGTTCCAGAACAAATGTACACAGGAAGAGCTCGCCAAGTTTAGCCAAGTTGTCTGACAAATTTGAGGCCTAGGTGCAGCAGGTGGAGGGAGTCCGCTTGAGCGTTGAGGAGCTTGGCTCTGGAACTTACCTAGGAAAGTTTGCTTTTGGCGGCCGGACCATACCATTACGCACCCTAGGGCCTCAACATGGTGACCCGAACGTGATGGGCGTGTGTACTACTGTACAGTACAGTCTGCAGTGGTGCACACTAACTAGACCCCCCTTACGGTTACGCCTTAGAAATTAACTTAGTAAGAACACCCACACCTCGAACCCCGCTTTCCCGACGGGGTGTGGGTTGGGAGGTTTCGTCTCCTTTGCCTATGGTGCTGTCGGACGTCGTGGATGCCACCCTATTGAGGGGGCGATCCCCCTCCCCCCCCCTTTGGGGTACCCTTTGGGAGAGGGTTTGACGTGCGGTCGCGGGCGTGGCTGGCTCTGGCAGAGCGGGCGGATGTGCGGCGGGTGGATGTGCGGCAGTGGCAGCGGCGGGTGGTGGCAGCGGCGGGCGGCGGCGGGTACTGGCGGGTGTGGCCGCGGCGGGCAGCGGCGAGGCGGGC
>Ga0210240_101085_pt1 | contig 22036 bp, 20 predicted proteins | sample ChrtobMetP5a_4mM_FD_155463 | JGI IMG/M metagenome (GOLD analysis project Ga0210240, IMG submission 155463) | Chrysochromulina tobin associated microbial communities from unialgal haptophyte culture, Seattle, Washington, United States - P5a_4mM | ecosystem: Host-associated > Algae > Haptophytes >...
TGCGGGCGGCGGCGGTGGTGGGGCGGGCGATGGTATAGCGGGCGGTGGCGCGGCGGGCGCATAGGCACCCGTCATCTCCATGCCAACCTCCTCGTCGTCCTGCTCCACTTGCGCCGCCTCTTGCTCCTCCTCCTCGTCCTCGTCCACCGCATGGCCGAGGGTGGCGGGCGCGACGCTCAGCCGGCGTACCTCAACGGTCGCCTCCTTAAGCCAGCCCGGGGTGCCACCCGAGGCGGCGCCCGTCGACGCGCCGCCAGCCGACGCGACGCCCACCCTAGCTGAGAGTCGCCCCGGCGTCACGCCGAACTCGTCGCCGTAGCCATTGTCGGTCGTGAGGGCGGCGGGATCCGGCGTGAAGATGGATGAAGCGGCCGCGGCAGTGTGCATCGAAGGTGCGGCGGCGGCGGGTGTCGCGACCGATGCGGCAGTCCGGAGGATGCCGCCGACGGCGACCGTCATATCCATCGTCGGCTCATCCTCCTCCAGCGCGACCGCAGCCGCCACCGAGGCGAAGGCGGCCTGCGCGAGCGTGTTTCCCGCCGAGGCATTGCGGAAGATGCCGCCGACGGCGACCGTCAGGTCCATCGTGTCCTCTGCGACGTCCGCCTCGACGCCCCCGAACGTGCCCGTCGCCTCCTCGTCGGCGCCCGCGGCCGCCGCGCGAGCCTGCTCCGCACGCACATCCTCTTCGAGCAGCGAACCGAGCGCGGGCACCCACTCGTCGGCTAGCCTGTCCTCCTCGAGCAAGCCCCCAAGGGTCGGCGTGTGGTCTCCTTGCGGCGTGCCGCCTTCGCCGTAGGCGCTCTCGAACGTCTCGGCGGGCGAGTAGAAGACATCGGCGGCTGACGAGGCCACTGAGGGCGTCGGGCTCGTCACGGACGTCGATGCTGGCGGCACGGCGGGGGTGGCGGACGCGGCGGGCACGAAGAGCAGTGGCGGCAGTGCAGCTGGCGTTGGTGCTGCCGCCACTGGTGCGGATGGGGGAGGCGGTGCCGTCGCAGGTGGCGCGGGTGGCGGTGGCGGAGCCAGATCCGATGAGCCATTGGCGCACGGGAATGGGTCCTCCTCCTGCATTGCGGCAGCAGCTTCGGCTGCGGCAGCTGGCGAAGTGATCGTGGTGAGCGACGTTCGCCGCATGTAGCGCAGCGCGGCAGGCGAGGGCTCCGGTGAGTTCCGCGGGATCTCGACCTCAGTAACGTGGCCGAAGGTGACGGACTTGCGCCGCCCGTCACCGACCATACCGATGATCGATTTGCGTGGCCGCTTCGGTGGACCCTGATCATTCTCCTTTTCAGGCTCCACCAAAGGCGCCCCGGGCACCTCGCTCGAGGACGCCGCCGCGTCGCCCGTGGACCTGCGGGTGGACGGCATTGCACCGACAACCGCAGACGGTACAGTCGCTTTCAAACTTCGCGGGAAGCGCTCGATTCGGCGCCTTCAAAAAAATCCAGCAAATTTAGGTCGATGGGGTCCGGAGCAGTTCTTTCACAGCATGCGAAGACGCATTTCCGCCGCGTTCCAAGTGGAACTCGGAGAATCCAATGTTCTCATCGCTCAGCGACGCGCTCGGCCTAAGCACGTCGCCCGCTGGCTATGAGGGTCTGCCGACAGCCGCGCCCGAAGCTCCCGGCGGCATCGAGGCCGTGGCATTCCTCAAGGAACTCAAGGATCGGTTTCAGCTCCACGTGACTAGCAATACGCACCGCCTGCAGCAGCCGATCCTAGCCATCTCTGAGACGGTGGACTCGTTCCTCATCGACTCGATCGCTGCGGCGAACAAGCGCTTCACCTCGGTATGGCCCGCCGAGCGCCTCGGCAAAGAGTTCGAGTTCGAAGGGCCCGAGGCCATCGACGCCTTTATCGCCCTCGTGAGCAAGGCGCGAGAGCTGGACACTAGGCTGCAGAAGCGCTTCGACCAGGTCGTGCCCAAGAAGGCGACCGAGGGCCGCTTCTGGTGGCGCTACTTTGGCCATGTGCACACGCTGCTCGTGCGCATCGCGCCCACCTCCGACGAGATGCTCGCCGACCTGCTCGAGAAGCTGCCGGCGGCGCGCCCTCTCGCTGAGCGGCGGTACGCGCCGGCGAGCACGCTGCTGAGCGAAGAGGCGCTGCCCCGTGACAGGGTGCTCCAGTTCCTCGAGTATGCGTCCACCATACTCAGCGACGAGGAGACGCTGAGCGCGCTGGGCGACGAGGCCATCACGATCGCCTCCGCCGAGATGGCGGCGAAGGCCGAGGCAGCGGCCAGCGACGCCGAGAAGGCGGCGAGCGCCGAGACCGCCCAGGAGAACGCGAAGCACATGGCCGAGCTCGAGGCGGCGCTCAAGCAAGCCGTAGACGCCCAGGAATACGCCCAGGCGGGCGAGCTGCAGTCGCAGATCAGGAAGCTCAAGTCGACCATCGAGGCCGCCGCAGCCGAGGCTCCAGCGCCTGCGCCAGCGCCCATGCCCACCGAGGAGGAGCTGCTGCGCTCGGCCGGCAGATTGTGCATCTTGTACCAGATGGAGCTGCTCGAGCACAAGGGCATTGAGCGCCTGTGGGGCTGCCAGCAGCTGCACCCGCCCCACCTGATGAAGCGCTTCGTCGACATGAACGGTGACGTGGAAAAGGAGATCCAGGAGAAGCTGCAGGAGTTCATCAGCGTCTGCCAGCAGGCGCCGGTCGCTGCCATCGCCAAGCTGCGCCAGAAGCCCTCGGACGATGTGACGAAGCGCCGGTACGCGCCGGCGGCCGAGCTTGGCACGGGCGCCGAGTTGGGCGTACCTCGGCTGCTCGAGATCGTGTGTGGGCTGCGCGAGATGCTCGAGGCGCCCGAGACGGCGCGCGCGGTGCAGGCGAGCGCCAAGGCCGCCGTCGAGAAGGTGGCGCAGCAGGAGGGCGTGAGTGAGAGCGAGGAGGCGCAGAAGGCATGCATGGACCTCGTGTGCCGCTGGCAGCGTGAGTACCTCGAGCACGCGGGCGTGCAGCACGACAAAGGCATGCGTCTCATCTGGACCATCCCCGAGGTCCACAAGCTGGAGGGGCCGGAGGAAAGGGAGCTGCTCCAGGCCTTTGGCAAGCTGCGGCTCGCGATGCAGGCCACGGTGAACAACGCGACGATCGAGGCGACCAAGCCACCTGAGGTTGAGCCGGAAGCACGTCGCTTCGCACCCGCGAGCGAGCTGCAGACAGAGGGCGAGGTCTCGAGAGCCAAGGTGCTCAAGTTCACACGCGAGGCCGCGAGCCTGCTCCACTCGGAAGAGTCCCAACAGCTGCTCGTCAAGGCGGTCGCGAGCGGTGGGAAGTCGGCCCTGGCCACTGTCTCGGTGCAGTGGCAGCGCCAGCTGCTCGAGCACCACGGCATCCAGATGGACTTTGGGTGCCGCGCGCTCGGCGAGGTGCCGCGCCGCTTCGGCTCCGACAAGGAGGTAATGACCGCCTTCAAAGAGTTCCAGGTGGCGTGTACCACCTCGATGCAGAAGGCGTGCCAGCGCCACATGATCGACCAGAACAAGCCGCCTGACGTGGCGCCTGAGGCGCGCCGCTTCAAACCGGCGGCCCACCTGCAGGATGACGGCGATCTCTCCCGCTCCAAGATCCTCAAGTTCACGCGAGAGGCCACCTCTGTCCTGCTCAACGACGAGTCCATCGCGATGCTCGCCCGTGTGGGGCGTTCTGCGCCTGGAGGACCCAAGAGCCAGGAGGCCATGCAAGCGATGGGTACGCTCTCGGTGCAGTGGCAGCGCCAGCTGCTCGAGCATCACGGCATCCAGATGGACTTTGGGTGCCGCGCGCTCGGCGAGACGCCCATGCGCTTCGGCTCGGACACCGAGGTGATGACGGCCTTCGAAGGCTTCGCACAAACATGCATGATGAGCGTCAAACGGGCCTGCGTGCACGCACTTGTCGACAAGTAAGAGTGATTCTCACCTGGCGCACTCCGGCGGCGAGCGAGCTGGCGTAGCAACGCGGAGATGGGTCAGCCATAGGTCAGCCACACCAAATCCCCCACGGTGTCACAGACGCGAGCCACGAGTGCAAACGCGGGTCAACCTTTGCTCGATATGTGCCCCCGGTGCCTGCTGTGCTGCGGTTTCCTGCGGTTTCCTGTGGTTTCCTGCTGTTGCTTCCTGCGGGCTGGTTACTCTAGCAGCGAGGCATTTGTTGTGTGCGGCGTGCGGCCGCGCTGTGTGTTACGTGGCGCGTGTGTCTACAGTGTATGGGTCCCGCGGGTACGGGGTCCGGTCGTTTTGTGCCACGGTGCCATCGCGCATCGGCGGTACAATTTTGTTCGCTGCAGCGTGGATTTCTATTTCGACATCGGTTCATCGCTCACGTCGGCCCGGGGAAGGGGACGGTGCGGACGCGCCGCGCCTGCAACCAACGAAGCCTGCAACCACAAACCCATGCACAAACCTGTGCAGACCTTGGGGGGCCTGCAAAGGGCCTGCTCCTGCTGCACTCCTCTGCCGTCTCAGTGGGATTGTGCCGGGACGCGCCACGCGGGTGACCGATGTGCTATGAGGATGAAGGTGCTTTGACGTCGATTGAGGAGGTAAACGTGAGGGCATGTTCAAAAAAGGGATTTTCGCGAAACATGTCTGCGACATCGACGCTTCTTTCATGGGCTCTCGGCGGCGGGCGGGCCGCTCCCCAACCCAGTACCCGTGTGATGACGAAAACCCTCGTGGTCTGGGATTTCGACTGGTGCGCTTGCAGCGCCCACTCTAGGCATGGAGCAGCCCCTTCAGCTACGCGTTGTCCTGCGTGAGCACGTGTGCAGGTCGCTTGTGAACGAGAACTCGGACACCTTTGTCATGGACGTGCTGGATCCATCCAAGAAGATATGGGCTCGAGCCCGGCGCAAGGCTAAGGACCTTGGCTGGACGCAACTCATGGACTGGTGTGTAGGTGAGCGCCGTGACGCCCGCGCATTCATCCGCTGCCGTGCCCCGAGTGATGCGCCAGATGCTCGCACTTCAGGCCAGCTGCACGACGCCGGACACACCAAGGAGGACATGCGAGCAGCGCTCATCAAAATCCCGGTGCTCCAGGGCGCGCTTGCCGCGGTGGAGCTGGCGAAGAAGAACGGGGCCGAGCTGCGCTGCCTGAGCGACGCCAACGAGTACTACATCGGTTGGATCCTGGAAGCGCTTGGTATGCGAGCCACACGGCTGGGCGGTGCCCACCGGCCAACGTCTCGCTGCGCCAGTGTCGCGCCGCCCGCACTTCTCCCCGTGGTAAGCGCATCTCCTCGGCCTCCGGGTCGCCCCGTATGGATGCAGGGATCGCCGACGCGTTCACCATAGTGGTGACCAACGTCGCCTCCACCGACGACTCCGGACGCGTGCGCATCCTCCCTTACCAGCCCTTGGACGTGCCGCACGGGTGCCGATTCTGTCCGGCAAACCTCTGCAAGGTGCCTCTCCGATCGTGCCAGCCACTCGCCTGGAAGCCCTTCTGCTCTCTCCACGCGCTCCAGCAGCACGCCTTCGCTGTCGTGCCACAGGGGGCCGTGATGGACCGTTGGCTCGCTGAGTTTGGCGACGCGCGCCCGCGGTGCATCTACGTGGGCGACGGAGAAGGTGCTCGCGCCGCGCGCGCGCGCACCATGCCGTGAGGTGGCCGCATCGCACCGACCTGTGCGAGCGCCCCGCATCCCTCTCGGCGTGGCTCATCTGTGTGGAAGGCGACTTCTGCACTGATGACCTCTGATGACCTCTGATTACATCCCTCATCTGTGTGGCAGGCGACTTCTGCCCGTCCATGCGGCTCGCCTCCACGGACGTGCTCTGTGCGAGGCTGTCGCCGCACGACGGGCTGCTCAGGAAGATTGCCAATCCGCCCGAGGGAGCCCCGAGGGTGCGAGCAGATCGCGTGACCCCGCGCTCCCTTGCCGCCGCCCTCCGCACGAGGTGCTTGCTTGCTTGATTATGTGCTTGCGTGCTTGCAGAACGCTGATCGTGGCGGCTGGGCGCATTGCAAACGCCCGCAGGTGTCCGCCCAGATCCACGAATGGTCGGAGGCGGACGACGGCGCTTCATTGGCGGCAGGTTTCTCGGCGGCTTTCGCCGGGTAAACACAACGAGTCAAAACACGGGTCACGGCCCCATGTCTGCTCCGTCCCCAAATGATCCCCAATGTGTGAACTGGGCTCCTGGAGTCAAGTCAATGCTAACGAGCGAAACAAGACATTTCAAAACCGAGCGATAAACGGATCTCAATCTTGTGGTTACACGCGCTGAGCTCACACCACAGCGACTCCACAGCGACATACAGTCACTGTCTCCCAGGTACTTTCAGCTGACTCCGGTGACTGACGATCAGCTTTTGAGTGTACAGCAAAGTGGTATGCTTGGCGTGGGCAGTGGTCTCCATCCACACCCCTGCGTCTCGCGGCTCCATAGCGCTGCTGCTTCCTGCTCCTCCGAGAACGACCGCCGCAACACGCCCTTGGTAACCTCTCCGTTGGAGTGCAGCGCGCGCGAGTTCGTGGGCGAGAGCGGCCGGGGCACCGCTCCTCATATGCGCAAGACGACATCTTCGTCCTGCTCCGGACCATCGCCTGCTGAGGATAGCCTCGCTGTCGAGTTCCTGTGGATGGAGGCGAGGCTTGTTGGCGAGAGACTCGTGTCGAAGGCCCCCAGCGCCGTCACGGGCGCCCGATCCGGAGGGGTGGTCGGCGGGTCGAGGTTCAACCAACGCCCTCCCTCCAGTGGCATCAACTGGGGGGCGTATTGGTGCGGGCTGACAGCGCCCGTGCCCCGACGCTCTGCCTCTAACCGTGCTGCCGCCACCACCTCCAACCGTTCTGCCTCTAACCGTTCCAAGGCGACTCGCAGCCGCTCTTTCGCCACCAGGCGCTCCGCCTCCACCTCCTCCAACGTCCCGTCCAGGCTAAGCGCACCCGACCCGTCCGACCCCTCGAAGCCCTCGTGGCCATTTGGCGCCATCGAGGGCGGCATCGAGGGCTGCGTAGGGGCGCGCCTCCGCGGCGACGTCGGGGTACATACCTGATGGTGCACTTTGCTTGTGCTGCCACCAGCCTCGTCGATCCGTTTTCGGAGATCGAGTGTGGAGATCGGGACCGCGTGGAGACCGGGTGTGGATTCCGTTGGCCGCACCGAGCGCGACCACTCGAGGACATCGTTCTCTGTCGATAAATTGAGGGCCTCATTCAGCGGCAAGTCGGATCGAATGGAGGAGTGCGCGAGTGGCGTTGGCTGCGGCGTCAAGGTTGGCGGGGCTGCAGGAGCCGGCGAGTGTGCCGCCTGCATCTGTGCCTGCCGCAGCTGCTCCTCCAACTCAACCACGCGCGCCTCGGCCTTGGCAAGCCGCGCCGCTGCCTTCGCTTGGCTTGCCGGTGTGCCGCCGGCCTCGAGCACCTCGACGCGGCACGCGAGCTGCTCCGCCAGCACGGTGGTCGACCGCAGAAGCTGCTGAAGATCGCGGGTCTCTTTGTCCAGCTCTGCTATGCGGCTTGCCAATGCCGCCGCATGAGCCTCGGAGGCGCTCAGCTTGGCGCTCAGCTTGGCCTCGAGGCTGTCGTTGTCGTCGGCTGGCGCCTCTGACGCCAGCGTTGGCGGCGGCACGGGCGTTGATGAAAGCACGGGCGAAAGCGCTGACGGCGGCAGCCGCGGCATCTCTTCTTCGTCCGTGTCGGGCTCAGTGTCGGGCTCAGAGGGCTCATTGAAGTCATCACCACCCAGCGAGACCGCGGCACTTATCGTTCGGGTAGCAGCGGGCACCGCCGGATCTTGCGCCTTTGCCTTCTCTGCATCCGTAGCACAGCGCTCCGCTTCTGCCAGCATGGCTTCTCTCGCACTCGCACTCCGCTCGGCTGCGGCGAGCTGCGCTCGCAGCTCGTCCACTTGCTTGGCCAGGCTTGCATGCGCACTGTCTGCATGGGCAATCGCACCATGATGGGCAATCGCGCCATGATGGGCGCCGTCCGCAGCAGTCGCAGGAGTCGCAGCAGCAGCGACCGCACGCAAGGTGCCGTTGCCGTTGCCGTTGCCGCTGCCGCTGATAGGCTTAGTGCTCCCGGATGCACCCTTGCGCATGAAACCCCAACTCGGGACTCGCTCCCGCCCCGGGGCCATCAAGGTTGTTGCGAGCCAATCGAAACCCCTTTCTATGCCTGTGCCATCAAGAGCGATGGTGCCCTGTACGTGCCACTGTAGAAGCCCCAACTCGGCCAACCCCACCCTTTTCGCAATCTCTTGGGGCGACAGCGCATTCGGCTGGTCCTGCTTGTTCGCGAGCAGCAGCACGGCTGTGCTCGAGAGATCGACGCTCGTAAACAACTTCTCAAACTCACGCCTTGCCTCGGGAATTCGTTGCAGGTCAGTGGAGTCGACGACAATGAGAAGTCCGTTGGTCGCCCGGCAGTACTGTGGCCAAAGTTCGCGCATTTTATGCTGTCCACCGACGTCGAAATACGTGATGTGAAGTACATCGCGGCCAACGTGGTGTACCACCGTGGTCATCAAGAAACCGATTGTCGGCATAGGAGACTTGTCATCCACCGTGCGTCCGCGCCGATTGAGGTAGCGCACCACGGACGTCTTGCCGGCGTTGTTGAGGCCTACGACAACGATCCTCGCCTTGCGCTCGCCTTCCTTTCCTACATAGTAGGCCATGAGTGTAACGCGGAGTGAAAGAGGCGGGTGGAGCGGAGCGCGTGGCGCCGTCCCGGGCAATGCCGTGTGAACATGGGTGTGAATTTGTTCGGCGCGCACCCGCGGCGCCGGACGCGCCGCCCGCCGCTTCCCGCCGCGCTTTATACGTTCTTGGCGTATATAGGCCGTAGCTCTCGCGAGTCTCGTGGGAACGCTCGGTACCTCGTGCAGGATTCGAACCATTCGTCCGCCGCACACCCCTGCTCTGTGCGCTCCACTGTGAGTGCCGACCTACTTATCCTATACTTCGCCTTCCGGTTCCAGTACAGCTGTGTTCAATGTATAGGCACGATGCTCGATGGTCGATGCGTGTTAAGGCTTGACCTGACAAGACCTGACACCACCGACGTCGTCTTTCATATCCAAACTCTGCTCACAGCTTCCCACGCAGGGCAGCCTCGAGCTTGAGCGTCTCCGCGACGAACATGTTGATACCTTCTGCCATCTTTGTGGTGGCACACACATCGGCGTTGAGCGCGAATCGGAACTCGGCTTCGGAGATGTCGCCGTCTCCCACGATGGAATCGGCGCACGCGGCGCTCGCCGCTGCGGGTGTGAGCTGCCGCAGAAGTGGCTCTTGCGTGGCAGCCAGCTGGTCGAGGATCGATGGCGGGATCGTCACTTCCGACACGAGGATAGGGGGTAGGGTGGGAGGGCGTGCAGAGTCAGCATGCAGGCGGAGAAGCACAGGCAGAGAACCGTAGCATGGAATAGGGGCGCGGGGGTTGGATCGCCGTGTTCCCACTGCGGTCGACACCCGCGAGCGCCACGATCTCGTCGGTCGCATGCTCCGCGATCTTATCAGCCGGTGTCGAGCGCGATGGCCGCCAGGATGCGGGCATGCAGATGGTATTCTCGTGCCCAAACTTTTTGTAGTAAGCGTACATGCGGCTGACACTCTTGACGCCCGGGTCCTCCGAGGGTTCGTATGCCTTCTTGCCACCGTTGGCCCCGGCCCAGTCCTTGATGCGGCCGGGGAAGGGCGAGACTGCCAAGAGAGAGAGAGGGAGACAAAGAGAGAGAGAGGCGATGGATCGGAAAACTGCCTCTAGTACGAAGGGCGCAGAGTGCAGGGCAATGTACGGCAATGCAGGGCGATGTGCGGGCAATGAACGGCACTGCAGGGCACTGCAGGGCAAATGAACGGCACTGCATGGATATCGATCTCTGATTCGGTCTCAGCTCTCAGCTCTCAGGGCAATCGATCTCTGCTTCAGTCTCGAAGGCCGTACTGAGGCGTGCGCCCGCCTGCGCGGCCGCGACCGCCTGGATAAAGCCAAAGATCAGGGTGATGTTGCAGGTGATCCCCTCCTTTTCGAGCACTTTGGCCGCCTGGATGCCCTCCCACGTGCCAGCAAGCTTGACAAGCACGCGAGTGCGAGGCACACCCGCCGCCTCATACATGGCAATGATGCGGCGCGCACGCGCGATCGACTCTTCCGTGTCAAAAGAGGCGCGAATGTCCACCTCGGTCGACACGTAGCCAGGTACGAGCTTAACGATCTCAAGGCCGAGCTCCACTGCGAGCCTATCCATGGCGAGCTCGAGCACCGCCTCAGTCCCTTTGGCATTTTTCTTGGCGTAGGCAATCGCGCTGTCCACAAACGCGATATACCGAGCATCTCCGCTCAGGCCAGCCTGTGAGACGAACAGCGGGTTGGTCGTTGCGTCCGTGATCAAGCCGGTTGCACCGTATGCCTTGATGATGTCCAGGTCTCCCGTGTCGATTGAGAGTGTCGTCATGCGAGCGAGCTGCGCGAGCTGCGACGCCTCGGGGACAGCGATGGAAGCTGCTGTAGGCGTACCCGCCCGACTGGTGTGAACACCCGCCCGCCCGAGCAGCAGCGCGCCAGTGCTGAAGACCGCGGATAAACTCAGAGAGAGATGCATGGCCGAGAGGCCTTCGGCGACTTCGGAGATAGTGAATCTCCATTCTGTCGAGACAGGACGAGACCGGTGCTCTTGTCGTGTACGCAGCTCGGCGACCTCCGAGAAGGAGCAATCCGCAAACTTCTTGTTCCCCTTTTCTCGCTTGCCTTATCGATGACTTCTTTAGTGGGCGGCGGCTGAACGAGCCTGGGCCTCGGCTTACCGCACGATGAGCGGCCTGGAGCGGCTCACGCTCACCAACGTCAAAGAATGGCTGCGTGCCAAGGCCATGGAGGCCAGCCTCGAGCAAGCCTCTAATTTTGCATGGCTACACATGAAGGCGACGGAAGCTGGCTATCACCTGTCAAACGCCTTGAGCAGGCCGATCGGTGACCCGCCGAGTGTAGCTTTTGGCGGTGTGCCGGTCGTCATGCTGGGTTGCTCGTACGTCCCTGCGCTCACAAGCGGCAACTTGCACGAGCGCGAGGCACGGCTCGTGCATGACCTGCGCTCGCGCGTATGGCTTACATACCGGAGCAATTTCCCGCCCATTTCGGGAACGAACCACACGACAGATGCGGGCTGGGGATGTATGTTGCGGTGCGGCCAGATGATCCTTGCGCAGACACTGCTTGCGCTGCTTGCTGGTCGTGGATGGCGCAGCGACGCTGTGCCTGCGTGGGCTCCGCAGCTTGCGACGGATTGCGAGACAGCGCCACCACACCATGATGGCGGCGCAGCGGATACCGCTGCCGCAACAGCAGCAACCGGAAAGGGAGACGCCGTCGCACGTACAGCGGGTACCAGCAGGAAGGCAGCGGCATCAGCAGCAGCAGCGGCAGCGGCAGCAGCAGCGGCAACAGCCGCAGGAGCAGCAGCCGCAGGAGCAGCGGCAGGAGCAGCGGCAAGAGAAGGAGGAGGAGGAGATGGAAAAGGAGGAGGAGGAGGAGGAGTGACAGCGCCAGACAGCGCCTCCGGAGCGTCGTCGGCGCCCATCACGGCGCCGTGGAGCGAGGCGGCGCTGCTCGCGCTCTTTGCGGATACGCCCGACGCGCCCTTCTCGGTACATCGCATCGCCCTCGAGGGCGGGGTGCTTGGTACCCCGGCGGGCGGGTGGCACGCGCCGACCACGATCTGCCAGGTGCTTGCCGTGCTCGTTCACCATGCCGTAGACGCGGCCGTGAAGCTGCGCGTCGCCGAGCCCTTCGGAGCCGCTGTGAATGTGAACGTCGCCGAGCCCTTCGGAGCTGCTGTGAATGTGAACGTCGCCGAGCCCTTCGGAGCTGCTGTGAATGTGAACGTCGCCGAGCCCTTCGGTGCCGCTGCCGAGCCCGCGGCATTGCGCTCGACAAACCCAGTGACGAGCCCAGTGACGACGACGGGCCCGGCCATCAACCCAGCGGAGGCGACGACCGCGCACACGGACGGCGACGAGCCGGCGGAGGCCGATGCCGAAGGCGGCGGCCATCCGAAGGCGGTACCGCAGGCGGCCGAGGCTGAGTCCCCGAGCGGCGAGTGCGACGACACGTCGCTCGAGGCGAAGCTGCTCGAGGCGACGTTGCAGGAGGCGCAGCAGCTACTCGCGCTCGAGGCGGAGGCGGCGGCTGCCAAGGAGGCCGCCGCGGCCGCCGTCGCCGCGGTGCTGCCCGAGCTCTCGGTGCACGTGGCTATGGACGGGACCCTCTACCGGCAGCACGTCGAGGAGGCGGCAGGGCGCGGCGGTGGCGGCTCGTGGCGGCCGGTCCTTATCTTCATTCCGCTGCGCCTGGGTCTCGAGAGCCTCAACCCGCAGTATGCGCCTGCGCTCGCTCGCCTCTTTGGCCTTCCACAGAGCGTCGGTATGATCGGTGGCCGGCCGCGCGCCGCGCACTACTTCGTGGGCAGCACGAGCGCGGGTAAGCTTCTTTACCTCGACCCGCACACGGTGCAGCCGGCGCTGCGGCGCGAGGCGCCCGAGGTGCGCTCGTGCCACTACACGGCGCCCACTGTGCCCTCGATCCGCACGCTCGAGCTCGATCCGTCGCTGGCGCTCGGCTTCCTTTGCCGCTCGCACGCCGACTTGGACAGGTTATGCACCGACTGCGAGGCGCTCTTCGCCACGTGTCTGCCCCCATTCAGCCTCGCGCACGCCCCGCCCAACTTTGACCTCGTGGGCGAGGGAGGAGCAGGCGCCGACGAAGGCGAGGGCGGCGGCGAGGACGATGAGGACATGGTCTTGCTCTGAAAGAGTGTCGACAGCCGTGCTTGGTCGTGGCGGCAACGCCACGATCGTCGCTTCCTGCGCGTCGCGAGCTTTGCATCTCGGCCATGATATCGGAAACAAAGTTTTCATTCCACAAGCCGCCGTGCACAGCTCATCGACCAGTTCACAGTTTCTTTTTGTGGACTCGGTGAGCATGGTCATCGACCCCGCCACCACCTTTGCCATTGTTGGCTACGCGTCGTGCTCATCATTCATGCTCGTGATCAACAAGGTCGCCGTGCACTTTCTTCCTGCACCAGGCTTCGTGCTCTTCGCGCAGTGCATGTCCTCGTGGATCGCCGTCAAGCTTGCAGGCTTGCTCGGGCTCATCGACGTTGACGAGCTCGAGTGGCCGAAGGCAAAGGCCTTCTTCCCCGTTGCGGCAGCCTTCCTCGCGTGCATTTTCGCCAACATCAAGACGCTGCAGTTCGCCAACGTCGAGACGTTCGTCGTCTTCCGTGCATCAACACCTCTAGTGATCGGCATCGCTGAATGGTGGTTCATGGGCCGTGAGCTGCCCAATGCACGCTCAGCGGCTGCGATGCTCACGCTCTGTGCCGGCGCGGTCTTCTACGTTCTAACGGACGCCTCCTTCAAGGTGGACCCAGATGTCAGCCTTGGGTACGCGTGGGTCGTCGTCTGGTACGTCATCTTCTCTTTCGACCAGCTCTACATCAAGCACGCCGTCGACACTGTGAAGATGCGTTCCAACTGGGGACGCGTCTACTACACCAACCTGTGGGCATCGATCCTTCTGTTTTGGCTCACGCTCGCGACCGAGCCGCAGACTCTCACGGCCATGCAATGGACGTTCAAACCTGTCGCCGCGCTGAGCCTCTCTTGTGCTGCTGGCGTCGCGATGTCGTACTTTGCCTTCCTCTGCCGCGCAGCAGTGTCAGCGACTTCATTCACCGTCATCGGCAACGTCTGCAAGGTGCTCGCGCCGCGCAGCACCTGCCGAGGGAGATTGCCTCACCGCCCTGCTACTCTGGGCGGAGCGCCCACTGCTGTGCACCCTGCGCACAGGTCGTCACAATCCTGATCAACGTGAGCATATGGGACAAACACGCCTCCATCGAGGGCCTAGGCGCGCTCTTCCTGTGCCTCGTCGCTGCCGCCGCGTACGAGCAGGCTCCCTTTCGGAGGAAAGAGGCTGCGAGCGAGAAGGAGCGCATACTCCAAAGCGAGGTGGAGATGGGGCTCGGCAAGGACGATGTCGGCGAATCGGACACCGAACGGGCCGCGTCGAGCCCAGAGCGCGCGCGTCCTCGCTAGGTCCACACGAAACGATTCACCCAAACCCATGCAACCTCTTCCAGCTGATGCGTCAGTCAGATCTGCGAAGTGCGCACATTTGATGACCCGAGCCCGACTCTGAGACTCGCGCATCGGCGGAGCTCTCTGGCGCGTGGCGGCGGGACTGGGTTCTGGAGCCATACCACTCGACCTACGAACCTACCACTGGACGGGACGCGACGGAGCGGCCCGCTCCCGCCCCGCCCGGCGGGACCGCCACCCGCGCCGCGGAAAAACGCGAATACAACACTTTTTGCCGTCGATATTATAGGTTTGGTGTTAGGTTTGTGTAAATCTTTACTTTTCGTGCGGAGTGCCCGCGGGTCCGCGCCGGGGAGATCAGGTGAATAACCCGATACCCCGTATGGCAACTTGACGAACGCGAATGCGACGACGCTCGAGGCCGCGTTATCGGTGCCCGCTCGCAGCGATTGCGAATGCGGCGCAAGAGAGGCGAGCGATCCGAGACTCGAAGGAAGACGTCCTCGGATCCGTACGCGAGGTAAACGCGAGGTTGATGGATGACGCACCGGCTGATCACCATACCCGAGGTCGCAAATGAACTTCGAAGAGGGAGTGGGGCTAACCGCCACACCTCAGAGATCGCTGCCGGTATGCGTGCTGATCAGCTGCCAGGGCCTCCGTATGCCTCCGACCCGATCGCGGACTCGATCTTCGTCTGAAAGCGCTGAGGCGGCTCAGCTCAAGCTTCTGGCTCGTTGTCTAAGGAAGTCCACTTATTTGCGGCGGGGTTGGCGTCTGCCTCGACCTCAAGCTTCTGGTGGACGATGATGGTGATGAAGATGAGCGGCTTGAGTGCAAAGATGCCCAGCCAGAGTGTGGCACCGTAGCTCTCGCCCGAGGTCATCTTGGAGAAGCTGGGCAGCTCCGCGGCATGGATTGCGTCGAAGAGGATGGAGATGCTCACGAGCACCAGGTAGATGACCATGAAGGTCGGCTCCCTGCTCGTCAGGTAAAAGTATGCGATGACGATGAGCAGCATGGCCCAGTCGATCTCCTGCACGATGAGCAGCACATACATGATCAGCTGCAGCGTCAGCTCGAGGTAGAGCGCCTTCCTCGCCGAAGTCCACTTGGCTGCCGAGAAGTCCTCCCACACCCACTGGACAGCGAGTTTGTCCCAAAGCGCGAACACCGAGTTGACACAGAGCGCGCATTGGATGGCGACGAGTACGAAGCACAGGTTGAGCAGGCCGAAGGAGGCTTCGAGCTCCACCGTCCCCCAGCCGAGCGTGTCCGGGATGTTGGCGCTGTACATGGCCATCGAGGTGAAGATGAAGATGCACAGTGCCACCCAGAAGGTGGACATGATGTACTTTTGGATAGTGTCCGTGACGCCTAGTGCCTCAATCTGGTCGAACTGGTCTGCCACCCATGGTATGGCCTGCAGCGCGTACAACCCCGTGATCCCCGTTGCGACCAGCCCGAGGAGCAGGCCCCACAACAGCAGCTTGGTCGTCAGCGCTCCCGCGGCCTCGAAGCCGCACCACGCAGCGGGGTCTGTGTTCATGCGCAGGTGCGTTGTCGGGTACACGATGGGGTCGTCGGCTTGCGCACAGAGATCGCTCAGCTTGCATTCACCTCTGCGAGCACGAAGTGGCGACGGAAATCAGCGTGCACACACAGATGGAAGATGGAAGATGAAACAACGGACAATGGCTGGGCAAGCACACCGACGCTTGCCGCAGAAGAACTCGTTGTCGCGGTGCGGGTTCTCGGCGACGCCAAATGTGACCGAGTCGAGTGCAAGGTAGGCCGTGAAAGGCTGGCCGTCCTTGAGCGCCGTGCCCTGCACCCACGCATGGTTCGAAATTGCGACAAGCTGAATGAGGTTGATGAGGACACCGAGCAGCGCGACGACCAGAAACACCCGGTCGAGACGCTCGAAATTCATATCGTCGAGCGTCCCTTCCGGTAATCCGATCATGCTCGCCGCACGAGCGGGCGTGGCCACCGGCTTGGATGGCGGCATGGAACCAGCGCCGTCCGACAGGTGGGCCTCTACTTTTGGCCGATGAGGAGTTCAGTGCGTGAAATCTACTTTGTGGAGCTGACCTTTCAGTGTTCGTTTGCTCCCAGTCCCGAGGGCCCGGCCTGGATATTGTAAAATGAAATGATGAGGATGGGGATTTGCCTGAGGTTCGACAGGTTGCGACTTTGTGCATACCGTCCGTCGGTTTATTGTATCGTTCCCCACAGAGCACGACATCCCACTCAAACGTTGGGCCTTCGCCTGGCTAACGGTGGAGTGTCAGCCGCCAGGACGCTTCCAGGACGCAAGAGCTCACGCGGACAAAGCACAAATTATACGCAAGGCGGTCGGCGCGGCTTCAGGCTTAAGCCACGAGCCGCGAGCTGGGAGCTCTGATTCCGAAAGCAGGCGCCGTTCTGGCGCGCCCATCATTCGCGTACCTGCGACATACAATTACACACCGGCCGCTCCAATCCAACCGCGGGGACGTACACACTCACGGTAGACGGCTAGCTTATGTTGTATTACACGACTTCGACAACGTTTCGGTCACACACATCTTGTTCCGGGGAGATCAGCCAATTGGGTACCGTTGCTCCGTTGGCGCTCTTGCTCAACACACAACTGGGGAACTCCCCCGCCCCTAGCTCACTCCACACTGGTTCCTCTGTGGCGTCCCCGGCTCACTGGCTCCGCTGTGCGAAACGCCACAGGTGCCCCCACTGACGCATGCCCTTCATCACTCTCCGTCCCAACCCTACCCAATGAATCCCACCCACAGGCCAATATCAAAATCACGTCACCTCCAACGAGCGGCCAGCCCAGCAGTGGAATGCCCATCGCAAACGCATTCACATCCAGCAAGGGCAGCTTGTCCTTTTGCGATTTGCAAGGAAAGGCAAGCGAATGTGACTCACAATGCGTCAGATGCGGCAGAAATTCACTGTTCCGATGATGTAGTTGCAACAACTCGCCGAGAGAGAAATGCCCTATCTCAATCGCTTCAGCGCTCCCACCCTCTCTGCCATTCGTCGACCCAACATGGACGTCGATTACGCATGGACAGCGAGAGCGCATACGCTGATTGGAGTGCATTCCTTGCTCTCACAGCATCACCTCGAGGTGGTACAGCTACCTTGCATGTGCGCCTTGGCCAACTCACAGCAAAACACGAGATCGGGCTCGGCGCATAGAATGCGCCAACCCCGTCCTTTATGCGAACTGTTGCACCATCACGCACCACACCCTCCGCTGAAGGCCATGGCCTTGCCTGGACGCGTTTCGAGCAGGTTGAACGAATCTGCATCCCAGACTTTGATCATTGCCATCGCGCACCGGAACGGAAAGAGGAGGACCGTCGTCTCAAGCACGCGCTCCTGCTGCCCACCGTCCCACCGAAGGAGTGCCTTCGCCATTGCCACCGTGATCGGCTCACGTGCTGCCGCAATCAGCTCCACGAGGGGCTTCGCCTCGGTCCACGCGGAGTCCTCCTGACCCTCTCGAAAGGCGCGCTCGAAGTTGACGGCGTACACCTCGCCCAGGCCGGCCGGGAGCGAGTCGAGATTCTGGAAGTGAATCGCGCGGCCTTTCTTGGCCTCGCTCTCAAGGTGCTGGCCGAGCATGTAGGCATACAAGAAGAGGCCCTCCGACTTGGCCGAGTGTGCGTCGACTGCTGCGTCCAATGACGCCGTGCTCAGGCGGCCAACGATAAAAGCCACGAGCTCCCCGGCATCAACCTTTGTGCCCTGGCAGAGGGCTGGCAGCTCCTTGCAGACCTCCTCGTTATAGACGTGCGCCTCCTTCTTTGCCTCGAGCATGTCTACGTGGTTGAACTGGATCTCGCACACGTACCTCACGCCATCCGGAAGCACGACGCCGGCACACGAGATGCCCATCGGCGTCGGCGACGCGTACTTATTCTTGAACCTCGATGCCGGCCCCCTTGAGCCCCTCGGCAAGCGCGCCTGCCATGCTCGAGCAGCTAGTGAAGCGCAGGGTGAGCCGCGCGAGGTCCTTATGGCCACCGTACTCTGTTTCCATCTTTTCAGACACAAGTGGCTCTTTTTTTGATACCCGGCGAGTCAGCAAACTCGACCCCCGATCTTGCCGTCCCCTGGACTGGATGGCGGAGCGTTTCCTTCTTTGGATCCGCCTCCCATTTGTCCGCGATGAGCAACTCAAGCTTTTCCTGCGCCTCATGCGCCTGCTTCTTGTGGACGGTGATCAAATCGTCCGACACGTGGACGAGATTGTCATTGCGCTTCTGCTTCTCCGGCTCTGCGATGAGCTTCTCGTAGCCATCCTCAGCGCTCACCCTTTCTGCGCACCTGACGTAGATGGCCTTGGACAAATCCATGGGCGCCTGCAGGACTGATATGCTGGCGCGCGATCGTGCGCAGGTACACCTCGACGTCGGCCCTGTTCTTGGCCTCATCGGCGCGCAGCTCTTTGGGTTTGAAGCTGAGCGCCCGCTTGATCTGGGGTTCCTCGCGCGACCTCACGAAGAGCATGAGCCACGGCGGCAGCCGAGAGCTGGCTGGCTATGACGTCAAGCAGCGGCTTCTGCGACTCCTTGGGCATCTCGTCTAGCGCGTCGGCCTCTCGGGCGCCGGGACCTCCGAGACGAGCAGCGGCAGCGGCGTCTCGAAGAAGAGCGCCTTGAAGAGTTCCGCGGGGTCGTCCACCGCTTCCCCTGGTGCACCCGTGGCCTCAAGCTTCTCCTTGTAGCCCGGCAGCCGGTGTGCGAGCATGGCGGCCAGGCTGCGGAGCAGCGAGCCGGGCGCCGACTGTGCCCCGGGTTGTGATGGCGGCAAAAGTGCCGGATGACACGGTCTAGGAGCTCAGCCGATAGCACCGACTTTCCGGTGCCACCGCCACCCATCAGCCAGAAGAGCGCTCAGCCGTTAGCACCGACTTTCCGGTGCCACCGCCACCCATCAGCCAGAAGAGCTGGGGCGACGCCGGGTCGTCGAGCCATTTGAGGATCTCGGCAAAGGCCCACTCGCGCGTGCCTTGGAGGTGCGCGCTCTTCTTCTCGCGCCACAGCTCGCGAAAGTCATGCGCTTTTTCTTTTCTTGTTCGCCCACTTTGACGAGGAACACCGACCGCTCCTGCGCCGATGCACCTTTGTAGGCGGCCTTGATGTCCGCGTCTGGGCTCTCGACGGTCAAAGCAGAGGCACCCGCACCCATGCCGCCCCGGATGCGCATCATCCCCTCAAGTAGTTCCCCTGCCGACTTCGCCTCCGCCTCCGCCTCCGCCTCCGCCTCCGCCTCCGCCTCCGCCTCCGCGAGCCGCTTGTGCCGCCACTGCAACGGCGTCGTCGATGCTGTCGAGGTTGGTGTCGTCCCCGTCGTCATGGTAGGCATTTTCCTGCGCAGGGCGCTTGATCTCGGGTGGAGTCGCTTGCAGGGGCCCCACAGCAGGCTTTGGCATGGGCGTTGGCATCCCAAGCTTTTTGGGCCTTTCTGTTTCGCTGCCGCCTGCGCCAGCGCACCGCGCTCAACGCATTCGCGCGTACGCTCAACGGTTCCGATGAAAACAGCCGTTGCAGTTCTGCCACCTTGGATGCCTCGTTGACAGCAGAAGCAAGCGGCAGAAGCTCAGTCAACTCCTTCCAAAGAGTCGCTCCGCCGTCCTTGGGCTGCACACGAATGTGAGTACCGGAGCGCTCGATGACAGTGCCGGTAGTTTCGACTCTCATATGCTTGAAGCGCACGGAGTCGCCCTCCTTCGGGTCCATGAGAGATGCTCGGGTTGAGCGTTCCTGTGCATTGCCCTATCATTTTGTATTCCTGCTTCGTTGGCATTGCCCCATATTTGGTAAGTTCTGATTTCATTGCATTGCTTCCAGACCGAGTCCCGAACCCGGCAGCCCTGTAACGTCTGTCCGCTCGCAATGTTTAATTCACGATAGACGGATAGAGAAACGAGACTAAAGAGCGCGTGAGCGCGACCGAGGACCGTGCGAAGCCCGACGCATCTGCGACAACCGGTGGGGCGCGGCGGGGCGCGCCTGTGGAGATTCTTTGAGTACTCGCCGCCCGCGCGAGCCGCCCGCGCGCGGTCCGGCACCGCGGTAATTGTTGAAATAAGACTCCCTACATCTGGGGAGGTCGAAGGACTGACGACTTGAGCGCACCTTCCTGCCATACACCTGCAAGATGCGACCAGATGCGAGGGGTTAGACCCATGGTTGGACACCCCATGTGAGAAACCACGTCGAGTCACTCCACAATGGCGGCATGGGCTGCTTCGCACTTCGTTGGCGAGCGCGCCGCACGCGCTCACTTCTCCTTGGCCTTCTCCGGGCCGCCTGCCTTGCCCGCCTGCACGTCGATCTTGGCCTGCGTCTGCTTCGACAGGCCGGTGAGCCCCGCGTTGGCGTCAAACTTCGGGAGCCAGTTGGCGCGGAACCACACGAGCGTGTCGGCCCATCCCTCCTTAAAGTCGACAACGGGCTTGTAGCCGAGGTCCTTCTCGGCCGCCGAGATGTCGAACCAGCGGTGCATGGTGAGCACGCGCACGTTGAAAAGGTTGAGCTTGAGCGTGATGCCGAGCAGGTAGCCCACGACCTCGCACACGTACGCGAGGATCGTGAGCAACCAGATCGGTAGGTGGAACTTGGACTTGAGCGAGACGAAGCCCATCGCGACGGCCGCCTCGTCGATGGTGTCCCAAAAGTTGAGGTAGCCGTCCGGGTGGGGGTGCGTTGCTCCGTCGGTGACAATGTAAAACTGGCCGAGCGCGGCCGAGCCCGGGCGCAGCGCGCGCTCGGCGATGATGAGCCCGTGGGCATAGTTGTCCACGTGCGTGAAGCAGATGCGATTCGTGCCGGGCCCGAAGATACGCAGCCGTCCCGTCCCAGCGGTTTCGAGCATGTTGGGCAGGAAGAGGTTGTCGCGTGGGCCGTAGACCTGATGCGGAGCCACGGCGCAAGTCATCAGCTCGTCGCAGCAAGCGTCCGTGAGCGCCTTCTCGCCCATCGCCTTCGTCTCTGCATAGGTCTGAAGGTAACGCTGCTGTGGCAGAGGCGGCATCTCCGCCTCGGTGAGCCCATCGATGTCGCTGCCATCGAAGCGGGTGGACGGCGACGAGGACATGACAATCTTTCGCACACCCGCCTCCTTGCACGCACGGATCACCGCGAGCGTGCCCTCGTAATTGACCTTAAAGTACAGCTCGTACGGGTGGAACGGGCCGACCGCTGCAGCATTATGCCAAACGCAGTCCGCGCCGGCAACGAGCTTCGCGAGTGCGTCCTTGTTGCAAATGTCACCGACAATGTACTCGATGCGCGGATGCTGCCACGCATCAGCCGGCGGTGGCACAATGTCTAGGCAGCGCACCAGCTTCGCGCCACGCTCAATAAGCATCTCAACCAGCCGTGCACCGACAAAGCCCGTGCCTCCGGTGACGGCGCAGACGGCTGGCACTGGCGGAAGCCCGGTGCGATTCGACGCCGCGAGCTGCACTGGTGAAAGGTGAGGCGAGCGTTCGGCGCCAGGCGCTTCCTTGGGGCCCAAGCCGAAGAAGTTCATCGTGTGGTGGATGCCGCAGCCAAAAAAGGGGGAGGCGGCGTTTTGGGCGTGGTGCATCCCACAGGGTCGGAGTGGCGACGGACTGGCGACGCACGCTGTTCGCGCACTGAACGCCGCTGGAGCGCGGGCGGAGCAATATATCGCGTACGGATGGATGCACACGAAGCGCGCACGGCCGAAGCGCATCAGCGTGCGGTCGCCGAAGATGAGTTGGCGAGGAGCGCTCTCCGGCAGGCGGAGATCGAGCGGCGCATCGCGGAAGCTCAGCAGAAGCTGAAGGACCGCGAGCTGGCGCGCAAGGGCAGACGTGGCCGCATGACGGTGCACGAGCAAACCATCGAGAACAATCTCCACGCACTGCTCGTCCGGCTGCGAAGAGGGTACCTCCCGGGCGAGGTCATGAGCACTCCGAGCGCACCGACCGCGCAGGTGCTTG
>Ga0210240_101101_pt1 | contig 21779 bp, 15 predicted proteins | sample ChrtobMetP5a_4mM_FD_155463 | JGI IMG/M metagenome (GOLD analysis project Ga0210240, IMG submission 155463) | Chrysochromulina tobin associated microbial communities from unialgal haptophyte culture, Seattle, Washington, United States - P5a_4mM | ecosystem: Host-associated > Algae > Haptophytes >...
TTAGTGTGTGTGGCATCACTTTCAGGGCTAAATGTACTGATTTACACTCAATATCGCCAAAATTTTCGCGCCTGCGGCGGGCAAGCCTCCCCCAGACCCCTGTGCCCAAACCTCAGTTTACACACCAACCTGAGACCCCTGACCTGAGCTAGAGCCAGCCGAGCATTGGCACAGGCGGTAGCTGCTACACACACGACACAGCTCGACGGTCGCACCGCCGCGTCGTAACCGTTATAAATTTATATAAAATAAATATAAAACGCGAAGCAACCGCCGCGCCGGACCCGCGGACGGGGGCGGCCGACGCGCAGCGTACACCCGGGGTCTATCCCCAACGGTCGACCCGGCGCGCCGTAAGTACAGCGTACCGGCGCGAAACCGAACGTAGGAATTCCCACCCGTAACAGTGCTACCGGGGCAGCACTTTCCTGAGCGCATGCTGCACCATCACGCGCTGCTCGCGCTCAGCGGCACGCCAGAGTGCGTCGAGCGCGGGCGCCATCGCCTCACGCATCGGGGCGCTCTGCACGAGCTCCGGCACTCGCCGGAAGAACGTACGCGTCGCCCGGAGCACGCACAGGAGCGCATCGTCGGCAGTGCAGGCAGTGAGAATGCCAGCCAACCCAGCAAGGGCGAGCGGCGCGTGCGGCACAAACGTGGCGAGGTCCTCGTCGCCCGCGCTGCGAACGAGCGTCCGTAGCACGTGTACCGCCTGCAGTCGTACGGCGAGGTCCAAGCCGGCATGCGTCAGGCTCGCGAGTAGCCCGTACGACACGTGGCAGAGCCGCGTGTCCTCCGCCTCGTCGCCACTGTAGCCAAAGGCCCACCAGCAGCTCAGTAGCCAGCACAGCCGCGCCTGCAGCGCTGCACCGATGACAAAGGACGGATTGGTGGCGAGGGCGGCGGCCGCCGCCTCGACCTCGCGAGCCGCCGCCGCGAACACGTGGCCATATGTGAGGGACGTGTCCTGGAGTGCAAATGCCCCAATGCCGAGCGCGGTGTAGCATGCCTCGCGGTCTACCTGCGCGTCAAGCGACTCAAAGGGCGCGCATGCATCCGCCGGCATAAGGGCGAACAGCGCCGGCCCCGTTTCGTCCGGCGCCGCGCACAGCAGCGCGAGCAATGCGGCCTCAGACTGCTGTTGGAGCACGTCGGAGGCCGCGCCGCTGCTCCACCCCTGATCCGCGCCGCCGCCGCCGCCTGCAGCGCCGTCGTCGTCGTCGTCAAGGGCGCCGTCGTCCTCGTCAGCGCCAGCAGCGCCTGGGCCGCCTGGCTCTTCCTCTAAATCCTCCTCGTCATTCACACCCGGCTTGCCCGCCCCAATACTCTCAAGCCACGCGATCTCGTCCGCCTCCTCCTCGCCGCCGCCGCCACCGCCGCCGCCGCCCTCCTCCCCGTCCTCGTCCTCGTCCTCGTCGTCGTCGTTGTCGAGGGGCAGCAGCACTTCGCATGCAAAGCTCTCCGGATCCGCCGCCCAGCGACGCATCTGCTCTACCGGTCGCCCTATCAACGTCACAAGGGTGCGCAGCAGCGGCGCAAGGCGGCCGGACGCGTGGCATGCGGCGAGCCATCCCGCGTCCGACGCGCCGTGCTGCGCGATCAGGTTTGCCAGGCGTGCGGGCAGCAGGCTGCCATGCGTCTCATGGAACTCCAGCTCGTACACCGTCGCTGCCATTGCCGTCGCACCTCTGGCATCATCGTGGGCGCTCGCGCTGCCACCGACGGTGGCGGCACGCGCGGAGGCATCGGCGCCCGGCACCATGCGCAGCCGCAGCGCCCGGCGCCCGTCCGCCTCTACCAGCAGCATCGCTGCCGCCGCATTGAGCACCTCGTGCCCTGCGTCGGCCGCGCCGCCGGGCAGAGCGACTGCCGCCTTATACACCTCGACGAGGAGCTTACCGAGGGCGCTGCCCAGTTTGGAAGTCGCGGGCGCGCTCACGGCTGGCAACCGCCCGCCCGCCCGCTGCACCGCCGCCGCCGCCTCGATCACCAGCATGCTCGCCCGGTCTAGTGGCCACATCGACGCTGGAGGGGTGGCTCCTGGGTTGGGCAGAGGCGGCGCCGCCCCGAGCGCCGCAAGCGCGAGCAGGCGGCGGAGCAGCTTGGTGTGGAGCACGGCGGCATGCAGCACGCTCGGTGTCGCCGTGATCGCCTCGGCCTCGAGCACCGCGCGCATCGCCGCTTCCCACCGCGGTCCGACGAGTCCCACCATGACGTGTCCCACGCGTCCCGCAAGACGGCGCTGCGCTGGGAGGCGCATCGTTGCGAGCTCTTTGGCAGTGTGCAGAAGCGCAAGCAGTGCGTGGCCCGTAATCGAAACGCATGCGAGCGTCTGCGCAAACGCCTCGAGCACTGTCGCCTCGCCCGTGTTGGCCTCGCTACGCATGATGCGAGCGACTGCGAGCGCGATCTGCACGCCCACGCGCTCACTCGCCTCGGGCTGCGCGAGCCTCGCGACGAGGGCGGCGCGAAGCATGTCGCGCTCCTGCTCGGCCTGCTGCGCGCCGCGTCGCCAGTGGCGCACCGCCTCGTTCTTGAGCTGCGTCGCCGCCAGCAGCCGCACGCCATCGGGGAGCTGCGAGCGCACGTCGGTGAGGGCGAGCAACTTCGCGCAGAAGCCCGGCTCTGCTGCTGCGACACGGAGCGTCTCCTCGCCACGCCGCCGCGAATCGCCGTCCGGCAACAGCGCCGCGGCCAGGGCGCTAGCCAGAGAGCCGAGCTCAGCTGGCAATGTCTCTGACATTCTCTTCTCGCAAAACCTCGTGACGTGCCGGCTTCCGATCAAAACGACAAGTTGAGAAAATGGACAGTAATAAATGTGTTTCACGTCTTTTATGTTCTGTAACGCAATTGCAAAGATTATGGAGACAACGATGGACGTCACCGGCGGCGAGCCCCCACTGACACTTTGTGCTCTCCCGGACGCGTTGCTCCTCCACATTCTGACCTACCTTCCACGGGTCGAACTCGGCGCCGCCGGCCGGGTCGCGAAGCGCTTGCAGACGCTCGCCACCGATGATGAAGTGTGGCGCAGCGAGTGCGTTTCATCCTTTGGGCTGGCAGTGCGCGAGGACGAGCATGGCCAGGAGTGCCACACATTCTACGAAGCTGCGCGCCAGTGGTCGCGCTTCGCGCGCGAAACGATCGGCGTCGCATCCACGAAGAAGCTCCCGACGCTCGCCTCTGACTGGCGGATGGCGCAAGAGGCATGGGGGCGCGTGGCACGCTGGGCCGGCAAGGAGCTGCCTGAGGCGTGGGCGAGCCTCGGCCCTCCGGCCACGCCGGCCGAGTGGGCCACCTTGCAGCGCCGGCTCAAACTCGAGGCGACGCCGGAGACGTCCGCGGCGCTGCTCGCGCTACGGTTGCTTAGCGCGGTGCATGACGGGCAGCGCATCGCCTCGGACGCAGCCTTCATCCTGGATGCAGCTGATTTCGACGATGCAGATGCTGATGAGCTGATCGAGGCACTCTCGCGCGCGAGCGGTCGCGCGGTCGGTGGGCGGTCGCGCTCTGGGGTCCAAAAATGGTACGCGAGCCCGGCGAAGCATGACGACACCATTGGACTGGGTGGCGGCTTCTCCGCGTATGAGGAGCTCGCGTGCGTGCGAGTGCTGCCGGTGCTGCTCATAGAGGCGTACACGACGCTCGTGCGCGAGAAGTGCAGCTTCCCGGAGCACGTGCTCATCGTGGGCGCCTCGCAGAACATGAGCCGCGTGCTCGCGTATGATCTCGAGACAGGCGAGCTCTTCCTTGGACCAGCCGGTCAAAGCGGCCCGCTCTCGGGGCGCACACGCAAGCGCATGGGCAAGCTGGCGATGCTGCCCGTCTGCCCGCTCGGGCACGCGTCGCGTGGTCGCGACGTGCTCCTCTGGATGAACGAGCTCGGCTGCCGCCTCGAGGGAGGCATGTACCTCGCGACCCCCCTGCTGCCTCCGCATGAGAGTACGCGCGGGCTGTGCCTCTTCCCACAGAATGGCCCCCAGTTTGTGAGCCAGGTGAGGAGCGCCAACCGCCGCTCCGCCGCTCTCCACCGTAGAAGTGCCCCGCATGAATGGTCCCCACATGAACAGGCTCGGACCTGTGAACAGGCTCGGACCTGTGAACAGGTTCGGACCTGTGAACAGGCCAGGACCTGGCCCTTTTGCTGCCATGAACAGGCTAGGACCTGGCCCTGGTGCAGCCAGTGACTGACGGGCACGGATTGCCTTGCCTTTGGCTCTGCGCGCGCAGGTGACGCGCGGCATCCGCGTGACTGCCTCGGCTGTCTTCGCACCCGAGCGCGGGACGTACGTATACTCGATCCGCCTGCTGCTGCTCAGCCCAGGCGAGGAGGGGTACATGAGCGCCGAGGAGCGCGGCTTCGAGACGGCGCAGCTCAACACGCGCCACTGGGTACTGCGCCAGGCGAGCGACCCTCCGAACGAAGTTCACGGCGCGGGCGTCATCGGGCTCTTCCCTCTCCTGCGCGAGGGTGGCTGGCGGAACGATCGCCAGACCGACGCTTCCGGACGCGTCCGGCCGGGCGAGGAGCTGCGCGGCATCTTCGCGTACCAGAGCCTGAGTGGCCAAGGCACCTCCATCTCCTTCGAAGGCCACATCGACTTCGTGCCGGGCTCACTCCAGCAGCCCCTTGGCGATGAGTTCGCCGTCGCCGTGCCGCGCTTCCCGCTCTCGGTGGGTGCGGACGACTTCCTGTTCTGAGGGTGGGCGTGGCGCCGTGGTGGGCGCTTGCATGCAGCCGGCCTCTCGGTGGCTGCGGACGACTTCGTGTGCTGAGGGGGTGCATGTGCAGCGGCGCGACTGGCGCTCAGAGCCGCCGCTGCGCAGCGGTCGGACGGAGCCGGACGGAGCCTTGCGTGGGGAGAAGATCGACATAGTGCACGGCCAACGGGCTGCGTGGGCGACGAGCTCGCGCTGCTCGCGCTGCTCGCGCTGCTCGCGCTGCTCGCGCGGGCAACCGGGCGTGACGCCCCAATCCCCACACGAGACTCCATATCGCGCATTCGCTGATAGCCCGCGCGCATCGTGGCATGTTCGCGATCGCGCGAGCGAACGTTTTCAGCGAACGTTTTCAGCGAAGCCCGGAGCGGCATCAGGCAAGTCGGCAAGCGCGACCAACGCCCAATCCCCGGCGTTGTTCAAATCATGAGTTTTTATATTACCCTGAAGCCTGAACCCTCGATTCCGGCATCCCGAATCCCGTCCCCGGACTAAGGATTCGAGTCCTTGAAGAAATTTGTTGTGTGTCACAAGAATATTTTGACGTTAAACAGTAGGCACCTACACTAGTCACCTACTGCGAGTCCCAGGCCTGGGTTGGCTCGGGCGACCTCAGGCCTTCACACAGGAACGCGAGCACTCGGCATCAAGCGCTTACTTGGCCATCATGACCTTGACGAACTCCTCGTAGTTGATCTGGCCGTCACCGTCAATGTCGGCCTCGCGGATCATCTCATCGACCTCCTCGTCGGTGAGCTTCTCGCCGAGGTTGGTCATGATGTGGCGGAGCTCGGCCGCCGAGATGAAGCCGTTGCCGTCCTTGTCGAAGACGCGGAAGGCCTCCTTGAGCTCCTCCTCGGAGTCGGTGTCCTTCATCTTGCGCGCCATGAGGGTGCAGAACTCGGGGAAGTCAATGGTGCCGTTGCCGTCGGCATCGACCTCGTTGATCATGTCCTGGAGCTCAGCCTCGGTCGGGTTCTGGCCGAGCGAGCGCATGACGGTGCCGAGCTCCTTGGTGGTGATGGTGCCGTCACCGTCCTTGTCGAAGAGGGAGAAGGCCTCCTTGAACTCAGCGATCTGCTCCTCGGTAAGCTGCTCGTCACCCGACCTGCAGGCATTCGGGCGAGAGGGCCGCGCATCAGTCAGCAAAAAATCGAAAGGGGGAAATGCGCGCGCGGCCGGAGTGCAGCAACCAGAGCTCTTCACCAGTGAACGCGCGCTGGGGCAGGGTGGTGGCACGCTGGGAAGGCCAGTGGCTGTGGCGCGGAGGACCATGCTAGCTCGCTTCGGCACTTCTGGGCCGGCGAGCGCGCCGAAAGGCCGCGGGCTTTACATTGTTGCAGTTGATTGTTTTTGCAGCGTACGCGGTATTCCTACGCGGTATCTTAGCTGCTAAGAAATGAAAATGAATTGTTTTCGCGCCAGATTCCCCGCAACGGTTGACGATGAGATTATTGGCAGGTGAAGCCGATATTGCAGGTGAATCACGGTTAGCTGTGTCGTGCTATAGAATAAGTGAATTCCATCTTGAAACTGGACACGTCATTGTGTGAACTGTAAATTTTCTGCGTGACGAGGCCGATGGAAGCACGAGACGAGCCCTCGCCCATCGCTGGCATCAAGCGACCTCGCGAAGAGATTGTGGCGCCAGACCAGCCAGATGGCGCTCCCGCGGAGCCCGAGGAGGCGTTGGTGGCAGAACCGCTCACAGCTGACGGTGCGGCGCCAGCTGACGAGGCGCTAAACACAACACATGCGCCAGCAGCGGGCAGCGAGGGAGTGGAGGCGCATGCCGTCGCGCCAGTCCCTGCGGCCGTGACGGCCGATGCCGCGGAGGAGGCCGCGCTTCAGCACGAGGCCGCGTGGCTTCGCTCGCAGATTCCGGCACTGCAGGCCCAGCTCGCTGGGCTGCAGCAGCAGCACCAGGCGCTCACAGCTGCGGCGGGGGCGAGCGCGCACGCGCACGCGCACGCGGCGCATCAGCCGGTGCCCGCGCTGGTGCCGGCGGTGCGCCATAACGCCGCGTGGACTTTGCAGACCAACCCGGAGAATGGGATGACCTACTACTGGAACTCTGCCACGTGCGAGTCGACATACACGCGGCCACCGGATTTCAATCCGGAGGCGGGCTTGGCGTCGAACGCCGACCTGCCGCAGACCAAAGGGCCGAATGGGGCCAACCTCTTTGTCGTACGCAAGATGCGCCGCGGTGAGTACGATGAGTTCAACGACGCCGACCTGCGGCGCGAATTCGATAAGTTTGGAACGGTCACCCGCGCCGAGATGACAATTGACAAGGAAAATGGATGGTGCAAGGGCTATGGTGCGCGTCAGCCGAGCCGCTCGTCGTGCGCCGCGCGCGCTGCCCCAGCTGCACCCGCCAGCCTGCTAATTGTCTCGCGTCCCTCGTCCCTCATCGTCGCAGGCTTCGTGAGCTATGCTACTGTGGAGGAGGCGGACGCGGCCATGAACGCGATGAATGGCTCCTGGGTCGCCGGACGCGAGATGAAGGTGGAGAAGAGCCATTCGTGATCGATGCGAATTCGGCCCGCTGAGCACGCTCTTGCGTGCGCAGCCTAGTGCCCTCGACCATAGCGCTCATGACAAGATGACATGGCTCATGAGTCATCCGCGACAGCCGCACGCGTGTCCCGTGCTCCCGTCCGCGCGACCCAGTGTCGCGTCTCGCGTGACCGGTACTGACGTACCTCGTACGTGTGTTTTAGAATATGCAGTAGATCTCGGAACAAGAGACCGGCCAAGAGCCAAAGTGATAGACAGTGAACGAGGATCGAACTTCGCGAACGCGCGATAGCCTAATACCCTAATATGTACGCACCAACGGCCGAACATCGCCGCCCACGGCTCGCCTGGACCGCTAACTCAGTCCGCAAGCAAGCTACTTGTTGTTAGCTTGCTCCGTCACCAGTTCATATCGGAGTGGTGAAAATCCCCACATGAAGTTTCGTTCGGCGCCGCCGCCGCAAACAAGAGGGCACGCGCCGGTCGCTCGGCAATCGCACGACCAGCTGACGTGGACGGATCCGACCTCGGAGAACCTCGCCCTTCCTTGAAGCATGTCTGTCATCCTGTCGACCGCACGCCTCAACTTTCCATTCGAGACGGACAGCCCATTTCTCTTCGCTGTCTACCATCTCGACCGCTACCCCGCCGGGAACGACAAGCTCGGGCCCGCCGCGTCGCTGTCTGGCCACCGCATTGGTGCTGATTTTGGGAACCCGGTTGGTTGGTCCATGTACCACGGTGAGGAGGGCGTTCCTGGGTTTCCGAAGCACCCGCACCGCGGGTTCGAGACGATTACGATCACACGCCAGGGCCTGGTTGATCACACCGACTCGCTGGGCAATGGCGGTCGATTTGGCTTTGGCGACGTGCAGTGGATGACCGCAGGCTCTGGCATCTCGCACGCCGAGATGTTTCCGCTCCTCAACCGCGACCGCGGCAACACACTCGAGCTCTTCCAAATTTGGCTCAACCTGCCACGCGCGAGCAAGATGGCGGCGCCCTCGTTCAAGATGTTGTGGGCCGAGGAGCTGGCGAGCAAGGTGGTCGCCGACGGCGCGTCGGGCGCGGCGGCCGAGGTCGTTCTCGTCGCCGGAAGCCTCCCGGGCTTCGCCGCGCCCCCCGCGCCACCGCCCGACTCGTACGCGGTCGCGCCCGAGCACGGCGTGTGCGTGTTGACGGTGAAGCTGGCGGCAGGGGCAGCCTGGACGCTGCCAGCGTACGATGGTCCCGGCGGCACTGCGTCGTTGCACCGCAACCTCTACTACTACGCCGGCTCGGGGCTCTCCGTTGGCGGCACGGGCATGCGCGACAGCCAGCGCATCAAGGTGCGCGCGGATTCGGAGGTCGAGCTGCGCGCCTCAACGGCTGGCCCGGTGGAAGTGCTGGTGCTGCAGGGGCGCGACATTGGCGAGCCAGTGGTCTCGCACGGCCCCTTTGTGGGCAACACGAAAGAGGACATCATGAAGGCATTCAGCGACTACCAACGGACCGGCTTCGGCAATTGGCCGTGGGATTCGGATGCGCTCGTTTTCCCGCGCGAGCGCACGCGCTTTGCCAAGCACGCCGACGGCACGCTCGTGGAAAAGCCGATTCCCGCACTAAGATAGGCAAAATTGTATCGATGCGAGCATGCGACATACACATATCAGCCAGATACACATTTACGTCGACCTCGCTGGATCGCCGCTGGATGTTTTTTGAGGGTCGCGGAGCATCCCACGAGACGGCGGTGTGGTGAGCGCGGAGAAGGGCCCGCGACGAAACTGACTGACTATCTGACTGTGAGAGATAGTCCCGGCTCCCCCCGGTATGTCTTTTTACTTGACCTTGGCTTTTACTTGTCTTGACTTTTTCGGAACTGTGAAATGCCGTTTTACGAGTTGTGTGTATTCACATGAAAGCCCACACAGAGCACACGAGCACGCCCTTCTAAACCGCCCCCGCGCGGTACCCGCCATGGTGTTAATGTGTGTGTGTGAATGTGAATGTGTGTCTGTGTGTCTTCTAACACGAGCACACAGGGACGCACGCGCGCGGTTTGAATGGAGCGCGCTCTGAAAGCAGCCATCGCCGCGGGCTCTGCGAGCGAGCTGGAGAGCGCGCTCAAGAACGCGAGCGCCGACAAGAGCGTGGATGCCAGTGTATTGCGCGAGGCGGTGCTCAAGCTGGCCAAGCTGGAAATGTCGCGCGGTGCAGCGGCAAGTGCTCCAGCAACAGCCGAGGGTCCATCATCCAAGCCGACGGGGGCTTCCAAGGAGACTTCGCTTCGCGATTGGCTCTCAAAGTCGTTGGACTGCCGTATCCTCGATCGGACGCACGAAGCGCTCGAGCGAGAGGAGGTCTTCAGCGTCGCCGACCTCGCCATGTTCTGCGCTCTGCCCCGTTTCAACGAGTGCTTGACGGCACTCACGCGAGAGAAGGTGCTCAACGCGCTGAAGGATGAGGGCCTGATCTCCTCGACCGCCCCTGCCCCCCCTTCTCCGCTCGGGCCGGATGACTCTACCCCTGACTGGCTCGCGGAGGCGAGTGGCATCCTGCTCGAGAAACCCGAGGCACAGGTGCCAGCAGCCGTGGCGGCGCCTGCGGCTGCGCCCGCAGTGCATGCAGTGAGTCAGAGCCCGCGGCGCCCCTCGCGACGCAGCCAATCGTTCCAGCGGCGCGAGCAGCGAGCAATGAGCCCGCGCCGCGGGCGCGGCGAAGGCCAACGCGAGCAGCCACCGAGCAGCGGACCGATCTCCCGAGCCGAGATCGCGCCGCTCGGGAATCTGGTATGCAAATTCTTCCTCAAGGGCACTTGCAATCGCGGAGCTGGCTGCCGCTTCCTGCACCCGAGCGAGGGCGCCAACGGTGCAGCCAGCGGCAGCGGCCCTAGCGGAGGACAAGATGATGACGCGGTGCTGGACGGCAGCGGCGGGGGCGGCGACAGCGATGCTGGAGGCCACTGCTTCCTATGCGGTGCTCAGGGCCATTGGAAGCGCGACTGCCCTCTGGCACTAGCACAGAAAACGGTCGCGGCTGTTGTGGGTGGCCGCTCGGGGCGCGGCGCACCGCTTGTAGCGGCCTCGTCGGCGCTGTCGAATGCGCCCACGACGGCGCCCGGCACCGCGAGTGGTTTCGCCGCACATCTGATGAGTACTCAGCAGTCCCTGCAACCGAAGAGCGAGATGGCGGCCTGGAAGCAGGTGGGGACGCCCTCGCGCAGCCAGCGACCTCGGAGCGCTTCGTTTGGACCGTCCTCAGCGCGGAGGGCTGACAAGACGAGCGGTGGTGCTGCTGCTGTTGTGCCGCCGCCGCCGCTTCCGCCGCCGGAGATGGAGGCGTCGGAGGCTGCTCCTGCTGATGGCGCCACGTCCGGAGGGCTGAAGCGCTCGGCGTCGTTACGACGACGAGAGCAGCGTAAGCGGGCGGCGGAGAGGGAAAAGGCAGCAGCCGCGACTTTGGCGGGGTTTTAACGTAGCGGTTGTACCGTACAGTTCAAGAGTGTGCTCGAAAAGGATCGGAACATAAAGGCTGACGCAGAGGTTACCGCGCGAGGTTTTACGCGTCGCGGTCGGATGCATGCATGCATCTGCATGGAGGTCCGCGGAGGTTCAGGTTGATGTGCGCATCGTGAAACGCGTTGTGTTCAACAGCAGCGCTGCCACCTGAAACACCCTCCTCTCATTCATGTGTGAAGAGAAGTGGAAGGGCGGCATGCCCGTGCGACAAACAGCACTGTGGGGAAAGAGTTTCTCTCGACAGCGCGTCAGCGTCCACCGACTCCCTTTTGCCGGCAGGGCACTGCGCACGCGCACTGCGGTGCACATTGCCGCCGCGGCGCATTGAGGATCCGCACAGGTACCCTCGCCAGCCCATGGAGGCACCACAATCTCCACGATCGAAGCCTCCGAACTCACCGCGCGCCGCCGGTCCGGCGCCCGCCTCTCCCCGCGGTCCACGGCCCGCGTCTCCTCGCAAGTCGCCACCTGCAGCGGCGGCGCCGGCGGCGCCGGCGTCGCCTCGCTCGCCACGGCCGTCCACGCCCGACGCCCAGAAGCCGGCGAAAGCACCCGCTGCCGGTCCCACCGCGCGGCGCCCCGGAGCCAAGGCGCCGCCGCTGCCGCCCGGCGCACGTCCCCCGCTGCCGCCCTCGTCGGCCGGTGCCGCCAACCGCATGGTGGATGACGAGGCGCTCGCGGAGCGGCAGCAAAACAAAGGTGAGGCGGGCGCTGACACGCCGCCTGCCAAGGAGGGTGGCAGCAAGCCCGGCAGCAAGGAGGGTACGCCCACGAAGCTCAAGCGGCAATCGACGTCGGGCTCGAGCGCCGCCGCGGGTGGCGGCGCGACACGCGTGCGCGTCTACGTGCGCGTGCGGCCGACGGTGCGCAAGAATGAGGCGAAGGAGGACAGCAGCAGCGCGGGCAGCTCGGCGATCCACGTGCAGAGCCCGAAGCTCTGGCTCCTCGAGAACAAGGAGGGCGCCGGTGAGGACGGGAACGACGCCGGATCGCGCAAGGGCGAGCGCTCGGCGTCGCCGCGCCAGTTCGTCTTCGACGGTGTGCTGCCTCCCGACGCGCAGCAGGAGGATGTGTACCGCGCAGCGTGCACGGAGACGGAGGTGATCGCCGGCGTGCTCGAGGGCATCAACGGCTGCGTCATGTGCTACGGCCAGACGGGCGCTGGCAAGACGCACACGCTCGGCAACGTGGCGGCGGGCAAGGAGGGTGTCGTGTGGCGAGCGCTCTCGCAGATCCTGACGGATGACGCGGCTGAGGGGCGCGAAGTGCGGCTCTCGTACGTCCAGATCTATCTCGAAGGCCTGTACGACCTGCTCGAGCCTAAGAACGAGGTGGGTCCGCGAGAGGATCCCAACGACGAGGGGATGTGATTGCCTCCCCTGATGGCGTCGGAAGGCCTCTGACGGCATGTGATTGCCTCCCTCATCAGGTCGACCTACGAGAAGATCCCAAGGAGGGCGTGGTCCTCACCGGCGCGCAGTCGACGCCGCTCACGTCGGTGCAGCAGGCGGTGGGCGTGATCGAGGCAGCCAACCGCAACCGCGTGACGAGCGCGACAGCGATGAACGATGCATCGTCGCGCTCGCATTCGGTGCTCTTGCTCGACGTCACCACCCGCGCGGGCTCACGCATCCTGCGCGGCAAGCTGCACCTCGTCGACCTCGCCGGCTCCGAGCGCGTCAAAAAGTCCGAAGTGACGGGGCAGGCGTTCGACGAGGCGATCGCGATCAACAATTCGCTCACGACGCTCGGCCGGTGCGTGCAGGCTCTCGCCGCGGGCCCCAAGGGCGGCCGACCGCCCTTTCGCGAGACGAAGCTCACGCGGCTGCTGTCGGGCGCCTTTGGTGGGCGCGCCAACACGGTGCTGATCGTGTGCGTCGCTCCGACGGCCTCCGACTCGTTTGAGACACTGAACTCGCTGCAATTCGGCCAGCAGGCCATGTCGGTCAAGGTGCAGGCCAAGGTGAACGCGTCAGTCGACTTCACCGCTCTCGAGGATGAGCTGTTTTGGAAGTATTACGAGTCGCAGCTCGGGCGCGTGCGCGCCGAGCTTGGCGCGTGGGCGCGGCTCCGTCCGACGTACGAGTCTCAGCAGTCTCTGCGCGTGGCACTAGGGTCAGTACAGGCCAAGGTGGAGGCAGCGAAGCTCGAGCTCGACGAGCTCATGCAGGCGCAGGCGGAGGCGCAGGCCGCCCTCTCTGGCAAGCTCGCCCGAAAGCGCAAAGAGCACGAGAGCAAGATGAAGGCGATGCGCAAGCAGCAGGCCGCTTCGTCAATCGAGCTCGAGCGACTGCGCGCGCTGGCCACCTCCAAGGGAGTGGCGCTCCCGGAGGCGGCGCCGACGTTGCCCAAGGCCGCCAAGCAGGCAGACAGCAGCAGCAGCAGCAGCAGCAGCAAGCGCATGCCCGCCGACGAGGCTGTGATGGTGGACGACTTCATCAAGGATAGCTTTGGGGCGGCGCGACTGAGCACTGCGAGCGGCGCGCTCGATGGCAGGGCGCTCGAGGCGGCAGCGCGCGACGCCATGAAAGCGGACTCGCCTGAAGGGACAGACCGTTCGACTCAATCGCAGGAGGAGCAGGCGGCGACTCTCGAGGCGTATCAGGGCGCCGTCGAGCGCGCGTGGGCCGACGTCCAGTCGCTCGAAGACAAGGTGAGACATGGCCCCTGAGGAGCATGGATTGCCCCTTGATGAGCATGGATTCCCCCTGAATGAGGATTGATTGCGATGGATGAGCATGCATTGCCCCTTGATGAGCATGGATTCCCCCTGAATGAGGATTGATTGCGATGGATGAGCATGCATTGCCCCTTGATGAGCATGGATTTCCCCTGAATGAGGATTGATTGCGATGGATGACGAGCGACAAGACCTCTCACCGACGACCCGACGCGATGGCAGGCAAAGGAGGTGTCCCAGGCCGAGAAAGACAGCGAAGCCGAGGCTCAGCGGCTCGAGCGCGAGCGCGAGGACATGGAGGCCACGCTGCACGAGGTCGCCTCTGACCTAGGGCGCCTGGCGCTGCTCTACCGGACGCAGGGCAAGGCGCCGCACGCAGTGCCTCTCTACATGACGGCGCTCGCGATCTATGAGAAGACCCTCGGGCCAGATCACCCGGAGGTTGCCAAGGATCTCGTCAATCTGGGCAACGCCTTCTGCGATCAGAACCAGCATTCGGAGGCGGTGCCGCTCTACCTCCGCGCGCTCGCCATTGACCAGGCCGCGCTTGGCGATGATCATCCCGAGGTGGCGATGGATCTGTCCAACCTGGGCATCGTCTACCGCGTGCAAGGGCGGCGCGACGAGGCAATCGCGCTCTTCAAGCGCGCGTACGACATCATGGCCGCGGCGCTCGGACCGGACGACCCGAAGACGCTAACGGTCGCACGCAATCTGTCGGCGACGCAGGTGATCGAGGTGGCGGTCAACGAGACGCCGAGGGAGCCTCCAAAGGACCTCGCCGAGCGCCTCAAGCAGAAGGGCAAAGCGCGCACCGAGGAGCAAATGGAGGGGGCGCTGCAGGCAGCGTCCGAGAAGCGCGATGCCGTGCTGCAGGCGCGCGTCGATCGTGCTGCCGAGCTGGGCACACCGCGGGGCACGCGACCCTCGACGCCTTTGCCAAACGACATGGACGGCGCCGTCGACATCTCGGACGGGCCGGTGCCCATGACAGCGCTCAGCTCGGAGCCCGCGCCGTCGGCGGCGCCAGTGGTGACGGGCCCCGATGGCGCCCCCGTGATGCCAAAGCTCAAGCTGAACATGAACATCAAGAAGAGCGTCGACGAGGGCCCCGCTGCCACGCCGCGCTCTACGTACTCGAAGGCCTCGTCGGATGCGGCACGGGCGATGGCCGACTCGCGGGCGGGCGGCAAGGGCTCAGCGCGCTCGATGCTGCGCCAGCAGGTGGCCAAAATGGACTATAGCGGCCTCGACGGCGACCATTGAGGCGACCCGCGACGGGTAGCGGCGCGTGATGAGTGGCGGCGTCTAGGCACGGCGAGGACCTCAGGCGGGCCGCTACAGGAGAGACTGGATGTTCACTTATTTTGTGCTGTGGAAGGGGCCGGAATCGCGGCGGCAGCGGGGCAGGGCCAAAGCGCGTTCACAGGGCGAGCCGTGAGTTGAAGCTCGAGCCGGTTTGGACGTCGAGCATCTGTGCCCCCTTTCTGGTTCTCGTCTGCAATGTCTGCTCCTAGGCCGTTGTGTGTCCGAGAGTCGTTCTCGACGTCTACTGTCAGAGACAGGCTTGTGGGCCTTGTAGCTTGTTGTTGTGCGCGTTGAACCGGCGTTGTCCTGTATCAAGAGCGCAGAGACTAGCGAGAGAGAACGAGCGAGGTCCGGTGCCGGCCGGGAGCGCGCGGTGCGCGGGGCGGTGGGTAAGCAGTGTACACGCAGATTGAGAAAGCACACACTTCTATAATACTCATTTTATTTGACTCATTACGAAATTCGCATTTATTCGGCATGCGCGTCGTGAGGGGCCCGTTCGACCGCGCTCCGCACGCGATGTTAATTGTTATCGATCGAAAGATACGTACCGTCTCGCGTCTGTACGACCGAGTAATAACGTACCGGTACCCATGAAATGTCGTCCGATGGACCCGCGCTCTGCCGCCCCCGGGGCGCGCATCAGACCGCCCCAGTCGGGCTCTTGCGGGGTCGGTCGGCGGTCAGGTCCGCGGCGGTCCATCCGCTCCCGCTCAGACATGTCCTCACTGAAACTAAAACTGCCCGAAAACTAGCCACAAACCGACGACGACCGGGCGCGGCGACGGCACACTCCACACACGAAGCACAGTCGAGGTGTCGAGCCCTCCACAGCGACCCGAGCACCCGCTGTGGCACCTCAGACGAGAGAAGACGTGCTACCGGTACGGAGTGATGAGGCCGAGAAGCGCGAGGCCGTGCTGGGCACACCGCGAGCGCACGCGCCCCTCGACGCCACCGCCAATCGACATGAACGGCGCAGTCGACATCCGATCTTGGACGGGACGATGTCGAGGGACAATGCCCACGCCAGCGCTCAGCTCGGATCTCGCGCCGTCGGCGGCGCCAGTGGTGACGGACCCCGATGGCGCCCCCGTGATGCCCAAGCTCATTTTGAACGCATGTTGCCCCAGCGGTCAAGCGCGCTGCGCACGGATCCCACCATCCGCTGTCTGCGAGTTCCCTTTCGTGAGCTCCAAGGCTTTCTCCTTCGTAATGATCCCGTCGGTTCCAATGTCAATCACATCCTTATTATCCGCAATCAGAGCAATCTTCTTGAACAAGTAGATCAGCACAAGGGTAATGACGATCTCGATTTGCGCGGTGTACGCGAACGCACTTGAAAACGTCGCGGAAAACTTTGGGCACACCTTTGTCGTCGTAATCACGGTGAGATTCCAATGTGTGGTGAATGAGGTCAATGTGCCAGCACTGAGGTCACCTGGCGACGGAGAAAGGTTCGGCGAGAAGACACCTGCTGGTGTGACAGGATATCGATTCATCTTGTTCAAGCCACAACTGATTGCAAGATTCACCCTTGTCCCATCCATCGCCGAAAGGTTGCTCATGCTGCGGTAGCGTTCAATAGCAAAGTCCTCGTCCGCTGGTGAGCACCAGGGAAAGCGATCGGCCTTTGTGTATCCCATCTCTGCGCGATAGCTATCCCCTCCCACATTGCGAGCGTCGTCTGACTTGTACCAACCACAAGGAAGTCCGCCAGGAATTATCGTGAATCCTGCAACAGCCTGGAATTCTGTGGTTGCCGAGCCTGATGGTCTGATTGCAGGTGATGTTGGTGTGCCTGTTCGGTTACTGCATGGCACATACTGATTCCAGCACGGCACATCAGTTGTGATTCCTGTGCCTGCATAGGTCGTGGGCCGCACTCGAGGGCCGCAGTCTACGCAGTCGCTGCCGAGGGCGCATGCCGCACTTAACATGTTCGAGCTCCCGAATTGGAACTCGGAGCCCGGTCCACCATCGTCGCAGTCACCATCCGAGGCGTAGTTGCACGTGTTCGCGCAAATATCGGACATATACGGTGCCACAAGTACGGCGCTGTTCCTCTTAACGCATCCACTGACTGTGGTGGTGGTGGTGGTCGTGCCTGATGAGACGACACCCTCACGGCTCAGCGTTATATTGATGAACTCTTCGTACGTCACGAAGTCTCCGAACGTCACAGGCAAGGAGCGATCAACAACTGACGTCTCGGAGCAGTCATCCTTCAGCACGAAAGCTAGGATGATGATGATGACGTAGTTCAACACCAGTATGGTCGCAGCAAGGGAACAAGAGTGGGTATACATCACGAGGCGTGGATTCACGACATTGACAACCTGCTTTGCCACTTGCTTTCTGGCCTCTTGTCTTATCATCCCTCCACCCCCTGGGTCGAAGCCGACCTGCGCGCCGCCGCGTTGCCACCCAAAGATTGAGGGTGTGCCGGAGAAATGCACAGCACCGCGGAGTTTCATCAGCAGACACTTTGCATTTCCTCAATTGTACGGAGATTGCGTACCGGTAAAAAGACACCGGGGGGAGCCGGGACTCACACGGACACACGAATGCGTACCGGTAGCCCTAATGACGTATCGTGCCTCGATTTGGACGATCGTGCGCCGTGCGCGACGTCGGCACGGCTGTAGCACTTTGAACAAAAGCGCTCTGCGTTCTCGGCTTTGAGGTCTACCGGCCGACCCGCAAAGCACATGCGCGCCGGTGGCTCCTCGAGGCAAATGGCCGAGGGCCAGGTTGCCCTTCCCGGGAAAGCTCTCGGCGGCGCAAGGCACTGCCCTGTGAGTGCGTCGCACCGGGGTCTCGAATCTTTGGGGAGACGATGGATCCACACGGTGCAACGCTCCCGCACCATCTCCTGCACCACCGCAGGCGACGCGTGCCGAAGGTGCGATCGCACGCGCTGCATCGCCGCGCTGCTGTTGGCGTCGATCCCCGCGAGCTCGCGTCGGAGATTATGCGAGCACTCTTCGACGGCGAGCACGTCGCACGAGCGGTCGGAGCAAAGCATATCCCCACAGCGGACTCCCAGCCGCGCCGCCAACAGTGAGCGTCGCCACGCCGCCGCCGAATGGGTCATCGGGTGCGGAGCCGCACGGACATCCCGACGTTCTAGGAGCTGCCCCTCGTTGGTGGTGTACTGGGGGCACCTCGCCTCCTCGATTCCCTGCCCCCAACGGCCGAGGGCGTATCTCGTCTCCGCGTCCGTGCGAGGGCATAGGCTGCGCAGCTCTAGGGCCGCCTCCGCCACCCCGCAGTGTAGTCGCACGACCGTCGCCGCCAGAGAAGCCGACTGCTTCAGAAGCTCCCCATCGAGAGAGCAAGCGTCCCCGCGGACGTCGCCGAGCTCCTCCAGCTGCAACTCGCGCTGGGTGCCGAGGTGCGTGGCCAACAGGGCCCAGAGCTGCAGCAGATGGACCACTCGATGAGCGCCCGGTACGGCGCCCGGTTCGGGCGCGACCAAGGGCAGAGGCAGCCTCGTCGGCGAGTCGAGAACACCTGCCGAGGCGCCGTCGTGAGCGGCATCGGAGGGGGGCTGGGGCACCGTCGCTGTAACCGTCGCTTCCTTTGCCGCACGCCACTGAGCCTCCGAGAGGACGTGCTGGCGGCATGCAAACTGTACGTTGCATGGCGCGCACCGCTGCTCGTGTATGGGGCGGCCCTCGGCCGCGTCGACGATGACCACGCGCAAGTCGGCGAGAACAAGGCTGCCGTCCTCACGAGGCACCTTCTGAATCCACGGGGCGGAGCAGTTGAAGGACGGGAGCACCGCCATGCGCCCGCTCACGCTCGCCAGGACGATCAACTGACGAATGAGGGTGCGTGCGGCGGCGCCGTCGTCGTCAGCACCCTCGGCATGCAGGTAGGCCAAGGCCTTGCGACTGACGCTCAGCACACGCCGGTCGGCGTACAGCAGGCGCGCGCGGCCGCGCTTGCGGCAGTGACGCTCCACGCGCTCACTCAATGGAGAGCCAATCGTGCCAAACTCTACGGGTGGCGACGACTCAATCGATTGCGAGAGCGCAGCCTGCCCAGCCGATGGCGCCGTACCGGGCACTCCACCACCGTCCGTTGGCGCTGTGCCGGGCGGCCTGGGCGCCGTGCCGCCCGCAGCCGCAGCAGCAGCCGCAGCCGTGGCCGTGGCCGAGGCGCCCGAGGTGGAGGCGAGTAGCGGTGCGAGCGTATACGCCCGCGCCGGCCAAAAGCCGGCGAGGTGCTGCCACTCCCACTTGGAACCATGGTCGACATCTTCGCTGCTCTCGCACCAGCGGCAGCGCACGCCAAGCAGGTGCACAACCGCCGCCGCCGCCGGCCGCCGCGCAAAGAGGCCGAGCTGCTGCGCTTTCCAGCCGTTGGGGAAGAGCCACGGCAACGTGGTCGCTGCTCGCTCGACATGCGTGGTCCCGGGCACGCGCAGCTCGACGGAACGGAAGAGAGCGGTGGGAACTATCCCTTTGTTCCGGGTCGGGAGCCTCGCGCGACCGTACTCGGACTTCGGCGCCGGAGCCTTGAGCGCCGCCCTGGCCGCGGCCGTTGGAGGCGCAACTGTGGGGAAGCGGGCGGAGCGTCGTGGTGAGCACGTGCATGCTGGGCGGGGGCGCACGAGGGCAGCGAGAATTGGAGGCTCACCGCGATGGCGCACGTCCCATCGCATCATTCGCGGATTGCGACTCGTGTTGGCCGTGCAAAGTGCGGACTTGCGAACGACCATGTGCTCGCATGCAGCGCCCCAATGCACCGTGCCACGATCCGCGGCCGTGTACAGCACGTCGCCCAGCATTGCCTGGTCGAAAGGGGGCAGCATCCGTCGCTGCGGCGTGAGCGAGATGACTTGTAGCGTGCGTCGCGCGACTTCGGCGATGATCCACTGAGAGGGTCCGCCGTCGGTGGTGTTCTGCGCATACCACATACCGCCGTTGATCGGCAATTCGGGTACGAAGATCAAATTGTGCGCCGCTAGTGGCGCCGTCTTGAGCACTGCGTATGGGTCCGCGAGGATGGCCGAGTCGGTGTCCATGTGTAGCAAGTTGATCTGGCCAAGCGCAAGCAGCCGGCCTGCGACGGCGTACCGAGACGTCCACAGCTGCTCGAGGACGCAGGAATGAGACGGCCGCGCCGCACTCACGCACGCCGGGCCATGACCCCACATCTTCCAGCCAGCGTGGTCTCGAGGCCACGAGCTGAAATAGCACGGCATCGTGCGATCGTCTAGGTCTCGCAGCCTGGCGGCAGTTCGCATCGCATCACATGTTTCAATGCCATCGGTCAACGGCAGAAAGTGCTCAAAGCTCGCACGCCGCAGGGAGATGATGAGCGAGAGCGCCTCGGAAATGCCGCAAAAGTCAAAGGAGAAGAGGATGAGCTCGCCGCGGTATGCACGCGCTCGGGCCACGCGCTCGAGCGCGTTTGGATCAGCGAGGTCCACCGTCTTCGGAATGGGTGCGGTAGACAATAGGTGCGACGAAGCAAACGGTGAGGAGGCGCAGCAGGTCATTCAGAATGTACGTCCTGAAAGAAGTCGTCGCTCACGAGCCACCGCGGGTGCGAGCCAGGAGACGCCCATATTTCCGTTCACAGACCGGGCACACTCCCGGTTGGGGAGTTGAGCTCAGGTCCAGATAACCTGGCGCTCGAAGGGGGCTAACGTTCGTCTGAATTTTTACATGTACCGGTACGGCTTCGGTCGTCGCGCTGACGTGCGGGGTGTGTGTTGTTGGTGGGTTTCGATGGTTCTGAGGTTCGTCTGTGTGGTCTGTGTGCCTTTGTGCGTCCGCGTGTTCCGTGTGTCTCGTGTGTGTCCCGGCTCCCCCCGGTGTCTTTTTACCGGTACGAAAAGACAACTGAAAAGACCCATCTTTGTTGAAGCCGAGCGCGTCCCTCTCGACATCTTCCCAAAATCCGACGACCCCGATGCCGCAGCCCAACACGATGATCAACGGAGTGCCGACAGAGTGTGTCTTCAAGGCGGGGCAGCTACCGACAGGCCTTGCCACAAGGATTCCGATCTATACCTTTGAGAACCTCGAGCAGTCAAAGACGACCTCATTGAAGAACAAGGCCCTCGATCTCCAACAAAAGATTGGCGGACATGCTCTCCCACCAGTGCCAGCGCTGCGAGACGAGCTGCTCGCCTGGATAGTCGACGTGCAGATCAAGACGATCAAAGCGTCGGGGATCGGAGGTGTGACGCCGCGGCATCTTGGGGTTCCCGATGACTGGGGAGCCGTCGACGACAGTGCCGGGTTTTTCGGTGGTGATGGCGTTCTGCCGAGCAGCGCCGGGAACTATCTGAACGCAAATGAGCTGCCGATGGAAAAGCTGCAGCCTCGCCATCGCGGCCTTTCCTTCACCGACAACATGCACGTCAATCAGATCGAGGCCACAAACGGCTTCGTGCACAGCAGGATGCGCAACAACAGCAGCCATTTCTATCAAAATGGCACCTTTCAGATGTGATGCGGATTCTCTTAGTAGGTGCTTGTGCATCGACGCCCGCCGGTGTGGCGGTTACGCCATGGACTGTGCATGGAGGCTATGTACAGGAAGCCGCATGCAGTACGAGTACGGATTCTTCGGTGGTGGCTGTGGGTCGGATGGATGAACATAGAGCAGAGACCCCACAGTTTGAGGAGCAGTGACTCAGGTGGTCGCGTGGAGTTTTCTAAGCACTTCAGTTCTTACCATCAATAAGGAAGAATACCGTTTCAGTGAAGACGCGGAGACAACGGCATACGACTCCACAGTCAAGTAGTCGGTCGCCTTGAGCCCTGGCTGTCGAGCTGTCGAGCTGTCGAGGCTCCGTCGAGGCGCTGTCGAGGCGCTGTCGAGTCGACTGTCGAGGCGCTGTCGAGGCCTTGCCTGTCGAGCCTGTCGAGCTCCTGTCGAGTAGCTGTCGAGGCTGTCGAGGCTGACTGCATGTGCCTGGGTGTCGAGCTGTCGAGTAGCTGTCGAGTTTCTCTGTCGAGGCTGTCAAGTTTATATACACTGTCGAGTGTGCTGTCGAGCTCGAGCCTGACATGGAGCTTTGCTAT
>Ga0210240_101133_pt1 | contig 21237 bp, 18 predicted proteins | sample ChrtobMetP5a_4mM_FD_155463 | JGI IMG/M metagenome (GOLD analysis project Ga0210240, IMG submission 155463) | Chrysochromulina tobin associated microbial communities from unialgal haptophyte culture, Seattle, Washington, United States - P5a_4mM | ecosystem: Host-associated > Algae > Haptophytes >...
GAGCATCTCCCCGCATGGTCCACTGAGCGTAGCGAGCACGTACGCGTGCCGTCGTTCGTTTTTCCCATTCGCGTGCGACACCCGTGGGTGCACCAAGGAAGACACCTAGGTAGCGAATCACCGACTCCCCCTGTGTCTTTTTACCGGTACTGTACGGAAAGCTGTTTGCGGACTTTGCGCAAGGAAGTCATGAGAGTGGGCATCACCGACGTCCGCGCGATGGGCTCCATCCGCGGCAACGATGACGGTACGGGATCGCAATTAGTCGGGGGCGGGACTAGCATGATCGTTCAGACACCGGCTCACGGTGAGTTCGAGACGCGCCATCGCGTCAAGAACCATGTGCCACTTGTGGAGTCGACAAAGACGGACTTGCACCGGGCGGTCGACAACAGCGACCCAGGCACTCTCACAGAATTGCTTGCGACGTCGCTCAAGGACCAGATCGACCACCAGAACCATATGGGCTTCACAGCACTGCACCTCTCGGCTATGACATCGTCGGTCGGGCTTCAGTACGGCGCGGCCGACCCCGACCGCATCATGTGTTGCAAATTGCTCATCGAGGCAGGCGCGAACGTAAACATCCCGGGGCAGTGGGGCCAGACGGCGCTGCAAATTGCATCAATATCGCTCTATCCGGCCGTCCAAGTGTGCATGTATCTTGTGGATGCACGCGCCGACCTGTTGGCAGTAGACGACTGGGGTTGCACCTGTCTGCACTCCTGCGCATACCTGGCGCACCCAGATCAGCTCAAGGTGCTCATGACTCACCCCGACTTCGAGGCGGCCAAACCTATCGTCAATCATGAGAAGCAGACGGCGCTGCAGGTGGCCATTCAAGTGTATGAGACGCAGCAGAAGAAGGCCGAGCTAGCTCCCTGCTTCTGCGAGGTGCGCATCCTTCTCGAGACGGGCCAGGGGCTGCCAGATCAAGGCCAGAGCACTGGGCAGCGCACCGACGCCGCTGTGGCAAAGGCAAAACACTGACCTAAAGATCACTGGCCCATCAAGTATAATTCGTAGTACATGTCGAGTTGCGAGCGTCAGACAAGAGACATCGACGGACGACGCACACGGTCTCGGTCCGGTCCGGTCACGGACCGCCGCGGCGACGACCCGCCGGCGCGGACCCGCATTCGCCGTGGGCCCACGGCGGTACCTAGCTAGAAGCTTCTGGTTTGTAAACGGACACGGGAAGTGTACGCGGTTATAATGGACCAAATGTACACAGTATACAGTTAGCGGTTAGCCGGTGGGGTTACCAGGTAAGTGTGCACGTCGAGTAGACAGTGACGAATGACAACGTTGAACGTATAGGGTTTTGCTTTAGGGATCGGATGAATGATGTGGAGCGCGCTGCATTGGCGTTGTCCCATCGCCGAAAATGCGTCACATGTGTCCACGACTCCGCTCCACATGTCTATTATGCCCTTGTAAAGCAGAGGCCTAGAGCGCTGGATCGCGCATCTGGCCATCTGCTGCCGGCTGCTGGCCAACGCTGACGAATCGCATCGGCCACGGATCACATGCCCGTTGGCAGAAAAGAGGCGATCACCTCCTCCTTGTGCAGCGGCTTAGTCAGGGCGCCAATTGGCGAGTAGGACGTGCGACACGCACTCAGGATTGTCTGCGGCGGTGCGGGCATCTGCTTGTGGTATGGCCCTGTGTTGGTCGCCGAGGTACAGGCGCTAGACATGCACGGCTGTGCCTTTAGAAAGGAAGGCATCGGGGCACAAGGCGCCGGCGCAGCGGAGGCATGCATCGGCTGCATCGACTGCCCAAAGGATCCTTGGCATGCAGCGATTGCATGCAGTAGCTGCCTCGGCTGCCCAAAGGGGCCTAGCGGGTGGAAGGGCTGCGGGTTCGGAAGGAAGTTGGGCTGTAGAAGGAAGTTGGGCGGTGGAAGGAAGTTGGGCTGGGTGGGCATCGGGTGCGCGGAAGCTGTGCCCATGCCTTGCCAAGGGGTGCTCGGGTTCACAGCTGTGGGCGAAGGCAAGGGTGACTCCCCTATGCTTGCAATTTGGCTTTGTTGCAACATCGGCGGTCGACGTCGCGGCCCGCCCATCTCGGCGCCCATCGGCCACGCACCGCTCGGCATCACTTGCGCGACGAAGTTGGGCTGCACCAGAGTGCCGTTCACCAGAGTGCCGGGCACGGCGTGCAGCGCCTGAGTTGAGGCGAGAGAGGAGATGGGCGAGGAGATGGGCGAGGAGATGGGCGAGGAGATGTGACACGTCATCACTTGGCTCTGGCACGCGTGTAGGCCATTGTACGTGGACGGGCTGACCGCCCCATGTTGCTGCAGCGACTGCGAGCCTGGCGATGGCGCACGCATCTCGCCGCTGCCAGGTCCCACCATGCCACTCGCGAACCATGCCGGTGACGACCACGGTCGCATCGGTGACCCCGTAGGTGTGGACTCACCCTCCTCTGGATGTGATTGCATGCTAATTGCCTCTTTCATCAGGCTAGTTGGTGTGGACTCGCCCCCCACTGGACGTGAGCAAGAGGGGCTTCCCAAGGGGCTAGGAGCCGAGCCTCTTGGGCTCCTCTCCTCAGGTGCTCGTCCAATGACGTCCGATTGCATGCTAATTGCCTCTCTCATCAGGTTAGGAGCCGAGCCTCTTGGGCTCCTCTCCTCAGGTCCGATGCGCGACTCCGATTGAGCCTCGTGGGGGCCGCCGTGGGCATTCTGCATGAGTGACTCGTGGGGGCCGCCGTGGGCATTCTGCATGAGTGACTCGTGGGGGCCGCCGTGGGCATTCTGCATGAGTGATCGTGCCTGCGCGTGTGATGGCGCCGGCGCCGGCGCTGGCGCCTGCGCCTGCCCACGTGCGTCTGCGGGTGGGTGGGCGTGCAATCGTGTCTGAGTTCGGCTCTCAATCTCGGCGAGTTCTCTGAGCTCCGCCTGCATGAGCTCAGCAGCCTCGATCTCGGCCCTCTCGAGCTCAAATCTCGCTCTCTCGGCATTGGCCACGAGTGCTCGGTGCCGGAGCCGGTGGAGCTCGTTCGCGGCTCGTTCGGCCGACGCTCGGTCGACTAGGCCAGTCTCCACGAGGTTCGTCGGCAGGCTGCGCGCCATCAGCTGGGCGGCTAGCTGTGTGCTCAGCTCGGCGTTCATCGGTGTGTTCGACTCGAATATGAAGCGCTCGCGGAAGTGCTCGCACTCAGCGACGAGCTCGCTCATGGGAAAGTCGAGTAGGCCCGTCGAGGGTTGCTCTTGCGGCGACTCACAGTGCCGCGACGTCATCAAGAACGGCGAGCCCGGCTGCTCTTCGTTCTCTGGCATGCGCGGGCGCGGGATTTCGTCGGCAGGGATCAGTTTCTCTCGTAACATCTTGCCGCGCAGGTTGGGGTCGAAGGTCGACGTGGCGATGCCGCCGTGGTCGAGAAGCTCTTGCATGATTGCGCTCCCCGTTGCTTCAAGGGGCATCGTGCCTCGCCTGAGTGGCTCTGGGGTTTGGCTCGGTTTCCGTGGGGCCGCTGCCACCGAGCGCTGTGGGTAGGGTGCCGTCCGCGACTTTCGTAGCGGCGGTGGCGCGAGTACCTGATCATCGAAGGTAGTCGGAGGCACAGAAGACCTGCGAGCCCAAGCGCCGTGCTGAAGACCTTGGGATAGGGGCATGATGCCGACCAGTACGCGCGCTGCCATCGAGCGTGGAGAGATATTGGGACTCACATCGCTGTGCACCTTCGAGCCCATCGTCTGAGTCAGCATATCGACATGTTGAATTGCATCTAGCTCCACTTTGACTTCGTCCACCCCCACGTCCATATCGATCGACTGCATCGAGCAGAATGAAGCGACCTGCCAGAGAGGTCTTCGTGCAATTCTCTTACCAAATTGAGTTGAGGAATCTTTGCGGACTTTTTTGATCGATATTTTATAATCGTCAACAAAGATTGAATGATTCCGGTGCTGCCTGCCTGTTCTAATTCACCGTCTTCGACGGCCCCGTCGGCGGCATCGCCTTCTGCGCAAACGTCAGCAGTCGCTTGACCGACTGCAAGTACTTGCGCTGCGTCTCGTCGTTCATCACGTGGGCGACTTTGGACTCGCGCAGGTGCTGCCGGCCCTGGCGCTCGTGGATGCCGGTACCGGTGATTCCCATGGGCCACGGCGCGTTGCCGATCGCGCACCGGATGTACGCGTCGTGCGCCTTGACGTACTCCCGTACTTGCATGTAGCTCGTGATCTCTACCATCGCTCCGAGCACATCGAAGGGCATCTCGCGCGTTCGCAGCTGGCGGAAAAAAGGGCGCATGTGGCGCTTTGCCTGCTGATGGGCGGCGGTCATCTGGCGCCCCGAAAGGCTCGCAGCTTCCTCCTCGGGCCGTTGGGACAGCTCAGCTTCCCACAACTTGAGCAGCTGCTTGAAGTGGCGTGCGACGGTCTGCTCGGGCGTGGTGGCGACGAAGCTGGGCGCGAGCACGTCGTCGCCCTCCTCGTCTTCCTCGACCGCGGCGCCGCCACCCGCCTCGCCATCGCGCCCGTCGGCCCGGGCAAGCGTCAGACTCTCATTCTGGCCCCAAGTCTGTCCTTTCTTGAGCTGATCGTCGACCTCGCTCTCGCTCGGCAGCACGGCGCTCACCGCATGGTAGCGCTCGAGCCGCTCCTCGTCATCCTCGCCGAAGAGCTGGATCGGCTGTCCGAGCAGCCGCAGCTTGCGCTTCACCTCCGTTGGCTTCATTTTCTCCTTATCGGCCGTCTTGCCGCCCGCCTTGGCTCCGCCGGAGGCCGTGGCCGCGGAGGCGCCTCCGCCGTGTTCGCCTCCAGAGCTCCCCAACGTCGGAGCTCCGTCGGCGCCAGAGCTGACGCCGGCCGCAGAAGCGGAGCCATCATCCGGCGCGCGTCTGAACTGCGGCGCGACAGCCTTCTTGCTCCGCTCCTCGGCCTGCCGCGCCTCCTCCTCGTAGTACTGCTTCTGGCGAATCTGCTCGACCTCGCCGCGCTTAACCCACTTGCGCCCGAGCGTCTCCTTGGCGTCCTGCTGCAGTCGACGCTTGCGTTCTATTTCGGCCTTGATCGCGTCCATGCTCTCGCAAGAAGCTCCGGCCCCACGAGCAACACGAGCGTCACTCGTGAGGACTCGACGCGTCTGTGGGGAAACGGGATGGCTGAACTTGTGGTGTGCATTGCGTTTCACGACACACGCGACAACCGGTGCTACGGCACTGTTACTGCCCGCTCAGAATTCACACACCTTTGACACCATGCATGCGCGAGTGAAGTGTGAACACGATGAACGTGTCGATGAACGTGTACTTTGCGGTGTGTTTGACTGAACTTAAGGAGCAGGAGGACATGTTGTGAATGCAGGTTGGGGAATGCAGCGGCGCAGAGCGACCGTTCCTCGCGTGTTGGCACCCGCAATCCCAGCGCGTTTTGGCTTTCAAGGCCGCTTGTTCGCGCCCACAGGTGCGCGGCACGAAACGCCAAGAACGAGTAACCATGAAATTCTACAACGTCTCATTAGTATGGCTCCCGCTCCGCCTCGGCCTCAACCGACCGTCAGTCCGACCCTCCGACCACTGCTCGCAGCTTGCCACCACGGCGCCGCTCTGCAGGTCGAGGTACGCGCGTTTCGAAGGGACCCCCGAGACCCGCCGACGAGCTCCGATGAGATTGGACCACGTGGAGAACTGGCTGCCGGCAAATCCATGCGCCGCGAGCACGCAAAGCTCGTGCTCAATGAGGGCCGACCGAAGGCCATGGCGCCACGTTTCGTCAATCACGTGCTCGGCGAGCTCGGACCACGAGCTCACACGTACTGTGGAGGGGCCGCAGCCGCGCCGAGCCCGATGCCGAGTCAGAGCCTCCGAGGCGGCTGCGGCGATGGCAGGCAGCAGGTTGCGGATGGTGTCCGGTTGGTTACTCGCTACGTAGAGAGTGGAGAGGGGCGCTGCGATGGGCGCGGCAGTGACAGCGCTCGTGACAGCGCTCGCAGCTGTGGCGGTAATGGCAGCGGTGGAACCGGCGTCTCCGGGAAAGCTGTGCGCCACCGCATCGCCGCTTTGGCAGTCCGGAAAGCCCAGGCGTGGGACCAGTCGGCCAATCAAGGCCGCGATATCCGAGGCGCGCACCCCCTTTGATGTGGAATCCGCCATGTCAGCCAAGCGCACATGCACCGCAGCGTACCTGCCGAGCCTCGATGCAAGTTGAGAGGCGCGCGCTCGCACGCTCTCACCGAGGCGCAGCAGTCTCAGGGCACACTGCTGCATCCTAATTAGGATCGCATCGGTGGCCTGGTCGTCGAGCAAGTCGAGGCTCCCAAACAGGACGCCGTCACCACCTCCCCCACTCGAGGCCTCGTCGTCAGTGGGGATGCCGCCGCGGTCGGTGCGACGGTTGGAGAGAAGACGCGAGCTGGCAGACTGCGAGCTGCCGCTCCTGCCGCCGCTGAGCTCATCGCTGCTCTTGCTCGTGGATCGGCCCTCCATGCACAGCAGCGGCGCAAGCCGATGAGCGAACAGGTAATTGTTTGGTAGCCGCTGGGCTGTACGCGAGCATCCGTGAGGCAACCGCCGACAAGCTCGTCTGGTGTGAGTGCGGCAGCTCGTCAGATGGCAGTAGATGATCGACTGACAGCGACCGTCGTCTTCGGTGACGCGTGGCGAGCGTGACGCACTGCAATTGTCGGGCTGCCGAAGCAAGCGCACCACAGCTGCGGTGAGAGACGAGGGCTCCGGCGTGAGGTGAAGCGGTTGCTGCGAGTCATGGAGTGACGCAAATGTAAGCTCGGCAGACGCAAATGAAAGCTGACGAGAGCTCATGACTCGCGCGAGTGGAGCAAACGAGCTCAGGTTGAAGGCCTCATCCGCTTGAAGACTGTCTTCCACTTCTGCCGATCGGCGGTGCTCGGCTGGCTGGTGAATAGGCGGAAGCACGAGCGTCCTGCCACCTAGCGCGGCCAAGGCGACGTGCTGAAGCAGCATGCCGCATTGGTTGCCGAAGCCAGATGAGTGCAAGACGGGGTCGACGATGAAGAGAGGCTTGCGCTCGTGCATTCCACTGTCCGTCCTCTTGAGGACAATCATGCTGCGACGGCATGCGCGAACATCTTGGCTGTGAATTAGCAGTGAATACTGTTTCCGATTTCCGCGATTTGTGCTCTGGAGGGATGTCTCCTGTGTGAATTGGCTATGTTAGGAAAGTTTGCTTTTGGTGACCGGACCATACATGAACCTATACACGCACGCACCCTAGCGCCTAGGGGTCAGCGTACTTCCCCAATGAGATGGGCATGTAGTTACACGGTACGGTTTGCAGTGAATCGGCTGTGTTAACCCAAACATCAGGCAGCCAGTTTCCCCGGTCCAACAGTCTTGCTGCGTGAAAATTATGGCGGTCACGAGCTCAGCGCGCCTTCGCATAGGCGCACGCACTCGGCCTGCCTCTGCCTCTGCGCCCATTTGAGGCCCTTGAGCACCGACTCTTTGCTCACGCCGGCTGAGAGCAACACCTCGACGATCTGGCTGTGCCCGTTGGCGCACGCGACCTCAAACGAGACGAGCTTCCCTTCTGTGCCGTCCTCGCGCTCCCAGAAGCACTCGAGATCTGGAGGACTGCCTGCCTCGAGTATCACGGCGAGGATCTCGGGGAAGTTTTCGACGCACGCTATGCGCATCGGCGTGTACCCATCCTGCGAGATGACGTCCACAGCAGCCGACTGAGCGAGCAGCGCCTCGACGCAGCCGCGATGGCCGCTCATGCACGCGCGCATGAGAGGGGTGTAACCCCCGAGCGTCGCCAGGTTGACGTCTGCGCCGTTGGCGAGCAGCAGTCGCACGCACTCGAACTGCGCGAGCTGGCACGCAATGTTGAGCGCGGTCGCACCGCTGTTGCTTGGCTGGTCAATCGCCGCGCCGAGCGACAGCAGCTCAAAGGCCACGTCGACGAAGCCATGTTGGCACGCAATAATGAGCGGCGTTGCGCCGAGCTTGCCTGCACGATTTACGTTTGCGTTCGCATCAATGAGAGCGCGGCAGCACTCGGCCGAACCGGAGGCCGCCGCGCTCATGAGGGGCGTGAAGCCACAGACAAAGGGTTCGTCAATGAGCTCGCCCAATGCGATATGGTCGAGGACCTGCGCGATGTCGCCCATCTCGAGCGCCTCCTCGAAGGAAGCTGCCAGGCTAGATGCCCCCGCCATCTAGCGCCTCGTCGATTAGGAGATCTCAACCCTCCGCACCTTCGTTGAAGTTCGCACATTCCGCATCTACTCCGCAAGTTTAAGATCGGTCGGGAGATCGGCTAGGTTTGCGCCTGATGCCACGTACTCGGTCTAGACGCGGACGTTGTGTACTGCGCATAGACACCCGATGACACCTGTAGACGTTTTACCTCGCCCCACTCCCGACATCGAACCCCCCTTTTCCGTAGGGGAAGTCGGGAGGTGAGAACCCTATCTAGGGGAGGATTTTTCACGGCCCGCCCCCGGGTGGGGGGCGTCGCGCCGTAAGGCGATCTGGCGTCGTGGTGGGAGGACACGCATCAAGGGGGGGGGACACGTCTTCACCTCGTCACCGGCCCCTTATGGGGGGCCGGCCACGGCGCCACGCCCAGAGTCGCCCACACGCCCATCCCCTGTACCGCTGTTCGGGGAGACGGTGACGGTCAGTAATTTCAATTGAGTAATTTACTGCGCGAGGAGCGGTTCGCCGGCTTGCGGGTGTGGCAACCCTGTGTAGCAAGTTACATAGTAGGTGAAGCAGGGTGCGATGATTCAAATCAGTGGAATCGGGATGTCAATCTCCTCAGGATTTCAAGTCTGCAATCCTGCAACGATTTTTGCTCACGACGTGTCGAGAAAACGGGAACGAGCGCCGGCGGCGTCATTAGCTCATTATCCGGATACAGAATGTAAAAGCGAGCACGCGCCACAAACGAGTGCGAGACTCAACAATGGCTCCTCGTGTGTGTAAGGCGCCAATGGTGCCTTACAACGCCGCATGCGTGCCCGCAGACACGTACCGGCCGCCTATGCCGTTGCCATACGAGCCACAGCCATCATCGCCTATGGCAACACTACTAATTCTGATTGGCCTCGGCTACTGCATCACACTCTCGACAACGTCACGAAGTGTTGAGGTGCCATCAAAGTACCTGCAGATCGCTGGTCTGGTCGTGAACATCGCGTCGGTGGCCGTTCCAGGTCGGTTTGACGATGACGCAAACATGCTCATCAGCAGCCCGTGGCCGACGCTCTTCTCGCCTGCCGGCTTCGCCTTCGCCATCTGGGCGGTCATCTACCTCGGCGAGCTCCTCGGAGTGATTATGATCGCGGCGTTGCCGGCAAATGACGTGGACCACGCCCAGAGCGCGCGGGCCTGGCTCTGCGCCAACTTGGCGCAGGCGCTGTGGTGTGTGAGCTTTCGACCGTGGTCGCTCGGTCAACTGTGGCTGCCGAGCCTGTGTGAGTGCCGCCCGCCCGGCGTACACAGCTCAACCCTCCTCGCCGCCTGCGAACCCTCCCTCATGACTGGTCTCGCTTGGGCTCCTGCTCGCCCGTGCAGGCCTCGCCACGACGGCCTTTTGCCTCTTCCGCTCACAAGTCCTCCTGACGACCGAATGTGGCCCCATCAACCGGCAATGGCTCTTCATGGCGAGCGCGCGTTCGCTTCACCTTGGATGGGTGAGCGCGGCGACGCTGGTGAACGTGAACGCGTGGGTGGGACTCGCGGCGTTTGGACCCTCCGCAGCTCTCGCCTCCGTCGTCCTCTCGCACGTCGGCGCGGTCAGTCTGGCGGACTTGTACTCTCGGAAGGCTCTGCCAGTGGCGTCCGGGGCGGTGGCGTGGGCGTTGTTCGCAGTCAGCCAAGGGGTGCCGATTGGAAAGGACGCGGGCGTTCTGGGCGAGACGACGATGAGGGGCCTCGCCTATGCGGCCAAGGGTGCAGCCGTGGCGGCCTTTTTACTGGCGTTGATCCGAGCGCGTCTTTCGGAGCGGCTGATGAGCGGATGGTGAGCGGTTCCGGTTGACGCGTCGGCTCGGTCCGTGTCAGTCAGTCGGTTTTTCACCTCGGTGTGGGGAAATTTCCACAGTTTCGGCTGAGAATGAATCTGGAGCGCACACACGTGTGTCTACCCGTGCGCGGAGGTCAATCGGAGGCTTCACCATGATGGTCACTTGCCGCGCGTCGGCCATCAGAGCGCAGCTGCGCGGTATGGGCCCATCAGTGTCGTTGTATCGTCACAGCAGCACAAAAGCACCAAAGGTGGGCAAGGGCGTGCCTGTTGGCACGCCTCGAGAGGACTGGGACAAGTTTGGGTACGAGACGAGGTGCGCCAGTGTGGTCCAGGTATCGGACTTCGCGATCCGCAGAGTCAAGCCTATCTCGCTCCCGATCGTGCTTGGTTCTACTTTCGAAATGGAGGACTGCGCTCATGGCGCTCGGCTTCACGCAAAGAAGGAGAGCCCATACGCAGACGCTGATGGCTACGTCTACGGACGCTGGGGATCGCCAACAAACGAGGGCGCGGCCCGTCAAGTCGCAGCGCTCGAGGGCATTGGGCCTGCCGACGACGGCGGCTGCATGCTCTTCTCCTCGGGTATGTCTGCTATCACCGGCTCCCTCACCGCAACGCTCAAGAAAGGTGATCACGCCATCTTCCCGTACACGGTATACGGCGGCACGCACGAGTTCCTTGTGGAATTCCTGCGGCATTGGGGCGTGGAGTACACTCTCGTCGACTCGACCGACCCCCAAAATTACGCAAAGGCGCTCAAGCCCAACACGCGCGTCGTCTACACCGAGTCGCCTGCCAACCCGACCTGCCGGCTGACAGACCTCGACGCCGTGAGCGAGATCGTCAAATCCTATTCGAAGAGCACGGGCATCAAGAAGCCTTGGGTCATGTGCGACTCGACGTTTGCGACGCCGTTTCATCAGCGCTGCCTCGAGACCGACGGCGTTGACGTGGCCATCCACTCTGCCACCAAATGTAAAGCGCCTCCGTCGCGACGTGTAGCCACGACCCGCCCCCTAAACTGATGACAACCAAACTTGATGATGACTTGATGACTTGATGACAACTTGATGACTTGATGACAATTTGATGACTTGATGACAACCAAACTTGGTGACAACTTGATGACAATATGATGACTTGATGACCAACTTGCACGCAACCTGCGCACCCACGTGCACTATGAGCCCTGCGCATGGATCCCCGCGAGGCTCCAGGGCCCCCGCATTGTGAATGTGAATGTGAATGTGCGTGCACACAGACATCGGAGGGCATTCGGATATCCTCGCGGGCGCGGTCACGTCCAACTCCTCAGAGTTCCTCCACGAGCTTGCCAAGGTGCAGATAGAGCTCCACTCGCGCCCATCCTCCGACTGCATGCTGATGTCATCTCTGAGTGCATGCCGAAGACCTCCCTCATCAGGTCCAGAAGATCTTCGGAGCTCGTTGATTGCCTCCCTCATCTTCGTTGATGGCCTCCCTCATCAGGTCCAGAAGATCTTCGGAGCTCCACTCGCGCCCCTCGAGTCCTTCCTACTCGCACGCGGGCTGCGCACGCTGCATGTGCGCATGGAGCGCCACGGCCAGAATGCTATGAAGGTGGCGCAGCTCTTGGACAAGCATCCGCTTGTCGAAAAGCTCTTCTATCCTGGGCTTCCATCGTGAGGCCCGAGCGGAATCCAAACCATCCTGGCACCCCCTGCCTGCCTGCCTCTGAGCTGCGCATGTGCTTCCACCGCCGTGCACGATCGGATCTGCTGACTCTCGTGTGGTCGATGTGGGACCCGCGCAGGCACCCCGATCACGAGCTCGCGAAGCGCATCTTCACTTCCGGGGGTCCGAACTCTGACGCGTCTCAGCAGACCTTCGGCGGCATGCTGGCCTTCATCCTGAAAGGCGATCCTGATACGGCCATGAAACGCGGCATCAAGATGTGTGAACGGCTGAGGCTTGTCACCCTCGCAGTCTCACTCGGGGGGACGGAGTCCCTCATCCAGCACCCCGCGTCCATGACGCATGCAATGATCCCGCGCGAGAAACGTCTCGCCGGCGGCCTGCAGGACGGCCTTGTGCGCCTTTCTGTGGGGCTCGAGAGCGCCAACGACATCTGCGAGGACATCAGGCAGGCGCTTGATGGCTGCGATGGTCCCTGACGGCCAGACTAAGCAGGTGCTGGATGGCTGCGATGGTCCCTGAGGGTCAGACTATGGAACCAGTCGCTCGCGCACTGGGCAGCCGAGCTTTTGCGTCGCCTTGGGGCTTGCGACAGGAATGGGGCGTGGGATTGTGGCCAAGCGCATGCGTGGTTGAGCCTCGTGTGTGTGGTGGCGTCTGGATTTGCGAGGAGAGTGAGGAGGCGTGGTTAGCGCGCGGAGCGGCGCGCGTCACGGGCGCGGATCTGGGATCGACTAAACGTTTAAATGAGTGTAGTGATGCGGTTCCGCTTGTTTTTAAACAGCACGTTGTGTTGTTCCACGGTGTTTCCACGGTATGTTTCCATGGGACCGGTGGCTGTGCATCTTGCCGAGATGGACGTGAACGTGAACGCGGACACTCTTTGAAACACAGAACACCCGCAAGCCGGTGAAGAGTTTCCAAATTTGGGTCGAATGTGTGTGGATCGGCGCGTGGACCGCGCGGGACGACACAGCGTGGTCGTGTGGTCGGCGGCCGCGGCGACACATGCAATCCGGACCCGACCTTCTCCGTCTGCTCTGCCCCAAGCAGACGCGCACTGGTACTGAGCTGCGCGCGTGCGTCAACGCGCAGTCCTGCTCGGTTTTGTGGCCCAACAGCCACTGTGGAGAGCACATCTGCGCCTCCGCACCGCTGCGCAAGTTGTCCAAGGAGCTCTTCGACAGCCTTCGGCAGCGCTTTGGATGGCTGCTGCTCGTCGGCGACTCAGACATGCGAGGCCTCACCTTCTCGCTGCTCCAGATGCTTGCGGAGGCGACGCACGGCCGCGCTGCAGCGATTGCCAATACCACGCTTTGGCTCGGTCCGCGGCAGCTCGCTCCTCCGCCTCGCAAACCGGCATTCACCCCCCCGAGCCCCCGAAGCCCCCCAAGCCCACCCACCTACGTGGACGAGGTCGGCTCGCGCATCTGCCATCTCGATTGGGAGTACGACGCCAAGGGTCACATCTTCAGCTCCAGAGCGCTGCCATGCCGCTACAAGACGCAAAACGTCGGCAATCGCAGCCACTACAATCCCCTAGGCTACGCTTTGCTCGGCGAGGACTTTGAGCTGCGGAGACCGACTGATGCGCCGGACGGCTTGCGTGTCACCTTTGTGTCGATCACCACGCCAAGGTCCTTCGTGAAAGCGACCACGCATCTGCGGACGGTGGTTGCACAGCATGCCTTGCCTCAGGCCTCTCCTGATGAATCCGTTCGCCCTCATCGAACGGCGTTGCTGCTTACCGTGGGCTCATGGGGTCCGTATGACGCCACGGCGGTGGAAGTAGCCGAGGCTGCTAATAGCCTGGCCGACTCGCTCAGTAACCTATCCGCGCACAGTGACCGACTGAACCATCGACTGAACCACGGGCATGCACTCGTTTCGTTGGCCGACCCAACGCTCCTCTGGATCACCACGCTTGGCCAGGCGAAACCCGGCTATCGGGGGTGGCGCAACACAAGCTTCTCCGCACAAGTGACGGACGAGCTTCGTGGCCAGAGTACGGGTCATGGACACCACTCTTCGCCCTCCAGTGTCAGTGAGGCAGCGGCTCCTTTGTTGTCGATGAAGGCGTCGCGTTGGTCGGTCCTGAATCGAACCAGCATGATGTCGCTCACCGCAAATGAATATGGATCGCATGGCATTAAGCTGTCGAACTCCCATTCGCCACACCTGGTCAATTGGATTGACAATCAGCGGCTTCTTCATGTGCTACTCGGCGAGCAAGGAGGCTCGGAGTGCTTCCGCCCAACGTTACCAATCAATATATCGAAATCGTGTACTGGATTCCTGCCGCGTGAAACGCCCTTCATAGCCGCGTGGCAGTACTTCTGCCAGATTGATTTAGAGTAACAGCGGTGCGTGCGCGTATGACGTTCAAGATCCGCGGTTCCGCGCCGGTCTCCGGGTCGCGCAAGTCAACCGGACCGGCAAGATAGTCGAGACGTCGAGTCTATACGGACGGACGTAAGTCGTAACTTAAGAATAAAGAGACTGAATGAAGCGCAGCGCTCACAAGCGCTCACCTCCGGACGCGCGAGGGGCCTGGGCCGCCGCCTGGCAAACCCACGCCCGCATAGGCGCATAGAGACGACCCCCCACACCAATATAGCCCCCACCTGATGACCACCTGATCATCCGTGCCACAATCCCGCCAGCAGTATGAGTATCTGCGGGCAGCGAGCGGCGGCGAGGGGATCACCCTAAAGCCTGATCACCTCGACTGATCACCCTAGGTAGGTAGGTCCTGGGCGCTGCAGGGGGAGAACCACCTCACTATAGCACCAATTGAAGAGCCCACGAGAGCGAATCCTCAGTACTTGTGTTGGCCGGGGACGTCGGAGCCGGACTGCAAGCCCGGTGGTGGAGAAGCGCGGGGAGGTTCCGCGAAAGTACCTGGACAAACCGAAACGACGCGCGAGTACAATGGCACCTCTTCTCGTGGCCATCGTGATACCGATCGCGGCTTACGATCGGCCATCGTTGGCAACTAGCAACAAGGTCAAGAGCGTTCAGAGTCAGGCAGCGCTCCGCCAGCGTACCAGTGAGGCACTCACCGGAAGATTCGCCCGGCGGTGGGAGTCACCTTGGCAGCAAGGAGAGGACACTCTGAGTAGAACCGGTCAGTGGCAGGACGAAGCCATCGACGGCTCCACCATCGCAGCGCCACGCGGCCAGCAGCTACTCGTGAAATTGCGCGCCGTGGCTCAGCAGCGCCGAAGCGATGCAGCGAGGGCTGCTGCAGATGCCGGGTGGCGCGACAGCATTCAAGATTCTGTCTTCGAGGTCGCCACCGAGTACCTTCGCTTTGTTGCGGAGATTCGTGTGGCCGACGAGTATGCCCTCATTGGTACGAACTTGCAACAGGTGACAAACGATGCACCCCTCCTTATGGCGTTGCGTCGGCGTTTTGGACCGTCGGCACTGCTGCTGCAAGTGACGCGCCGGGTGCGTTCGCTGGCTGTTAGCGACGCGCCGCCGCGGGCACCTCCGACGCTCACGATGGAGCATCGCTGGGCGCTGTGGCGGCTCTTCCGTGCGGCCGTGCGCACCCAGCTCGCGGCCGATGAGACGCTGCGCAAGCGTCGAGATGCGCTCGAGTGGCGTGCGTTGCGTCGGCTGCATGCACACGCGATCGAGGAGCAAAGGCGGGAAGCCAAGCCGTTACTCAGGCCGTTACTCGGCCGCGTGAGCCCCACAGCGCTCTACTCGACGTCGCGGCCATCGCCGCCGCAGACTCAGCAGCCGCCGCAGCCGCTGGCAGTGCGCAGCCGCAGTGAGAGCAGCGTCGGCGCCGTCGGCGCCGTCAGCAGCGTCAGCAGCGGCAGCGCCACTGGCATCCAAGGCGCGCCATCGCTGAGCCTGCCAGGTCTGCCAGAGGGCTATAAGCTAGCTGAGGACTGGAAGCCGCCGCCGGGCTTCAAGAATTATGGCGACGACGACGAGCTGCCCTTGCCACCCCTCGACGGCAGCGGCGATGGCGACGATGGCGACGACATCGAATCCTTTGACGACGATGCAGGCGCGGCTCACGCCGAGCCTTCGGCCGCTACTACTGCGGCGGCTACCATGGTCATGCCAGCGCCGCCGCCAGTTTACCTGTGCAGCTGGCCCCCCTCAAAGGTCGACGTCTCTAGCGTAGCCATGATCCGCGCCGAGCTGGAGCGCCTCGAACAGCAACCTCTCGCAGACGGCATGGGGACGGGGGCACGCGGCAAGGTGAGTAAGGCAGATCTTGTGAAGCAGCTGCTGATGCTCTGCAAGCCGAAGCGCGGAAGCAGCCTCAGTAGCAGAAGCAAGAGCAGCAGCGGCGGCGGCGGCGACGGCGGCGGCGGCGGCGGCGGCGGCCGCGGTCGACCGCGCAGCTCTTGAGAGTAAGTTGTGGAATTTTGGTGTAGCTCCCCTCGTGACGTCGTGGAAGTGATTTCCGGATACATATTAATCGAACGTAGGATGTGGAGTCTTCACGCCTCCTCGCGAACCACCACACGAAGGTCAGCTTCCTTACTGAACAGCCCAGCGCTTTCGACGGTGTCGCCATCGTCGAGCTGCTTCGCGCCCATCGCCAGAGAGATGCGCTCGAGAGGCACGCCCATGTGACGCGCCGCGACAGCTCGAAGGTCGGAGATCGTCGTCTTGCGCGTCACCTGGTGGCGCATGTAGCCCTTGTCGACGAACACCGAAAGTTGCCATTGCTGCGGGATCCTGGCGCGCTGATGGCCGCCGTCGAGTGGCATCTCAACGTCGAGGCCGGCGGGCAGCGGAGGGCAGCCGGGCTCCACGCGCTGCCACTCGTACGACGGCACAAAGGGAGCCACAGGCGGCACCTTGAGACTCCCCACGACGACTGACCACTCTCGCACCGTCCACGAGGTGACGATGCCGTTGAGAACGTACGGATCCGTCTCGGCGAAGCGCTCCGCGGCCGCTCCGGCGGTGAATATGAGCACGCCTCCATCCACGGGGTTCGCAAGCGCGCCGCCTAACAGAAGCTCGCCGCGGTCGATAGAAGCTCTGGCGTGCCCGAGGTGGTTGGCGCGGTAGGGCTGACGCTTCTCGACCGCGTCGTCCACGTACTGGTAGAGGAGGAGATGGAGCGGGCGCACAGTCGGCGGTGCGCTCGAGCTCAAGGCGCGGGCGCGGGCAGCGGGTGTCGCCGAGAGCCGTAGCAAGCCTCTGAACAGCATGGAAAACTAGGATTCCAAATTCGAAAACCCCTGCACGGGTGCCTGTCACGAACTGGGCCGCTGCCGTGGCCACGGGCAGCCACGGGTCGCCTTGAATGTGTCCTGATGACGATTGCAATTCCAGTGTCGACAAATGTTCTCCGTCTCCATCGCAATGCGTGCACGGCGTTCTGCGATGGTGCGCAGCCCGCTCAGCTGCGCGGCGCAGATATGCTGCGCACAGTCCATCAACACTGCTCACCGCTCTCGTATCTCGGCCCCGTGCAGGCGATCGCCCCTCGCCCCGCGGCCGTCTTCTCCCGCGGTTTGGCCGGGCCCGTCAGCGTGGCCGAGGTCAACCAGGAGGATGTTTACGGGCCATCGACGGTGGAGCGCACCGATACCATCATCGAGATGGGTGTGGCGTATGCGCCCGGCGTGCCCTCGCCCATGGAGGGCGCGCATAAGGTTGAGCCGATCGTCATTGATGGCCTCGTCGTGAAGACTGGAGGCAAGCAAAACATCGGCCTTGGGGGGCCTGTGCAGTACATCAAGCTGAGCTCATGGTGAGCGCGCCCAACCGACCGCCAGCCTCCATGCCGACGAGCCCCTTGGCGCCGATCCTCACACTCTCCCGCGTGTGCACGGCGCAGGGATCCGACGCCCATCACGTGCAATTACACGGGGCTGCAGTTTGTCTCGAAGAAGGCGCTCGATTACGCGGCGAAGCATAAGAATTAAGCGACGGATGGCACTCACCTATTTATATAGTGTAATTTGAGGGCGCCCCCGGTCGCCGTGCGAGCCTGCGAAGGCGGCCGCATCGTCATCGGACATCGCCGTCATCGCGTGGCCCGTGGGCTCCTCTTGGGGCTCCTGGGCAGCGGGGCCCCGGGGGGGGGGGTGCACAAACCAGCGAAAAACGAGCAGTTCGTACTAGTCCGCCGATTCGGGTAGCTCGTTCAGTTACAAATCTCTCTCTCGCCGATTCGCCGTGTAGTTGGTTATCGAAGTCCACACTGCGTGACTGCCGTCCTGGGGCAGGTCCTGGCCGGGCCGGTCCTGGCTCGGTCCTGGCCGCTGGCCCGTTCCTCCCTGGTCCCTGGTGCTCCGACCCGCGAAAGAAACCTCTTCGCTCTTGCCAAGCTCGATCACGAGTTTAGGAGTGTTGATGCAGCTCGAACCCAACTACAAATTTGTTCTTGAAGTGCTGTGAACCGACACAGTCCTGTGAAGCGAAGCAAGCAAGCAAAAAAGCATGCTAGGCTTGCTGTGAAGCGAACGACGACAACGACGACAACCGCTCCCCGAAAGCGTCTCTTTTTTTTGAAAGGGCGTCATGGACTCGCCCTTCGTCTCATTCAAACCGAAACCCGTCTCGCCCGATGGCGTCGCCCAACCTTACTTTGGAGCCGGCGACGTCGTCGAGCGGCGGCAGTGCGCGGAGGCCGCTCAGCCCGACGCGGCCTCGTCCCTCCCGATGGATGAGCGGCCCATCGTCACACGTGCGTCATACGATGAGGACCGGCCGATAGCGCCGCCGCGCGCCCCGTACGACGAGGACGGGCCGCTGCGCCCGCTCAACGTGGGTGCCCTCTCTAACGCGGAGGACGATGCCTCCCTCCCGCCGTCGTGCGCGAGCCGCTTCGGCGGCTACACGCTCGCCGCGCTCAACTTCAACGCGAAGCGCGTGCCCTTCTCGCCCTTTGACGAGGCCGTTGACGGCAAGCTCGGATCCGTGTACACGCGTCTCACCGAGACGCTGCTCGCTCGTGGTGACTGGGAGCGCAAGGCCGCCTTGCGCAACAAGGCGACGGGAGAGATGAAGTTGCCTTCGACGTACAGCGTGTTGCTCGGCACAGCACAGGGCAAGGGCGTGCCGTGGGGTCGGCTCGGGTACGGCATCTGGCCGCCGCCGCTCGTCAACTACAACCGTGGCTTCGACATCCTCACGCGCAAGGGCAAGATGGCGGCGACGCTCGAGACTGCGCGAGTCGACTGCGCGGGCGAATGGCCGGCGGGCATGCCAGCCGAGCTCACGTGTGGCGCGGCGGTGCGCAGCACCGACAAATGGGAGCTTGCGCCCCAGAATTTCGTCTTCCACCCGTCCAAGGGCGACTCGAATCCGCTCTCGGCGCTGCGCTCGGCCTATGCGGCGTGCGCGGCCGCGGCCGAGGCGAGCGGCATGGGCAAGGCGGGCAGCCGTTGGATTCTCAAGCCCTCAGAAGGCGCGAAAGGGGAAGGCATCTTCATTGAGACGGAGCTCGAGGCGATCGAGGAGCACCTGCGCAAGCAGGAGGAGAAGGCGGGCGCCGGCGAGGCCGTCTCGTCCTGGGTCGTCCAGAAGTACATTCACAACCCGCTGCTGCTCAAGGCCGGCAATCGTAAGTTCGACATGCGCTGCTGGATCCTCGTCGACGCCAAGTTCAACATCCACCTGTACAAGCACGGCGTGCTGCGCGTCGCCGCGGCATCGTACAACGCAGACGACATCAAGGACATCCACTCGCACCTGACGAACCACTGCATTGCGACCACGCATGCCGAGTATGGCAAGTATGAGGCGACGAATGAGCTCTTCTATGCCGCCTTCGACCAGGAGCTCATCGAGCGCTACCCTGAGCTCGCGGCCCAGGCCCGGGGCACACCCGCCAACGGCTCCGTGCTCGAGAGCGTCGTGCTCCCGCAGGTGCGCCGGCTGGTCGTGCAGAGCATGCTCGCGGCGCGTGAACGGCTCGCCTCTGACGGCGAGTATTACCAGCCGTTCCAGCTATACGGGTACGACTTCCTTGTGGACGCGGAGTTGCGCGTCTGGCTGTGCGAGATCAACGCCTCGCCCGCCGTCGCGGATGAGCTGCTGCCTGATTTGGTCAAGGCGCTCGTCCGGACCGCCATCGACCCGATCTGCCCGCCGTGCGTAGAGTTGATGGGAGCCGAGGCCTCCGCCCAATACGACGCCGAGGCGAGCGCGGCCGCCGAGCGCGGCGATGTTTTCGAGACGCTCTACACGAGCCCGCCCAAAGAAGAGACTCCCTAAGAGGCGCTCAAGGGCGGGCGGGTATTGCGCCGCACCGGGTGGCGTGTGGGGAAAAGGCACGCTGCCGTCGCGGCGCAGTGGACTCGCCCTGCCTGCTCAGCGCTTAGGCTCACGCCGCGCGCGCAGACCACGCGCAGACGAGACTCAGCTCAGGGGCATATAGCGCGTGTCAAGCAAGGGGTCGACGCTGTGGGCTGGTGGGCTCGTGGGTCTCCCAGAAGGCGCCTTCTCGGCGCTCCACTCGAGTTCACAGAGCGAGCATCTGTCTCCTGGGGGCGTCGGCCGGACCGACGCGGCACCCTCCGGCAGAACGCACGCGCTGCGCCGAGTTGCGAATAGCCTTGTGAAAGCCGTGTGTTTGCCTCGAGTCCCGCTGCCATCATTGTGTTCTAAATCATGTTCCGCGCGCTTGTGCGACTGGGCTCCTCGGGTAGAGGGGAGCCAGCCGGTAAGAGCCTGCCTGAGGGGGACCTCGGAGGCATAGAGGTCGTTGAGTCCCGAGAGGCTGGAGATTGGTGCTTAGACTGAACAGGGTCACGAACACTCTCGTCTCTCCCCTGAGAATCTTCCTACACCTCGTCAGAGCTCCACGATACCTCGTCGGATCTCCCGCCGGTATCTCTCGGATCTCCCAGGGATCCGCCGGTATCTCGACGGAGCTCACTTACCGGTCTCTAGGAATGTTCCGTAAGCAGGTTAACGGACCCCCACCGGGGGAATGACCCCCCTACCGCTCGCAGCTTGGCCTATTGTAGAGTGATTCTAAGGTCAGGGGACCCGAAGCACCCACCATTGCCGGCCCCGCCCGGTCGTGCCGGGTTGGGGTTCGCCGGCCGGTTGCGGTTCGCGGTTGCGCTTGCGGTTCGCGTTCGGGTCGCCGGCGCCTAGCGCCTTCCGGGTCGCGGGTTTATTTCCCGACCCGCGAGCGCGACCGCCCGGGTCCCGTACCGGTACGACCGTACTGTGCCCGCGAGCCGCGTATAATCTTCCGGTATCCGGATCAAGTTTCGATCTTTAAACGTACCTCTTTCGTTTCACGGTCGCGCTACTCAGTAGACAGAACTCTTCTCGCACAGTCAACTCACGGATCTCAGTTCCCATGCCGACTCCAAGGAGTGCCCCTTACAACCCGCCCAGGGGGTCTCCAATAACCCTCAGCAACTCTCCTGGGCGGTTCCGAGCTTCATGTTCTCAGTGGTCCGACCTGACCGCTACCATTCTTCGCCCCGCCTTCTCCAAGACTCCATTCAAGGTGCCGTGGCGGACAGTTGCCGCGACCCCTCTGCACGCACGTAGTACCGCTTTTGCTCCGAGTCCATACCGCCTCCGCAAGTGGCTCACCTTCGCCGCATGCGGCCGGTCGGCACCTCGCTGCTCAGACG
>Ga0210240_101136_pt1 | contig 21197 bp, 14 predicted proteins | sample ChrtobMetP5a_4mM_FD_155463 | JGI IMG/M metagenome (GOLD analysis project Ga0210240, IMG submission 155463) | Chrysochromulina tobin associated microbial communities from unialgal haptophyte culture, Seattle, Washington, United States - P5a_4mM | ecosystem: Host-associated > Algae > Haptophytes >...
CTGCGTATACGCACCCACACCCGCGTACAAGCACATGTGCGTAAACGCGGCGTCGGGTGCGTATACGCACCTACCTGCGTATACGCACCCGACGCTGTGTATACGCAGGGACGCGACGAACGTCATGGGCGGTCCGCGAACGTACCGCGAGCGCCGGACCACTTCAACACGCTGTGAGGAATTGATTAGTCCTGCCGCGTGCTCTTGCGTTGCCACGCCCCCTGCCGCTGCCGCGACGCCCACCGCCGTGCCACGCCGGGCTGCGGCCGCACGTTTTCAAAGTAACCCTTGTCCCTCTCCCAAACGGGGGGGGGCGGAGGGGGACCGCCCCCCCCTCATAGGGAGGCGTCCACGACGTCGATCAACGACGCCCCACTGCAAAGTTTATTGCAAAGACGAAACCTCGCACTGGCCAACCCACAACCCGTCGGGAAAGCGGGGTTCGATGGTGTGGGTTCTCGCACGCGCCCGTTCGTAAGGGGGCCGCGTCTGCCGTCTCGGGTGGGGTCGTGTCAGCGTCAACTTTGCAGGCCTCCGTACCATATTCAACACCCGGTAAGTACGCGCCCATCGCGTTTGGTTGGCGGGGTTTTTAGCTTTGAACGCGGTCTGCCGCTCAGCGGGGTCCCAGCTCGAGGTCCCAGCGGTCTCGGCCCGGCCTCGGGGTGCGTGCGCGCGGTGTCGCTCCGGTCGTACCGCCGAGCGCCGACCGGTACCGCACTACCGCTACCGGCCGTATCGGTCCCGGCGGAGGGGCGGAGGGTCACCAAAAGAAAACTTTCCTATCAGTCTGCCGTGCTCTCAGCCGGCTCTATAGTAGACGTTCCCACCGCTCCACCAGCACCACTGTGAATGCTCGCGGCCCCCTCCATATAGGCCCGTACCTTGTAACAACCGTGCATGTTGGCATGCGCATAGAACTGGGGCGCCTCGGGATAAATCCCACATGTAACCACTGTGCATGCGGGCATGTGCATGCATCTTGGGTTCCCAGCACGACGTGTCTCGAGGCGCCCGGTTCGCCACCGCGCCCGCTCCCGGCCGCCCCGCTTCCTCCGCTTCCTCCGCTTCCTCCGCTTCCTCCGCTTCCACAGCTTCCTCCGCTTCCACAGCTTCCTCCGCTTCCACAGCTTCCTCCGCCCTCGGCCATCAACAGCCATCTCCTCAGGGATGCGTCCGCGGGCGCATCTGGATCATCCGTCCCTGGTACTCGGTCTCGTTCATTAGGGATGCGCATCCGGGCGCACCTGGATCGTCCGTCCCTGGTACTCGGTCTCGTTAAACAATTGAATGGCCTTGGCAGCCTCGCGTGTCGAACCGAGCAGCACAGTCCCGTAACCCTTACTTGTTCCATCGGGCGCCTGGGCGACGTCCGCACGAACGACCGAGCCCGCCTCGCGAAACATGTCCTTAAGATCCATCCATGTCGTCTCCCGAGGCAGACCGCCCACGAACACTTTGCACCCGTCGGTCGGCGCCACTGCCGAACCGCCGCGGCCAGCCATGCCGACGCCAGCGCCGCCCTCGCGGTCCTCGCGCACGAAGATCAGGCGGCCGTTCAGCTCGGTGTCGTGCAGCGTGCTGATCGCCGTGGCCGCGTCGCGCGCGTTGGCGAATGTGACAAGGCCGCACCCCTTGGAGCGGGTGGTGCCAGGCTCCATCATCACGTCCGCATGCAGAACCTGACCAACGGTCTTGAAATGATCCTTGAGGTCCTGCCACGACACGTCCCACGCCAGATTGCCAACGTAAACGGAGGCGCCGGCGCCAGCGGCACCGCCCCCGCCGCCCTTGCCACCGACTGCGCCAATACCGGTGCCAGCATCGCGGTCCTCGCGCACGAAGATCAGGCGGCCGTTCAGCTCGGTGTCGTGCAGCGTGCTGATCGCCGTGGCCGCGTCGCGCGCGTTGGCGAATGTGACAAGGCCGCACCCCTTGGAGCGGGTCGTGCCAGGCTCCATCATCACGTCGGCATTGAGAACCTGACCAACGGTCTTGAAATGATCCTTGAGGTCCTGCCACGACACGTCCCACGCCAGATTGCCCACGTACACCGACTTGCCACCCTGCGGTTGAGCGCGGCCACTGCCCTTGCCCGCGCTCTTGGCTGCGGCATAGGGCGCTGGCCGGCGAATGGCGCGGGAACTGGCAGAGACTTTTCCTGGACCACCGCCCTTAGCAGGCCGGGACGATCCCCTCTTCATGAGTTGGTCCAGCGACATGTCCAGCGCGGACATCGTGATTAGCTGCAGTGATTAGAGCAGATGCAGAATCCGTCCGGTAAGTCTCTCCACATTGACACGTCACAGCGAACCAAGTGAACAGACCGGGGACCCCGTGATCAAAACTCGACACATAGTTCACCGCCAAGTTGTGCATTTGTTGTGTGAATGTGTGCATGTGTGTCTATTATGTGATTTAAACAGCACACGGAAACACGGGCGCTCAACAAGGGGCGCTCAATACATGTCCTTGATACATGTACAAGTACCGGTACACCAATTGATACATACATTGTTCATGAACAGCAATGTCTGAGCGGGCAGTAACAGTGCCGTTGCACACCGGTTGTCGCGTGTGGCGCGTAACGTTCAGACGAAGCTTTTGGGATGCGCAACATCATCGCGCCAAGTAAGTCGCCAAACACCCAAACTCCGGCTTCGTGCTGCCCCCCCAATATTCATTTTTCTAGGGCCCCACGGATCCGAAAGGGAAAAAAGATACGGTCTTCACAGCCAAGGGTTGATTTCTTCACACGCCGCGGACGAGCGCGGAGAGAAGAACTGGAGGAAGCTTTTTCACGGAGGGGCGGAGAGAGGTGCTTTTGTCTGCCTTTCCGAGAGCCTTTCGGTGTTCACGAAATGGCGGGGCGAGACGTGGACGAGGATCTAGAGGCAGCCATTGTCCGCCTATCCGAGGCAGCGCGGCAAACCGCCGCTCCGCTCACTCAATTGGCCACCAGCACCCGCAACGAGGTGACGGACTGGAAGCAGGCCGCAGGGCGCACCGACGGCAAAGAGGGCTACCAGTTTGGTGACGTGAGCAGATCACTCCTCAAAAGTACCACAGAGTTGGTTGCACGCACCAAGGAGAGGTTCCAACCGGAGGACACAGACTCCTCGTCGGCGGCCACCAGCGCCGATCCGTCTATTGGCATCGCCAGCACAGTCGCGCGCGGCATGGGCCAGCTCATTGGAGCGTCCAAGGGCGTGATCACGGCCACGGCACTGGGCATGGTCAAAGGAGGCGTCGCACTGACCGACCGGCTTTACGAGAACTCGGCAAACCAACTGGTCAACGAAGATGTTCGCGAGCGCTTCCAGAGCCGCATCGGCTTCCAGGCGGGCGCAATCGCCGCCGAGGTGGCGCCACTTCTGGGCAACATCGCGGCGGCATTCTTTCAGGGCTCGCTCGAGGGCCACGCGGCGGCGCACGGAGCTCTCGCGAGCGCGTATCAGACCGTTGTTCCCGTAGAGGTGCAGCTCGACATGCAATGTCGAATCGAACAGCGGCTCGGTGCTGTGATGGAACACCTCGTCGAGCCTGCAGTTCTCGAGGCCCTCTCGAGCTTTTATCGGAGCAAGGTGAAACCCCAGCTGATAGACGATTGGTGGATGCCCGACTACGTACGGCGTGCGGCTCACGAGGTGAGTGATCAGATAGCACATGATCTGATGCTCGAGCTACCTAATGGGCTGAACATGCTCGTCGGGACTAATGCAGAAGTGGGTGGCGGCCGACGAGCCAAGCCTATGAAGAGTTCGACCGCACCGCCGGCCGCCGCAGCCGAACAGGCGCCGCCGCAGCTGCCGCAGCTGCCGCCTCCGCCGCCTCCGCCGCCTCCGCCGCCTCCGCCGCCTCCGCCGCCTCCGCCGCCTCCGCCGCCTTTCGCGGAAGCACTTTCAGCTGTGGAGGCGCCTTCGGCTGTGGTAGCGCCTGCGGAAGAAGTGCTCCTCAGAATTGATAGCTTCATCAAGGTGGATGAGCAGTACTTTGAACAAGCGAGCTCAAGCTCAGCTGGAGGCACCCAGGCAGCAGGTTCGGTTTCGAAAGCTCCTGGTTCTCTTTCTACAGAAACAGCTTCACTCCCCCAAGAAAAGCAACGTGACAGTACATCCGGACGTCAGGCGCCTCCGCTGGCGCCTATCGCTGTGGCGGCGCCAGCGGAGGCGGCTTTAGCTGTGGCAGCGCCTGCCGCTGCGGAAGAGCCTGCTGGAGCTCTTTTGGACCGCCCAGCAGAGCGTCCAGCACCAACCACAAAGACTTGGCGCGAGGCGGTCGGTCGAGAGAGTGGACGCGACGGTTACGTCTTCGGCGATCTGGCCCGCAGCGTGGTCGGCCGTCTGCGTGGAGACGCCAAGCTGACGGGTACGACGGGTACAGACGGGTCACCATCTCGTCAGACTGCCGGGACCCGGACCGGTACCGGTACGGACGAAGAGGTCGTCGACCCAGCGGTGGCGGCGCAGCTTGCAGAATGGCGGCGACGTACGGCAGCCGCTAGTGGTGCCGTTTCGGGCACTTCGAGTCCCCACGCCAGCGACACGCCTACCCCGCCACCGTCCCCTCCGGACTCGTCTGCACCAGTGAATGCACTATCCGAGCCCGATGGCTGCGGCTATGCTGCCTCCGAATGCGCAGCCTCCGAGGCTGAGGAGGCGCCCTCCGAGTATGCGCCTGACAAGGCCCCAAGGATCGCGTTGTCGTGGGCACCAGGGCCCGCGCTCGACCCTGTGCTCATGGGGCCCCCTTCTGCCGCCCCGACTGCCGCCGCCCCTTCCACCACGGCCACGACGGCCTCGATGGGACACCGCTTACGAGCGGCGGGCCTGCACGTGCGCGCGCGCCTCCTGTACGCGCACCTGCCCTACCTTCCCAACCTACCCTACCTGCCCTACGACCGCTACCTGCCTCAGACCGCTGACCTGCCCTACCTGCCCACAGGTACGCGTACCTGCCCTACGACCGTTCCACCTGGCAAACCATGCAATCTCCGTCGTCGCTCGCGATCATAGTCCTCGCTTCGTGGCCTTCGTGGGCGACGCGCACCATCTTCTTCGCCGTGCTGCTGCTGCTGCTGCTGCTCGACCTGGACGAGTACCAGGTGATTGAGCTTGATGGGTGTCGATGACCTTGATCGACCTTGCTCGACCTTGCTTGACCTTGCTTGACCTTTCATACCATTGATGGTGAATGCCACTGAACCTGAGCGCTTGCATGCATACCATTGATGCCGTGTGAGCATTTTGAATGCCACTGAAGCTGAGCGCTGGATTGCGCTGGATTGATCTGGATCGCGCTGGATGATGTCTGATGAGGCTGAGCGGTGCGGCAACCCGATCCTTCGCGTCGTGCAGTTGATGCAGTTCATCATGGCGCTCAAGGGCGCTCAGTTTGTGATGGGGCTGCTCCTCGCGCTAGAAGGCTTCTTGTTCTTCTACCACTGCGCCGTGCTCTCCGCACCAAGCAATTGCGACGAGGCGGGCCCGGGCGTTGGGCTAGGCGTCGGGCTGCAGGTGTTCTGGCAGCTCAGCCTCCAGCTGCTCACGTGGCTTGCCTTTGGGCTGCTGCCCTTCTCGTCGCAGTGCGGAGAAGTCACCCAGCTCGGAAGGCAGGCGCGTCAATCACAGCTTGCGGAGCGTAAGTGGCGCATGGCCGAGAAGCGCCGTCTCGAGCGCGAAGAGAAGGCAAGGGCAAAGGGCCCGTCGGTGGTTGCGCTCAGTAGGCTTAAGGGCCAGCTGCCGTCCTCCTCCTCCTCCTCGCAGCAGCAGCAGCAGCAAGCGCGTGCGTCCGACACGGCCTCTGTCTACTCTGACTCCACCTACTCGAGTGCTGTCACGAGCGCCGCTAGCAAGGCGCCAGCTGGGCCGGGGCCGGCCCAGGGAGGGGCGAGGCGGGCTGGAGCGAGCGGAGGCGGTGGCTACATGCAATCTCGAAGTCATCTCGGAGGCGGCTACATGCCTCTTGTCGACGAGGAGCCGGTAGAGGATGCCGGGCTCGGTTGGTTCCAACGAGCCTTGGGGGAGGGGGCAAAGCCGGCAGAGGATGCCGGGCTTGGCTGGTTCAAACGATCTGTTGTGCCTGTAGACCCCCTCCTCGTCAACAATGTGGGGGAGGAGGCGGAAACGCAAGGGCCGTTCGAAAGCTCCGAGCCTGGAGCCGAGCCTGGCGAGCTTCCGGATGGCGCCGAGATGGGCGCGCTCGTGTCCTCGGCGCTCTCCAGCCCGCGTAGCTCGTCGAGCTCGACCAATCTCGGAGTGATCTCGAACGGCTCGTATGCGAAGCCCCCCCCGAAGGGCTGGAGGCCCGTACAGGCGCGTGAGCCTGATGATGCGGATCATCGGATTCCATGGGTGGAGGGGCTGACAAGGGCGGACGCGGCCGCCACGTCTTCGGCGCATGCCGCCACCAGTGCGGCGTTCCCGGCGCTAACGGTCGACGAGCCCGTGCCCTCCGCAGCCGCCGCCGAGGGCACACTCGAGAGTTCCCAAAGCTCTTCCCACGCCGAGGGCACATTCGAGTCGGGGAGGAGGCAAGGGTCGGCGCCGAGCTCCTCGGCTGCATCTGCAGCCGGCTCGTCGGCTGCGATGGGCTCCTCGGCCTCGTGTATGTACCAGATTGGACGCGCCATCGCGCAGGTCTTCGGCTTCACGGCGCGTGACAACTTCGCGACAAACCGACTCCTCTATCTTCTCAGCTGGGACATGTTCGCCTTCGGTGGGTGCGCGTCTGTGTTCGCACTGCTCTTGCTCATGCTGGCTCAGCAGTCGGCGAGCCTGCAACCCGATCGCAACCTGACACTGCCGATCGTGCTGCTCTCACCTTCCTTTTATGGCTCATGGAGAGTCGAGATCACCTTCTTCCTGGTGCGGCTCGTGTACGCACTCTCAGCGCTCCCCTTTATGATCTTTCACCTGCCTTTTGTGCGCGACCTCCTCTCGCACACTTTCGCGACGGGCTACACGAAGCGCGGCGTGTGCGTCGCCTACGATCGGAGCGGCCTCAGCGCCTTTATAGAGTGGCTCGATCAGTTCCTCCAGCTGCCAGCGGCTCAGGTACTTAGCACCAAGGAGCGCGCGAAGATCGAGAAAGCCCTGACTGTGGCGCGAGAGTGCCTCGTGGACGAGGATGGCGGCGAGCTCGAGCGCCCGCCGCCGAAGCAGGTGACCACGCGACATAGAGCGGACCTCATCAGTGCGCTCGAGGCGATCGTGCCGCCCACGCACCCGCTCTTCCCACAGCTCTTTCCCGAGCGACAGATTTGCCTTGAGTACGCGGAGCGCGTGCGTCACGAGGCGGCCCGTAAGCGCGAGGGCGCTGTGAAAGCGGCCCGGAGCACGAGCCAGACTGCGTTCAAGAGCTGGGAGGAGCACCAGTCTTCCAAGTATGGAGAGGCGTGGCAGTCTTCCTCGCGCATGCAACTGCTCACTACGGCGCCTCTCCTCCCCACAGGTATGGAGTGGCGTGGCAGCGCGACAGCGAGGCGACCAACTGCACGCTGTGTGACAGCGCCTTCCACCTGCTTTTGAGGCGGCGCCATCACTGCCGGCTGTGCGGTCGGCTCGTTTGCGACCCGTGCTCCAAGTCGCGTCGTGTGCCACGTGGCAGCAGCAACAGTGCGAAGCCCGAGCGTGCATGTGATCGATGTGCGCAGGACACTGAAGACGCATGACAGTGAAGATGCGATGCGATCGTGGATGCGAAGATGGAGGCGGCGACGTCCTTGGCCTTGCGCCTTGCTCACGTACACGTCCCGCATCTTGGACGGCGGCAGCCGAACGACGTGAGCGATGAAAGTGCTGCCGCGCGCGCCCGCCGCGGGTCAGAACTAAGTTACCCGCTGGACCAACTTTTTGATGGACCAACTTGTTGGTCTTTCGATCACCATACGTCGCCATTGAATCCTCGCGCGCGCCTCCCGCTGGCAGGCACACCGAACGCACCCCCACGCACACTATACAGTGCCCCCAAACCCGGCCGTCGAGCCCCTCGCGGCCTCGTTTCTCAATTCTTTCTCTTGGTATGAATGACGTCGATTTGTACTCGTTCATCCTGGGAGAGTCCTCGGTCGTGTGTGACCTGACACCCGCGTGTCGATCCCTAACCCTCCGCTCGGTCCGGTCGAAAGTCGATTTTCGTTTGGGGGGTGGCGCCGCGGAAGGCGCTATGCCCCGTACGGCCTACATGCGCTATACACTGTTAATACACTGAACACGGTTTGTTATTCAGTACCGTGAGAAGCGAAAGCAGAAAACATTGCAGTCAGCACCGCAGAACGGTCCCAGCCGAACATAGCTGCACAGGTACGCATCTGCTGAAAGTAACCTGAATCGCTCCGTTCTTGGCATCGAGCGCTGAGATATCCGCTGTCGACCCGCCGATTGCGAGGAGCGTGGCAAGCCACTGTGTCAATCTGCCGGTTCGGCGGGCTGATACGCGAGTTGCACGTGGAAGACCCACGCGCATGAAGCTCGGCCAAGATCCTCTTCCCGATTGCAAGAGGCAAGAGTGCTCTTGCCGATGCCTTCGCGCCCGCTTTTGTGAGCTTCCTGTGCAAAGGACGCCTCAGCAGACCCACGAGGCACGACTCGCCAAGTACGCTGGCATTCTGCACAGTAATCAGGCTCGGGGTCACCTGCGCGACGACGCTTGCAGCTGAGCGCCTCACGCACAGCGTAGTTCATGCGGTTGTGTTGGTGCACAACAGAGATTGTAGCGTTGCGCATGTTGAGCACCACGCCGCGATGGTTGAGTAGGACATCTCGGCCGATCCTCATGCCTGCAGCGCCCGAGATGTACACCTCGTCGTATTGTAGCACACGCACCGGCACTGGGCGTGGCTGCCGAAGAAACTCGTTGTAGAGGAGCCAGATGTGGATGCCTTGGTCGTAACCCTTAGCGAGCATCCAATTCTCCGTCTCCAACCGCGGAAGCCGTGGCACCAGCAGCCGATTGACCTCTGCGGCCATCCTCTCCAGGTACAAACTCATGCCTGTCCGCCGCCCCATCGTGTAGCCCGACGTGCTGACGTTGCGCATGCTGATCTGCTCGAGGCTCTTTCTGCCGTACAAGTTCACGACCCAGTACTTGTTGCCGTGACTGCGGCCAATAATGTCCTTGTCGTTACCGAAGATGAGATCATCTTCGGGACCGATGCGCACAAAGGGATCCGCTTGGAAGACCACATCCGAGGCGTCGCTGACTGCCACCTTGTAAAATGTGCGCCCCTCGGGCCCTCGGAGATAGTCGGCGTACACATTGTACCGAAAGACTTGCGTGAAGCGCGAGTGGTTGTAGGAAGCAGGCCAAGGAACCAGCTTGATACGAGGATGTGGTGGATTGAAGACGGACACGGCCGAAGCTGGCCGAACAAAGAGCACGAGAAGGGCATCGGGCACGTGCTTCAGGAAGGAGCAGATGAAGGGCAGGAACCAAGAGGGTGGGAAGCCGTCAAAGCTGACAGTGGCAAAAACTGCGTTTTGCATGGTTGGCCTGTCGTTGACCACGGTGCCGAGAGCATCGTCCGGCTTTTGTTGGCCGGAGCGACGCCCCTTTCGAGTGGAGCGGTTCGGCATGAGCATCTTGTCAAAGAGCTCGTAGATCGCAGCACGTTTGAAAATACGCGCAGGAGCGAATCGGTCCCCAAAAATGCGATGGCGCTCGGCGGCCAGTGCCTTCCGCTCAGCGGAGCTTAGGTTCGCAATTTGCCGATACGCGATAGCAATGCCCGTCAGGTTATCCCGTGTGATGTTTGCAAAGGTCAACAAGCCTGCGTACGCGTTCTCATCCTTGGGATAAGCGCGCTCGGAGATGACGAGGCCACCAGCATTGAGGATCTTGGTCACACGGAAGGTGATGGGGTTGTGCGGGTCGCCGCAACCCTTGTGGATGTTCAGAAAGATGTCGTGCTGCTGAAGCAGTTGCGCGTATTCTGCCTCGGTCCAGACGTCATCACGCCTGTACAATCCGTGGTTCCCGAGTAGGTCCGGCGATGCCAAGTGCCGAATGCACCAGTAGCGAGCTATGTAACCCATGTTCCGCGAGAACGAGCCGAGGAAGAAAAGCGGAGGTGGCAGTTGCGGGTGCCCCACCGAGTGCTTCACCGGCAGTGCTCCTAGAGGGACCCAACGTTGCACCGGCGCTTGCAAACTGCGCCGACAAACATCGATCGTATGCCATGAAAAGTCCCATATCTCGTCGACAACATCACTCCTGAAAGCGCACTCATGCAGCGGCTCAGTTTGGTAAAAGACACTGAAAACTCTGCGTCGTCGCAGATTGGCCCACGGAACGTAGCGACGTCCAGCCTCGCCTACCCAAATAAAAAAGTCGCCGCGTCGCGTGATCTTTGACGCATTGGCGATCTCCTCAGCCGTAACGCTAGCATATGAGAAGCGGATGTTGCTCAGCCCCGCATATTGTTGCACGCCTGCAACCAAAGTCGACACCACCGGCTCGTAGATGGAGGCGAGCTTCAGATTGTGCCGACGGACTCCACGTGCCGACCATATGATCAGCGCCGGCGCGTCCGGCGTGCTCGCGAGTGTCGGCGGCGACATGGTGAACGCCTCCGCGCCGCGTCGAGTCCAGGCACGACCCTCCGCCATGTTGTCGCCTCTCCGCGGAACAACGACGCCAACGACTGAGCAAACCCCGCATCTGTTCTTCCTATGTCCCGGCTCCCCCCGGTGTCGCCCCCGGTGTCGTCAGCTCGTCACCTCTTTGCTAATCTTTCAATGCCGGTTTGTGCCGTGAAAAACAGCATGCGCTTTAAAACTCAGTCCATATTACCATATTCGATGGTGCTAGTTCAATTCGCGTTAATATGCGGGTCGTCCGGCGGGTACAGCGATGAAGTGAGAGTACAGGAGCGTATACAGAAACTGCTGTCTCGGAATTTGGAATCTGTATTTTGTCTTTCAATTTCCAAATCGCAGGGCGAGGTGCGTAAGTTGGATTCTGCATGGCGATATCTGGATCTTGAAATCTGTCCAGGTTCCAAAACCCGCGGCGAGGCGCGGAATCTGGATTCTGGATGGCCCGCGCCGGTTCTTGGAAACTGGTAACTGTTCCCCCCTGTGTTTTGAACCGGTACCGCTCCTTTCTTGGGAACTCGGAATCTTGGAAAGTGGAAACTGCGATCACTTTACCGGTACTGTACCGTACGCCGCGGGGTATCCTTTACCCTTACAGTACTGTACATAGCGTACTGTACGGTACGTCGTACGTGTGTCCTGTGCGTGCGAGCATGCCGTCCCGGCTTCCCGCCGAGGTTTCTTCTTTCTTGACCAATTTCTTCTAACAATCTAAGTTCTATGTCAATCCGGTAAGTTGAATTTTAAAGTCGTTGAATGCGGCCGGGGACTCGAGGTGAACACGAAACGAAACCGGACACCGTTGAAACACCCGGGCATGAACACTCTTCATAAAGCCGAACACCCACCCACAGGTTAGAGGTTTTGATTGGGGGTCACCCACAGATGCAAGGCGCTTCCCAAAAGGTCAGCCAGATGAGACATTAGAAGACAGTCTGATGTGAGCTGAGTCTGTCAGTCGACAGGCGCTCGGACGAAACGCGCTCCGACGACGGGCGCTCTGACGAAACGCGCTCCGACGACGGGCGCTCTGACGAAGTCCGACTGGACGAGGATTTGGGGAAGGCAGCTTCGAGCATGTCGCTCGTCGACAGCCCCTTCCACTGGTCGAGCCGGTTGCTGTCGAACTCACCGAGGATGGATTCGTGAGCTGCGTCAGGCACTGCGCAGTGTTCGAAGTTGAGCTTCCTCTGGAGCACGAGGGCTCTGGGACCTGCCCGAGACGTGCACTTGCTGCTGGGTGCCGGGGTGCTGCACTGTGCCGTGCCTTTCTCGGAGTCGGATACGGAGGACTGCCCACCGTCGGCGTCAGCAACCTGTGCGAGCGTCAAGTACTGTTTTCCTTTCGCCTTGGCCGCACTCTTGGACGGCTTCAAGGCCGACTTGGGCGTGAGCTCCGAGGACGAGATCGATGAGGTTGACGAATGAGCCCCTGGCAGTCTGGACGGGGTCGAGATCGAACCTGGCGATCTGGAAGGGGTCGAGATCGAACCTGGCGATCTGGACGGGGTCGAGATCGAACCTGGCGATCTGGACGAGCTGGTCCCTGGCTGGCGTGACGTAGATGGGCTCTTCGTCTTCTTGAGGCGTGGAGTCCGAGAGGCCTTGAGGCGAGCCGACTTGAGCCGGGCGGTTTTGAGGCGGGCCGACTTTGAATGCTCATGCAAGCTCGTGATGCTCTTCGGGGGTGATCGTGCCCGCGCTTGGGCCGCTTCCACAGCTGCCTGGATCACGCTCAGTTCCTCCTCTCGTCTGGCGGAGCCGAGGCGTGCGAGCTCGTCTGCTTTGGACGGATGCGGCAACTGCGAGCGCCATGTGGGCGGCGCCCGCCCCTCGCGCTTCAGGTGGCTGAGCACACGCGTGGCCTCCTGCACACAGGCCTCATAGACGGGGTTACGGCTGTTCTGGTTGCCGGCGCCGGTGGCCTCGTTGAGAGCGCGAAGGAGCTGTGGGGAGAGGGGCGAGGCTCCGATTTGAGCACTTACACACTTACATGCAAGGCTAGGGCTTGGGGGTTGAGGGCAAAAAGGAGGAGCTGCGCGCACCTCCGCCGCCTCGGCGGTGGAGTAGCCGAGCCAGAGTCGCCCTTCTCGAGAGGGCGAGCGGGAGGGCGAGCGGGAGGAGCGTGCGGCCCCGCGTGCCGTCCCACGAGAGGACTGTGGGGAACGTGCGGACGTGCTCGAGGGGGAGCGCCTCGGCGGGGTGACGAACTCGAACTCGGTCTGGGGTTGATCTTCATCTTGTGGAGCCGCCTTACGGAGTGCCCCGCCTTTGCGCGGCGACGACAGATTGGTCGGCACCCAACTCGGCGCCTCAGTTGGCCCTCTTGGAGCGAGCTCGAACTGAGATCGCTCCTCCTCCTCCTCCGCGTCCTCCCACTCTTGGCGGCCGTGCTCGGGCCGAGGATGGAGTGCCTTCGTAAGCGCCACGTGGGCATTCTGCATGCGCCGCTCGGGGATCACGTGCTCAGGCTCCTGCTTGCACGGGTGCCAGCCCAGCCAGCCTTCGTTCCTCGCGTCTCTCAGGTTGCTGAGGGTCTGCCGGTCCAGATCGCGTCTTCGAGCGTTCATCTCTTCGAGCGTCTCCTTGGCCTTGGCGCGCTCTTCCTCCGTCACTCGCAGCACACTCTCCAACCTCGCTGCCTTGAGAGCGGCCTGTACCTGCAATCAGAGGTCATCAGAGGTCATCAGAGGTCATCAGAGGTCATCAGAGGTCATCAGAGCTCTCCAATCTCGCAACCTTGAGAGCGGCCTGTACCTGCAATCGGGGGGAGGCACTCCGTTGCCATCAGAGACAATCAGGGGTGGCCAACAGACGCAGCCAGGGGCCATCAGAGGCCATCAGAGGCACTCCGAGCTGAGTGTACCTGCACTGGATCAGATGAGAGCTCGGCGACGGCGAGGTGTGCGCCCGTCCCGGCGCCCGTCACCGCCGTCACTGTGGGACTTCCGTGGTCAACGCTCGGCCCGCCCGCTTTCAACGCAATGTCGAGCGGCGACGCGCCCCACTTGTTCTGGATCGCCTTGTGGGCCCCATGATGCAGTAGCGTTCGGATCACGGCAGGGTTGTTCTTGCGAGCGGCCTCGTGAAGAGCAGTACTCCCATCGACGCTGACGAGATTGACGATCTCGACGCCGAGATTGCTTGCGAGCACGAGCAACGCGTTGCACACACCGAGGTGGCCTGCTCGCACCGCGTAGTGCAGCACGCTCAAACCGTACATATCCACTGCAGTGAGCACCTCCTTCGCGCTTGTATGGTTGCCAAGGCGGCCGCTGAAGCTTAAGACGAGGTCTAGAACGGGCAGCTTGCCGCTCTTGGCCGCCCAGTGCAGCGGCGTCTGTCCCAAGGTATCGGTCTGAGTCAGCATCTCCCCCCTCTGGGCAGGCCCGGCACTCTCGAGGATCTGACGGAGCGGTTTGAGGTGCGTTCCGGTGCGCATGCATAGCCACACGAGCAGCTTGCGCCCCTCCCTAATATGGGCAAGCATGGCTCGCCAGGTGTTGATCGCACGCCGCGGGGCAATACCGAGGAAGGCGCTCGCCGCTCGCCTCCGCGCACGCACTTTTCTCATGATCTCATTCAGGCCGGCCCAAAACCGGCGCGCGCCCCAAATGTATTCTTGCACTTGCTTCACCTTTTCAAGCTTGGCCACCAACGCGCGCTTCTCCTCGACCAACTTGAGCCAGCGCCGCACGAGGTAGCACCTCTGATGATGCCGATCAGCGCGGTCGAGCATACTCTTGACTCGCAAGAGCTCCCTGAACCGCTCAAGCGCCTCGAGCTTCGCCGCACCTTCCGGGTCGACGATTCTGCGGAAGCCATCGCGCAATCGCTTGCGCTGGGCGGCCAGCTGCATGAACTCGACCCGCCACTTGTAAACCATCGCCCACTTGAGGACGAGCTCTTGCGCACTGCGTATCATCGATTTCCACTGCGTTGAGAGCTCCGCCCATTCTCCAAATGCTTTCAGTCCTTTCGCTTTCGCCCTCGACTTGTAGTCCCATCCTGACGCCCGCATACGCCGCTTGCCTTCGGTGATGTGGGCAAACATGCTCTGCCATCGACGCAGACGAATGCGGGCCTCAAACCTGGCGGGCTCGTCAACGAAGAGCCACCATCGGATCGAGGTTGAGCATTGAGCTGCAACTTCCATTATCCGTCGAAGAGCGAACTCCTTGGAAGAGACCTTATGGCACCTTCTGCCACCTTAGCAGGGCGCGCTTCGCGATGTTCGTCGCGGTGAAACTTGAAACTTGAGCAGAAACTTGAAACTTGGGGAGGTTAGTCAGATTCAGTGAGATCCGTGTGTACCGTGCCCCGTTTTTTTTGTTTCAAAAACACCGGTACATGTAGGAGGCAGACACACGAACCTGCAACCTCAGAACCAACCCCAGAGCCCAGACGCCACCTTCGACACCGACTCACGCGCCAGGCACCCGTATGTACAAAACCCTGAGGCCCCGGCCAACCTGAAGAGTGGTGTTGGTGAAACGTGTGCTGTCAGTGTGTGATTTCTAACAGTAACTTAACAGTAACTTAACAGTAACAGTAACTTAACAGTAACTTAACAGTAACTTAACAGTAACTTAACAGTAACTTAACAGTGTAACATAACAGTTTAACATAACAGTTTAACATAACAGTAGTGAGTAGATAACAGTAACACACATCGACATCCTGGGTTTCCTGGCCACACAGCCTTGACCCAAGGGGGAGTGGTCCACTTATTTTTCATGTATTTATAAGCGCCCCACACGCCACAGCCACACCGCCTAGAGCCCCTACTGCCTACACCTGTTTGGGAATTGAATGGGCCAATAGATAGCGCATCGCCGCCGCATGGCATTTTGGCATACTTAGCCCGCGCCGCGGTACAGAGCTCAGACGCTCACACACGACACAGGGACGTCACACGTCAGAGGTCGAGACCGGTCAGTTGGCCGCGACAACGCAACAGTTACAGTACAGTATTTTACAGTCAACGTGGAAAGCGCGGGCCACGATTCGCGACATCGCGAAACTGTACACGGAGCCCGAGATCGAGCGCATTCGGCGCCTGTCGTGCGACACATCAAAGCCGCGGTGACCGGTGAGATGGGGACAAGTGATCAACAAGCCATCTCCGCCTCCGCCCTTACTCAGCCTTGCTTGTGGGATGATGGCAAAAGCCTAGCGTCGCTTGCCATCATCCCATAAGGGGCGCACGAGCTTGACCGCAAGGCTTTCTCGAGACGAATGACAAGCCTAGCGTCGCTTGTTCATTCGTCTCGAGAAAGCTTTGAGGTCAATCTCGTGCGCCCCTTCCTAATGGTGCGTCCCTCCGACGGTGACGAGCAGCGGGTCAGACGCGCCGACCGTCTGTGCGTTACCCGAGAGGTGCTCCGACTTGGCCTCGAAGAGGCTCAGAGCAAGGACGAAGATGGTGATGAACGCCGCCATTGCCGCCTTGGCGTAGACGTACCAGTAAGCCGGCGGCACGGGGTCGTAGGTGGTGCTCTTGCCAGTGAGCACGAGGATGCCCGTGATGAGCGTCGCGAGCCCCGCGAAGACGCCAACGGTGCCGAGGAAGACATGGTACTTCAGGAAGCACTTGCGCACGAAGCTGCCGGGAGGGAACAGGCTGTTGTTCGAGAAGACGACGAGTGCGGAGGGGAACTGAAACCAGAAGATGACCAGCACGACAATGCCCACATACGAATGGACGGATTGGAAGTGAACAGTGCACGGCGGCCCGCCACAGCAATTCGCACCGTGCGCGTAGTACATTTGCGTGTAGCCGAGCACGGAGCAAACGAAGGCGCCCATCTGGCAAATGCCGTGCACGACCTTGGCTGTTATTTGGCTGAGGCCAAAGGTGTCGCGAACGACAACGTACGTCACCGCGCCGATGGGTGCGAACACCCCGAAGGCAAGGCTCATGAGAAAGACGTGCATGGCGAACGCTTTGGCTCCTGGCGGCGCCACTGCTTGGGTGTCGCACGGGGACGGAGCCCAGTCAATTGTCCACGTAGAGAATTGGGTGGTGATGGCGTTGTATTGCAGCGAGAAGAAGGTGATTGCGCCGATGATCACGAGGACTGCGAAGATCTTGGCCAGCACCGAGATGTCTTTCGATTTGCTGCCAGCCATCCTCGGCGGGGCTCCGATGTTGATAATTCTTCTGGATGGTTTTACTCAAGGGGCTGGTTGGATTTACTCCATGATGTGGGTTGCCTCGCTCTTGATTGCGATTGCCACCAGGTGACAGTAAGTCCAGTTTCGTCGCGGAACGCCGCGCTCACCACGACGCCTTGCTTGCAGATACAATTGTAGCATAGTCATTACATTAAGCAAAGTCATTACATTAACGGACGGGGCTGACCTTCTATGGTTTCAAGAATCACGAGACACCTGCGACCTGGCCTTCCTAACGAGCCGTTACGAGACACAAACGAGCAGTCCCGACTCGATGCACACCTGCGCGAAGCACACCTTGCCAAACTCGCACAGCAGCTCACTCGACTCAAAGTCGCTCACAGCGATGGGCGTGTCGGCGGTGATCTTACCGAGGCTCGCCGCCAGCGCGTTCGCAATCTCAGCACGCACGCGCAGCCCGCCCTCGTCCGCGTCCTCCACGCCGCCCTCCACGCCGCCCTCCGGCGCCGCCGGGTTTCGTCCAGGGTTTCGTTCACGAGGCGGCAGGGGGGGGTCGTCAGGACGGCGCCGGCGCACGAGCGAGCTCGGTTTGAGATGCAGCTTGGGACTCGTCAATGGATTCGTCCACGGCCGCGCGGCCATGCCTAAGGCCAAGCCCGCACCGGCCGCCACCGCCGGCACACTCGCTCCTCTCGCTGCGGCTTCCCCAGCGGCGCGCGCTGCCTCATCCTCATCTTGTCGCCGGTTGTGTGGGGAAACACGCTCCTCGTACAGCCGCGCCAGCAGGTCGCCTCCACCACAGTCGCCGAAGTCGCCGAAGCCGTCGGCGCGCAGCTGCAGCTCCTCTTCGACAGCCGCCGCCAGCTCCCGTGCCGCCGCCGCGTCCGCCACCGTGGCGCCTGGGCAGATGAGCGCGGGCGGCACTGCACGCCGCCAGAACCACGACGGACGAGCGAGCGCCGTACCGAGCGCAGCCTGCCTTTGGGGGAGCGCCGTACCGAGCGCCGTGCCGAGCACCGTACCGAGCGCCGCACCTCCGCCTCCCATCTCCGCTCTCTCAAGAGCTGCCTGCACAAAAGGGCGCGCCGCCTCTGGGCGCATCGCGGACGCGGCCACCTTGGCCCAGCACCAGTCGTGCGTCGGGAGTGCCAAGGTGACGTGGAGCGAAGGGGCGTCCGTTCCGGTCATCGCCTCATGGACCCAGCCCCTCGGGATGTAGAGTACGTCGCCGACGCAGAGCTCGAGCTCGTGCGCGTGCGCGCGGTCGCGCGTACTCTCGGGGACGGGCCGGCCGGCCTTGCCCACCTGCTCGTGGCTCATCGGGAAGGGAATCGGCGGCGCGGGGGGCACGGCACCGAGCAGCCGCCACTGCTTGCTGCCAGCGAGCTGAACGACGAGCACGTCGCGATCGTCGGCGTGTGCGTCGACGGCCTGGCCGAGGGGCGGCGTCAAGTACAGATTGGCAAAGGCGTGCGGAACGTCGTCGCGAAGGCTCGCGCACATCTCCGCGATCGGCCCACAGACCTTCTCGACATGGTTGACGATGACTGAGCACCCGTCGAGGTAGGCTGACGCGGCAGACGGGTACTCGCTGGTTGGCAGCTGATCCTTGAGGATGATCACGCTGTCGGCGTCGGCGGCTTCCGCGTCGCGCAGAAGCTGTTGCAGCGAGTCGAATGTCGGGAGCGAGCTCCAGCAAGGCAGACGGCCGTTGGCGAGCGTCGCGCGTAGCAATGCTTTCTCCCAAAAGTCTGCGTAAAAGGTACTGGAAGGTACTCCAACCAACGCAGAGAGGGTGCCGCGTGGCTTTCCTGGTGGTGCCGTCGAACTGCTGCTGCGTGGCGGCTCGCTTTCGTCGCGTTGGCGCTTGGCGGCTGCTCGCATTGGAACACGAGACACATTCACAAGTCTGGTATTCACAGTTATTCACAGTCATTCAGTCAGTCCCCCCGCGCTCAAAAGGATGGCTCCGCAGCCCTCGGTCCACACAAGGAGTACTCACTCGACGCTCATATATTCACACATTATCTTGAGGTAAGGCCGATGTAACGCCATACGCAACGTGTTGTCTATTGACGAGCGACAGTATACACAGAATGAAGGACTTATGTGTAACCGGGGGGCTCTCGCGCGCTCAAGTCAATTATAGTTACTCGTTGCGTTTGTTCGGCGACTTACACCACGCCCGACCCATTCTTCGCTTAGCCCGAGGAGACCTAACACCTAAGGCGTTTGGGACCTACGTGTCGTACCGGACCGTCTCGGAGTCCTAAGTCCGGTGTACAGGCGCTACAGCCACGCCCTGTATTGTCTTAAACTTGATGTCTATACGCGTACAAGTTCAAGTACGACCACCAGGGGATCGATTCGACTCTACTGTGTAAAGCTGCCCCGAGGGTCAGAGTTCGTTTTTCGGACCTCGGCGCTCGGCGAGGTCCGAAAACGGTGGGGGCGCAGAGACCATAGCACAAATAGTAAAGCCCGCCCGATTGGTGTCGTTGTCGCTCGCCCAGGTCACAAGTGTTCCGGCGGCCACTTGCACATTCATCGGCCCAGAGGAGCCGGAGTATGCGGTGTCTCCAACCGTGATGAGATCGACGCCGCCCTCGGTCTCAAACTCGGTGGTGGTGATCGTCATCGACATTTCCGCTCGCACCGTGCACGCCTCGTTCACGCCATAGCTCCCAATGCCATCGGTGATGCACATGCCATCGGATGAGACGGAGCAATATGATTGACCCGAAACAATCGTCCATCGCGGTGGCGCCCGTAGGACCGCCCAGGCCGCGGCAGCAAGCAGTACCACCATCATTTCAGCAAGCACCACCTTGCGATAGAGCGGTACAGCTCGGTCCGTGAACAAGGTCCACGGGGAGAGCTTTGTCGCAGGAGATGCACGTCGAACGCCAGCCTCGGGCTCCACCACCGCTCTAGCCGGCGCGGGCTCCACCACCGCTCTAGCCGGCGCGGGCTCCACCACCGCTCTAGCCGGCGCGGGCTCCACCACCGCTCTAGCCGGCGCGGGCTCCGCCACCGCTCTAGCCGGCGCGGGCTTCACCATCGGTACCGGAGCCTCGGGCTTCGGTTTGACCGCTGCGGGCGCCGCTGTGGGCGCCGCGGTGGGCGCCGCTGTGAGCGCCGCTGTTGACGCCGCTGCAGGCGCCTTGGCTGCTGAGGGAGGAGACATGACTGCTGCAGACGGCAGCTCCGCCGCTGCATCTTGCGCCTCTGCCTCCACCTCCGCGCCCGCTTCCTCTGACGCCACCGACTCGCCCACCTTCGCCTCTTTCGCCCCCGCCTCTTCCTTCGCCTCCTTCGCCTCCTTCGCCTTGGCCTTGGCCTTGGCCGCTGCCGCTCCCGCCTTGGTCGCCGAGGCCACTTGTGCGGCAGCCTCCGCCGCCATCGCTGCCTCCGCCGCCATCGCTGCTGCTTCGGTCGCCTTCACCTCCCCCGATGCCCTCGCCGCCTCGGCCGCCTCGCATGCAAATGCTCGGCACGGCGCCTCGCCCGCCTCCCTCGCCGCCTCGGCCGCCTCGGCCGCGGCCTTCGCCTCCTTCTGCCGTTGCCGTTTGGCTGCCTTTTTGGCTGCCTCAGTTGTCGGCGCATCGCCTCGTGCCGCGGCGGCCGCCGACGACGGAGGCGGCGCGGCGGCCGCCGATGAGGGAAGCGTCGTCGTGGGCGCGGAAGACGGAGGCGTCGTCGTGGGCGCGGGGGACGCGGAGGCCCCCGCCTCGCCCACGACGACGCCCTTAGCCGCCTTCTTGGAGGACTTTTTGAGAGCATCTCGCATCTTGCGCGCCTCTACCAAGAGGGCCTTGTCCACCTTTCGACCCTCGCATTCTTCGAGCACCTGTGATTTACAGCATTCAAAGAGGCGCTCAGATGGCACAGTGGCACTCAGAGGGCCCTTAGAGGGCGCTCAGAGGCGTTACGAGGCACTCATAGGTTTTCGGAGGCACTCAGAGGCAATCACACTCAATCACACTCAATCACACTCAATCACAGCACCTGCCGCAGCTCCTCAAGCTGCCCGCGGCCCATGGCAGCCCGTAGCCTCTCCATGGCATCGAGCGCCGCCGCCTCGGCCCGCTTTGCCTCGGCGTCACGCTGAGCAGCTAGATCGGCCTGACGCCGCTTGAGCTCCTTCTGTAGCTCTTGCACGTGGGCGGCCTCGTGCTGACGGCGTGTCTTGCGTGCCTCGGCAAACTGCTTCCGCATCAGCTCAGCCAGTGGATCGTCGTCGTCGTCGTCGTCGTCGAAGGGGTCGAGTTCCTCGACACGATCAGCGTATTTAGCGCTGCTACCGCCGCCCATCCCACGGCCCATCCCGCCCATCCCAAACATCTGCGCAATGTCGGGAGGAAGACCACCCATCCCGCCAAACCCACCGCCCATCCCGCCCATGCCACCGCCCATCCCGCCCATGCCACCGCCCATGCCACCGCCCATCCCGCCCATGCTCCC
>Ga0210240_101142_pt1 | contig 21134 bp, 12 predicted proteins | sample ChrtobMetP5a_4mM_FD_155463 | JGI IMG/M metagenome (GOLD analysis project Ga0210240, IMG submission 155463) | Chrysochromulina tobin associated microbial communities from unialgal haptophyte culture, Seattle, Washington, United States - P5a_4mM | ecosystem: Host-associated > Algae > Haptophytes >...
TGGTGCCGGGCTCGAGGTCCATGAGGATGTTGCGGGGCACATAGCGGCCGCCGGTGGCCTCGTTGTAGTACACGTTGATGCGCTCGAGCTGGAGGTCCGAGTCGCCGTGGTACGTGCCGGTCGGGTCAATGCCGTGCTCGTCGGAGACGACCTCCCAGAACTTGGCACCGATCTGGTTACCGCACTGGCCACCCTGGACTGCGACGATCTCACGCATCTTTGTAGATTAGTTTAGCTGCGGACGCGACGGGGTAGAGGAACACAGGACATGAGTCTTGGAACGGGCCATTTTGGAGTGCAGGCGCGCAGGCGCGCAGGGCAATGCAAACGCGCGGTATACACTGGCCAACCCGTGTTGGCCAGTGTAAGGGCGGGTGACCCATGCTGGACGCCACGGGAGAGGAAGGCGTTGGGGGCTCACATCACCAAAGCGAAGATTTGGGCCTTCCTTCCACTGGATCGCGAAACGTCTGAGAAAACGTTTTCAAAACGAGCGCCCTCGCGGGCAGTTCCCGCACATTAGCTAATCATGCTCCGGGCCCTGCTAGAAAAGTTTGTTTTGTCTCACCGGACCGTACCTAACGAGGCGGGTAACCTTCGGGCGGCTAGAACTCCCCCTTGGCAGGGGGCGGTTCGTTTGCGACCCCCCTAAGTGGAACCCCCACAAGTATAACGGCCAATACGGTCCGGGGTTCATCAGTGTGATGACACCCGGTGACCCCTTACCCCCCCCCTCCCGACACATCGAACCCCCCTTTTCCGTAGGGGAAGTTCGGGAGGTTGTGGAAAAACCATCCACCCTGGGGAGGATTTTCCGATGTGTGTCACGGCCCGCCCCCGGGTGGGGGGGCGTCGCGCCGTAGTGCGACGGAGTCGTGGTGGTGCTCGTCGAGGCCGGCCCCTTATGGGGAGCCGGCCGCGCCCACCCCCTGATGGGGGGGGCGGTGACGAGATTGGGTTCCTGCGCGGATATCGGTTGCAGGGTGTCAGTTAATAAGTCAATGGATTCCGGGTGCCAATCAGGATTCCGCAGAAATCATCAAAAATCAAAGTCTGCAATCCTGCAACGATTTTGCGGAATTCCCTTGGCGGAAAAACGCGACGTCGTCGTCAAGAAGAACATGTCGCATCTGGTTCGGAGCTCGGGCGTGCGCTGCGCTGATGTCGTTGGGGCGAGTCGCGGAGCGGTGCGCGTCATAGGGAATCTGCTGGATTCGGGGCGGGCGCTTCGGGCAAGGTCAGCGATTGTGAGTGGCATGTCAAGGTGGGCGTGCAGAGCTCTGCGTTCCTTCGTTTGTCGAGATTTGGTCGTGAGCAGATGGGAGTACCAATCGCCACCCTGCCTCTTCAAGAAGATGCTCGTGCATCCTTGAAGGAGGTATTCGTCGTTGAGGCCGTGCATGTATGGCGCCGCCGTTCTGCGAGAAGCAAGCAGGGTGAGCGGTGGACGCGCGGCGAATCCTTAGCGGTCGTGTGGTACGCATGAATTAACGAAACTGCCTCTTCCGGGCCCTGCTAAGTTCGTGGCCAGGCCGACGCGGGGCCCGAGCGCCTCACAGAAAGCAGACCAGCAGTCCCATGAGCAGAACAAGAGCAGTCTCGAGCTCCCCTGGCACGTTCCACGTTGGCGCATGGCAGACCCCTCCACTGTCCACACCGCATCAGGAGCCGTTCGGCACAGCACGCGACGGCGACGGCGACTGGAGGGGGCTCGCTGTGCCGTCCACGCGACCTTCCACGTGGGTTTCGTCACTGGGCCTTGGCCTTCGGCTTCGAGTCGTACAGGACTATGGAGGCCAATACTAAGCCGATGCCCAGAGCCATACTCAGCGACGGCATCGAGCGCGTGAGGACGGCAGCGAGCACGGTGGTGGCGACAATGGACGAGGGCTTCGCGTACGCGTACAGGATATTGTCGGCGTACTTGAACGTGGCGGGAATCAAGATACCGTTCATCGCCTTGAGCATGACCACACCCCAAACAGGGAGTGAGAAGCCCGCGAACGCCGCGCGCAGCGTTTGAGGCAGCGCGGCCGCACTCGCCACGAGCGAGGCGGGCGTCGGCAGCGCGGCCGCGAGGCCGGGCCCGCCGAGGAGCGCGCGCGCCAGATCGGGCAGCCACGAGGCGAGCCAAATCCAGAACATGATCCAAACGGTCACTTGAACGTTGTTGACCCATTGGTTCTCTCCCTCGGTCTTGAGGACCTTCTCGTACGCGACGTTTGGGAGCGCCGAGATAAAGGACGAGAAGAGTGTCAGCCCCACGCCCCACCACATCGCCGACGAGGCAGCGGCCGACGCGCCCGCGCTCGCTGCTGACGCTTTGGCGAGTTCTTGGAGCTGGACGAGCAACGCGCCGGCGATGAGCATCAGGATAGCGATCAGCTGGCGCACCAGGAGGCGCTTGCCCACCATGAAGTACATGAGGCCCGCGGTGAAGAGCATCTTCGACTGCGAGAGCACCTGGTACGCCACCGCCGAGATCGCCGAGAGCGCGTCAAAGTAGAGCAGGTTGTTGAACGTGTAGCAGAGCGAGATCCACGCGTTCGCAAACGGCGTTCTCGTGAAGGCCTGCTTGAAGATGGGCACGACCTGCCGAGGACCGCCGCCGAAGCTCGCGACCGCAATCGCGATGAGCGGCAACTTGACCACCTCGGACATGACGGCCACCGTTGCGCCCGAGTACGAGCCGTGCACGCGTGTCCAGCGCGTGAGACCATCGGTCGCGCACTTGTGCACGATGAGGCAGACGAGCAGCAGCCACGAGCGGTACTTGAGAAGCCACGCGCCGAGCGGCGACGGCTGAGGCGCAGCGCCCGCAGAACCCACTGTCATGGCCACCAGAGCCGCGCGCGAGCGCGTTGTAGCGCCAGCGTGCGGCGATGGCTGCAGCTTCTCGCTGGTCGCGGTGGCGGACGCGAGCAGCATGGTGCCCGACGACTGGTGCCGCATGAGTGTAGGGGAGGGCATCTTCCCGTAGCACTCGGACGGCGAGAGCAGCAGCACAATCACAAAGCGTCGATTCGTCGCCGGCATGAGCAGCGATGACGCGCAATCAAGGCGAGGGCGCCATCTGCGACACCAGCTTTGCAGCTGGCTGTGTTCCTGTGAAAAGTCCAGGGGCCCGGCTTTTTCGTGGTTGGCTGTGAACGAAAACTTTTTACGCAAGCCACTGGTGTGCACTGCAGGCATCGAGTCCGAATTGCTCGCGTGCCTTCCGCCGTGCTTCCTCAAGGCCACGCTGGCGCCCCCTGGCGCGAGCACGCTCGAGCTCCTTCAAATGACTTGAATGCGTGGACCTCGATGGTTCGCAAAGGTTGCTTGCAACGCAGACTCCATTCCTGCATGCCTTGCCACCCATCTCGGCGTGCGCCCCGCCCAAAGCCTCGTCTTGCACTGTTCCTTGTGATGAGCGAGGCGTGCTTGCCTTTGGGGGTCGATCGTTGCTTGGTTTGCGCTGACGCGACCTGTCAGGTGCCGCCGCCGCTGCCGCCGCCGCTGCCGTCTCCGCTGAGCGCGCCGCATCCAAGCGTGTCGCCCCCAGCGCGACCTGCTGCTCCTCGATAGCCTCGTCCTCCCGCTCGAGATGCTCGTCCTCCCGCTCGAGATGATCAACCTCCCGCTCGAGATGATCAACCTCACGCTCGAGATGCTCGTCCTCCCGCTCGAGATGATCAACCTCCCGCTCGAGATGCTCGTCCTCCCGCTCGAGATGATCAACCTCCCGCTCGAGATGATCAACCTCCCGCTCGAGATACTCATCGACCTCGTCGAGGGCCACCGGTAGGGCACGCACCGGCGCGCGCAGAGGAGTGAGCATCCTCTGCGCGGCGGGCACCTCGGCCTCGGCAAGCAGCAGGACGGAGAGGCCTCGCGCGCCAAAGCGCCCCGTCCGTCCCACTCGGTGAAGGTAGGTGGGTAGGTCGCGCGGCAGCCCGAGGTGCGTCACGAGTGTCACGCGTCCAAAGTCGACGCCGCGTGCGAGCAGGTCGGTCGCGACCAGCACGCGAAGCTCGAATGCATGCATGCGGCGCATCGTGGCCAATCGCTCCTCATGCGCGAGAGCGCCCGAGATGAATGCCGACGGGAAGCCGCGCGCCGCGAGCTCGCGCGCCAACCGGGAGCCTTCCTCTGGTCGATTACAGAAGACGAGCGCCTGGTGGAAGGAGATCCTCTCGAGCAGCTCCAGGACCTCAGCACGGCGCGCCGTCGCGAGCGCCTCGGACGGGCTCTGGCGCTCGCAGTCCTCCTGCTCGTGAGAGCCGCCGCGCCCGACGACGCGGTAGTACTGTCGGACGCTGGCAAGTGCCGCACTTCCGACGAGCTCCGGAGGTACAGTTGGTACGCTGCTGGGCGTCGCGCCATCGGCGGCGCTTCCGCCAGCTGTCCCTTTGCGCTCGGCCGTCTTGCCGCCGAAGCACAGGGGGCGATCGAGCAGGCCGAGGGGATCGCGAGGGTCGGACTCGTCCGCGGCTGGCGCGAGCGACGGCAGCAGTGAGATCCTGTGGGGAGAGCGCATCGCGGCCTGCAAAGTCGCGAGCAGGGGCGCTGGGTAAGTGGCCGAAAAGGCGAGCGTCTGCCGTCGCTCGGGCAGGCACGTCAGTAGGTAGCGCAGCTGCTCCTCGAAGCCGGCGTCGCCGCACAGCTTGTCCGCCTCGTCCAGCACTAGCAGCCGCACGTGTCGCGCGATGAGCGCCTCGCTCAGAAGCAAATCCACCAGCCTGCCGGGCGTTCCGGTCGCAAGGTGCGCGCGAGCGGCGGCCGCCCTGTCTGCCCTGAGCGCCGTTCCGCCCACGAACGCGTGGCAGCTGATGCCTCGCAGATGCGTGCCGATGATGCGGCACACTTCGCAGCACTGCAGGGCGATCTCACGAGTTGGCACGACGATGAGCGCCTGCGGCGCCGGCTGGTTGGGGCGCATGAGCTCGAGTGCAAGTGCAGCAAAGACAACTGTCTTACCAGTGCCAGACTTGGCCTGCGCGATCATGTCGACGCCCATGCGGCCTATTGGGATCGCACGTGCCTGGATGGCCGATGGCCGCTCGAATCCTGCATCAGCGAGGCCACGAAGGATAGGGTCGGACAGTCGCATCTCCGAGAACAGTATTGCTTCCTCTCCTAACGCCACTATATCGGTGGCATCACTGATCGGCCTTGCGAGGCGCGGGCGCGTCACGGTGCCAAATGCCGCCATATAGTCGTCCTCGTGTGAACGTGGATGGTGTCAGCTTGAGACAGCCCTCCTCGGCCTCATTTCGCTCATCGTACAGGAGGAGGTTCGTATGTCGAGTTTCATTCACACTTCACGTGTATCAACATGCTGAATGTCTGGCGACTCCGAGCGTCGACGACGACGGTGCAAGCGCGCCGCTGCCTGTGCGCCAAACCAAAGCCCGCGGCGCCAGCTTCTCCTCTAGGACCCGAACAGGACTACACCACGCTCTTTAAAGCCACCAATCCGGAGCTCCTCTTCGACCACAAGAAGCGCAGCTCGTGGTGGGTTGTGGGTGGCGTGTGGGCGGTCTTCGGCACATACATCGCGTATGTGGCCATCTACAAGGATCGCATGTTTGACCCCCCCGCGCCCGCTGCACCAGATCTAGATTCCGAGGTGCACAAGGTACTGCCTGATGGGCGTGTCCTGCTCAAGGACGGGAGCATTCGATTAGCTCCTCCGCCTCCGCCACCGCAGCGTAAAGCTCTTTAGATTGAGAAAGAAATTCAGACCTTCGCACACTTCGAATTTCATAAGGTAGCTCCCTAAGCTAGCAGCCATTCTTCGGATGGCATCCTGCGTGCCATACGCCGCATGCCGCCATGGCCCTTAAGGCGGCGACGTGTTTCTCCTTGGCGGCTCCATGCGCAGGTCCATGCGGGCGGTCAGCTCCGCCGCCTGCGAGTCCGCGACCTCGCCTTCCGGAGACTCGGGCGGCGCCACCCCAAGCCTCTGAGCGCCTTTCCGGTAGTCGCGGCGCGCGCGACCGCAGCGGGATGGGAGTCCCACAGCAACCAGCCCCACGGCGAGCCCAACCACGCCAAGCAGGAGAAGCAATTCCAGGTCGAGTCCGCTATAAGTGGCCGGCGTAGAAACCGCGTGGTGCATCGCCGCCACTTCAGCCGATTCATCGTCCCATGTGCCCAGCACGTAGCAGGGTGGTGGCGGTACCGGCGGCGGCAGGTACGCCGCGAGCGGTTCGCCGCAGTTGGCACACCAGGCGGTGCAGCCGCTCATCCAGGTTTCCCCACACTTGCCCCAACTCGCTTGCTGCTGGCAGCTGTAGTTGCCCACATGCGCGAGCCGGTCGGCGCAATCGCACGCGCGATAGTTGCGGATGCGCGCCGGTGGCGGGATCGGCGGTGACGCCAGATTGGCGTTCACATTGGCGGGCCTTCCGTCGCGCGCCGCCAGTGCAGCCGCACCCGCGCGCAGCCCGGCGGCAAGCTCCTCTTGGCTGACGCATGCATTGTCCGTCCGGAAATCGCACGTGAACGCCCAAGAAAAGATGCCAGCGTACCCAAGCTCGACCGCCTGCGCGTGCAGCGAAGCCGTCGAATGACGTGCACTCGTCGGCTCCGCCCCACGATTCGCCACGTCCCATCGTGAAGACACCTCCCCGAGGATCACAGGTGCGCCCAGCCCGAGGCTTGCTGCCGTGCGCCCCGCATCACCCACAGGTGCGTTCGTCCCAAAGTCGGTCCCGTCCGCCTCCTTAGGGTACGCATGCACCTGATATTGGTCCAGCGTGCCCGTTGCATCGCCACCGGCCGCCACCAAGCACGCGTTCGAAAAGAGATGGCGCGCTCCGCGCGTTCTTGCCGCCTCGCCCACCCATGCCGCGCACACATGCCATGACCCTACAGTTAGACTCACGCCAGGCTCGACAGCTCGTATGGCGCCGGCGACGCGGTTGACAAACCGCTGCACCATGGTCAGCGGGAACTTGTACGTGCTCCAGCCCACTGCGTCGTGCGGGCCGGCGCAAGCGGAGACGCCTTCCACGCTGCCACACACTGCCACCGCATCGGCACCAGCGGCGGCCGAACTGGACCGGGGGTCTATCATGCCTTCAGGCTCGTTGACGATTTCGATGGCTGCGAGGCTGCGGTAGCCTCGGACGGCGGCAGCGAGCGGGCCGACTGCGCTAGTGAGAAGCGAATCGAGCACGCCTTCGTCCGAGACGAGTGTGCGCGTCTCCTGCGTCTTGGCGTCGGCACCGTTGAAAAGCACCAGTATGACGTGGCAGTCATAGTGCTCGGCGAGCGCCAGCAGCGTCTGCACCATGAGCGTCACGCCGGGCGCGAGTCCTCTGACAAGACCGTCCGCATGCCACAGTAGCTGTTTCTGCGGCTCGTCAAAGAGCCAAACGCGGAGCGCGTTGCCACCATTTGTGACGGCGAATCGGAGCGCCTCTTCCCAACCGCAGTAGGTGTTGGCAGAGTCGTTATCGGCTGATATAAAGTCGGAGCCCCACTCGATCCAGGGCACATTAATCCCGTTGAGGAATGGACGACTGGCGGAAGAAAGTGTGGCACACTGCATGGAGGTGATGCTGCTGCTGCTGTTCGACACTCCTGTACTATGGAGTGTACATGTACATTGGAGAATGTGCTGTAGTGTGCTATTGTGAATTCATTACAGTATTGCACGAGATCAACCGCTTCCTCCGAACGTTTAGTGGCTTCTTATGTTTCAGAATTCCTGCCGACCATATTTGGCTTCCTAATTGTCCCTCGATAATGACGAGATTAATGCACGAGATTATATGGATTCCCTTTTCTTTTCGTCATGATGCGCAGTCAATGCACGCAGTCATGATGGCGCCGCGGACAGGCTGGCAGGTCGAACGCCAAGGCCGCAAGCGCTACCCTAGCCCACGGGACTATGCGCAGGAGCTCCAGCCGGGCGGTCAGCCAACGGCGTTCGCACCACCCAAATGCTCGGCACCAGGGCGGGTTGGCTGCGATGTGATGCTTCCCAAACCGGCCCGTGCCAAGCCTGCACCAGGAGTTCGAGCTGCGCTCTTGCCACCGGCATGCTCGCTGTCCTCCGAGCTGGGGTGCCTGCGCCTCCCCAAGCCGTCGGCGAGGAAAAGGAACGAGCTGCTGGGTAGTGACGAAGCAGTGCTGCAGTTTGTGGGTAGAAGGCAGGTGCTGCTGCCCGGCGGCGACGCGCCCACGAGCTCGATCGCGGCGGCGGACGTGGACGGCGATGGCGACCTCGACGTTCTGCTTGGCAACGACGGCAGCCCTAGCCGAGTGCTGCTCAACGCGGGCGACGGAACATTCCCGACGAGCATCGAGCTGCCCGGCGGCAGCACGTCCACGTTGTCGATCGCGGCAGCGGACGTGGACGGCGACGGCGACCTCGACGTGTTGCTTGGGAACGACGGTCGTCCCAGCCGAGTGCTGCTCAACGCGGGCGACGGAACATTCCCGACGAGCATCGAGCTGCCCGGCGGCAGCACGTCCACGTTGTCGTTCGCGGCGGCAGACGTGGACGGCGATGGCGACCTCGACCTGCTGCTTGGGAACGACGGCGAATCCCAAGTGCTGCTCAACGCTGGCGACGGAACATTCCCGACGAGCATCGAGCTGCCCGGCGGCAGCGCGTACACGAGGTCGATCGCGGCAGCGGACGTGGACGCCGACGGCGACCTCGACCTGCTGCTTGGGAACAACGGCAGTCCCAGCCGAGTGCTGCTCAACGCGGGCGACGGCACGTTCCCGACGAGCATGGAGCTGCCCGGCGGCAGCGCGTCCACGTTGTCGATCGCGGCGGCGGACGTTGACGGTGATGGCGACCTCGACGTGCTGCTTGGCAACTATGGCGGTTCCAGCCGAGTGCTGCTCAACGCGGGCGACGGCACGTTCCCGACGAGCATCGAGCTGCCCGGCAGCAGCGCGTCAACGTTGTCGGTCGCGGCGGCGGACGTGGACGGCGATGGCGACCTCGACGTGCTGCTGGGGAACTATGGCGGTTCCAGCCGAGTGCTGCTCAACGCGGGCGACGGCACGTTCCCGACGAGCATCGAGCTGCCCGGCAGCGGCGCGCCCACGTGCTCGATCGCGGCGGCGGACGTGGACGGCGATGGCGACCTCGACGTGCTGCTGGGGAACTATGGCAGTTCCAGCCGAGTGCTGCTTATCGCTGTCGATGGCACATTCCCGACGAGCATCGAGCTGCCCGGCGGCGGTGCGTCCACGAGGTCGATCGCGGCGGCGGACGTGGACGCCGACGGCGACCTCGACCTGCTGCTTGGCAACTATGGCAGTTCCCGAGTGCTGCTCAACGCGGGCGACGGCACGTTCCCGACGAGCATCGAGCTGCCCGGCGGCAGCGCGTCCACGTTGTCGATCGCGGCAGCCGACGTGGACGGTGATGGCGACCTCGACGTGCTGCTTGGCAACTATGGCAGTTCCCGAGTGCTGCTCAACGCGGGCGACGGCACGTTCCCGACGAGCATCGAGCTGCCCGGCGGCAGCGCGTACACGAGGTCGATCGCGGCGGCGGACGTGGACGGCGACGGCGACCTCGACGTGCTGCTTGGGAACACCGACAGTCCCAGCCGAGTGCTGCTCAACGCGGGCGATGGAACGTTCCCGACGAGCATCGAGCTGCCCGGCAGCGGCGCGTCCACGTGGTCGATCGCGGCGGCGGACGTGGACGGCGATGGCGACCTTGACGTGCTGCTTGGCAACTATGGCGGTTCCAGCCGAGTGCTGCTCAACGCGGGCGACGGCACGTTCCCGACGAGCATCGAGCTGCCCGGCGGCGGCGCGTCCACGAGCTCGATCGCGGCGGCGGACGTGGACGGCGATGGCGACCTCGACGTGCTGCTTGGGAACACCGACAGTCCTAGCCGAGTGCTGCTCAACACGGGCGATGGCACGTTCCCGACGAGCATCGAGCTGCCCGGCGGCAGCGCGTACACGAGGTCGATCGCGGCGGCGGACGTGGACGGCGACGGCGACCTCGACGTGTTGCTTGGGAACTATGGCAGTTCCAGCCGAGTGCTGCTCAACGCGGGCGACGGCACATTCCCGACGAGCATCGAGCTGCCCGGCGGCAGCGCGTCCACGTGGTCGATCGCGGCAGCGGACGTGGACGGCGACGGCGACCTCGATGTGCTGCTTGGGAACAACGATAGCCCTAGCCGATTGCTGCCCTTTATTAGGTGCTCTCAGCCTGGCACTGCACGCAGCCTCTTTGGCAACGGATGCGTCCGTTGCCCCGCTCCTTCCTCACGTCGCGATGACCATTTCGATATCTGCTACGAGTGCGATGAGCATACGGAGCTCAATTTCCACGGCGAATGCTCCCCTTGCAAGCCCGGCTACGATCGCTCCGTGGGAGGCGCCGAGTGCACTGCCTGCCCGCGTGGCAAGCGCCAAGGCGAGGCTGGCACGTTCTGTGTCGACTGCTCCCCGGGCACGTACGCTCCGTCTGACGGTCTTTTTGGGCCCGCGTGCTTGCCTTGCGTGCAGGGCAGCTTTTGCCCGCCAGGCGCCGCGGCACCAGTGCCGTGCCACGAGGGCAACTCGAGCGCGACCGACCTCGTGCGCGATGAGCAGTGCCCGCACGCGCCGCTGCCGTTGCCGCCGCATGCGCCGCCGCTCTCACGGCCGTCACCACCTGCTGCGCTGAGTGCATCTGCGCGTGGCATGGTGATACAACCCCAGGAGGTGGTAGCTCTCGCCTCCATGGTTGCACTTTTCGCAGCGCTTCTCGTGGCGCTTCTCGTGGCGCTTCTCGTGCGATGGACGCGGTGGTGTCGCAAGCACAGACAGTTGCAATCCCATAAGCTGCTTGAGAAGAATGACATGTCCATGCAAGTGCTTTCGCCCCGTCCTTCGAGTGGTTCGGGTGGAATCCACGTCGCGGCAGTGCCCTCTGAGCGTTCCGACGAGCTTTCGCAGCTCGAGGTGGTGGACTTCTCGACGCTTACGATGGGCAGGCGGATCGGCCAAGGCGGCTTCGCGACCGTCTGGATTGCGCGGTGGCAGGGCAATGACCTCGCTATCAAGGTGCTCAACGTGGAGAATGAGAACGTCAAAACGTCGACCGCTCATCAGGAGGTGGCCATGCTCCAGGAGGTAGCCATCCTGCGTCGCCTGCGCCACCCGTGCATCTGCCATCTCTTCGGCTACATTCAGGTCGACCATCGGCCCGCGCTCGTCCTCGAGTACATGGCCGGCGGCTCTCTCGCCGCATACCTCTTCAACCCAAGGTCGTCCCCCGACGGCGTCCAGGCCGGCGTCTCTTCCCTCTTGAGCGGGGCGCGCTTCTACCGTAACCTCATCCGTACCCTCAACGCCGCCTCAGCGCCGATCGCACCGCAAGCGTCGCACGGTCGCCAGCTGATGGAGCCGCCGCCACAACCACAGCCGGCCAGCGTGCTCCCGTGCGACAAGAAGATTCGCTTCGGCGTGCAGCTGGCGAGCGGGCTGTGCTTCCTCCACTCGCACGGCATCCTGCACTCCGACGTCAAGACGGATAATGCACTGCTCGACGTGAGCCACACGGTTTGCAAGCTCTCCGACTTTGGTTTGGCGAGCCTCAGCGTAAACTACGCGCGGGATCGAAACAAGGAGTACAAGGCCACAGTGGGAGGCACACTGCGTTATCTTGCGCCCGAGAGGGTGGCAGAGGCGTCGCGACGTAACGCGCGCGAGAACCCCGATCGTGGCGATGGGAGTGGCGGCATCAGCGGAAGCCTCAGCCTGGGCCGCGCGCTCGTCAACTTCGAAGATCGTGGGGATGTCTACGCCTTTGCACTCTTGCTCTGGGAGCTCACGCATCAATGCCGCTCTTTGGAGGGGATGACAGGGCTAGAAGCCTGCCTCAGCGCCTGTCGGGGGGATCGGCCACCGATCGCGCTGCCCCCGAATTACGATGCGATCGCAGCCCTCATACGTGAGTGTTGGGCGCAGCGCCCAGAGGAGCGCCCGAACATGAGCACGGTGCTCGAAAGGCTCGAAATGTGCATGCGAGCACTCATGGCGTCACATTTGCTTGATGCTTTCATTGACGGCGAGAGCACGGCCAAGATCGCTGGCCACGACTATTTTCCTTTTGTACCCGCTGATGTCGAGCATACCGACAGCCAAGCGCCGTTCCGGGCGATCGATTTGAGCACGCCGTCCTGAACGATGTGCACGAACACGTGCCCAGTGAAGCGCCGTACTGGGCGCTTGCGGATGCGGATGTGCATGAGCATGCAAGAGAGGGCGCATGAGGGGGGGGAGCGGGGGGATTTCTGGGGAGCACGGGGATCACGGGGATAGAGGCCTGCCGCAGCGCCGTCATGGGTCAATCCGCCCACGCCTGACACCTCGACCGTGGCCCATCGCAACTTCTGTTTGCGACGCAATGTATGAGCGGCGCAGTTGTCAGAACAAAAGCTCTTGCAGATCAAAGCCACAGCCGCTTCAGAGCCACAGCCTTACAGTGCCTCGTCGGATGCGCCTTCTCCGATACAATGGATACAATGGATACAATGGATACAATAAATGCAATGGATACAATGGATACAATCGGACCACGCGGGTGGCATTCTGGCGCGATCGGCTTGTGTGAAGGATGTCTCAGCACTGACGTCCTGTTTCGTTAATGGTAATGACGCGTGTGTACCCTGGAAATGTGGAAAAGCTGGAATGCTATCTCTAGTATCGGGGTATTGTGGTGTCGTGTCGTCCTTCGTGACTTGCTGACTTGTGAGTTGTGTAGATACCTGTCTGTGACGAGTCGCGGATGCGAAAAGGCGCGAAAGTGAAGCGCAAGCGGCTGTGGGCCTGTGCCGGCCGGCCTAACCCTAAGCCCTAACTGTTCACGTTCCGACGTTGTCTGAAGCGAACCGCGTTCGATTCTTCGAACAGTCGTCGAAGGCCCGAGCGACTTTATGGTCAATGGTGCTATAAGAGAACAGAGCATCGACCATCGTATGTTCCGTTCGTATCTTCCCGATCGGGCCGTACGGGGGGGATCGGCGCCGCGCGGGCGCCGACCCGGGACCCGCTCAAACGTCGTATAATCTATACGATGCGTATCGCGCCGCGACCGCGCGACCATGCGCGCGACCCACGCGCGCCGGTCCGATCGTGTTGGCATGTGACGCAAGCGCGTACGAACCCGGGCAAATCCCGGCTATAACGGACGCGAGCCGTTCGCGTTTTTTATTTGTTGACCCCGCCCTATACACAGTCAAGGTGCGCATCAACAATAACTGTTTATTGCAGGGCATGCCCACACGCCACAGATACAAATCATGCGTATGGTCTATGCTGTATGCATTACGTATGCATTACGTGTTTCGTGTTCCGTGCTCGGGCGTCGGGGCTACGTCGGGGCCGTGTGGGATGTGGCCTCGCATCCGTCAGCGACTCACGTCGTGTATTTTTGCGCGTGTGCGTGATGCCCCGCCCGAACGGCAGGGTCAACGCGACGAGCCTAGTTCTGCTCTTCGTCTCCAAAAGGTTCTTCGACGGCTCGCGCTCCCCACGAAGCCACTCGCGTCGAGATCCATGCATCTCACAGAACAGAGCATGCAGAGGATTTTGCAGCAGCTGCCTTGACATCCTCCTCTTTCGCCAACTTTTCAAGCGCAACCCAGTCCACGTCTGCCATGGATTCCTTCCACGACGCGAGGGCGATCTTGAACTCCTCGGTATCGATCGATCCTGAGTGATCCGAGTCCGCAGCCGAAAAGACTGCATCCACGTCTCCCATGTCCACCTTTCAAAAAAAGAGCGGGAGGATTCGGCGAGTCAGCGGGGCAAGATGTGGGCGGGGCATGAACGCGCGCTTACGACCCGGCGACTCCCATCCCCATGGATAACCTTTACCCCGCAGAGGCTCAATAGGGGACGGCGGCGGGGACTGTTGAGCGCAGGGACAGCAGCGCGGGGCGGCAGCGCAGCGCGCGTTCCGCACCTCGTTCTCCGGGACGCCCTTGATCATCTTCGCGCACAGTTTGAGGATAGGTAGCATCTCTTGCTTGCTGATCGTGCCGTCGCCGTCCGTGTCGAACCTGTTAAAGATGCTCTCCCTTGCAGTTGCTGCTGCCGCCATCTCCTTCAGGTACGCAGCATACTTCCGGGTCACCCGACTGATGTTTTCCTTGGTGATGCCTCCTTGCGACTCGCAGGATTTTATCAACTTATCGATGACATCTCCGTTGATGGCATCGGCGTACGATGCAAAGACGGCCTTGAGCAGAGCTGTAAACTCCTCTTTGTCGAGGACTCCGCTGCCGTCCTTGTCATATTCTGTCATGTACCTATCGACTTGCTGCTGCTGCTCCTCTTCCTTTTTCCTCTTACACTCCTCCTGCTGTTGCCTGCGTTTGGCCTTGATTGCCTTGGCATGATGGCCGCCCCCCCGAGGCGGCATGCCACGAAATGGAGGCAGAGAACGCAGAAGTCCGCTGGTAAACTGCAAGCAACCGCGCGGACGTTTCCGTTTTCAGAACCCGCTGCGCCACCATATGTACTGAGAGTTGTGTGGGGGTTTATAACCACCTCCCACGTGTCAATTGTATTTTCCCATCTGAATCTTTGCGGAATTTGAAATTCATGCCTGTTCGCGGCAGCGAGCAGCGCACATCGCCGTCGCGCAACTCGCTCTCGTCGTCGTCCCCACCGCTCCCACCCGAGCGCTTCAGCTTTGTCCACTGGGGCCGGTACGATCCGGCGAGGCTGGTCGCAGCGGACGCGGGCGTGTACCGCACGCGCTTCGTCGACGGCATCGAGCGGTGGGCGACAGCGTGCGAGATTGCCTCACAGCTGGCGCCAGCAGTCGGCAGTGTGCCCTTGGAGCACTGCGTTCTGGTGCCGAGCAGCAGCAGCGGCGGCGGCGGCAGCAGCAGCGATTGCGCTTACACTCGCGCTACGCTCGTGGCCACGGCAGGCGACACGTGGACGGTGCGCGCCCTCGATGCCGATGCCGCCGAGCCGCGGCGGGTGCAGCGCTTGGAGGTCCGTCTGCCGCTGACCTCGGCGCCTACGATCGGCACCTCGTTGGCGCTTGCTCCTGGCGCATCGCTGCACGTTCTGCGCGGCCTATGGGTGCCCTGCACCATCCTGGACGAGTCGCCCGTGCTCGGCCAGCGCATCCGTCTTCGCGCACCGTCCTCCATCGAGGCCTGGGTGTCGGGGTCTAGCCTTGTGCATCCGGACTTGAATGCGCAAGGCGAGGCAGAGCCGCCGCCGCCGGTGCAGCCGGGAGGGGTGGCGCTCGCGCTGCCCGCACCCGAGTCGCCCGAGCAGCACGCTGCCGAGGTAGTCTTCGAGGAGCTCCGACCGGACGGGATGGCCCTCGTGAGCGACGCGGTAGGCGGCGTTCGCACGATTCCCGCGAATCTGCTTCGCCCTCGTTACATGCCCAACTTCCGCGTGCTGGTCGCAACCGGCGGCTTCCAGCGCGCGACGCTCGAGGCCGTCGGCGCGGACAGCACCCTCTCGGTCGCCCTCTGCGGCGGCGGGCGACGGTGGGTGTCCGCGGCGGAGGTGCTGCACGGCGCGTGTGTCATGCGTACCATTCCCGCTGACGTGTGCTCGGAAGCGCTCGTCGCCGTCGGCGACGGTGAGCGTGCGCGCAGCAGCCCATGGCTGCCAGCGGCCGTGCATCTGGGCGACGGCGTCATGCACCGGCAGGCACAGCAACGCATCGAGGCACGCCCCGTTGCCACCACCGCGCCGACTCGGGGCAACGGTTTAGTCAACGGCAGCCAACGCACACACCGTGGCGGTGGCGGTGGCAGTAGCAGCAGCCAGGGCGGCGGCGGCGCCGTCGGCGGCAGTGGGCCGGTCTTTGAGAGCAGCATCAGCACCCCTGCGTCCCAGTGGAAGGTTGGCGCCGACGAGGCGCGGCTCGGTGCGCCCCTGCTCGCAGTCGGCAGCGACCCGTCACCTCCCCTCGACCTCGGCGATTCTGTGTACGTGCTGATAGGCGCGTGGCGCGAGGCGATTGTGGAATCGCAGCAGGGCGACTACTACCTGGTGCACGAGGGCGGCGGCGTGCGACGGTGGGCGAGCGCAGGTGAGCTCGCATGGCACGATGTGCCTCCGCAGCCGTTTGACCTGACGGCTGGTAAGGCGGTCATTGCCTGGGACGCTCGCGTGGGTGCGTACCAAGCGGCGGTGATGGCCCAGCAGGAGAGCGTGCATGGCGAAGGGGGCGGCACGTGGGTCGTGCGCTTCGACTGCGGGCACGAGGCGAGCGTCGTCGTGGGCGCACTGCGCGAGCGCTGGCATGTACCGGTACGTGTGCTCTGCCTGTGGGGAAACTACTACCCAGCCACAGTGCTCGAGGCGCTTGCCGGGTTGCTGCGCGTCGACTTCGGCGGCGGCCACGTGCAATGGGCCCTTCCTGAGCAGACGCTCTCGTCGCACGCGCCGAGCGCCGCCGACCTCGTCATTGGCGCCTACGTTGGCGCCGTACGCCCATCGGCCGACCCAGCCGCCGCCGCCGTGCCAGAGGCTAAGCGCCGTTACCACCGAGGCTCGGTGGTACAGCTCGACGGCGAGTCGCGCGTGGTCGAGGTGCGCTTCGAGGACGGCTCGATGCATGCGGTGCCGCTGGAGCAGGTGCGCCTGCCCCGCGAGGAGACCTCCTGCATGCAGATCCAACAAGGCGAGCACGTCATTTCCTTATTTGGCGAGTGGCACCCGGGTTACATCGCCGCCGAGGCACTCGCCTCTCCGAGCGACCGAACCGGCCGTTACACGTGCATGCTCATGCAGGGCACCAGCCGTTGGCAGACGCACGCTTCACGGCGCGAGATGGTCGCAGCCGACGGCGGCGACTCGAGTACGTCGGCGCCCCTCTGGCGGCTGCGCAAAGGCTCCGCACTCCTGATGCGTGGTGAACATGCCCACTCCAGCGACGCCGACGTACCGTCTCGCCGCCCGTGGATCGAGGTGTTATTTGTGGGCAAGCCGGCGGGGTTTCAGGGCATGGTCGAGGTGATGCTGCCTACGGGTAAGAAGGTGCGTGTGCCGGCCAAGGATGTGCGTGCGCGCGACGGCGAGGCGCATCCGGCTAGCCGTGCGCTCGGCGAGGCGCGCGGGCGCGTGGCGCGTTACAACGAACGCGCCGCCCTCACCATTCAGCGCTTCGTGCGTGCGCGTGCGGCGAAGGCGAGCTTCGCCGTGATGCTCATGAGCGGTGCGACCGGTGGGGGTCGCATGCCGCCGAAAGCGCCGCCACGAATGAAGGCCCAGCCGCACGGTGCGAGCCGCATGGACGTGGTCGCGACGGCGCCTTCGCTGTCGCCGTCGCCGAGTAAGGGCGCTTCACTGCTGTCTGAGATGCTGCTGCAGGACGCCGAGTCGGGCGAGGGCGGCGCGGCGACGGCGGCGGCGGAGGCGGAGGCGGCGGCGGAGGCGGAGGCGGCGGCGGCGGCGGCAGAAGCAGCGGCCTTCGCGGCAAGGGAGGCGGCAGCGGCGGTGGCGAGGGAAGCGTCGGTGGCGTACGCACGCGAGATGCAGCTGCGTGAGATGAAACTGCTCGCCGACGATCTGCACTCGCTCGCCACTCAGCTGCAACGGTCGTTTCGGAAGCTAAAGGAGGAGAAGGCGAAGGATGCCGAACTCGAGGCTCTTATTCAGACGGCGGAGACCGAGGCGGCGCCGCCCAAGCCAGACCGAGAGGCGCAGGCGAAGCTGCGCGAGAGCCTTCAGAAGCGGCAGGCAGACCTGAAGGCGACGCACTCAAAGACCACGCAACCGAATCATGCCTTCCGTGACGCGCAGGATGAGAAGTCCAAGGTGCAGATCGAGATCGCCGAGCTCCGCAGGCAGGTCGACACGGGTAACTCCGAGGCGCGCTTGCTGACCAAGCAGGTCGAGCACACGCGCAAGGTCCTTGAGATGGAAGAGCGGGCAGGCTCTGCGGAGAAGGCGGAGAAGATGTACGAGGAGTACAGCTCCCGCCTCGCCGAGAGCGCCAGACGGGAGGCCGAGAAGCAGAAGGCCGAGCAGGACAAGCTCGACAGGTACAATGACGATGGCTCGCTGGGTGAGGGCCCGCCTTGCATGCAAGTGCTCACCACGGCGCGGCGACCTCCCTTCCCCACAGGTACAATGTCGAATGGGCTCGCTGGGTGAGCCTTCTCGCGAACGTCTGGCGAAAGCTGCAGGCGCGCGCCGACGCGGGCGACGAGGCGGCGCGCCGACTGCTGGCGGCCTCTGGCCCGGCACCACGGCTCACGAGCATGGCGGCGGGTGGCGGCGGGCTCGGGGCCGTCGCCTTGGCCGCCTCAAGGGCCGCCGACACGGACCACGCTGCCGCCGGAGCGGGCGGCGGCCGGCCCGGCGCGCGATGGCGTCAGGCCGCCGCTGCGGTCTCGCACGAGATCGACGATGCTGCTGGCGGTGCGGGCGGCGGGTTCGCGGCGATGGCGGCGATGGTGGCGGCGCAGAACGCGCGGCTGGCGACGGGGATCGTCGAGAAGGTCTCGAAGAATGATGAGAAGCTCAAGGCGATTCGTCAACGGCTGCAGGAGCTCGATATGGCCGACGCTGAGGCGATGTCCAAAGTCCAACTGGCGGAGGAGAAGATCACAGCGCATCACAGCCTGACGGCACACAGAGCCGCCGCCGGCAGCAGCTCGCAGGCTGGTGCGGCCACACCTCAGAAGAAGTCCAATTCAAATGAGGCCAAACGGAGCGCCAAGGCGGCGGCTGCGACCCCCAAGGCCCCGTCGCTCCCGGACGTCGTCGATGTCAACTCTCTCCGGGCTGCACGCCGCCCTCGTGCGCAAGCAGGGGAGCAAGGCGTCGCCGACTCCCCGACCGTAGCAACTCTGCGAGCCCGCCTCATGCTGGCCGCCGCAGAGGATGAAGCAGATGATTAGGCGCGTTACCGTTAGGCATGGGTTCAGGCTTTTTAGTTCCCTAGAATGGAGAATGCAGAATCAGTTAACAGAATCAGAATTCGAGATGCGCAGTTCCAGTCGGCGAACTCATCGATTATTTTAAGCTCAATTGTTTGGCACGCACAGCGGGGAGCGACGCGAGACGGGCCGCTGAGTCGTCACAGGCGTCAGGCCGGGGAGCCGAGCGGTGGTCCACAGTGGTGTGAATAGTGGCGTGTAATTCAGAGACATGCACATGGTCCACTTTGACGCGCGCCTAGACACGTGGGCGCACGTGCCATCTCTGGTAATTCACAGCTAAAACCTGCCTGCGGAATCTTTACGACACCTCTTGATGCTCGTCGGTCTCGGAGACTGTGTACCTACAAGACGACAAGTAACTGGAAACATATCGCATATGACGATATGAGGGAAGAGTGAAGCACACGAGAGTAGGTAGTCCCACTTTCACGCGCGAGGCCACAGTGCTGTACATGTATTGACTTGACTTGACTTGACTTGAACTTGAACTTGAACTTGACTTGTCTTGTCTTGAAACGTTGAAAGTTCGCAAGTTTGGCAGTCACAAGAATGCTGGCTGATCGGCACTTTAAACTCGCTGCCGCCGCGCTCACGGCGGCCAGCATCGTCGCTGCCGCGTTGTACGCACGTCATCGACGGCGTGCGAGTGCTGTCAAGCGCAGCTGGCCGCATGGCGTTGAGGTGCGCGCGAGCCTGATCCTGGGTGGTGGAGATGGCCTCTTTGCATCTCGAGACTTTGTGACAGGCGAGGCGCTCGGAGAGTACTATGGAATCGTGCTCTCGCTGCTGCAGGCGACGCTGCTCGAGGATCGCGACTACCTAATGGGCGGGTTTGGGATCAATGCACATGTCGACGCCAGGTTCTCGCTCAATTCACCTGGCCGCTACGCCAACGATCACTTTGACAAGTCGCGGCTCAACGCAAGGTTTGAGAAGGACAAGTCTCGTCGGCGCGCGGTGCTTGTGGCGACGCGCCCGATTCGCCGAGGCGAGGAGATTTACGCATCTTACGGAGAAACTTACTGGAGAGCGCGCGGTATCGACCCAGAAACCGGCAGGAGACTCGATGTTGAAGGTTGCGGTTCCCACACCCCACAGAGCTGAAAGGTGGTAGCTGGACTCTTCTAGACGCATGCAAAAATTGGGATTACGCATAAAATCTCTCTGGAAAGACCATGCACACACGCAAAGTCTTCACAGACAGTCGCCGATCTCGGCATGGTGGCACAGTTGTCAGTCCCAGTTGAGACGGTTCTGTCAGCTCCGAGCCCCCATGTCCCACAGATAGCGAGATTATAGGTCAGTCGCTCCCCAGGCACCCCGCGGTCCGTTTCCCTAGTGGTCAGTTTCCCCAGTTGTCCGTCTCCCCCGTTGTCAGTTACCCCAGTGGTCAGTTTCCCCAGTGGTCAGTGGTCAGTGTCGGTCAGTTTCCCCAGTAGTCAGTTTCCCCAGTGGTCAGTTTCCCCAGTGGTCAGTTTCCCCAGTGGTCAGTGGTCAGTGTCGGTCAGCTTCCCCAGTGGTCAGTTTCCCCAGTGGTCAGTTTCCCCAGTGGTCAGTGGTCCGTGTCGGTCAGCTTCCCCAGTGGTCAGTTTCCCCAGTGGTCAGTTTCCCCAGTGGTCAGTGGTCAGTGTCGGTCAGCTTCCCCAGTGGTCAGTTTCCCCTGTAGCCAGTTTCCCCAGTGGTCAGTTTCCCCAGTGGTCAGTTTCCCTAGTGGTTAGTGGTCAGTGTCGGTCAGTTTCCCAGCGGTCAGTTTCCGACAGCTTAAGCAGGCACGATCTCGGCCGTCTTTGTCTTCCTCTTCAACATCAAGTAGGCGAGGCCCGCGATCAGGACAGTGCCCACGACGACAGCGATCACGATGCCCGCAACTGGGCCGCCGCCCAAGCCGCCATCGCCCGCCGTCGCCGGCTCAGGCACATAGTAGCGCACCGTTTGGGTGAAGACCTGCACGGGGATTTCGGGCAAGCCCGGCACGGACGCCAAGGCGGCCTGGAGCGATGCGGTGTTGGCAAAGGCGCCACCGTTCGGGTCCGTCAGGGCCGCCGAAGCCGCGGCCGCCTCGGATGCGGCGAAGACGAAGACGAAGCCGATCATTGCGTTGTCCTCGCCATTTGCTGCCTGCAGGCGGCGGCCCGAGCACGATGGCGGTGTGTTGGACACGCGCGCCCTCCTCGCACGGACGGCTGCGGCCATCCGGCTGAGCATGGATGTGTCAGCGGCCATCTCGCACGGCGGCCG
>Ga0210240_101147_pt1 | contig 21050 bp, 8 predicted proteins | sample ChrtobMetP5a_4mM_FD_155463 | JGI IMG/M metagenome (GOLD analysis project Ga0210240, IMG submission 155463) | Chrysochromulina tobin associated microbial communities from unialgal haptophyte culture, Seattle, Washington, United States - P5a_4mM | ecosystem: Host-associated > Algae > Haptophytes >...
ATTGTTGACACCTCCGCTCTTGAGCCGCGGGCGAGCGTTGACTGATGACTTTCATCAGCACCAACACTCGGCTGCTGAACACCGTACACGCTCTGTATGCCTGGGTATCCCCCTCGCCACGTGTACGCTGCCTGTTGGCGTGTGTTACTTACTTACTTACTTACTTGCGCTGGTGGTGCTAAAGGTGCGCCACACAGGACGGGGGGCGGGGCGCCGATACCATTCGACTCCGAGGCGTCCGGCCAGATCCAGATCGCCGTCACGCGACGTTGGTCGCTCCGCCCGCCGGGGCGAACTCCGAACACGTCCTCGAGATCACGCCGATTACGCTTTACGGAACAGAATCGTCCTAGACTATCGGATCGTAGGTTTTCGTGGCGTGAAAGTAACATCAGGGTGTTCGCTACCTAGTACATACGGGGTACGCTCGCTGCGTCGCCACGTCCCGCTCAGCTCATCACGAGAAAACCATCATCGTCAAAAAGCCCAGGAGCAAGGTCAAAAAGGCGATGATGCCCCAAAGCGCCCTGTCACTGCTCTTGGCGTCTTCGATCATGGCGCCCATCTTCTTTTGCAACGACTGCATGTTTGAGTCGGCCTTATCAATATCTTCATCGAGCGATTCCAGGATAACAGCCTGCTCTTTTAGCTCCGTCTCCATCACTTTGCCCAGCGCCTTGATGCGCTTGATGCCGCCCTCGAGCGTATCCAGAGCATCGTCCTGCTCTTGTAATAGGCCTGCGTGCTGCTGCATCGTCCTGGCGTGAAATTACTAACCAGACGTCCGGTCGGCGCTCCCGAGGATCCAACGCAGCCGCGATTGTGGTTGCAAGCGCACCGCTCCCCAACAAGGAGGACACCGAATTTGTCGCCGAGCTGTGAACAGTCGGCCCTCTATGAAGTTCAGGGACTATTTTCATCACGCCGACCTTCTGGAGCTTGTCTGTCATCCATACCCAAGCATTCTAATCTGACCCTACTCGCTGTCGATTGTCTCGATGTCTCCCCAACCGCTCAAGAGTAAAGAGTTACTCAAGACAAGCACAAGAGTCTCAGCCGAAAACGGGCGCCTAGTGTGAGGCACAGTCGAAGTGTATGGAAATATTCGCGACATTCTGTGACAATATGCAAGCCCCCTTCGAATTGCAAGCACATGAGGCCACCAGACTCTACGCAACTGTTTACTACGACGTACGAGTTCAACTGCGCAGATCGTCCTCTATTCGTCGCGCTGCGATGCCAGCTCGTGCCAGCACATCGTCTCGAGCCCGAACATGTATCGAGCCTTGAGCACGCTGCGGCATTCGCAGTGCAAGTTTCCGGTGCGCTTTCTGGCCGCCGGTGCGCTTTCAGGCCACGTAGAGCTTCTTGCGCGGTAGCCGGTCGAGTGGCAGTTATCAAATTTGCGCGAGCCATCAAGCTTGCCGCCGCGCGACGTAGATTCGATGGACTCGCTCAGCCACCGCGCAACGCTGCATTTGCTACGCATAGTGAGTCACTATGTCCCGCTCAGCTCATGACGAGAAATGTCAAAAAGCCCAAGAGCAAGCACAAGCAGGCAATGATGCCATACTGCGCATAGTCGTTTTTCTTGGTGTCGTCTATCAATGTGTTCAGCTTCTTTGTCATTGACTGCATTTGCGAGTCGGCCTGTTCTAGGTCTTCATCAAGTGCATCCAGCATGACCTGCTGCTCTGCGAGCTCCGTCTTCATCACACCGCCCAGCGCCTTGATGCGCTTGATGCCGCCTTCGAGCTGATCCAGCGCACCATCCTGCTCTTGCAATAGGCTTGCATGCTGCTGCATCGACCCTTGCACCGACTTGACAGGGACACTCTCCCACCGCTCCTTTACAGTCGGCGCAGTCAAGGAAAACAGGGAGGAACAAAAAGGTCAGCTGGGATGGGGTTAGTCAAGTCAAGTCAAGTCAAGTCAAGTCAACATTCGATAGGCTTCCGGTATAGACTTGACTTGACTTGATGGGGTTTCAAAGAAAACGCTCCCGCAGTGCGGGGGAATCAACCGCTGTGCGGGGGGAACCACTGCTCTGCGCGGGAAATTGACCGCACTGCGTGAACGCAATCGACCGCAGCCACCGCACTGCCGGTGACAAAAGTGTCAAGTCGCCGAAAGTGTCAGGAAAGCTCATTTTGGCCCGAGTGCGAGTCTCGATGCGTGACACTTTGAGTCCACACTCACACTGACAAGCCTTCCTTTTTGTTGTGAATACGGTCAGTCAGTCAGGTCAGACTCACACGACCCCCCCCCTCAATTTGACGTTGAGTAGTCACCATTGAGCACGCACTGACCCTCGCGAAAGGCAGGTGGCAGCGCGACGTCGAGGCAGTAGTAGTTCGAGCCTTGCACGCCGCGTTGCAGCTGCTCGGGCGAGAGCCACTTGGAGAGCTCCGAGGCGCACGGCTGATAGCACTTGGCGCACCATTGCGGCACACGCAGCAGCTGGCTGGCGAGGCTGTTGATGTGGCTCACTTCCGCCGAGGTGCCTGCTTCGCAGAGCACCCCGCGCGCGTGCGGCAAGATCAGAACGGGAGCGTCCAACTTGCTGAGCGCCTCGCGCGCCTCTTCGGCGGTGGCGCCGAGAGGCAATGTGTCCCCGGGTTCAAGGAAAGTGGGGTTCGCCGCGGCCTTCCCCGATGCACTCGCTGCGGTCGACAACTCGACTGGCTTGGCATCCTTCTTGAATTTGTTCCACTGGGCGCGAGGGAGCAGGTTGATCTCAACGACGGGCCCCTTGGGCCGACGCGGCGAGCTCAGGAAGGAAGGGTCGCGGTATGGGAGCCCGACGCGCTCCCATGCTGCGGGCGAGAGCACGTGGTCCATCGGACACGTGAAGGGGACGAACTTGCCCATCTCGGCGCCGTTGTACATGCAGCCGCTGGAGAAGATGTCATCGGAGCCCGACCAGAGACGATCGCAGTAGCACGCCCAGCGCGGCAGTATGAGCGTGCGCTTGAGGATCGTCGCGAGCGCAAGCGCGTCACGCAGCTCATTCACGTACTCCGCGAGTGCAAGCGCATGCACGCCGATGTTGGTCGGCGGCATCCCCTTAGATACAAATTCTTTGATCTTCGCCTGCAGCGCCGGCGAGAGCGTGCCGTTGAGCGCTAGGTAGCCGCGTCCCTTGCCGTAATATGCGTCATCGTCCGCCTCCCACAGGCCAGCCTCGCGAAAGCGCTGGCGCTTGGCGACGTTATCGTGGTTGTCGAGCGAGTACGTGGCGTGCACAGCGAGGGGTGTGAACCCCAGGCGCACGTGTGCCCGCTGCACGAAGTAGCCGTGCCCATTCATGAAGAGAGGCATCGCGAGCGCACCCAGCCGGAGCGTCTTATCCCATGCATCCATCACCCACGCGCCGTGCGGCGCGGAGATGCCAGGCCACTCGTTTGGCTTGCGCATCATGTGGTTGAACACCTGCTGGTCGGAGGTGAGCGCTGCAAAGCGCGAGCCTCGGTCCGGGCTCACCACAAGCCGGTGCCACTCCTTGACGAAGCGCACGCCCCCCAGCGAGCTCCGGATGAGGAGCAGGCCCGTGTTGAAGGTGCCGCCCGCCGCGTAGCTCGCGTGTGCCTGCGCATCCTTGTCGGGTGACATGTTGTCCGACGAGACCATGACGTCGGCCTCCCGTAACGGTTCGCATGGGTAGCGCTCGGCGACGCTCGGCGCGTCGCGGTTCCAGCCGGCCGTCTCGCACATGACGTACGGCATTGGGTCGCGAAGCCACACGACGTCGCAATCGGTGTGCATCACCGTGTAGCCCGCCGCGACGATCTTCATCACCTCGCCCGTGCGCATGCCCGCAAACTTCTTCCAGGAGCTCGACGCATGCTGGTTGGAGCCGTCCATCTGGTACGCCTCCGAAGCGAGCGGCGTCTTGTACGCCGGCGAGCCCTGCGCCAGAATCAAATCAAAGGCGCCCACGTCGACCGCGCCGACGACGTGCTGCGCGCCGGCGCGCTTCACATGCGCCACAAAGTTGAGCAGCTGATCCTTGACGCCGAGGTTACCAAACGTCACGAGCAAAAACTTGGGCTTTCCGGGCGGCACGGCATAGCGCAGTGCCGCCTCGAGGCTGCCGTCGAGTACCAGCCCGGTACGTGCGGGGGGCGATGCCTCGATCGGCACGGTCGCAGCAACAGCAGAAGAGGTGAGCGCTAACGCCTGCAGGCCACGGCGATCCACGACGTCCATCGGCGCCGCTCGCTCAATAGCTGTAGCAATCACAGCCGCTGGCGGCGCCTGCATGGAGATGCTGGAGTACCCGATGAGGTAGAAGAGCATCACGGAGACCGCGCAGACGAGTGGAAAGACGCGCGGTGCCATAGTGATTGACCGGTGTTAGAAATCATGTTACTACACATAACACGTACAAAGCTCAGAAGGGAAGACAATACAGACCCAAAACAAATCACACATACACATATTCACATTCACGCTCACGCCGACGTGGGGAAGAAAAGGGGGGTACAGCCGTAACATGCTGTGGCTTGCTTCGGTTCCCTTGACCGCTTCTGCGGTCACTGTCAAGCCGAGCGCACTAGTATCGGTCTATTGCAAGCCCTCGTCCACCGACGTTGCGCCATCGTGTGTCATCCAGGAGGGTATCATCACCAAGGACTCAACGGCCACTTCCACTTACAACATCTCCACCAACCTAACCACTGGCTTTGCCACGCTCGACATCGCCTCGCCGCTGGGCACGGAACCGCGCCTCGCCGCGTACGCCGCGGGGTACGCCGAGGGCTACCAGACCGCGGCAGAAATTGTCTCGTTTTACAACAACGTGTACGAGTTCGGCCCGTCGGGTCCATCTCGCAAGCTGCTCTCTTTTGTGACTGAGAACGACAAGTGGGTGCGCACGCAAGTGGAGAAATTCGCTCCGACGAGCGACTACTGGATGTCGGTCGGCACGGTGCTCGATCGCTTCGATGGATTGGTCGCCGGCTACGAGCTGGCGCAGAAAAAGAGCGCCGCGGGTGCGGCGCCATTACCCCCTCTGAGTAGCCGTGACTTGCTGTGGGTCAACCTGGAAGGCGACCTCTACGACCTGCAGGGCGCCATCAGCGAGCCACAGTTTGCCGGGCGCAAAGGCCGTGCCGCTCGCGGCTTCCAGCCGCTCGCTGTCGGCAACTCCTCGGCGCTACCGGCCTTTCACTGCTCGTCGCTCTTCAAACTGGCTGGGGATAAGCGGGAGCTCTACTTTGGGCATGCGACGTGGGACACCTACGCAACCGCGGCGCCGCGCATCTTCAAGCACCTGACGCTGCCCTCTCGTCACAATGGAAGCACGTTGCTGCGCACGGTCTCGATGTCGTCCTCGCCTGGCTTCCTTGCGTCCATCGACGATTACTATTTGGTTCGTGAGGACGCCTCGCGTACAACACTTGGCGTCATCGAGACCTCGGTGAATATCGAGGACCAGAAGGCGTACCAGGCGATCACGCCCCAGTCCGTGCTCTGCTGGGTGCGCTCGATGGTCGCCAACCAGCTCGCACTCTCGGCTCCCTCGTGGGTCTCCGCCTTCGCGACGCATGCGTCGGGCACATATAACAACCAATGGCAGGTGATCGACGTGACGCTCGCCATGAAGAGCACGAGCGTGGGCCAAGAGTTGCTCGAGGACACGTTTTGGGTGGCCGAGGAGGTGCCCGGCCTCGTGCATGGCGAGGACCAGAGCGCCCACCTCAATCGGTATGGCTACTGGCCCAGCTTCAATGTTCTCTTCTACCCGCAGACCAAAGCGATTGCGGGCGCGACCAGCGAGTACACGGAGTCGGTTCGGTACAAGATCTTTGAGGAGCATCAGGCAGAGGTGACGAGCCCGGCAGGGATGGCACGCATGATCGCGTGGAACGATTACCAGGCAAGTGGAGAAACGGTTGCCAAGTCGCCCGCACAGGCGATCATGAGCCGGGGCGACCTACACGCCAATGACGAGCTGGTCATCATTGACCGCAGCGCGGGCGGCGGCATCGACGCAAAGTACTCGACAGTGAGCGCAGCCGCGTCGGGTCTCATCTCCTTCGGACGCGCCGGTCCCACGAACGACGACCAGCCCACGTTCTGCTGGACGGCCGCCTTCGAATCGACGAAACATGAGGGCCACCCGCACTGCTTCGACTACAAGTGGGGCTCCTTCCTGCCTGGAGCTTAGGCGTCGCATAATGATCAATAATTGGACCTGCGGAGCCCGCGGCTTTGGCACGCTCAATATACCAAGACGGCCCCGGGCTTCGGCCCTGACCCTAGTCATGTCGATGGTTTTCTTTCTGGATTCGCACACTATCCCCACCTCCTGATTTTGAACTGAGTGATTGACTCAAAGAGGTAGAACCCCGGAGAAGGGGAGGTATTCTTTCATCTGGATTCACACACTCTATGCGATCCCCACCGCACCTGATTTTATTTCACATTTCGGAACCGAGTCCGGGCTGAGTCGAGTCTCCAGCGTCGTGACGCACCCGCACTGGGCCACGGTGCACTGCCACTGGGAACTCTTAGTTGTACACGTGGTACTTTCCGCACTACGGTATTCGGTTCTAAGACTAGGTTCTATTCTCGGCTCAGCGCTCGACTCCACGTCGGCCGACTTTGGAACGGAGGTCCTCAACCATGCTCGAACAACGGCTCTAAATGTGCACCATCGGCACGACCTCGATCACCTTGAAGGTGATGCTCTCGCCTCCAACGCGTACAGTCTCCTCGTGCTCGCCATGCGGCTCGAGGTACGTGCAAGGAGGAAAGTAGAGCTCCTTTTCGTGTGGGAAGACGGAGAAGGCGGATATGTCCGCTCCAAAGTGCTGCGGGTCGACGACGTTGATCTTGATCAGCAGGCACGGCGGCTGGTCGGCGGCGGCAGCGCGACCCTCGTGCTCGCGGATCGTACTGGCAGCGGTGCGGGTAGTGGCCAAGTGCATCGCCTCCTTCGAAGCCCACACCTTGGCAGCTTGCACTGCGTACTGCTCCGCGACGCTGCGCGAGGCCGTCGTCGAGAGGACGGCGACCTCCGTACCGCCGCGCTGCTTGAATTCGGCCGAGGTGACGTCATCATTGTTCGTGCCGCCGCGCCAGAGCGCCGTCGGCGCGGGTGGGATTGTGACGCCATTGATCCTGACGGGGCTGGTCTCGTTTTCGGCAGCCGCGGCGCGCAGCTTGCGGAAGGCTTCGGTCAGGTTCGACACGAGGGCCGGGTACGGGTGCGGCCGCTCAGGCGAGCAGCCGTCGTGGAGCGGCTTATTGACGGAGCGGTACACAGAGGTGGAGTATAGGCGCAGCGCGAGCACGTGTGCACGCTTGAGCCCGGCCGCCGCCGCGATCGGGTGGTTGACAAAGTCGTCAAGCTTCATGCCCTGGTGTCCCTTGTCGAATCCCTCATAGGGCGCGCCCGAGGTCTTCCCGACAGGTGCACCGACAGCATGCCCGATGAGCATCGAGCCTTGATACTCTCCGAGTATCTCGGGCGCGCCCTTGCCGGCGCCCGGCTCGCTCGAGATTTGCTCCGAGGCGCGCGCGTCCCTCACATACTTGAGCCAGTCGGTGTCGGTCCAGCCGTACTCATCGCGCGAGACACGCCCGTGTGTGACAATCTCTTCGATGATCGCCGCCTCGCCCAAGCCAAGTAGCCCGTGGAGCTCGTCCTCGGTCCGTCCAAGCAGCTTGTGCAGCGCGAGGGACGCCTCAATCGGCTTGCCGAAGCGCATCTTCGTCGCGACAAACTTGTGCTCCGAGTATGCAAGGCCCCCCGCGTCGACGAGCTCTTGGGCCGCATCCTCATCGGACACATTGAGGGAGAGATTGAGCGGCTTTGGGGACGGGACCTGCTCGGCCCGAACATGGTGGAGCGTCAGCTGCTCGTCGCACTTTTCGCAGCGTAGCGGGCGTGACATCGCATCGTCCGCAGCCCACTTGGTTGGGCACTCCCGACGGTCCGCTGAGGCCATGCAGCCCGGGCATGCGAGCTGGCACGAGAGCGGCAGACCCGGGAAGTCCTCAATCACGAGTGCCGCGAGCTTGCGGACGTGCAGCGCGACCGCCCACATCTCCGCGCGCTGCGCCTTGGGCCCGCGCAGCTCGATCATGAGCTCGATGAGCAGCTCGTGGTCCACTTTGGACGAGGAGTCGCCCTTGTTGTTTTGGCGTGTCGTCTTGAGCTCAATGAGCAGCTGCGTGTGGTGGAGGCCTACCCGATGGGTCTGCATGACCGCTCCGCGCTTCCAGAAGCGATGGTACCTGCCGAAGCCGTAGCACGAGGCCATCAGGCGCTCGGCGATGCCGGGCGGTGCGATTCGCCCGAGGCGGTACGTGAGGGAGAGCAGCTCAAAGTCGGGCTTCTTAGCCGACTCATTCCACGTCTCCTTGGCATCGGCCGGTTGCGCCTCCGGTAGGCGCATCGGCATCACCCAGCGCCGGTTGTGCTGCGTGTGCTCCGCAAGGAAGAGGACCCCACTCGCACTCATCATGAGGAGCACCTCGCCGTACACGTCGCGATGTAGCCCGAGAGGCTCCCAGAAGAGCAGTAGCAGCTCCTCGCGCAGCTCGCCACTCTTCACCAGGCAGTCAATGGCCGGGCCGAGCAGCGCAAGCTTGTCCTCGCTCCACTTCGTCGCATCGATGAGCAGCTGCTTGCGGAAGGCGGCCGTCGAGAGCCGGTGGTCGACGAGCGGCTTGAGCAGCCGCGTCACGTAGTCGGGTTGCAGGTAGATGATGCCACAGCTCGAAAAGAACTCTCCCTGGTTGACGAGCAGCTGCAGCGCGTCGTCGAGGACCGTCTTGTCAGCCGACACGTTGGCGAGCCGGGGCACCACCTCGTTGAGCCAGAGAGAATGGGCCTCAGCGAGCGTGATGTACGAGCGCGCCTTGCCCATGCTCGACTGTAGCGTGTCATTCGAAGATGTGGAGGCCACCACCGCGGGCAAAGGCTCGTGCGCCGCCTCCTGCGCCGCTGCGTCCGCAACTCCCTTTTTCGTCACCTGCAGGTCGATGCTAGCGCGCGCGGCCTCGATAGGATCGCGTCCATCGCGCAGAGCCCGGAGGTATGCCATCGCGAGCAACCACGTACGCGGGATCATTTGGCCCACCGAGGACAGCAGAGGTGGCTTGGCGAAGACGAGCTCTTCGAGGCGTTGGCGCAGGAAATCGAGCGACGCGTCGCCGCCCGCGATGCAGCTCACGCACACGACGCGCTCTTGCACGCGCAGCCGCTTGGCATCGCCCTGCTGCGACTGGTGCAGCGCGATGTTCGTCTTGACCCACTCGATCTGCGTGGCCGCCGCGTTCTCGAACATGGCGTGGGTGCGCCCCGCCCCCGGTGAGGCAAAGAGTCGGTCGCAGTGCGTGATCACCGGCTGCACGACCGCCTCGGGCGCGCCTGCCTGAAGGTAGTCGAGCCAGCGGCCGAGCAGATCGGGGTAGTTGGCGTCGAGCTCGGACACCTGCAGCGCGGGTACGAGTAGCAGATAGAGCGACCCAGAGACAATGTACGGCTGCAGGCCCGCCGCGTACTGAGGCTGCCCTGCGAGATCCCACATCGAGAGAAGGACCTGGTCGGGCCCCTCCCCGAGCAGAAGTGAGTAGATGTCGAGTTGGATGGTGCGCTCGTCCTTTTCGGAGGGGCGAGGCGCGCCATAGCGCAGCCCGCGCTGCAGCGACGTCTTGCCGCTCTCGCCGTGACCGAGCAGCACGAGACGGCCCGCGTTCGAAGTGGTCTCGCCGCTCTTGGCGATGTCTTGGAAGTAGCGCCGAATGGACGGCAGACCCTGCTTGGCAATCGCGAGCGGCGGCCGCTGCAGCGGGTTACCCTGCAGCTCGAGCTTCTCCAGCATCCTCAGGTCGCAGATCGCAATCTCGAGGCGCTGCAGCACATTGTCGGCCAGGTCGAGCGACTTGAGCGAGCGCAGCTGCCCGATGGCGGTGGGCAGGTAGGTCAGCTTGTTGGCGCGCAGGTCGAGGAATTCGAGCGACAAGAGGTAGCCGATCGACGGATGGATCTCTATGAGCTTGTTGGCGCGCATTGAGAGGCGCTTGAGCTGACGCAAACTGCCGATGTCCTCGGGCATGGCGGTGAGCCTGTTCGACTGAAGCGAAAGCACCTTGAGGGAAGAAAGGTTGCAGACTGTCGGCAGCTCCGAGATCTGGTTCGAGTCGAGATGCAGCTTCTCGAGCATCGAGAGCTTGCTGAGCGCCGTCGTAAGCGCGGTGAGTTGGCGCTTGAGCAGCGGCGTGAGCTCGAGGTCGACCGTCCTGGCGGCCGTCTTGGCGCCCGCCTTGTTCTTATGAATTTGCGCGACGTCCCGATCGCCCGGTGCGTGCATGTTGTTGCACAGGTCGAGCGAGTTGAGCGAGGAGCACGCATGCAACTGGTTGACGATGAGGGTCATACCGTCAGGCCCGAGCTCGTTCGAGGCCAGGTTGAGCTCGGTGATCATCTGGTTCTCACGTATGAGCGCGCCGATGTGGACGGCGCTGATGAAACTGAGCCGCAGGCGCGACAGGTCGAGCGTTTTGGTGCGTACGCCCCCAGCGTGACCCCCCTTCAATAGCTGCACCGGCAGCTCGCCGCCCTCAAGCACGATCTTCTGCAGCGTCGGACTCGTGCCGACCGCCTCGGCGAACGCGTGGAGTACCTTGGGGGTTACCTTGGCTTCAACTCCTTTGGCGAGGCGCGGCGCACCTGCGCCGCGCCCATCGGAATCCGCCCCGGCGCTCGTGTCATACTTGGAGCCGTCGACAGCGGGCGTGTCGGACAGATCGATGGAGATGAGGGCGCGGTTGGCGTGCAGCGCCTTGGCGAAGTCGGGCAGCGACGCGTGGTCGATGCTGGTAGCCGAGAGGTCGAGCTCGGTCAGCGTGGTATTGTACTTGAGGATGCCGAAAAGGAGACGCGCCGCGCCGGGCTCGATGCTCGAGTTCTGCATCGAAAGCGATTGCATCTGGTGCTCGATCACGAAGACGTCGGTGCGGATCTCCATGAGCCGGCAATCGCAGTCGTCGGCAAGCAGAAGTCCGCCGATGACGAAGAGGCCATTGTCATCGATCGGGTTGCCGCGGATGTCGAGCGACGTGAGCGACTTGTTCACCTTGACCGCGCGTGCGAGCACGGTGCCGCTGATCTGGTTGTTTGGGATCTCGAGTGAGACGATTGGGCACGTCTCCATTCGCAGCACGTCAACCATCGGCATCCCGACCGCATGGTCAGCGAGCTTGTTGTCGCCGATCTTGAGAGAGTTGAGCATGGAGCAGAGCCCCGACTGTAGCGTGTCGAAGAGCTTCGAGCCGCCACGGTCAGCGAGGCCGATGCCCGTCAGGTCGAGTGTGCGCAACGACGAGCCCGCCGCTCGGTTCAGGTGCTGATGACGGGACTCATCGAGGTGCTCATAAGTGGCAATGAGTGGCACTCAGGAGCCATCACGAACCATCAGGAGCGACCAGGAGCGATCAGGAGCGATCAAGAGCCATCAGGGGCACTCAGGAGCAACTCAGGGGCACTCCGGCGCAACTCAGGGGCATTCAGGAGCCATCTGGAGCACACACCTCGAGAATACTGCCGCCATCGCTGCCTGGCCCCGGGTTGACTTTGAGTTCGGTCACCGACATGTTCTCCTTGAGCAGGGCACCCACGACGGCGGAGGCGTACCGGTGGATCGGCGCTGGGACGCTCGTGGGCGGGGCGCCCCCAAGATTGCGCCCCGCGTCCGAGATATCGATGAGCTCGACCTTCTCGCGGCCGTTGAGTTTGCGCACAGGCAGGACGGCGAGCGCGATGTCGCTTCCGCGCCCCGGGTGCTCGAGGCGCAGCTCCGTGAGCGTGACGTTCGAGCGGAGCGCCTCACCCAGGATCTCGACATGTTCGGCCGCCAAACTCTTCATCGTGAGCGAGGTGAGCGTCGGGTTGGCACGGAACAGCCCACACAGCAGCGTGAATGAGCGCAGCGAGCGCAGCTGCTCCTTATCCTTCAGGTCCACGGCAAAGCTCGGTGGCATCCCCTCACGCAGCCCGAAGACGTCGCAAAACCCCACCTTGCCCGTGCGGTTCGCGAGAAGTGCGAGACCGATCTCCTCGCGGTCGCCCTCGTTGAGCTCGCCGCCGGGCGCCAAATTAAGCGCGGTGAGCACGTTATTGTTCCGAAGCACGCCGGCAAGCATCACCGCGTCCGACGCCGAGCGCGCACCCCACGCGAGCGTCGTCGTATTCTCATTGAGCGCGAAGACGTCGCACTGCATGAAGCGAATGTTGCGCGTGCTTGCCGAGAGGAGCGCGCGCCCGATGGCCTCCTTAGCACGTGCGTCCAGGTGGAAAGTGCGCTCCATGCGCGTCGTCGGCTCGCGTTCGATGATGCCCACGTTCTCGAGAGTTTGGTGCACCCGCATCAGCTCGGCGAGTGCGGGCTCGCGCCCGGGCGTGTTGTAGCTTAAGTCGAGCCGCAGCAGCGAGATGCACGTGCGCAGGGCGACGCACACGGAGCGCACCCCATCGGGGCCGAGCTGATTGTTGGATAGGTCGAGATGGGTGAGGGTCTTATTGGACGAGAGGCCGCGCGAGAACTTGCGCATTTCGGTGTGCATGTTGCCGATGCTATTGTTTTTGAGCGAGAGGAACTGCAGCGCCGTCGAAGTCACGAGCATGGTGCCTAGACCCGCTGCGTCGACCGCTGCGCGCTCGCCCACGCCGTTGCCGTTGAGCGAGAGTGATTGGAGCTTGTCATTCTTCTCCATGATGAGCCAGAGCGCCGTCAACCCCGGCTCGGTCAGCTTGTGCTCGATGAAGTTCCATTGGGTTCGTCGGCGCGCGAGGCGAGAGCCCAGGTGGCCTGCGGCGATGCGGCACGTGTTGTTCATGAACGGGTTGTTGAGGAACTTGGCGGCGGCCTGATCCGTCGCCCAGCCTTCCCAGCCCTCTTCAGCCTGTAACAGCAGGTGCTGCGCGAAGAGGCCCTCCTGGAAGGAGAGGTGCTTGAACTGGTACTGTGCGGGCGCAGCCTCGGTCTGGACCTCGAGCGTCTTGATAAGCGGCAGCCCCCCCTCCTCTTTGTTGAGGTGCAGCCAGAGGGTGAAGGCCTCCGCGTTCACCAGCTCGAGCAGCAGCGCCTGAGACACGTGTGCGGAAGAGAACTCGCGGCGGCCCGCCTGCTGGTTCGTGACCGCCACGTTGCGCAGCATCAAGAGGCCCAAGGTTTGCGCCTTGCCGTTCAGCAGCATCTTGAGGTTCGCGTTGACGAGCATCATCACGGTGTCGACGAGCTTCTTGGGCATGAGGAGCTCGATGCGGTTCAGCTCGGTGCGCTGCACCTCCGGCTTGACCGCCTCGCGCAGGTAGTGCGCGCCGTGCTTAAAGACCTCGTACACCTCAGTGGGCGTCAGCTTAAAGACCGCCTTCTCGGCCTGAGCACCCTGCTGCGAGTTGACCTGCTGCGACATCTGCCTGTTCGCATCATTTGCGTCCATGCGCAGGTCGTCAAACTTCATCACCGCTTTGCGCGTCGGCTTGTGGTCGCGTTCTCGCTTCTTCTCCTCATGCACCTCGTCTAACTCGTCCTTGTCCTTGCCCTTGCCCTTGCCATCGCCCTCCTTACCGGTGGTTACCGCGGCCGACTGCGACTGGCCACGGTCGAGGTTGAAGAGTCGCATCCAATCGCGAATGAGCGCCTCCACGGCGGCTGCCGACTTGCCGCCGCGCTGCAACCGCTTGTTGATCGCAGACTCGATACCGAGCTCGTAGAGCTCGATGCGGTTCGAGGGCAGCTTCGTCAGGTCCTCGCCCCCCGAGGTGAAGATGAGCACGAGCAGCGAGAGCAGCACGGGGATGCCGGTCGCGTCCACGAGGAAGACGAGCTTCTCCTCGAGCAGCGTGTCGAGGTCCTTCTCAGGCACCACCCCCGCGAGTCGCTGCCGGAAAAAGTTGTAGTGGCCGTACGCCTCGTTCTTAGGGTCCAGCGCGATGCGCATAATCTCAATGTAGTGCACCTCGAGCTCGCTGAAGACCGACACGCCACGGAAGGTGAGGCGCAACGTGACAATGGCCAAGCGGAAGTGAGTTGGGTCGAGCTCGGCGAACTTGTTATCGAGCTTCATCACCTCGAGCGTCGCCACTTCGGGCTTCGTCCGATCCGGCGCCTCCGAGCCAAGCGCACGGCACAGCTCCTTGTCCTCGTCCTTAAAGAACTGGATCCGCTCCGCGTCCGACAGGTAAATCAGGCGCTGCTCGTCGCGCTGTTCCTTAAGCGTCTTGACCTCCGTCTTCACTTTCGTCCAGTTAGATCCCCCACGAAGCGATCCACCAGAAGTATCCGCCTCGCGTTTGACTGCGGGCGCGGGCGCGGATGGCGGCGCGGGCGCGGCTGCGGGCGAGGGCGCCGCGGCAGGCGCCTCCTCGCCAGCCGTCGGGGCCGTCGCCTCATTGCTCTTAAGAGCTGCCCCATCATCCGTAGCAGGGCTCTCAGCGGTGGTTAGAGCCTTCTCCTCCGAGCCTGCCAGCAATGCTTGACCAATGCCCGCAATGCTCGCGACAGCTTGACCAATGGCTGCTGCACCAGCCGCGAGACCGGCCTTGAACTCACTCAAGGCTGCCATCCTTTCGCGTTCCTGTGCATCCTTGTCCTCCTGCGCACGCTTGGCTGCCGCTCGCTGCGCCTCGATGCGCTCCAGCTTCGCCTTTAATTCGTCACGCTCCGTCGTGTAGAAGGGGAACGTGCCTGGCGGCACCTCGAGATTCACGCCTTCGCACAGCTTGTGCACGAGTTCAACAACCTGCGCGCCCGTTGGGCAGCCGACCCGTGCCCGCAATACGTCCGTCAGGCACGCCTCCGAGGGGATGTCGTCGTTGAATCGTGGTCCAATCTCCCTTGACTTTTCGTATGAGCGCACCGGATCCTTGAGCGGCGCAACCTCCATCTCCTTAGCCATCCGGTCGCCATCGCCGCCATCACGCCCCACCTCAGACACCACCTTGCGCGCGACGAACTCAAAGATAGGATGGAGCTGCTCAGCCGTCAGATAGAGCTCATCCGTCCTGGCCACGATCTTAGCCCACACCTGACTCGCGGGCTCATAGGCTACCTGCATTTGTAGCTGCTGCTGCTGCTGCTGCTGCTGCTGCTGCTGCTGCTGCTGCTGCTGTCGCTGCTGCCCCTTGCCACTGCCGCCAGCATTCGGGCCCGCGGCCGCCAAAGTCCTCTGCTGCTGCTTGCGGATCATCCAGCCAAGCTTGGCAGCGACGGTGTGGCGCAGCTCGCGCGCACCACTAGACCCGAGCATGTCCTCGAGAATCTTGTCCTCGAAGTCCTTACGGGGAGCACTCATGGGCAGTTGCTTGACCACATCATCGATCCGGTCAAGCAGTGAGACACCGGAGCGCTGCGGCGTGCATGAGCGCATCTGCCTGTTCAGCCGCATCAGGTAAGAGGATCGGGGCGCCTCACCTGGGGGCGCCTCGCTCACAAAGCGCTCGCCGCTGAGGATGGAGCGCTGGCGCTGCTCGGGGTCAAACTCGCCGTCCGCGAGCCTGATGAACTTGTTGCGCGCATCGAGAGACTCCATGTCAACACGTGTGGCCTCTTTGAGACGATTGAACGCCTCATCAAGCCCCTTGCGCACCTCGCCGAGTGAGAGCAGGTGGTCGAAGAACTCGGAGCCTTGCATCTGGATGTTGATCACGCGCCGCTGCTGCTCGTTCGTGAGCTCGCACAGGTTCATGATGACGAAGCGTGCCTTGTACACCGCGATCGACACGCCCTCAGGGCGGCTCGTGACGAGCACGCGCACGCCACTCGGCACGAGCTCTTTATGGACGAACGTCTCGATATCGTCGCGCAGGCCGGCGGCCTCGTCGACGCCGTCGAGAAGCACGATGAGCGAGCGCATCTCATACGCCTGCATGAGCATGTCGCGCCACGTCTCAAACTTCTTGCCGCTGTACACGGATTCGATGTACCGTGTCAGCAGGTGAGTCTTATCGCCACTTCCGTTCTCTCGCAGCAGGTACACGATGCGCTGCACATACACGACCATGGGTACCAACCGAATGCCCTCTCGTGCCTTGCCGATTACGCGCAGGCTATCAGCGAGTGTGAAGACTGCCTGTTTGGTCATCCACGTCTTGCCGGTGCCCGGCCCGGCGCGCACGAGCACGGGCTGCGCCGAGTGCGAGCCCATCGATCGGTTCGGCGAGGGCGTGAGCAGCAGCGTCACCAGGTCACGCACATCGTTGACACGCCACTCGGCTGGGACGGTCGAGTTATCAAGACCGTCGGTCGCGGTCGACACGTGCAGCGTCTGGTCCTTGATGCGCAGCAAGTTGCCCGTGATCGCGTCCTCGACGAGCGCCTCACGCTTGACCATATCTTCGCAATAGTTGGCCCGAGCGCTCTCGAACTCAGCGGCCGTCGTAAAGCGCTGCACCGAGTGGTTGAACTCGTTGAGCGCCGCGGTGATGAAGGTGTCCTCGGCGCCGACGGAGTCTACAAAGGCACGCTTGGTGCCATCGGTCGCGTCTCGGAGCTCAAGCACGTTCACCATGACCCCTGGGTTGAGAGTGCCGACCGTGTCAGTGTCCTTCTCGCAGCCCGCACGCACAAGCAGCGGCTTCGACGAGATGACGGAATAGTATCCTTCAGTCATTACCACCGGACCGTCGGGCGGCCGTGAAGTTGCATCTCCGCCCTCACCCTCGCCGCCTAGGTTGGCCTTGCGCAGGTTCTGCTTGTCGGGCTCCCCAGGCTTGTCTGATTTCACACTGACGGAGATCCAACCAGTTGTGCTGAAGCCCGAGACACGTAGCCGGTGGCGCGAGCCCTCCTTGACGTCTATATCGCCCTCGGGCCAGGGCTCGACTATCGCGTCCACGCAGGCACCGTCTTGGAGAATGAGGAGCCGCGTGCCTTCCTCGTGGCGCGGCGACGTGGTCCGCACGACCGTGAGCGGCGTCGGGTTGCAAGTGGTCTCGCCCACCATGCCGTCGATGCGAACAACGACCGAGTCGTCGCGCAGCGTCCGCTGCACCGTCGCGCAACGGCCCTCCGTTTCCTCAGGCTTGCGTATCGCGAGGCGCGCGCCCTCAGAGACGCCGTACGCGAGCCACGGGTTGACGCGCATCAGCGCGCACATCGCCTGATTCTCGCCCGTCCTCCAATCCATACGCAGCTCAATGTACCCGTCGCCCTGCAGCCCGTCGTGCTCGAGCCCGTGCTCGTCACCAATGCGCCACTCGTTCGGAAACTCCACTCGGTCCATGAAGGGCGTACCCTTGTCGGGCGAGATCTTGACGCGACCGATCGTCTGCAGCGAGGCGATCGACTTGATCGGTACGTCCTCAGCGTCAGGGAAGGTCGTGATGTCACCCATGACCAGCTTATACTCGGCGCGGTGGCAGTTGAACATGAGAATCATTGAGACGGGCGGTACGTTGAGGTGGCGCGACACCATCTCGTCGACCCGCTTTTGCGGTCGATGCGCCTCGTTCCGTTTCACGGGCGGCACCTCGACGACGTACTTACCCGAGGCGATCATGGCATGGTAGGCGTCCTTTGCCTCCTGGCTAATCGCCGCCTGCGCCGCCTGGTTGGCAGCCTTGAACTTGGAGCGCTGGTCCTCGGCGGTCGCGATCTGTACGTGCGGCCCCGAGCCACGCTTCAGCTTGAGCTTTGAGACCGCATCGGCCGCCGCCTTCGCACTAGCGGCGGCCTTGGCAGCGGCCGCTACCTCGGCCGCCTTTTTGGCCTCGAACTCCTCCCTCTTCTTCTTTTCAGCGCGATCCTGCGCGTCCTTCTCTGCCTTGTCCTTCATCGCGCGCGCCTCTGCCTGCTTGCGTGCCTCATCCTCCTTGATCAATGCCGCTCTCGCCTCCTTCTCTGCCCTTGCCTGTGCCTTGAGCTCCTTCAGCTTCGCCTCCTTCTCTGCCTTGGCCGCCTTGGCTGCTGACACCTTCTCGTTGCCGCCGGCCTGGTCAGGGACGGCACTGTCGTTGGCGGCTGCGGCGGCCGCGGCCGCCTCCAAAGCTTTCAAGTAGTCGCGCATGCTCTGGTTGCCAGTAGAGCGCACATTTCCACTCCCGTCTTTGGTGACTGAGGTGAGCCAGCCGTGCACGCGCTGCGTGCCCTCGAGAGCGATGCATGCACGCTTCGAGCCGTCGAGCTGATCGCGCACCTCGAGCACATGGATGCGTGTGCCCGTCGGAAGCTCACCCACCTTATCAGAATTGAGCTCAAACGCCGCACGCACCAAGGGTGGCTTGGCGGCCACCACCTCGTGCACCAGCAGCTGCAGGTTGTCAGCGCCATCCTTGGCTGTCGTTGCGAGCCACCCATGCGGCACCCGCTGCCCTGGCAGTGCCACGCACGCGCTCGCCGCGCCGTCCGACCCGCGACGGCACTCGAGCAGCATCACGCGCGTTCCCGTCTTGAGCTCACCCACCTTGGCGCTGTTCAATTCGAAGCTCGCCTGCACGACGGGTGGCTTCGAGGCGACGACCTCTACAGGAAGCCACGCGGAGGCACCCGCGATGTTGCCGTGGGCGGCGCCGGCGGCGTCCAACGGTGTCGCCGCCGCTTTGCCGCCAGCGTTGGCGGCAGCAGCTTTTGGGGTAGCGGGGCGCGCAGTTTTCGGCGCGTCACGGTGTGTGGTAGCCTTCGCCTTTTTGCCCTCTGAGGCCTGAGGCGCCGGGGCGGCCGAAGAGGCCGCTGCACCGCTGCTGGTGGCTACCCGCACGTTCTCACTCCCGTCTTTGGTGACTGAGGTGAGCCAGCCGTGCACGCTCTGCGTGCCCTCGAGAGCGATGCATGCACGCTTCGAGCCATCGAGCTGATCGCGCACCTCGAGCACATGGATGCGTGTGCCCGTCGGAAGCTCACCCACCTTATCAGAATTGAGCTCAAACGCCGCACGCACCAAGGGTGGCTTGGCGGCCACCACCTCGTGCACTGGCAACTTGACGGCGCGTATGTTCTCGGCGCCATCCTTGGTGGTCGCTGTGAGCCACCCGTGCGGCTGCTGCTGCTCCTGCAACATAACGCATGCACGCACAGCTCCGTCTGCCTGATTCCTCGTCTCGAGCACAGTCACGTTCGTGCCAATTGGAAGCTCGCCAACCTTGTCTGAGCTCAGCTCAAACGCGGCACGGACGATAATCGGCTTCGTGCCCACCACCTCATACAGTGAAAAGTACGCCAACTCAGGTTGCTGCTGGCTGGATTGAGGGTCAGCAGTGCGGTCTGTTTTCGAACCGGACTTCTTGCCTTTCTTCTTTGTAGGGCTGTCCACAATCTCCTCTGTCTGCTCGCTCGCCGCGCTCCGAGCCGTTTTCGCCTTCAGGGTTGCCGGCATGCCAGGGTCGCGCTTCGTCAGCGACCCTGGCTCGTGCGGCGTCGACCCGTGGCGCTGCGACCCCACCAAGAAACCAATTTGGCTTTGAAAAAGATCGCGTCGGAGTTTTTTTTCAGTGTGAATACATGTATTTTATAGGGGGGCGGTACGTTTAACGTATGGTGGATTCTCGCACTCGGTTTCTCGCCTATTTTGGTCATGATCATGACCGCCCTCTGCATGCGACCGGCGGCCACCTGCCTCTCGTGTAAGGACAGGGTCTTGCGCTCCGAGAAGGCGAGGAACATGTCCATGTACTGGAACAACTTGCGCTCCTCCAACGTGCGCGTGCCCGCGAAGGAGTCCCACCAGAAACCCACGAAGAGCTGCACCTGCGACCCCGCCTTGTCCTTGATTTGTTTGAACGTGACGCCGCAAACCTCCTCGGCCCATGTCTGGAACGTCACCACTCGACGGGTGACAGTGCTGGCCTTGGGTCCCGTCGCACAGAGGTCGTCGACATAGACGCTCATCGGGATCGTGAGGACGTGAGCGGCGCGCGCCATGTTCAAGACGACGTCGACAAAGAAGATCTTGAACACGCCGGGCATGCCGCGGGTGCCAAAGTCTCCGGTCAGATGGCAGTACAGATGTAGCGCCCGCGGGTCGCCCTCGCTCGGGTAGAAGCGATGGAACATAAACGGCCACACCCACGGTGCGAAGGGGAGCATAGGGAAGGCTGCCTCGACGTCCGTGACATGCGCCGCAAACCCCGGGAGAAAGCGGCGCCCCATCTCCGCGTACGCCTCGATTGAGTACGATAGCGACGGAGGTCCGGTCATGTCGCACGCGGCGTTGAGGCCGGTACGAGTGTGGTCGTCCGTCGGCCGCAACTTGGTCGGTTCGAGCGGCTTCGCCGTGGCTCCCATCGGGAAGATGTAAGCTGCATCGAACACCTGCCTCATGAGCGACAAGGTGTCGGGCCCCATCGCGCCGAGATGTAGCGTCTTGCCAGCCGACACGCGCGCCTCCGTGGCATCGGTGACGCGCGCCCTAGCCGCCGGACTCGTGCTGCTCTCATAGTTCTTGAAGAAGCGGTGCCCATGCACCCGGTCGGGATGCAGCCCGACCTCAAACCCCCATCGAAGGCCCAGATGCACGAACTCCGCGTGCTGCGCCTGCACATACCCCAGTCGAACCGCCTTCCACATGTACGGGATGAAGGTGTCGAATTTGATGTTCACGCCCGGTAGCGCACAGGCGTTCTCCATGTAGACGACCCGCGCCCACTTGTACATGTCGGCGAAGGCGCCGATGGCATCGCTGGACTCACTCCAGCCCCTCGGCAGGCCGTTCCGATAAGAGCTCGCACTCCCATAGAACGGCACCGCGTCGGGGCCGAACGCCACGGCCTGCGCATTAAGCGGCGGGAGCGCGGAGCTTCTTGCCGGCGTCGTAGTCGCACCCGGTGCAACGAGCATGAGGGCCCATGCAGTAGCCACCAGGCCCCTTGTCAGAGACGAACTGGTTGCACTTATGCGCGAGGGTGCACGTGCCGTCGGGCTTGAGGTGTTTGCACGGCCGGCCGCCGTTGAAGTCGGGGCAAGGCTTCTTGCTGGACTCGTCGGACTTGCCGTTGGGCTTGATGGTCTTGACAGTCTTGATGTTACCGAGCTTGTCGTCGTTGTTGCCTTTCGGCTGCAGGTTCCCCCCGCCAACACGAAAAAAGGCTGCGGCATTCC
>Ga0210240_101152_pt1 | contig 21014 bp, 13 predicted proteins | sample ChrtobMetP5a_4mM_FD_155463 | JGI IMG/M metagenome (GOLD analysis project Ga0210240, IMG submission 155463) | Chrysochromulina tobin associated microbial communities from unialgal haptophyte culture, Seattle, Washington, United States - P5a_4mM | ecosystem: Host-associated > Algae > Haptophytes >...
CTCCTCCGGCACGTCGGGGTTGCCGTACTCGCCCATCCACGAGGCGCCGGCGAGCAGCTTATTGTAGCGCTTCATGTCGAGCAGCGGCACCTGGCACACGATGGCGCCAAAGAGCTCGGGTGAGCGTACGAGCATGTTGCCCATCAGCAGCCCGCCATTCGAGCCGCCCTGGATCCCGAGCTTCTCCGGACGCGTCACTCCGCGCTGGATCAGGTCCTTGGCGACCGCCTCAAAGTCTTCGTACGCCTTGTTTCGCTTCTCCTTGAGGGCGGCCTGATGCCACGACGGCCCGTACTCGCCGCCGCCGCGGATGTTGGCCTGGCAGTACGCGTAGCCCTTCTCGAGCCACGCCTTGCCAACGGCTGCCTCATAGGAGGGGGTGAGCGAGATCTCAAAGCCGCCGTAGCCGTACAGCAGCGTGGGGGTGGACCCGTCGAGCTGCAAGGCTTTGGGGCGCACTAGGAAGTACGGTACCTCCGTGCCATCGGCGGAGACGGCCTTGAACTGCTCGACGGTGCACCCGGAGGCGTCGTACATCGTGGGCAGAGCCTTGAGCGGCTCCTGCTTCGCTGGCGCGTGGGCCGAGGCGAGGGAGTACGTGGTGGGCTGGATGTAGCTCGAGGAAGTCATCCAGATGTCATCGGATGAGTCCGCCTTGACCCCCGACGCCGAGATGGACGCGAAACCGTCGCCGCGGAAGCTCTGCGTGAGCGACCAGCGACCAAGAGCCGCGTCGTACTTCCAGAAGCGCAGCTCCGAGCGCACGTTGTCCAGGATCTGCAGGATGAGGTACGAGAAGGTTTCGCTAGTCCCCTCGAGCGAGCATGTCGCCGTCGGCTCGAAAAGGGGGAAGAGGAGCGCCTTGACGGCCGGATCGTCTGCGCCTGCCACCGAGAGCGCCAAGAACTTGGCCGCGGGCGCCGCGAGCAGCGAGCCCGCAGCGAACCCGTGCCACGCGCTGCGCAGCGTGATGAGCGCCTGGTCAGCAAAGGTGCCGAGTTGCGAGTCTGCTGGCACCTTGACGGGGGCGAAGGTGCCCTCGCGCCCGATCTTGACTTCGTAGCAGTTGGTATAGAAGGTGATCGCCCGCATCCGGATCTCGTACGTGTGCCCGCGATCGAGGTAAAAGTATCCATGCACGGCCACGTCAGAGCTCAAGCCCTCGTACACCTGCACCGCGCTCGAGAGGGCGGTGCCCCGTTTCCATTCACGCACGGTGCGAGGATACCCCGAGTCCGTGAGCGCGTCCTTGCCGAAAAAGGAGCCGCCGACGAGCAGGGTGTCGCGGTCCTTGTAGCCGAGCGAAGACTTGGCCTCGGGCAGCACGAAACCGCCCTCGCTCGCGGGCACGAAGCGCTTCTTGAGAAGGTCGAACTCGCGCGCCTCCTTGGCATCCGAGCCGCCGCGCGACAGCTTGATGATGGCACGATCGGTCGGTACGCCGGGACCTTCATCAAGCGGCGTGGAGCCGCCCCACACCCATGTGACGCCCTCCTCCTTCCCAAGTGCATCCAGATCCAGCACCGTCTCCCACTTCGGCGAGGGTTGGCGGTACTCATCGAGAGTGCAACGCCGCCAGATGCCCTTCACGTGCACGTGATCCTGCCAGTAGTTGTAGTAGTGCGATTCGCCCTCCGGCGTCTTAAAGACGCGCCCAATGTATGGAATCTTCTCCTTGGACTCCAGGATCGAGAGGATATGGCTGTACACAGGTTGGTGCACAGGGTCCCCGAGGAGCTCTAGCGCCTCGGCATTCTTCGCCTTGACCCATTCGAGCGCTTGCTTGCCCTCGACGTTCTCGAGCCACGTGCGCGCGTCATGGAGATTCTCGACGGTCGGCGACTCGGGCGGACCAAGCAACATTGCTCGCAGCACTGTCGCAGGGTCGCCGCCTTCCGAGCACCTGCACCGGGCCACCTGCGCCTAGCACCTGTGTCGTGTGAAAACTCGTGTGAACGTTATCAGGAGAATGCACACACCTTATATTGTCCCCTTACAATTGTATGAGACGCGGTGCATGCGTGTGTCGCGTGTGGGGACACGTGCTGACTGACTGTAGTTGGATACTTGGATTCTGACAGGGTGAGTGACGAGCCCTTGGAAAGTGTCATCAGAAATCACGCAGACGCTTTCCACTTTTGTGGATACTTGTAGCCAATCAGACGTCAGCTCGGCGCTCTTCGCCGCGCGGCTATCGAGTTCCTTTTTTGGGTCGACGTTTCTGATTTAGCGATGATTTCCAATCATCCTTGCATCACGCCGTCGGGCGTCGGAACCACCGATCCATGCTGTTGCTCGTTCCGCTGCTTCTCACCCCGGTCGCCGCCGTCGGCAGCGAAAAACGCACGCTGCTCGGCGCGCACGCCGAATACCGTACCGAGGTGGCGCCACTGGCGGCGCGGATCGTCGCCGCGGCCGGCGCCGCCGCCCCGCGCCGAGGCATCCGCCCCCGCGTGCTGCTCGAGGGCGCCCCCGCCGCGCCACGCACCAGCGCCGCCGTGCGCGACGTCGCCGTCGCCGTCGAGGGCGCCGTCGCCGGCGATGCGCTGGGCCTCTTCTGCGCGCGCGCCGGCTCCGCGTCGACGGAGAGCTGGGCGTCGCCCAGCCGCCCGCTGTTGCTGGACTACGTCCCGCTGTTTGGCGCGGCGGCCGTGGGCGGCGCGCGTGTCGAGGCGGCACCCGGCGCCAACGCCACCGTCACGGTCACAGCGCGCCTGCCTCACGCGCGCTGCGCGCTCGAGTGGCGCGTGATCGCCGCAGACGCGACGCTGTCTGCACCCGTGGTGCAGGCCAGTGCCTTCAATGCCACGTTCCCTTACCACGCGCGGCTCGCGTTCGGCCCCCACGCGCAGTCCGAGATGTGGCTGTCGTGGAGCGTCGACACCAATGCCACGGGTGCGGGCGGCGTGCCACGCGTGCGCGTGGGCGTCACTCCCGGCGTCTACACACGCGAGGTGGTCGCGAGCCAGCCCATGACGTCCTACGCCGCGTCTGACATGTGCGGCAAGCACGCAAACGAGACAGACATCGCCAAGTACCTGTTTCCGGGCTATTTTGCGAATGTGCTCATCACGGGACTGGCGCCAGGCACGCGGTACTACGCCACGTACGGCTCTCTCGACGGCGGCTTCGCGACCGAAACCACTTTTACGACAGCCAAGGCAGTGGGCCCCGACGTGCCCGTGCGCCTTGCCGCGTTTGGCGACATGGCGCTGTCGCTGTGGGACGGCGCCATGGGCAACGTGGCGGAGGTGGTCCGGCTACACGACGCGACGGCCGACGGCGGCTTGGATGCGGTGCTGCACTTTGGTGATCTTGGATACGCTGAGGGCAGCACGGTCATCTGGGAGATGTGGCACAGCTACATCGAGCCCGCGACTCGAAAGATCCCGTACATGGTCTCGCAGGGCAACCACGAGGTGGACCACGCCAGCCAGCCCTGCTTCCAGGACCCCGTGGGGCTCGACAGTCTCGGACCCGACGGCACGTCGTTTCACCAGAATGGCGAATGGGGCGAAGACTCAGACGGAGAAGGCGGCGTGGCGACGTGGGCGCGCTTCCGCTCGCCCGGCGTTGGCGTGCCCGGCGGCACGGCGCCCCGCGGCAACAGCATCTACTGGTACAGCTGGGACATGGGATCGGTACACGTGGTCATGCTGGACTCTGAGCACAACATGACCAAGGGCTCGCCGCAGTGGAAGTGGGTCGCGGCGGACCTCGCGGCGGTGGACCGCACCATGACGCCGCACGTTGTCGTCACGCAGCACCGGCCGCTCTTCACCACCGAGGCGGGCTCGCAGTACGACGTGGCGGAGCTGATGCGCGCAGACCTGGAGCCGCTGTTTCACGCGCACGGCGTCGTGGCCGTGCTGGGCGGCCATATCCACTCATACGAGCGCGCGTGCCCGCTCGTGGGCCCTGCCGCGGCGTACAAATGCGAGGAGGGAGGGCCCGTCGAGGGCATCACGTACATCACCGTGGGCACGGCGGGCGCGACGGTGCACAACGAGACGATGCTGCCCGGCACGTCGGGCGTGCTCAAGGGCTGGCGCGTCGAGTGGGGGCTGGGGATTCTGACCGCTGTCAACCGCAGCGCGCTGCGGTGGGACTTTTATAGCATCGCCGAGGCCAAGGTGGTCGACTCCGCGTGGCTGCGGCTGCTGTGAGTGTGAACGAGGCCAAGGTGGTCGACTTGGCGTGGCTTCGGCTGCTGTGAGTGTAAACGAGGCCAAGGCGGTCGTCTCGGCGTGGCTGCGGCTGCTGTGAGTTCGATTTCACAGCCGTAGCCGTCGCTACCGTGGCGCAGTTCTTTGTGACATGATGAGGCCGAGGGACCATATTGGTAGTCTCACGCTACTGCCGGGTGGCCCGCGGGGGGGAGCATTTTCCCGGGCCGCAGAAGAACCGCGCAGCGTTGCCTTTTGCCAGTGGTTGCCTTGCCAGTGGTGACACGACTCAGGAGTGGATGAGGTAGCGGCTTAGTTGGCGCCATCTCAGGGGGTTCAGCGCAGGGGGGGTGTTTGGAGCCACACGCTGCGGGCCGAGTGTCTCCGTGTTGCCTCGCGCGTCGTGGCCCCCCCGCCGGACGACAAGCCCACTACACCTCCCCTTGCATGGGCGAAGACTGTGCGCGGGCATATGTGAAAAATCAGGCGGTACGCACGGCAAAAACACCCCCCTGGCGCGAGTGCCGCGTCCGCGGGTCCGGTCCGGTCGGGTGCGCGGTGGTCGGCCGCCCGCGTAAGTAAGCTATCGAAGTAAAGTAACGCACACACGCCTATGGCCTAAGGAAGCGCATACACCAAGCGAAGCAGCGTGGCGGTCTGATGTCCCAATCATTTACGTGGCCACTGGAAAGTAGATGGCACTCGAGCTCACCATGCCAGACGCCTCAGCGTCACGGAAGACATATGCAAAGGCGCCCCCCTCGAGATGGCTGCCCCCTGAAGGTACCCCGGGTAGCTGCTCGTGCGGATTGATCCACGCAAAGGACTCGGCGCCCTGAGCGAGCAGCCTCGCAAAGGTGATCGGCTTAAGCCTCTTACCGGCAAGGAGTGCTCTGACGGCGCTGGCGGGCAGCGGCCGTGGCTTGGCGAAGGTGATGAGGCGCGCCTCGCTCATGAGCTCACTCATCAGCGCCTCGTCGGGTGTGGCCAACGGATCAAAAAGGGGTTGGTCGCTCACCGCATTGAGCGCTGCGATCTCTCCCGCGGCGTCGAGGTACACGAAGGCACCGGTGAGGGCAACCAGGCACGCGGGAGATGTCATCTCCGAGTCGCGGTACCTGATGAGGGACGCAATCCGATGTCGTCAGAGGTCATCCGAGGTCATCAGAGGTCATCAGTGCCAATCAGCGCACGAATCGTTGTTGACCGCCGAGAGCTTCTCCCAATCAATGCTCGACGGGTACGCAAACGAGAACCAGACTGCATGGGAAGGGATGCCCGCGCGCTCGCGAGCCTCCGCGAGCAACGTGATCTCGTGTGGGGGAGATAGGTCGATGGAGGGCGATTTGAACGCATGGCGGATGGGCGCGAGCAAGGGATGATCTAAATGGAGCGTGAGCCTCCGCATCTGAGCGACGTCCAAGGACGTAGGGGCACCTGCCCGACGCCCTTGGACTCCCAGACCGCTGAACAATTCCGTAGGCGCACTCAATAGGTGCAGTGGGGCAAGGGAGCCGGGGAAGTCGGACGCGGACGCCGACTGCGCAAACTGCTTCTGCAACACCCCCCAGTGGCCGCGAGAGTCTACGCGGATGTATGCCCGAAGCACGGGCACGTCGAGGTCGTTGTTGACGCGTGCGACGAAATCGACGAGCGGCGTGAGGAGTTCAAGAGTAGACGCGACTGACCTGAGTGACTCAAGAATCAGATGCTCGGGTACCATCCGACCGGTCAACTCGGCACGGCGCGCCACCCGGTAGCGCACGACGCTCTCCGAGGCGCCCACCTCGAGAATCGCAAGCTTGTAGCGCGGGAAGCGCCGGCGCAGGTCGCGGAACACCCTTGTAAACCACGACCCGTCACGGAGCGAGCCGTCGACCCAAACGTTTTGGCTCGAGCGCATCGCGATCTCCTGCGCGATCTCCTGCAAGAAGGCGCTCTCGCGATGGCACATGTCGCCGGCCTTCGGCGCCGTGTACGGGCGCTCCATGTAGGCTGCCCACTCGGGCATGAGCTCCTTGAAGTGGTCGGGATCGATGTGCACGATGTCCTCGAGCGGGAAAATTCCATTCTTGGACATCCACGAGATGACGTACCCCTTGCCTGCCCCCATCGGTCCACACGTGTACACGACCCAAGGATTCGCCACCGGCGCTGTCCGATTGACCACCGAGTCGATCGCGCGGTCCTGCCACTCTTGCCTCTCCTTGGTGTAGTTGGTGTGGTACGAGTAGTCGACACGGGCGCGAATGCCCGCATACGGCCCGTAGAACTCACGATGGAGCACGCCGTAGTTGTCGTTCGTCGACCTGTGGAAGTTGTACTTATTGGAGATGGTGAAGCTTTGGTTGGCGGCCGAGAGCTGCGAGACGATGCCCCGGAGCAGAGCGACGTTGCTCACGCCTTTCTCAAACTGGTCGTAGCTCAACATCGCAGCTCGTATGCCCGAGGGCGGCAGCGGCGGCGAGGAAAGTGGTGGCTGGTGGCTGGCGCCTTCCTTCGTTAGGCTCTCGACCGACGGACGGAGCTGAGGGGTCAGATCTCGCGTGACGCCCACCACGGCGTCTGCGCCGTGGTGGGCGCCGGTTGGGGTGGACACCGGCTGCGACACGAGTCTCGACCAGACGCGCGAGATCTCATCCTCGGACAGATCGATCTTGAGCCTGTGAAGCGCGGTCACGAACTGCGGGGAGGAGGGCAGCCGATCGGGCGCGCAATCAAGGGCCAAGAATCGCAATCAATCGCAATCGATTGCAATCAAGGTACCTCAGGGAAGGAGAGCAGCCCAATCGCAATCGATCGCAATCAAGGTACCTCAGGGAAGGAGAGCAACCCAATCGCAATCGATCGCAATCAAGGTACCTCAGGGAAGGAGAGCAGCCCATTGTGGCCCGCGAGCTGGTGGAACACGCCAGGTATGTCATGACGAAGCACGTCCTGCAGCATCTCGTTCTCGTGCGCGCGCAGCTGCCGAGACGCGAACGGCAGTCAGATCAGAGGCGATCGGCACCTATCCGAGGCCGCCGGTGGCACTCAGTGGCAATCACACCTGCCGAAACCCGACGGCCTGGTGCACGGCCGGCACATCGTGGAAGAGCCGGTACGCGACGAGAAAGTTGGAGCTCCAGAATTGATCCCAAGCGCCCCTGGACACCACTCCGACAAGGAGGCCGAAGAGCAACGCCACTTCCCAGCGCAGCGCCAGGTCCCAGCCGTGGATCGGATGCCAAAGCAACAAGCTACAGAGGAGACCAAAGGCGAAGCCCACACACAGCATAATGCCCGTGCTCGAAGCGACGGCGGAGAGTTTTGTGAAGCCGGCCTCAGACAGGCGTCCAGGGATGCTCTTCGCACGCATGAGTCCTCGAGGAATCCTCACGCTCTCATCCGTGGAGGAGGTCTCAAGCAGCGGCAGCTGAACGGGGCGGTTGAGGCTGCTGGACGTCGCGTCCGATCCGGATCCCTCTCGGCTCTCCAGATCTTCATACCCGAAGTCGGGTGTGGTCTTGAAAGACGCGAGCTTCTCCATTCGCGAGCTTCTCTTGCCCTCGAAGACCTCGTGCGACTTGCGACGCACGCCGGCGGCCGCCGCGCTCAGCGTGGACCGAATTGTACGATTGTGGGCACTTCCATGACCACTTTGACGAAACCCAAGTGAGGCGCCTTGGTCAACTTCACTTTCGCGAGCTCAATCTCCCGAAGTGATGAAAAGTCCCAAATTTAGCAAGTCTTTGTCGGCCGTCGCGTATGGAGCAAAGGCACGCACGCGTGAGCGCAGCGCGCGCTGAGCGCGGGCACTTACTCGCCCACCCCTGTACGAGGTATAGTTAGAGGAGGAGTGTTGGAGGAGTGTCCTGGGGACCCCTTTACTCGGCATGGTCGCATTGCACGTAGTGCTCGGCATGCTGGCGATCAACCTCACCAACCTCGTCGGCAATAGCCTCTACTCCATCATGGACGCATTCTTCCCGCAGCAGGCAGAGGCGAAGCTTCTGTCGCCTGAGGCCATCGGCGCCATCTTCGCAGCCTTTCCGGCGGTCGTATTCCTGACTGCGCCATCCGCGTCGCGCCTGATGGATCGCATCGGCACGAGGACAACATTCTTGGTTGGGTGCTTTGCCATTTCGATTGGCACGCTCAGCTTCTCTGCAGCGCTCATCCTGCCAGACGGCGCACCCTTTGCGGCCTGGTGCATGGTGATGCGGCTACTTCAAGGCGCTGGCGGAGCCCTTGAGGAGGCTTCTGCGTACGTGCTGATCGCCTCGCTCGCCGGGAGCAACGTCACCTTCTACCTCGGGCTGACGGAACTCTCGACGGGGCTCGGCTATATGCTCGGTCCACCCATCGGAGCAGTCCTGTACATGGCGGGCGGCTTCCCAGCGCCCTTCATCAGTGCCGCTTGCGCGCTGCTCCTTGCCTCGTACGCCGCGTTCGCTTGCTTCCGCCTGAGCTCCTCCGTGCCGAAGGACGTGGCGTCTGTGGAAATGATGCCCGTGCCGCAGCTCGAGGACGACACGGAGGGGATGCGTGGCGAGGGGCGGGGCGATGCGCCGCTGCCGCAGTCCATCGACGCCGGGCGGGCGCACGCGCGCGCGCTGCTCACTATGACTGAGCATGCTCTTCCAGAGAGTGCTCCAGAGGGTGCGCGCCCGGCCGGCGCCTCGGCCGCTGAAACCGTTACTGAAACCGAGAGGAGGGCCACGAGCTCGACGATCTACCGGCTGATCTCCCATCCCGAGATCTGGCCGATCGCCCTCGCCGCCGCCGCCGCAAACTCGGACTACGCGTTCCTCGAGCCGACGCTGGGCGATCATGCGCTGGCGAACGGCCAGGCGGCGGACGCCGACGGGGTGGGCTTGCAGTGCCCTACCTGCCATCTGAGTGCCACTGATGACCTCTGAGTGCGGCTGACTGCACGATTGCGAATCTGAGTGCCTATGATTGCCTCCCTCATCAAGTGGGCTTGCTCTTTGGGATCTCATCCTTGATTGCGAATCTGAGTGCTTATGATTGCCTCCCTCATCAGGTGGGCTTGCTCTTTGGGATCTCATCCTTGGCGTACACTCTCTCGTGCCCGCTCGCGGGCATGTGCTCGCATCGCATTGGCACAAGACGCACGATCCTCATCGGGCTGTGCATGCAAGCGCTCGCGTTCATCGCCCTGGTGCTCAGCAGTCGTGTCGCCGACGTGCGAGCTGGACCAGGCAAGGCTGGGCGCCTGTACGGCGACGCTCTGGAGCTCAGCAGTCGAATGGCGGACGCGCCGGGTGACGTCTACGGCGACGCTGCACTAGTGGGGCATCATCTTGGCAATCTCGGCCACCACATTCACCCTTCGCCACCGGCACCGATGCCACTCCACCAGCCGCACTCTCCGCCACCAATGCTGCCGATGCTGCCGCCTTTGGACTCGACCCCATTCAACGCGACCGCCGCAGAGCACCACCACCGCCACGTGCCCAACCGCAGCACCATCGCCCACCACGGCGCGGCGGGCCTCACGACGGGACCTCCTCTGCCCCCGTGCATGCATCACTCGGCCGCCCGTTGCCGCCGAGCAGCGATCCACGGCTACCATCGCGACCATCGGCACCCACTCGCCGGCCTTCTCGCGGAGAGCGTGCTCGACTATATGGTTCACACCAAACTCGGCGACGACCTCGTCCCCTCGCCAAATCGAACGACAGTTGCGTACACAGACGCAGCCTCGAATAGCAGTGGTGACGACTTTGGCGGAGCCGCCGGCGGCGACCCCAGCGACGACCGCGGCACACGCAGTGGCCGCGAACCTAAGATGATCAGCTTCGTCAGCTTTTGGCTCTTGCGAAGCGCCCTCATCCTCTTCGGGTTGGGTGAAGGTGATTGCCCGCTGAATGCCATGTGAAGGCCCTATGATTGAAATTGGATTGCCCGGTGGTTGTGCATTGATGGTCTCTGGGTATCTCTGATCGTCTGTGGGATGCCCTGGCGATCGTCGGCTCGGGTGTGAAGGATTTGCAATGACTCCGGTAATGGAGGATATCATCAACACGAGCAGCCGCATCACCGCTCCTGAGGACGTAGGCGCCGTACCGAGCATCTCACACATCCGAGGCGAGGCGAGTGCGAGCGACCCAGATGCCCAGTCGCCCGAGATGCGCGCCATCGGGGGTATCGTCACCTCCGCCTTTGCCCTCGGCCAAATCCTCGGTCCGCTGCTCGGCACGACGCTCACGAGCCATCTCGGCTTCGAGATGGCGAGCACGGTAATGGCGGGCGCGCTGTGCTTCCTCGTGCCACTCCTTGGCTGGCGGAGCAGTTGGTCGTGCGACCGGCCGCCAGGGACCCCCAAAACCTTGAAATACGGGGTCGGGGACCATTCATAAATTCTTGGGGCCCGCTTCAAACTTTATCATCATCGTAACAGTCATCACTCATCATCCGAAACGTTCAAAGAAAACGTTCGGCACCAGTCCGTCGCACCAGTCGACTTAGTCGAGTCGGTTAGAAAACTCTGCTCGACCCTTTCGAGTTTTTTCTTGTCAAGAGATGACGCACAGTCCATCGAGCAGGCCGTCGAACAGACCGCCACCATCCCTACTTAGGGCACTCTTGCCATCCGCCCCGAGGGCTGCGAGCCTGCGCAGCTCCTCCAGCGTGCGCGTCTCGTGCCGCAGCTGGCAGGCCCGCCGCGCCATATACTTTGGATTCGCGCCATTCGTATCTCCAAGCTCGAGGTCGTCGGCCGCCCGTTTGACCGCCGCCTCGGCCGCCGCGAGCAGCCGTGCGAGCGGTTTCGGCTTCTGCGGCTGCACGGGACAGCGGAGCCGTTGGAGGTCTTCGCCGTACGTGCAGGAGAACCAAGTCTCCCAACCGCAGCTGTGAGCGGGCGAGAGCGTCACAATCATCGAGAGGAGCGCCGAGCCGTCGAAACATCCCTTTGTGTACTCGATGAACTCGGTGCCCGCCGCCTTCGTGTTGACGAGCGGCAGGCCCTTGTAGTGCTGCTCGGTCGCCTGCACCACGGCGGTACGCAGCTGCGAAGGCTCGTAGTGGAAGACGCACACTCCATCAGGGCGGATCAGAGGTCATCGGCGGTAATCAGAGGCCATCGGCGGCCATCCGAGTCAATCCGAGTCAATCCGAGTCAATCCGAGTCAATCCGAGGCAGTCTGCGGCCATCAGCGGCCATCGGTGGCTATCACCTGCGAGAGCTCATAGTTGATGACGAGCCCCTGGCCTGCTATCGTGGGCTCGACACCTGATGGGCGATGCACTCAGCGGCACTCAGTAGCACTCGGTGGCAAGCCTCAGTGACAAGCATTCAGCGGCCCTCATCAGCGGCCATCATCAGTGGCCGTCATCAGTGGCCCTCATCAGCGGCCCTCATCAGTGACCATCATCAGTGGCCCTCATCAGTGGCCATCACCCTTCTCATGGTCCCACATCGCTAGCAGCGTCGACTGCACGGAGCGTGGCCTCTCCGCCCCAGCCATGTCGATCACGTCCAATCTCGTCGTGAGAACGCGTGCACTCGACCTCTCGAGCTGACGAAGCGTGAGGATGATGGCGCAGTGTGAGCGGCTCGAGCCGGCGTGCCCGTCACTTGCCTCATTCATGCGCGTCGCGCGCGCGTGACGCGTCTTGCGCACACGAGCCATCAGATCCAGGCACGCTTGCTCGCTGTCGAGCTCGAGGGTTGTGAACCCCAACGGCCGATGGTCGGCCCCAATGAGACACGTGGCGCCCTCGTCGAGCAAGTCGAGGCAGCTGTGGGGAGAGGGGGGCGGGCGCCGTGGTGAGCACTTGCATGCGCTCCCTCAGCGAGCCAATCGAGGCAGCTGCTCGTGTGGAACTCGAGCACCGAGCAGATTGCAATCAGAGCCCATCAGAGCCCATCAGAGGCCCTCAGACCTGCTCATGTAGAACTCGAGGGCCGAGCAGCTGAGCACGGACGAGATCCGACCCGCGCGCGCCCGCATCGTGTCCAGTATGCTCGCGACGGCGCGCGGCAGGATGCCCGACTGCTCGTGTCGAAGACTCGTCCACGACGGTTCGGGTCCGAAGATCGTGTGAGTCTTGCCCGTGCCCGTCTGGCCGTACGCAAAGAGCAGAGCGTTGTAGCCCTCGCCGCCGTTCAAGCCGTCCGCGCATACCGCCTGCACGAGCTCCGCCGCCGCCGCCTCGTGTACCTCCGCCTGGCGAGATTCCGGTCCGAGGATCGCCTGTGCGAACGTGTACTCGGTCGTGCGCGCGTGCGCCGCGCGTGCGCCGCCGTAGTCGACGCCCATCTCGTCCTCAAGCACAATCTTGCCGTTCCCGTACGACGCGAGCCGCTTTGACACCGGCTCGCCCTCATTCGAGTGGCCTCCGCTGCTAGCCAGAGGCCGGATGCGCACCACGACTTTGGGCTTGCGCAACGGCACCTCGCGCCGGATGGGCGTCTTGGCAATGTTCGGGTTGATGGCACGCTCGTGCTCTTCGCGGGCCGCCTTTTGCGCCGCGAGCGCCGCCAGCCGCGCCGCGCCCGCCGCCTCTTTTGCTGCGATCGCCTGCTTCCGCCCTGCCGTCATCTCACGACCAACTGCGGCGGCGCCGACATCCGACACCTCGGCGCCACTGGCCGCCGGCACGGCCGAGGCTGCCTCGGCGTTTGCCTTCTCCTTCACGACGCTGGCCGCCTTGCGGCGAAACAAATCCGCTGCCCTCGTCATGTAAGCCGCCGACAGAGGAGTGGTGTCAGTTGGAGCAGTAGCGGCCGTCCCTTTGCCTCCAGCAACTTTGGAAGGCGTCCTGTGAGTCTTGTTTTTCGTGGTGGGGATGAATACCACGGGTGGGTTGGCTTCGATCAATACCATCGCGGCTTCGATCAGGACCGCTGCGCTCTGGCAGCGCCGCTATGGATAGGAGCGCATAGATTTGGGGTTCGAACAGGATCCACGCCGACTTTCTTTTCCACATCCTCCCATACACTCACTTGAATCGAGAGTCTCACCCTGAAAACGAGCGTTCGGCGTTTGTGAAAACTGTCCCGAATATTCACAGCCCATTCACACTCCAGCTGAAAGCTCTCCCTTTCCCATGTCCAACCCTTGGGTCGATTCGCTGATCCGCGTCGGCACGCGCTTGGTGTCGGCGTTGAAGGCGGGCCCGCCGAAGAATGTCTTCAACCCTGAATACCTCACTGGGAACAACTTCCTCAAGCGCTTCAACGAGGTCAAGCGCGCCGAGGGCTTTGGCGCCGCGTACAACAAGACAAGGATGGAAAGCACGCTTCGCAAGGGCTCGTTCGTTGGCAAGGACTACAACGGCAACATGTACTACGAGGACAAGAACGCGCCGTACGGGCGCACGCGCTGGGTCGAGTACCCCACGCCCAAGGGCATCTGGGCCATCGAGCAGAACTACGATGCGAGCATGGTGCGCAACAAGTGGCCCACGCGGAGCTGCCTGAAGGCACAGCTTGCCCGGGCGTGGCACGAGACTGAGCGTGTCTCGTGCGCCGCACGACCCCACGCAGGTGAGCCCGGAGTGGCACGGCTGGCTGCACTACACGCACGACAAGCCGGGCAACGTGCTGGTGCGCTCGCGCTGCCCGCCCCTCAATTATGGTGTCGTGCTTCAGCGCGCACCGTGCGCCCGTCGCCGACCCGCCATCCCCGCCCGATCGTCGGTCCCGAAACGCGCCGGTGCTCCTCCCCCCTCCGCCCCTCTCTCCGCAGGCGGCCGAGCACGAGAAGCCCTTCAAGATGGCCTTGCCCATCAACCAGAGCATGCAGCGGCCCGAATTTGGTCGCGAGTCCGAATTCCATCAGCCGCCGGGCACGATGGCCGCGCGGATCGTGCGTGGCAAGGTTGGGCCCAAGTACGAGTCTTGGAGCGGCTCCGTCCAGACCACTAACCCCGCGCTGCGCAACTGTGAGTGTCAGACACCGCCGCGAGGCAGCAGCCTTCCCCCCCTTCCCCCCAAACCCCTTTCCCCCAAACCCCCTCCTCTTTGGCCCCGCGCCCGCGCCCGCGCCCGCTCCGGCTGCTGGCGCTCCCGCACCGGCCACCTACTGCCGCAAGGTGCTGCCTCCTGGCGCGGGCGGATTGTACCCGGCGTTCATGGCGCACCGTACTATGCACCCATCACGACAACCTCGCTGTTTGGAAAGCTGTGCCCTGCGCTGACGCCACGTGCACAACCCCGCCCGTCGCGCAGACTCCGACAACGAGAAAACGCTTCACATCCCGTAGAAAGGCCTGCTAGCGTGTGACGCGGAGCAAAGGAGACGACGTCGACGAAAGAGCGCTGACCGGCCGAGAGACGAGTGGCTCTCCCGGCCGTCGAGAGTGGTGAGTGGCTCTCCAGCCACGACGATATTAGAATCATATTAGAAGGGCCCTCTGGCGTGGCCGGAGTGGATCTTCAGGGACGAACTTGAGCCTTCATCAGATCTTAATTTCGCCGACACAACTCCACTGTATGTATGTGCTCGGGCAAATCCCTAAGAATCTGACGTCTCCGCACTCCGGCGACTCCGGTCTCCGCCACAAGCACAACTCGCGCAACGGAACGATCCGGGAACGAGCCATCGAGCTATTAGTGCGCGTCAAATGCTAGCTCTCACAACAATCGCAACCGGGCTCGTCCTCAATGTGCCAGTCCTCAGTCCGCACTTCACCCCATTCGACGAGACTAATGACTATGCCTGTCTAATGCCAGTCCACATGAACCTCGTGCACCGGATGTCAAGGAAGGGCGCTTGTGCCGAACATCTTCGTCGGGAAAGATCAGACGTTTCGCAAGCGGGATGCTCTGACGTTCCGCAACGTGATGGGCCTACAGATTACATTGTACCGAGTGCGCGGCCCTTTTGCACATGCATGCAAGTTTGGGTGAAACTGTGGAGTTCCAAACCCTTTACAGTTTTATCGGTCTTCAAAGGCGATGTTTGCGTTGCGTGGAGACGACGACAACGCGCTGGAGGAGACAGTCAAGGCGCTCATATTTGCGGTGGAAAATGACGACGCCGATGGTGTGGTGCAGCACATCGCCGGGGCATACGCGACCGATGAGAACGGGCAGACGCCGTTTCTTCTCGCAGTCATGATGGGGAAGGTGGCAGCGCTGCGGGCGTTCCTCGATGAGGGCGTGGAGGTCGACGGCACGCAACACGACCCAAAGAAGGGCACGGCTCTCGGGTTCGCGAGCAGGAAAGGGAACACCGAGTGCGCCAAGTTGCTACTCGAACGCAAGGCCGACCCCAACTACGTGGACGAGGACCGGTGTAGCCCGATGTGGTGGGCCGCCAACGTGAGTCGGCCAACGTCCGAACTTGTGCTCCAAACCCTCCTCGACGGCAACGCCGACCCGAACCTCGCGGACAAGCAGGGCGTCACGCCCATCCTGCTGGCGTATCGGAAGAGAGGCAAGAAGACTTTCCAGTTTCTGCTGGCCGCCGACGGCGTCGACCTGACCATCGTCGACGCCAAGGGCGTGGGCCTGCTGTTGAATGCCAGCGACAACGGCGACGCGAGCGTGCTCCTCCACTGCTTGAGCGCCGGTGCGGACCCGTCGCGGCCCGCCGCTGACGGCACCACACCCCTCGAGCTCGCTCGGGATCGCGCCCACGTCGCCGCGACCGCCATCCTGCGGATCGCCACCGGCGACGCCGAGCTCCATGATCCGCTCACGCCTGACGAGCTGCGCGCCGTGGCCGACGAGGGCATGCTCGAGGCGGCCCTTCCGGTCGCCTTCTCCAAGTCCATCTTGCGCTCTCTTGAGTGTGCGGCGATGCTCACCGCCGGTTTCCGCTCGAGCGCGTATGAGGTCCGAGGACTCGACATGGAGAGCGGCGATCGGCTCATCGGGCAGTGCCTCAAGGCGCAGCAGTGCGTCGTGGGTCTGCTGCGTGCCCTCGACCCGCAGTGCGTGCAGCGGCTGCTGCACAGCCCGCGCGCCACCGAGGCGATCGAGGCGCTTGTGCTTGCCGAGTGCAAGACGACCCTCTCAGACAAGGTGTTGCAGGAGGCCATCCATGCACGATGGAGCATCGTCATGCCCCTCAGCCTCGCCGACGCGCTCGTGATTGCGCTGCGTGCGCTCTGGCACCTGGGCGTGCTCGCCGTCTACCCGCCGTACCAGAAAGTGCTCGAGACAGCGCTCGTAGCGGAGCAGGCGGACGCACGCCGGCGGGTGGAGGAGGAGCATCCGGAGCCCGATTGGGAGCAGCTGCGCGACGAGCACGGCGGCGACATGAACGCCGACGTGTCGCTCAAGGTAGGGGGCAAGATGGTGAGCTCGTGCACGGTGCGTGACCTGAAGCTCGAGTCACACGCCGGCAAGGACGCGCTCAAAAAGTTTCGTGAGCGGCGTGCGGCCCTCGCCACCGAGCATGCGCACCTCGTGCGCCGCCACTACTTGATCCTTCGGCCGGAGGCCACGTTCTACTCGAACCTGCTCACGCAGCTCGCGCTTGGGGTGTGGCTCGTCGTGCTGCCCGTCAAGGACGCCCCCATCCAGAGCGCCGCCCTCTTTGCGGCCATGGCGCAGTTCCTCGCTCGCGAGCTGTTCGGACTGACCAGTGTGCGAGGCCGACGGATGTGGCTGGCAGATCCGTTGAATTGGCTCGAGCTCGGTGCGTACTCCTTCGCGACGCTCTCCCTCAGCCTTCGTCTGGAGCTCGGGAGATTGCCCGAGCTCGAGCGGGTCGACGAGGCGGCGCTGCAGGCCACATCCGTCCTCCTGCTCTTCACGGGTATCGGCTTCCGCTTCCTACAGCGTGACCAGAAGCGAGGGCCACTCGTCATGATGACCGTCCAGATGATGCGCGACGTCCTTAACTTCCTCGTCCTCTTCGCGAGCATCCTCGTGGCCTTTGCGGCCGCATTCCTCGTGCTCTTCAAGGGGCTTGAGGCCGGGGGCCTCGGCGAGGACTGCGCCGTCTTCGACTCCGACGGCGGCGGCGGACTGGAGGAGGACGACGTCCCTTCCTTGGACCGATCTTGGGGCCCCGATTTTGGAGACGCTGCATCTTGGGTGATCGAGGAATCAGTCGAGGAACGCACTCGTGAGAAGAGGAGACGCCTGCACGTCGGCGACGAAGATGAGGGGCGGCGCGTTGGCATGCTCTGGCACGTGGGCGTCTCGGTGGTGGCGCTCTTTGAGATCATGCTGGGCAGCGACAACCCCATCGGCTGCCTGCGCGCTTCGACGCAGCCCATCACGGCGCCCGCCTTCATGATCGCCTACCTGGTCGTCGCGGTACTGCTCGGGACGAATATGCTGATCGCGCTCATGGCTAAGACGTTCGACCTGATCCACGAGCAGCAGATGCCCAACTTCATGTACCTCTCGACGCTCCTGTACTTGGTCTGGTCTGACGAGTCGCCCGTGCCGGCGCCGCTGCTGCTGCTCCGCATCGTGTTCTACGACCTCGGCCGCTTGGCGGCGTTCGCGGCGTGGGTCTTGTCACAGGCGTGCGCCTGGCTCTGCTGGCGTCGCGGTAGCGGGGACGGGCGCGGGTACCTGAAGGTCGACGAGACGAAGGATGCGGCGACGGGCGTGTCCGCGCTGCAGAGCAAGGCGGAGGCGGAAGCGGCGGCGGCGGCAACGGAGGCGGAGGCGGCGGGGAAGGCTGCAGCGGAGGCGGCGGAGGCGGCGGAGGCGGCGGAGGCGGCGGCGGAGGATGCGGAGGACGCGCGGATCCTCGGATTCGGCCTCAAGTGGGAAATGGTCGGCAAAGGCGAGAAGGCGAAGCCGACGACCGGCACCGAGCTGCACAATGAAGCGCTCGCCAGGGCGCTCGGGGGCACCAACCAGAGCGCCGAGGCAGGAAATGTGACGGGCAAGCTCGAATTTACTCCGACTGAGTTGAGCGCGTTTGAGCTGCACGGGCTGCGAGCGGACAGCTTCGTCTCGTTCGAATCTGCCGGAGGTGGAGGTGGTGGAGGAGTTGGTGGAGGAGTTGGTGGAGGAGGCGGAGGCGGAGGAGGCGGAGGAGGCGGAGGAGGAGGTGGGGGGGGAGGAAGGACCAACAAGGGAAGCGTGGGGACAACCATCTACTTCCGCCCCCTCGCCGTCGTGCCGCCAGTACCAGTGCTCAAGGAGGCCATGGAGGAGTACCTCAAGTCATGCGAGGGCGCACAGGGCGAGGACGACAAGTGGCGCTCGAATATGTTGAAGCAAGGGAGCCGGATCGCGGCCCAGGTGGATGAGCGTTCAAGGACGAGATCAACGATGGCCTCGGATTGCCCCAGCTCTGATGGCATGCTGATTGCCTCCCTCATCAGGTGGATGAAGTCAAGGAAGAGCTCAACGCCGAGGTCACGGCGCATGTGGCCGAGATCAAGGCGCAGCTCGCGGAGGTCAAGGCGCAGATGGGCAGGGGCGAGGGGAGGGTGGAGGAGATGATGGAGCTGCTAGAGCACAAGCTCAACAAACAGTCGCAGCAGCTCGCGCAGATGGCGCAGAGGGAGCAGCAGCAGCTCGCTCTCATCCTGTCCAAATTAGGCATTGACGCGCCGCCCGCCACCTCGTACAAATCGTCCCCCGCCGCCTCCACGACGAGCGCCTCGTTCAAATCGCCCCCCGTGACGCCTCCTCCAGAATGGGAGCCCACGATGATCTTGGCAGAGCCTGCAGGCAGCACCAGCTCCAGCAGCCCTCGCCCGAGCCCCCGGCGCCTCATGCCGTCGCTGTCGCGGCCCAAGCTGGGCCCGGTCGATTGAGCGCCGTGCCGAGCATGCGCCGTGCCCCTCGTGCATGTTGCAGCTCTTCCAACGTATACTTCGACCACGTGTAGGTTGGGTCGTGGTCCGACCATGTGTGTGCACCCAGCATCATGACCGGAGGCGTCAGAAGAACTTGAACTAAGTCCCAACTCCCAAGTGCTGTAGCGTGGACGGGAGAGACAGTGTGGCCGGTCTAGTGTGTGAGTGTGAGCGCATTTTGTTTAGTAAGCATTTAGAGGAAAGAGGTGCGGGACCCGGGATACGGCCGAGGCGCGCGAGTCGAGGGCGAAACATGAGGCGAAAGCGCGAGGGGTGCGGCGGGTGGCGGCGCGCGGGGTGCACACGTCGCCATCATGCACGAAAACGCACGATGAGTCAGCCTCCCACTTTTGAGTCAGCGGCCGCACGCTCGCCTTCCTCTTGCCCTCCTATGAATCGATGTGCGTCTCCATCAAACAAGAGTGAGTTCTGGCTTGCGTAAAGCGCGAGAGCCGCGCGTTGCGCATTCGCTCGCGCTCTGTCTCTGCAGCTGCCACATCCACGCTACCACGCTCCTCTCGAGGGAGGGCGATAGCGCACGAAGGAGCACTCGCAACCTCGTCGTCGCTGTTGAGTACGATCGCCTCTGTCGAGCTCGCGCCGCGCACCGCCGGCCGTTGGCTCGCGTGATCTTGGCGAGTCTCCTGCAAGCTGAGGGCGATGGCGCGCTGCAGCTCCACCTCCTCCTGCTCGTGCGCCGCAAGGTCACCCGAGGACGCCATGAAGGTCGCCACTGGGGGCTCGTCTCGCGCACGCTTTCGCGAGGTACGTGACGCGTCACTTGAGGCGGCAGGCGGCAGCGAGGCGGGGGAGGCAACGCTCTGCGAGGCGCTCGAGGCGGCGCTCTGTGAGGCGCTCTGGCCGGTGGCAGTGGCGGCGCACTTGGTGGGGCTACCAGTACCCTTGCCCTTTATGCCCAGCACGAGAGGAGGGCTGCTCGTGCCTGCAAACATCGCCGCTGTGATGACACGCGTGGCTGCAAGGGTCGCTTCAACGGTTGGTGGCGTCTCGAGCCAGCGATGAGCCGCAGCGGCATCAAGTACGAGTGGGCAGCGGGTGGGCACACCATACTGCGCCTGTGGCACCGCACGCTCGCGAAGGAGCGGCACGGAGCATGAATTGGTCGTCAGGAGGATAAATTTGTCCTGGAGGAACAGGGCGGCGAGGAAGAAGAGGCCATCGTCGGACCGCCGGCATGTGACGCCCTCTGCAAAGGCGGTCACGGCAACAGCGCACAGGTTGCCCTTTTCCATCGCCGCTCGCCAATTCTTGCGCCCTACCCACTCGTCATCATCGAGCCAGATGGTGTGGGTGCTGAGGCTCTGTATGCCCCATTTGAGCGTAACCATTAGAAGAGCAGCGCCGTCATTCTCCTTCACCAGGCATGGCCAGCCCTCCACACCGCGAACGCCTGTTGGGTTGCGCTTGGTCCTCTCCTCGCAGCTCTTGGAACCGACGTGGTACTCCGAAGGAGCTTTCGTGTCGGGTGGCAGTAATACACCGGCACGCACACAAGCGCCGACGATGGATGACGCTGGGATCGAGATTGCTGCACGCCCGCACATGAAAACTTGCTTTGGTCTTCTCCTTGTATGAAAATTCATACGCGGCGCGCATGCATTCGTATGTTTCGAAAAGCGTTTGGATCTTCCATTTGCGCCCCACAGTTCACTTTAGTTCAGTTCATTTGCGCCCCACAAGCATCAGCGCGTGCAAGCCCCCGGATGGCCTAGCACACTGCTTACAATTCTTCGGGCCCGGTGTGAGTGAGGATTCATGTGACTCACTTGATCTAGACTCACTCCGCCCATGAGCATGTTTCGCCATTCCGCATTCGGTGTTGTATCGGTGTTGTGGGTTTAAACCACCCGTGCCATCACCCATTGCTGGACGGGCTCGCGACAGTACGGACAGATCTTCATGTTGGCCGCGCAGCGCTCGCACGCGAGCAGATGGCCGCACGGCACCGCAAGGTGCGACTTGGACCCCACCATGCACACGATGCACGTGGTCTGGCCACCGATGGTCGATTCGGGCGCCTCGTCGTGCACACGGCCGGTGATGTTGCCCACGTCGGCGAGCGTCAGATGCCTCTCCGCTGGCATCAAACCT
>Ga0210240_101153_pt1 | contig 21003 bp, 13 predicted proteins | sample ChrtobMetP5a_4mM_FD_155463 | JGI IMG/M metagenome (GOLD analysis project Ga0210240, IMG submission 155463) | Chrysochromulina tobin associated microbial communities from unialgal haptophyte culture, Seattle, Washington, United States - P5a_4mM | ecosystem: Host-associated > Algae > Haptophytes >...
GTGCTCGAGGACGGCGTCTTCGAAGCCGTGCGACACCCTGGCGAGCGTGAACAGAACATCTGCGCCTGCAGCGAGGCCGACGATGCGGGCGAGAACAGCCGTCGGCAAATCGCCGAGCGTCGTAGGCTGCGGCGTCGGGAGCGCTACTTCGGTGGCAGAGGAGCCAAACTCCGAGTAGAAGTCGACGGAAGAGAAGACCGAGGGCATTGCAATCTCGCGGTTCTTGAGCGCCAAGAGCGAGGCCGAGGGCGCTGCCCGACCGCCTGCATCCTTGACGGTCGTCGTCGAGGGATCCTGCACGCTGTTTAGACAAGAGATAACCGCAGTGTTCTCAAGTGTATCAGCGCGCAGGACCTGACTCTCGGACTTGGTCCGGGAAGCAGACGGCACAGGCTGCTGCGTGGTCGCGCGAGCTGCATCAGTCACGACGAGCTCGGTCTCGGTCACGGCATCGGCGCGCTCCGCGTCGGCATCTTCGGTCTCGAGGAGCTCGCGCTCGAGGAGCTCGCGGGCGGCTTGCAGCTGCCCTTGCGTCGGCCTGGGCGTGCCGGGCTCGAAGCGACGAAAGGGCATCGTGGCCGAGTAGCGCCGCGGCATGGCCTTGAACGGGGCCTTTTGCCCGCGGGGCGGCGGACGCCGGCCGCCGACATTTGCGCCGTACTTGGTGAGGGCATTGTCGTCCTTGCGCTTGGCAGCATTCGTGTGCAGCGCCACCAGGTACATGTGCGAGCGGTGCTTCTTGGGCGAAGGGCAGACGAGCATTTTGTGCCCGGCGCCGCCGCAGCAGTTACACAGCATCTCGATCGATGGTGTGTCATCGGCGTCATAGCACATTTCGACGGAGAATTCTTCGCCGCCGTCGCCATCAGTGGCAGAGCGGGCGAGTTCCGTACGACCGGCAAGTCGCCAGTCGGAAGTCGTCACGGTGCCGCGTGTAAGGACGAAGCCTGCTTCGGTCAGCTCGCCGAGCGTACGCGAGGGCGAGCTGCCTCGGGTTGGCGGGGCGACACCAAGCGCGAATGCTTGTTCGGCTGCAACGTGTGCTCCGTCTGCTTGATGGCGACGGCGCACCTTGCCTGCCTGACCAGTGGCTGGCGCTACAGGGAGTGCCTTTGACTTGACAGCAGACTCCCATTGCCCTTGCCAAAATACGATGATGCTGTTGAGGTCACGAGGCCGCGGGCCGCCCGCAGCAGGCGCAGCCAGCTGAAACTGGCGGACGCCTGGCGTGCCAGGCACGCCTTCGACGGCGTCTAGCTCCTTCTTGGCCTCGAGCGCGAACATCCTTGAGCCGTGCTCAACCATGGAGAGAAGCTTCTCCGAGAGCTGATCATCGGTGAAGCGTCTCGCGAGTGGGAACTCGGCGTTCACGACCCGCAGCATCTTGATGGAGTCGGCGATAGAGTTGACGGAGATACCCACATCAGTGATGATCTCGATGAGCCAGAACTCGATTGTCATATCTTGCAAGTCACCTGTGGAAGGTGGCTTGATGACCTGCTGCATAAGCCAGTCATAGGCATCGGGCCCGTTATGGAAGAAGGGCGACAGCGGGTCGCCGAGCAGCTCGAGCGTGGACGAGTCGCTGATGTGCGAGGTAAGGAAGGTGAACGACTGCTTGAGCCGGGCTTTGCGTGCTGCATGCTGAGCAGAAAGGGCGGCAGCTATCTGGCCAGCGTTGCCAGCCGGTACGGGAGGGACGCCTGCGCCAGGTGCAGCCAAGACGCCTGCTGGTGGCGGCATCGTGGTCGGCTGCCCATTCTGCACAGCATAGTCGTCGAGCCGCAGGAAGCAGTCTGTGATGGAGAACCCTTGCGTGTCAGCGCTGCCTCCGTTCAGGAGAAGGTTGCGCTGGAACTTCTTTCCTGCAGGGCCTGGGATCATATCAAATTGCTCGAATGCGAGCCTGATGTCAACTGTACGTTTGCCTGCCATTGTATAGTTGTTCGGGATGGTATGGACCGGGTGGCTTCCCGGCGGTTGCACCAAGTTGTAGATAACAGTCGGCTCGTACCGTACACACCTCAGAGTGTGGCCGCTAGCTTGGCGGCGGTCAAGAGGGCGGAACACGCAGCTCTTAACCAATCTCAAAACAGTCTCGAACACGCACAAAAGATCCCAAACCCACACAGGTTTCGGGAATCACAGCCGGCGTGCATGAGTGCACACGCACACACAAAGGACCACAGGTCGAACCAGACCGACCCACAAAGGGGATAGTTCAGCTTCCCACAACAAAATTCACGATTCAACTCTTTGTGCCACACACAACACCCGTACGAGGGCCGCTGTGCGCTTTCCGGTCACAAACCACGTTCGACTTCGAGGACTTGCAACGTGAGAGCGAGTTCATGCGGGTGCCTGGCACCGATGCCGACTCGGATGCCGGCTCCGACGCGGGCGGCCCAGGTGCCATCAACAACAAGAAGCATTACCGCACGCTCGGCGTTTCGACGACGGCATCCGCGAGCGAGATCAAGCGCGCGTACCACAAGCTGGCGCTGCGCTTCCACCCGGACAAGAACCCGGGCCAGAGCGACCGTTTCAACGAGATCAACAACGCGTACACCATCCTCTCCGACCCGCGCAAGAAGCAGCTATATGACCAGTTTGGCGAGCAGGGCGTGCAGATCTCGGACATGATGGCGCAGCAGGGGCTGCCGCCGTGGCTGCTCTCGCCGACGGGCCGGTGCGCCGTCTGCAGCTCCATAGTGGGCGTCATCCTCCTCTTCCTCGTGTTGCTGCCGCTCTTCGTTCTCCTGCGCGCCGACGCGACCATCACTTGGGCGTGGGCGATTGTGCTCACGCCCGTGTGGCTGGCTAATCTTGCGTGGGGCGCGGGGCTGCTGCTGCTCGTGTGCAAGCCCCAGCACGAAGAGTCGCGCCACGACTGCCGAGGCGTGCAGGCCGTCTACCGGACAGCCACGTACGCGCTCGTGCTCGCGTCCGAGATCCTGCTCGCGATCAAGCTCGACAACCCCGATCACGCGCCGCTGCCCTTCATTGGCGCGTTAATACCGCTGCTGCTCACGTTCGTGCCCGGTGTGGCCCGAAACCTCTACGCGCTCGTGAAGGGCGTGTACCAGCGCGTGCGCCCGCGCGAGGGCGTTCGACCGCCCACGAACGAGCAGCTCGCGGGGCCCGCGCGCGCTTGCGCTGGCCGGCTGCTGCTCGCGAGCACGATCACGCTGGCGGCGCTCGTCGAGGATGGCATACTGCACCTCTCGTGGTGGCTCGTGCTGCTTCCCGGCTGGATGCAGTGCGCACTGCTCGTGCACCAGTGGTATGGCGCGCTCAAGGCACACATGCTCTCGCGCGACGGCACAGAGGAGGAGCGAGCCTCGAAAGCAGTCGTGCTGGGCCTTGCAGCCTTCGGCGGATCACTCGGTCTCACGTGCTTCCTGCTCCTCTCCTTGCGTGTGGGTGGGCCCGCAGACTACCCGGCGTGGGTGATCGGCATGCCTGTCTTCGGCCTCCTTGGCCTCATCGTGTGCTGCGGCGCGTGCTGCGCCTGCTGTGCGGCCATGGTGCAGAGCATCAGCAAGCAAAACCCTCCGTACGCCGAGGTCCGCACACCGCCCGACGAGGAGGCAGCTGAGGCCGCTCCTCCGCCCACGCCGACCGGCGTGCAGACGCCGGCCCGCGCTGATCCCTCCGAGCTGTCGCCGCGACGTCCGGAGACGCGGGCGAGCGACCAAGTGCCCACGGATTGGCCGCCGTCGTCCTCTGAAGGAGGAAGCTATTTCACTCGACGTGAGAGCCGCACGACGTCGGCGACCGACGTGCACCTCGCCGGCCTAGTCGACCTCACGCAGCAGCTCTCCGAGAGGGTGCCAGGAGAATCTCCCGAGCCACCTCTCGACGTGGCCTGGGCGGTGCCGCCTTCGCCCGCGATTGGCGGCAGCCCGCAGCCGAGTGCCCGCACGGGCCCCCCGGCAACCACGCCCGCGACGACGCCCGGCGGAGGGCTCTCTGTTCGTGAGATGCGCAAGGCGCTCTCGGCCCGTGGCATCGCGCACGAGCACTGCCTCGAGAGGGCGGAGCTCGAGGCCCTTATGCGTTCCTAATTAGGCTCGAGGCCCTCACGCGTTCCTTTTAGGCCCGAGGCCCATACGCGCTCATGCGTTCAGAGCTGCACGCGTAGCAGGACGCGTGAGTGGCGGTGGCATGGCCACGCGGCGGATGCGCGATGCGTTGCGAGCGCCGACGTGCGAGTCGCGCCCGCACCGGCCACCGAACAGCTTTCCGTCTCCATCGTGTATCGAGCTGATGCCTTGATGGCACGCGGCGAGATGCTCACGGCTCTTGGCACTGTGTCGCGAGCGGCTCGCGACTCCGGCTTCATTGCGCATATTTTGGCTATCATCTAAAAGATCATCTATTCGATTACCTGGAGGCGGCTGGCGGGCTACCAATTATGTGAGTATTGGAGAATTTACTTCAAATTCCTGCCAGAAACGTGTATGTGCCGCCACCGACCCTGCAGCCAGGCGAGGGTTGTTAACGTCACCCCTGAGTCACCGCGGCGGTTACGCAACGTTACCGATACTCAACACCTTGATCGACAACTTCGATTTTCCAATCCTCGCCATTGAAAGGAGAGCCAAGCTGGTCGTCATCGCCGATCGTCCTCGGCACCAGCGCTGAAGTCGAGCCCTTCGGCAGTGGTCGTGGCAATGCCAAGTTGTAAAAGGACGATGCGCGCAGGACATGAAGCGGCTTCCATGCAGCAAAGCCACTGTGTTGCAGTGCCTCGTAGTCACCGTCGTGAGCATCGCGACCTTCGTAGTGCGGATCGAGGATGAGCAGGCACGCGCGTTGATGTTCGCCTCCCAGGCGTACGCCGACGACCGTCTTGCTGTAGACATCACCACCACCGCCGACCATGATTGGCCCACCGCCGTCGTCAAAGTGCGCCGCGAGCTTTGGCAGAATCGACTCAAGCTCCGCACCGCTGGAGAGAGGCAAAACCTCCACCACGGCACCGTACAACACGTCAAGAATGACTACTGCGTCGGGCACCCCTATCCAATCGCTGCCGTCACTGCCAAGCACTTTCTGCAGCTCAGGTATGGCCGGAGGCCTATTTGCGGGTGCAAGCCACGTGAGGATGGATTGCACTGTGCGATAGCCGCAGCCCCATCCCACATCATTGAAGCCGTCACAGCAGTAGTGGCAGTAGCGAAATGTGCCACGCACGAGGTGGTCTGACTGACTTTGCGAAGCTCCTCCAGCGAAGCTTTCGGCCGACACGAGTGGTGGCAGCATCGGCGGTCGGTTCGGCCTCGACGGCCGACGGCGTTCCGGAAGTCGATGAAGGCGACGTGTCAAGCCAAGTCAAGTCAAGTCAAACTTAGTTCAGTTCAGTTCAGTTCAAATGGCGTCCCACGCCGTCCCTCTCTTCCTGACCCCTCCGGCGCAAGCGATCGGGAGGGCACGGCGCGGCGCAACTGACATGGCTGGACGAGCGGTGCTGACATGGTCTGGTTACCCCAGTGCCGCGCGTCGAGCGCGCGCGGCCCGCCTCTGACGAGTTTGGGCGTTTTGGCGTTTGGACTAGACATGGCCGTCAAGGCGGCAATGGCGGCTGGCGCAGCAGCGGCAAGGGCGCTCGAGGGCGTTACTGAGTGCGCGCCACACCCTGACCACGCACCATCTCACGCATGCGTGTGCGCGCGCGATACAGGTGCCAGCTGCAACATGCCATGGGTGCAGCAACGAAGGTGCTTGCGCAGGACGCTGAGAGAGTGTAGCAGAGAGAGGCCGGACGGCGACGGCGCGGGCGGCGGCAGCAGCGTGCAGCGAGGCCGGACGAGTGCTCGTCGCGGCATCGCGAAAAGGGAGTGCAAGCGCAGCAGGCAGAAGAACAAGGGTCAGCGGCAGCGAGGGCTAGGTTTGATCGACGACCGGCGGCGGATGAGGCGAGCGGGAGCTGAGCGGACTGGCGCGAAGGAAAGGGTTCCGGTTTCCGTGTCGGCAACGACTACTGGGAAGGGCCCTCTCCCTTGCGCTGGTCATCTCGGTGAGCGTGACGCTGCGCCGACCGGCCTCGAGTTCCCCGGTCGAGGCGCCTATGTCTCCCTCTTTCTCTCCCCCAATCCCCCTCTCTCTATCTATTCTCGTCGATCTCTAGCTGTACTCTGAGGGCACGCAGGCTAGCACCCTGTGGCGTGTCTCCTCCTGGTCTCCTTCCCGCTCGTGCTCCTTCCGTTGTGTTCCATCATCTCCGTCGACTCTCACCCCCACTGCTAGCCTCGAGAGCACATTCGATAGGCTTCCTTTAGGTTGTCTGTTGTTTACGAAGTAACTGAACTGAACTGAACTGAACTGAAGTCAAACTTGACTTGACGACGTAAGGGCTCAAAACCACGCTTACTCCCCAGTAATTGAGTTTTTCAGGAGACCGAGGGCCCAGCGGAGCCGTCCATCCGAGAAACTATGAGTGGCGGCTGGCGGGCGGTGTGCTCGGGCGTGTGGCCGCGAAGTAACCACATGGAAGTACTACACATGTAGCGTAACTCGATTGACTGATAGTCCGCGAGGTCGGTTACAGAAATCGGTGCGCTACCGATGCTCTGCGTGGGAAAAGTCTCGTCATTGACGGTTCAGTTCAGTTCAGTTACTTCGTAATCAACAGACAACCTAACGGAAGCCCATCGAATGTGCTCTCTAAGCTAGCAGTGGGGGTGAGAGTCGTCGGAGATGGTGAGACACAACGGAAAGAGCACGAACGGGAAGGAGACCAGGAGGAGACACGCCACAGGGTGCTAGCCTGCGTGCCCTCGAGTACGAGTAGAGATCGAAGAGAATAGATAGAGAGGGGGGATTGGGGAAGAGAAAGAGGGAAGCATTGGTGCCTGCTCGACCGAGGAGCTCGAGGCCGGCCGGCGCTGCGTCACGCTCGTCGAGATGACCAGCGCGAGTGAGAGGGCCCGTACTGCAGCGCAATGAAGGCGCAGTCCGATAACCCTCTCCCTCACGCTGTTCAGAGCTCAACTCCCGCTCGCGTCATCCGCCGCCAGTCGTCGGTCAAACCTAGCCATCGCCTGCCGCTGACCCCTGTTCTTCTGCCTGCTGCGCTTGCACTTCTTCTTCGCGATGCCGCGACGAGCACTCGTCCGGCCTCGCTGCTGCCACCGCCCGCGCCGTCGCCGTCCGGCCTCTCTCTGCTGTTCTCTCTCAGCGTCCTTCGCAAGCACCTTCGCTGCTGCACCCATGGCATGTTGCAAGCACCTGTGTGTCGCGCGCGCACGCGTGCGTGAGATGGTGCGTGGGCAGGGTGTGGCGCGCACTCAGTAACGCCCTCGAACGCCCTTGCCGCCGCTGCGCCAGCCGCCCTTGCCGCCTTGACGGCCCTAGTCTAACCCAAAACGCCAGAACGCCAAGAACTCGTCAGAGGCGGACCGCCCACGCTCGACGCGCGGCACTGTCGGTAACTAGACCATGCCAACACCGTTCGTCCAGCCATGCCAGTTGCGCCGCGCTGTGCCCTCCCAATCGCTTGCGCCAGAGGGGTCAGGAAGAGAGGAACGACGAGGGACGCCATTTGAACTGAACTGAACTGAACTGAACAACTGAACTGAACTGAACTGAACTGTCATTGACGAAATTGTTTGTGCCCGAAGTTGAGCCCGCGTCGTGCTGGTTGACCCTCAGGTTGACCGGCGGCGAGCCACCCAGGCCACCTTGGCTCCACCACGCCGCACACGCCACGTATTAGGGCGGCGGCATGCCACCCAGGCCACCTTGGCTCCACCACGCCGCACACGCCAAGTATTTCCTCAAGCTGCTCGAAACGCTGCCCGAACCGTACTCGTCGCTCGACACCAACCGGCTCACCGTCGCATACTTCTGCATCTCGGGCCTCGACATCCTCGGAGCGCTCGACCAGGTCAACGCGACTGCCGTGATAAATTGGGTGTACGCGCAGCAGCTACGCGTGCCGCCGGACGCTCCCGCCGACTGGACGGGCGGCTTTCGCGGCGCGGGTTACCTCGGCTGCCCGTTTGCGGGCGCCGCAGGCGCTGCACCCAGCTCCGCCTTCGACACAGGCCACCTCGCCATGACGTATACGGCGTTGGCCATCCTCACCATCCTCGGTGACGACCTGAGTCGTGTCGACCGCGCGGCCACGCTGCGCCACGTGCGCGGGCTGCAGCAGCCTGACGGCTCCTTTTGCGCCTACACAGGCGGCGAGAGCGACATGCGCTTCGTCTACTGTGCCGCGGCGATCTGCACCTTCCTTCGCGACAGCGAGTGGCGCGGCATGGATGCTGAGGCCGCGACTGCATATGTACTCTCTTCGCAATCGTACGACGGTGCGATCGGGCTCGGGCCTGGCGCCGAGTCGCATGGCGGCTCAATGTTTACCGGCCTATCGGCCCTAGCTCTGCTCGGCACGCTCGGCCGGTTGCACCGGCGCGAGGCAATCGTCCAGTGGTGCCTCGGCCGGCAGGTGAGTCGCTCGGAGATGCCGGGCGGCTTCCCGCCTGGCGGCGGCTTCCAGGGACGGCCCAACAAGGACGAGGACACCTGCTACTCCTTTTGGATCGGAGCGACGCTCACCATCCTCGGTGCTGGCCACCTGAGTGACGCAGACGCGCTCTGCGGCTTTGCCCAGTGCTGCCAGGCCGCCAAGGGCGGCGTGAGCAAGGCCATCGGCGCGCACCCGGACGTGCTGCACTCGTACTTTGCCATCGCCGGCCTCGCGCTCGTTGGCGCCGACGGGCTGCGCCCTCTCGACGCTCGGCTCGGCCTTACGCTACGTGCCCGCCAGGCTTCCGGAATACAGGTCACGACCGACGCGGACGCAGCGGCGCTCGAAGCGACGATCGCCGCGCTCGGCCTCGGCGGCGCCATAGCCTGCGAGGCTCCAGAGGACGATCGTGAGCGACCGATGGAGCTCAGCACGAGCACACGCGCGCTTCCTTCCTTTATACATTCCAACATCGCGACGAAGGTCGAGTATGAGCAGTGGGTGAGGTCCGAGAGGACGACCAGGACGCAGTAGCCAGTTATTTGAGTCGATGCGTCGTTTGTGTGACGAACTGACGAAACTCTTTCCGAAGGCAAAGTAACGGGGGTTCCGCTCGCGTCGCGGCCGTCAAGACAGAAGACTCCCCTGACTCCTTGCCTCTCGGGACCCGCCAAGCGTCCACGATGCTCTTTTATTTCATCATGGGCGCACCAGCGCCAATAGCACAGGCGCCGATCATCGGCGGTTACGGCGATTTTATCTTCCAGTACGAGCCGTCGCGCCTGGCCATGCCGGCTGGCACCTCGCTCAACAACGCACACGGCCTCGTCGTTGACCCGCTGACAAACGAAATCATCCTCACCTATGAGCCTAACCACGACTCCGACACGCACTGCATGGTTCGCTTTAAGCCCGATGGCACAGGTGGCGTCACGATTGGCGACGGCACGGGACTGTGCGAGGGCACGCCCCACGGCCTCCGTCTGTCTGCAGAGGGCTCCGACCTCTACCTCTACCACGCAAACAACGACGCCACGCTGCACAAGACGACGCTCGATGGCAAGCTGCTGTGGACCGTCAAGGGCGCGCCAACTGCTGACCCGGCCTTTCAGCCCAATAAACCGACGTGGTTTGCAGCGCCGCCGGGCTCCAAGTTTGTGTACATGGCCGACGGCTACGGCTCTAACTACGTGCACTCCTACACACATGATGGCGTGTACGCCAATTACTCATTCGGTGGCCGCGGCACCGACCTCGGCAAGTTCCAGACGTGCCACTGCATCAACTACGACGCGCGCGTGGGCAAGATCATCGTGACGGACCGCGAGAATCATCGACACCAGTACTTTGATCTGAACCCGACGGGCGGGCCGCAGCTCACGTACTCGAGCGTCTTCACCACGCCGGGGCTGGATCGGCCCTGCACGCACCACGTCGCGCCTGACGGCGTGCATGCGGTCGTGCCGGCGCTCGAAGGCCCGGTGGGCATCCTTGACGGTACCAACGCGCTTGTCTCGCTGGTCAACGTGAGCGGGCTGCTCGGCGACCAGGGGCACCTGCACCCTCACGATGCGATCATGCTGCCGAGCGGCGATCTTGTGGTCGCCACGTGGGCGCCGGGCCGTCTCTCCTATTGGCGCAAGCTGCCCAAAGAGCAGGCCAAGGCGTGAAGTGACGGAGCGCGTGCGGCCCGCACGGCATTCTTCACCGTTCGCGGGAGGCGCCGCGCGGATCAATGGGGAAACTTGATCAGGCCATGTCAGGGGCGTGTTTGCTGTCTCAGGGCGTGCACCGCAGCTCATAGTATATAATCCCGATCTCAAATCAACTCTATTCCACACAAACTACGGGACGTCGGGACCATGGGTTCGCGGACCCGGGGTTTGGCGACTCTGAACCGCGTGTCTGTGAGCGAGGTATATGCGTTCCTCATCACGAGCATGATGATGATGCGATTTGTGTGAACGTTTGCGAGGTGTTGTACTGAATGCATTTCGTCAGTCATACCCGGTACCGGAATCGGCACCTCCGAATACTCTCACACACGCAGACGATGCTTTTACCCCTCCTCGTGCTGGGTGCAACCGAGCACGTGGCGTTGCGATCGTCTGGCTGTGACCAACCTCTCCCCTCTGGCGTCAAGGCTGGCGGCAGCGTGTCGATGAGTGGCACTTTCGATGGCGTCAAGCGCACGTGGTACCTCTACCTGCCTCCTGATTACAGGAACACGGAGCCGGTTCCCATGGTTGTGGCCACGCACGGCTGGGGCGGCTCTGGGTCGCAGGAGATGAAGTCGGACGGACTGACCACCGTCTCGGGCGCCGGTGGCAATTTTATCGCCGCTTTCCCCGACGGCTACACCGACAACACGCATTCTGGCTTCTGGGGCTCGTGGAATGTCGTTGGCTCCACTCAGAGCCCTGGGCCCGCCGGCCAGATTTGCACCCCCACAGCAGACCCTTCCAACGCCGATTGCTACACCTCGTGCAAAGGCTGCCCCGGTGCCGACGGATGCGATTGGACGACGTGCCTGAACGATGTGACTCCTACCGGCATTGGCACTAAGGACGTGACGGGCTTCCTGCCGTCGCTGTACGATTTCCTCGAGGAGACGTTCTGCGTGGACCTGACGCGCGAGTATCACAGCGGCTTCTCGAATGGCGGCATGGCCACCTATCAGATGGGCGCGTCCATGTCAGGACGGCTCGCAGCCATCGCCCCTGTCGCAGGCGCTTTCCATAATGGCTTCTTCCAACCTCCAACGGAAAAGATCCCTCTGCTCGATATTCACGGCACGGCGGACAAGCAGGTGCCCTGTAATGCGTCGACGGCCGGCTCGACGAGCACCAAAGCTCTCAGCCAGGATGGCTGGTGGTACAACCTGCTCAGCGACACGCAAGCGGGATGGCTCGAGGCCAACGGCTGCTCCCAGGCACCGCCTCTAAGCAACTACGTGCCGCCGCTCATCTCGGCAAACACCGCGAGCCGCACGAAACTTGCATGTGCCAACCACGGCTGTGACGTCGTCACGTGCGCGTGGAGCGGCTCGCACACGTACTACGGCACCAGCGCCGCCGACAACGGCAACCTCGTGTGGGGATTCTTGGAGAAGTACACGAAACCAACGCACGTCGGCTACGGGCACACGACCAGCACGCCGCTCGCCGAGCGGGTGCGCCCACGAGCGTCGTTTGCGGATGTGCGCGTCGAGCTCGGTGAGGCGGTGGACGCGCTCACGACAGCGCTCGGAGGAGCGGCCGATGCGCTCGTTACGGCGCCCGCTGTCGAGGACTTGGCGGCCGCGGTGCACTACGGCAATCCGGCGAACGGATGCGGCGACGACGAGGAGGAGCTGGTGCTGAGCAGCGGACCCGAGTCCGGCCGCGTCTGCGCGCCCATGAAGAAGGGGCCCTCGGCAACGAACCCCACAGAGGCGCAGTGCACCCTCGGGGGCACCCTCCCCGACGAGACGAATGGGTGCCCTACGGATGTGCCCAGCCCGTCAGGCGGCTCAACGAAGTGGTGGCCCACCGTGGGGGCCTTCCCCGTCTGCCTGCAAGACTCGAGTCCCGGCGCGCGCGCGGACACGCACTGCCTGCTGCTGTGCGGCCCCTGCCGTCTGGGCGACGATGGCATGGGATGTTCGGACCTCGCTCACGCCGCCTGTCCGACCGGCGCGCGATGCATGACAGGGACTGTCAAGAGCGTGCGTCAGGGCATCTGCGTCTACGACTAGTGGAGCCATGCGACTAGTGGAACCATGCGACTAGTGGAGCCAGCGACTCATGGAGCCATCAAGGATCGTCGTCCGGGCCACACAGTCACAGCCACGCTCTCCCCCGTGCTCTATAAACGAAAGCCATTCCCAGAACCCATCGAAGACGAAGTCTCGAGGCTCTGCCCCCGGGCTACGGCTTAGGATGGGGCATGAGCCTATAGTGACTGTTGAAGCATGAAGCATGAGGCATGAGGCCCGCAGACGAACAGTATTGACTACTTTCGAGTGGCGCCGAGCGACTTGCATAGTGTGATGTGTGTTAAGTGCGGGTACGGTGTCGCGGCGCACGGCATCGCGGCGCGGCGGCCGCCGCAGCGCGGTCCTCTCGAGTCTGGCGCGCTCCTGCTGGCAGGGGGCCGGGCCGCGTCGCGCCGAGCGTCTCCGACCTCGAACCGGCTGGGCTCGGGCTGCCGCGCTGCCCGGCCGGGATCGCGGATCGGGATATCGGATCCGGCATCCGCGAGGATCGTACGCTCCATGCATGGGCGCGATCTCGCGCGGCACGCGCCATACGCGCCGACGGGGGAACGAACCGGGCGCCACGTCGGTTCGTTTCTTAGTTGTAAATCCTTAAGTTTAAAACTAGGACCCAACTGGGCCCTCCCGCCACCACCGAGTGCTGCGGACCGCCGCTGCTCATGTGAATATCCTAAGTCACTGCAAATGGTGATGTACTGTCATTGTCACGTCGTCGATCAACGCCGGCCCCTCGCAGCCATCTCCTCGCGCTCGCGTGCGGCCCTCTCCATCGGCGTCTCCTTGCCGATCGCCTCGGCCCTGGCCGCGGCATCCGCCTTCTGCGACTGCGACTGCGCTGCCTCGGCCGCCTCGGCTGCCTGCAAGCACTCGGCGACGCCCTTGCCCTGCTCGAGCGCGCTCACGATCGCCTCATACGCCCGCTCGTGCTTTTTGATGATGGTCCAAGCAGTGAGCGCCGCATAGCGCGTCAGATCCTGCTGCTCGTTGGCCTTCATGGGCGGCTTGCAGCGCAGCAAGATCTGGTTGAGAAGCTTGAGGTCCTCCTGCACGCCCAGCGCCGCTCCGTATGCGTCCGCCTCAGCCATCAGCCCCGACACCGCCACGACGGCCAGCGCGTTGATTTGTTCCGATTCGACGAAGACGCCGGGCTGCGTCGCAGCTTCCTCGTCGTGAACGACCACGCGTGGCCCCTTAGAGCCGACGACAACGTCTTGGATCGGCAGGCCGAGCACGTGCGCGCAGAGCATATGCGAGGCCTCGTGCTTGATCACGCGCAGGCCGCGGCTGCGCTTCTCCTCCGCGCTCGCAGTCGCTGCCTTGAAGGCCTCGATTGGCAGGAAGAGGATGCCTGGTGCCGTCGAGCCGATGGCCAGGATTGCAATCGGGATGCCTGCAAATAGGTACGTGCCAGTGAAGCGCAAACCCGCGTCGAGGCCGAGGGCGTCGCTGCCAACGGCCCACACGGTGGCGCCTAGCGTGCAGCCGATGATCACCTTGATGAAGGTGGACTGGATGTCCTCAAGTGTGTACTGCTCACGTGACGGATCGAGCGTTTTCTCGTCGAGCTTCGTGCTTCGCGACAGTTCTGCGAGCGACACCCGCCGGGGCGCAAGCTTCAACGACTTCCAGAGCGGCGCAGCACCAGCCTCGCGGAGGCCGTCGAGCGCGGCGACCGCAGCCGCGCGATCGCCGGATTGGACGGCGGCCCACGAGCTCGCTGACGCGCGTGGTGCCGGCGCGCGAACTCGTGCGGGCGTTAGTCGAAGAAGCGCGTAAGGGGACACAAGGGTAGCAAAAACAAGAGAAAGCGTCGCCATCTCTTTTTCGAGGGGAGCCAATCTCGCGGATTCCTGTCGCGGACTCAACTCAAGACAAGTGAAGTCGAGAAGAGCGTGAAGAAAACTGTGCATGGACAAAAATCCGAGCGCAAACGTCCCGAACAAATTCGTGCGATTGTTTACGCGATACTTGATGCGACGAATCAAATTTCGAGGGTTTTTAAGGGAAAACCGGAGCCGATCAAGGCTGTATGTATTCCGCGGCGGTTTTAATTGAGAGAGGCGTGCGACCGGGGGCATGAATCAAGTCAAATGAAGTGAAGTGTACACATACTTGTAACCCAACCAAACAGACTTTCGCGCGAAAAATAGCGGGAAGGGCCACTTTGTGCAATTGTCAAGCGACGTCATGTCGAAGGCACCGCCGGCCAAGGGTGTCGGCCAAGGCCTGATGGCCTTCTTCGCCAAAAAACCTGCGCCCGCCTCCTCGGGCACTCCCTCTTCGGAGGAGCCCGCTGCAGGTGGAAAGAGGCCGCTTCCGACTGGCAGTGAGGACGACGAGCCCGCCTCCAAGCGCACGGAGGCGCCCATCAGGCAGCTCCCTGCGCACGCGGCTGCCATGGACGCGATGGACGTCGAACAGGACGGCGAGCTTCCGCTCTCTGCCATCGGCCGCAAGGCGTCCGCGTCGATCATCGCGGCTGACGACGACTCTGAGGAAGAGGCAGCGAGGAAAGCCAAGAAGGAGTCGCGTACGCCGCGCGAGCCCGGGTCAGGCGGTGCCGGTCCCAGCAGCAGCAGCAGCAGCAGCAGCAGCAGCAGCGCCCCGATGTCCTCCTCCACCGCCGCCGCCAACGCCGCGGCCGACGCATGCGCGATGGCGAGTCCGAGCGATGGGCGCCAGCCGCCGACAGCGCAGCAGGCGGCGGCGGTGTACGCGGAGGCCGCCAAGGGGCCGGGGGCGCCGTCGGCGTCGCCGGGCGCGGAGGAGAAGCAGGTGAGCTTCAAGTTCCTGCTCCCCAACCAAAAGTGCGACGCGCAGGGAAAGAGGCCGGGCGAGCCGGGGTACGACAAGACGACCATCCGCGTGAAGCTCGCCCCGGGCGAGCGTTTCACCCCCGGTCAGGAGCAGTACTGGGAGATCAAGAAGCACCACGCGGACTGCGTGATCTGCTTCAAGATGGGCAAGTTCTACGAGCTCTTCGAGGAGGACGCTCTCCTAGGTCACCGCGAGCTCGACCTCGCCTTCATGGGCAAGGGCGCGCCGCATGCGGGCTTCCCCGAGGCGGCGCTGCCCAAGTACGCTCAGAAGCTCGTCGAGCTTGGGTACAAGGTACGTTGATTGCCACTGATGACCTGCCTTGCATGCAAGTGCTCACCACGGCGCTCTCGCTCTCGGGTACAAGGTGGGCGTGGTTGAGCAGATGGAGACGCCCGATCAGCTCAAAGAGCGCAATGCCCAGAAGGCTCGGGGCGTCAAGAAGGAGCAGGCTGTGCGGCGCGAGCTCTGCTCGATCATCACCAAAGGGACCGCCTTCCACCGTGACGAGAAGTCCACGTACCTGCTCGCGGTGGATGAGGACATCGCGAGCCGCACGCTGGGCGTGGCGTTCGTGGACGCGGCGACCGGCCACTTCCACCTCGGGCAGGTCGTTGACGATGAGCAGCACGGCTGCCTGCGCACGCTCCTCGCGCAGCTCCGGCCTGATGAGATCGTCATCAACGAGCAGTCGCTCTCCCGCGACGCGTACACGCTGCTCCGGCGCGCCGTGCCTGACGGGCTCTTCAACCCGCTGCCGCGCACGGCCTTTTGGGCCGACAAGGCGGCCTGCACCAAGGCGCTCGAGGCGGGCAAGTATTTTGACAAGGACACGATCGGTGCCGCCGCCGGCGCCGCCGCCGCCGCGGACAACGACGAGGAAGAGGAGGAGGCGGAGGTGACGGGCCCCGAGGCGCGCTGGCCGCGAGCGCTCCGCCAGGCGGCGGATCGCACGCCGTGCCTCGCGCTCTCCGCCTTTGGTGGGTGCGCGACGTACCTGAAGCGCCTGCTGCTGGACCGGCAGCTGCTCTCGATGGGCCACGTGTCGCCTTGGGTGCCCACGGACGCTGACGCCGATGCAATCGGCGCCGGGGCTCGCCACAAGGGCGGCTCGGCGTCGCTTGTGCTCGACGCCAAGGCGCTTGAGAACCTCGAGGTCTTCGAGAACTCGTCTGACCGCACCGCGACTGGTACGCTCTTCTCGATCATCGATAAGTGCTCCTCGAGCTTCGGCCGACGCGCGCTGCGCGCGTGGCTGTGCGCGCCGCCCCGGCGCGTCGAGGATATCCTTGAGCGGCAGCAGGCGGTGGGTGCGCTCCTCGAGAGCGCGGAGCTGCGCGCGAAGCTCGCGAAGACGCTTAAGAAGCTCCCCGACCTAGAGCGGCTCCTCGCGCGCGTGCACGCCTTCTCGGTCACGCAAACCTCGAATGACGCGACCCATTATACCGACATCAACCGCGCACGGCTGGCAGAGCTCATCAAGACGCTCGAGGGCTTCGAGGCGCTGCACGCGGGCATCGAGGCGGCCGCGGCGCAGCACGTCAACGAGGCGCTGCGCGAGGGTGCCCCGCGGCTTGCACAGACGATCACCATGGGCGATGGCTTTCCAGACCTGCGCGAGCTGCTGCGACACTTTCGCGAGGCCTTCGACTGGGCGAAGGCCAAGGCGGAGGGGCGCGTCATCCCGAGCAAGGGTGCCGATGACGACTATGACGCCGCCAAGGAGGCGCTCGAGGAGGTCGAGGGCGAGATCGGGGGCATCTTGCGCCAATGGCAGAAGCACTTTGGTGACAAGAGCATCGAGCTCTGGAGCGCCGCCGGCTCGCCAACGGAGCCGTTCCAGCTAGCGGTGCCCGAGACGACGCTTGCGAAGCACGGCACGCCCGCGGGCTTCATGCAGATGTCTTCGAAGAAGGGCACGCTTCGTTTCTGGACGCCCGAGCTCAAGGCGGCCGTGACGCGCTTCCTTTCGGCCAAGGACGCGCTCGACGCGACGCTCGCGACGTCGGCGCGCCGGCTGTATGCGCGCTTCTCGTCGCACTTTGCGCACTGGCACCGCGCGGTGCACGCGGCGGCCGAGCTGGACTGCCTGCTCTCGCTGAGCGCCGTCTCGGGCCAACCGGGCATGACGCGCCCCGTCTTCGTCGACGACGCGCCGCGCCCCTTTCTGCGCATCGACCAGGGCGTCAACATCTGCGTCAGGGCGGCGCTCGACGGCGCCAACTGCGTGCCGAACGACATCCGCATCGGGGCGGCGGCGGAAGCGGGCGACGCGGCGCACGCAGGCGCGTCGCCGCTCATGCTGCTCGTCACGGGGCCCAATATGGGTGGCAAGTCGACCCTGCTACGCCAGGCCTGCCTGACGGTGTTGCTCGCGCACCTCGGGTGCCACGTGCCCGCGGCCGCATGCATCCTCACGCCGGTCGACCGGATCTTCACTCGCGTGGGCGCCAACGACGCCATCATGGCGGGCCTCTCCACCTTTCGCGTCGAGCTCGAGGAGACGGCGACCATCCTGCGCCACGCGACCGAGCATTCACTCGTGATCCTCGACGAGCTCGGGCGCGGCACGGCCACCTTTGATGGCATGGCCATTGCGCACGCGACGCTCTCGCACCTGATCACGCACGTGCGCTGCCGCTCGCTCTTCGCGACGCACTACCACGCGCTCACGCGCGAGTTCGAGGCCCCCAACGCGCGCGTCGCTCTGTACCACATGGCGTGCGCTGTCGACGAGGCCTCCCGCGCTGTCACCTTCCTCTACAGCTTTGCGCCAGGCGCGTGCCACCGCTCGCACGGTGTCAACGTCGCACGGCTCGCCGGTCTGCCGGAGGCCGTCCTTGAGCTCGCGGCGAGCAAGTCGGCCGAGCTCGAGGAGCTCCTTGACGAGCGGTACGCTGTGCAGCTCGCCCGGCGGGTACTCGCCGCCGCGGCCGACGCGGGCGAGGGTGGCACGGCGGGCGCCTTCGAGGTTCTGCTGCAGCTCTGGCACGAGGTCAAGGCGGCCGCGCGCTCATAAACGGCGCTCGCGACGGCTTATTTACGCGGGCAAGCGTGAGACAGGAGGGCGGGGGGGGCAAGTATTGGGGTCTGGAAGCATGCGACTCCGTATGTTCTCGACAGGCGGCGCTCTGGGCTTGCGAGCATACCTGTATGTGAGGAGGAGGATACTTGAGGCGGCCGAGCCGCGGCAGAACATACATGTGGCGCCGTCCGGGGAGGCGGACTACGCAGAACGCATATCCTCACATGCATGCACATAGTGGGGCGTGGGATGCGGCTGCCGGACAGACACAGAGGGTTGAGGTCATCGGTGTGGCCCGTGGTAGCCGTGTGCAGCGCTGCGCTGGTACGCGCGCGTCTTTTGGTGGAGTCGCTTCGGGAAGGGTCCTGCATGCTTGTTGAATCCGCGTATGAAAGCAACTGCGAACTGGTTAAGCATGAAGCTGGGACACGAACCTCGTGGCGCCCGACCTTTTTTGGATCAAATAAGAAAAACTTCGGTGTTGCGTGACGGCGTTTGCATGCGCACTTTATTCCAGAGGCTTTTGACACGAGAGACAGCGCAATGACCTGCACGTGCGCATCTGTCGCGGCCGTGGTCTCCTGAGGTGCGCGCGCGCGCCGCCTCGGCGCTGCCTGTGCGCTGGCCATCCGAGCGGACGGCGCAGGCCCAAGAGAGCACTGCCTTTGCCCCTGCGCCTGCGCCTGCATCACGCGCCGCGCCGTTGCGCCTATCCTCACCTTCGAGTGCATCCGCTGCTTGGGTCGTGTGCAGAGATGGCCACCAACTCATGGTCCTCGGGGGCATCAATGGGCAGCTACTACCACCCTGATGGCGCAAACGGCGCCGCCACGTACACCAACAGGTCCCGGTACTCCGCGGTGCGCTTGCGCAACTTAATGCAAAGCCGTCACGATGCATGCCCTGGCCTCTTCTCTGCAAACGTCTGAGCATCGAGCGGCCCGTGGCACGCAATCTGCATGCCTGTTGCGCGCCGCACTTCGACTGTGCCAGAGCTTGCGTCGTGTCCCGCGTCACGCACGCCTCCACCTCGACGCCGCTCGTTGGCATGCCAAATTCATGCCGAGCGTGTCGCGTTGTGTTGCTTCCACCTAACAACGCCGAACGACGTGCGTGCCGTTTGCGTGGCGCAGGACTCATCGCCCGACACAGCCAGCGTGGCGGACACGGAGGTGTCGGCCGCGAGCACCTCGATCAGCCCCCACCACAACGAGCAGCATCTCGAGTATCTGATGGCGGGCATTCACGACATGATGTCCTCTGGCGACAAGCACCCTGCCGGCTCTCCGCGGCATGTCGCCGCCGGCGCAGCAGGCGGCCGGCCAAACCCTATGCCAGACACGCTTCAGGGCCTCGGACTCAGCTTCAACGCGCAATACTACGCACCGGGTGAGTCCAGCACAGCTGCCATTCGCAAGGCTGCTCCGCAACCCCCCAATCTGCTGTTCCCGTGGTGACAGCGCCTTTGCTCGCCCGTCTCCCACGTCTTTCTGAGTGTTCCGTCTTATGCGCATGCGCCCAGGCACGCTCAATTTGCCCGGCATGCCCGTGCCCGGCGGCACCCCCGCGCACTCCATCGACGGCGACGTGCATCCGCTGCCCTTCTTCCACGGGGCGATGGGCACGAGCGAGGGCGACTGCTTGGAGCCATCGGGGGGCAACGCCGCGCCCGCCTCGGCCCCGTTCGGTGCACCCAACGCGGCCTATGGCGTGCCCAACGCGCCGTTCGGCTCAAGCAGCGCGGCCTATGGCGCGTCCGGGTACGCCCCTACCCCTCCGGTGCTCGGCGCGCAGTACCAGGGCCGCAGCGGGGGCAACGTGGGCATGGGCCTGCCAGGTGGTGGCATGGGCCTACCAGTTGGTGGCATGGGAGCTCCGATGGGTGGCGGCGGCATGGGTGGTGGCGGCATGGGCGGCGGAGGCGGGGGCGGCGGGGGCATGGGCGGCTGGGGCGGCCAGCAGCAGCCACACACGCCTTACAGTACGTCACTCTCGAACAGTGCCGGCGGCGGCCTCGGCGGCGGCAACCTCCCAACCTCGTACACCACCAGCACAGCATCGCTCCGTGTTTCTGCCCCTGCATTTGCGCCCAACAGTGGGTTTACCAACAGGGCCTCATCGTTCCCGGGGGTGCTTGGCAGCGGCGCGCCACCACCCGTGATGGGGGGCGGCGCGATGGGCCCACACGCCGGCGGCGGCAGCTACGGCAGCTCGCTTGGTGACGCCCACCTCGGCAGCTCTGGCATGCCCAGGATGCCAATGCCGGGCATGAGTGGCCTCGACGGCAGACCGAAAGGCGGCAACCCATTGGGCCTCGGTGGAACCTGCTTCGGATTCCTGCCGCCTGCTTCCGACGGCCCCCTGCCCTTCCCAACGCTTCCCGGCAGCAACGGTACTGGTGGCTTCGGCGGGGGCGGCATGGGTGGTACCCCGGGCCACACCATGGGCGGTGGCGGCATCGGCGGCGGGGGAATGGGCGGCGGAGGCGGCGGCGGCATTCTAGGACGGATGAATAACTACGCTGGCAGCGGCTTGTCGGCCAATGAGCCGCCACCACCCCTGCCGCCTGGCCCACCGCCCAACGGCATAGGCATGGGCGGTGGGCTGGGCAATGCACCTGGCGGCTTCCGTGGGGTCCAGCCAACTTCGGGTCAGCAGCACGGATTCGGCGCAGGGACCGTCTTTGGCAACAGCGTCGCGGCGACACCTCTTCACCGATTCGAGGAGGTGTCCCGAATCGGCGGATCAGCAGCAGCAGCCACAGCAGCCACAGCAACAGCAGCAGCTCGGTGGCAGCAGCAGCAGCAGCAGCAACAGCAGCAGCAGCAGCAGCAGCAGCAGCAGCAGCAGCAGCAGCAGCAGCAGCAGCAGCAGCAGCAGCAGCAGCAGCAGCAGCAGCAGCAGCAGCTCGGGGGGGGCGGCGGCGGG